>FSXZ01001549.1_pt1 | contig 14665 bp, 10 predicted proteins | sample 1638121 | NCBI WGS metagenome assembly FSXZ01 (sample SAMEA3914788, study PRJEB12502) | metagenome | biome: forest; material: soil | place: Canada | collected 2011-07-03 | depth 0.1 m
CGGACTGGTCCCGACCGTGCTCTCGGCGATGTTCGTCCAGTCCATCACCTGGTGGCTGGAACACGACCGCCCGTCCCCTCCCCGGCAGATCGCCACCCAGTCCGCGCAACTAGCCTCGGCAGTGATCGCCCAGGCCAACAAGTGGAACGGCACCCCCACCCAAGCCTGAGCCCCGCGCCCGACAGGAGACCGCTGAGGGTTATTTATCCTGAACCTGCTGTGCCAGGCCTCGATTTAGCAGGGTTCTGGCATGAGTGGGCTGGTCGCGGGCCATGACCAACGCTCTTGATCGTCCGTCACCTGGCGATCTCCAGGGTGGTCAGCACGAGCAGGGCGCGCAGCAGCGCGGTGCCGTGTCTCGCGTTCATCCGGACCTTGGTCAGGATCCTCCAGTTCTTCAGGTCCGCAAATCCATGCTCGTTCGCCGCGCGCTCTCGGCTGACCAGCTTGTTCGCCTCCTTCTGTGCTTTGGTCAGCGGGCGCTTGCGGGCCCGGCGCCTGCCCGTGATGATCACCGGGTCCTCGGGATCGTCCTCCAACGCGGTGAACCCCGGATCCCCGATCGCGCCCAGCCCGGCGGCGCGCAGCTTCGCCGTGATCTTGTTGTGCCGCGCGGCGGTCAGGTCCGAGGCGCGGCCGGGCTTGGCCGCTGAGATCCACAGCAGGTTCCCCCGCTCGTCGGTGACCGCGAGAAACAGCAGTCCATGCGCCTTGTGCTTGCCCGAATAGTTACGTCGGTTCTCGCTGCCGGTCCGTCTGCGGGTGCGCACAAGCGTGCCGTCGATCAGCACCACCTCGCCACCCGATCGGGCGATTTTCGCCAGCACCCGCTCCAGGCGCGGGGCCCTGGCCGAAAGCAGCTGGATCACCTCCAGCAGCCACCGGCGCACGGTCGCAGCGGAGATCGCGTTGCCCCCGGCCATATCGGCAAGCCGCTGGTCATGCCGCAGTACCGCGAGCACGATCACCGCGATCCGCCCAGGCGGCAGCTTGCGCCAGCGCGACGCGATCTCCTTGAGGTGCTTGCGCAGCACGTCGGCGACGAACTCGATGGTGCGCGTGGACAACGGAAGACGGGCCTGGTACACAGCGTAATCGTCGCCCTCGGCGGGGTTTTTGGTTTTCCTCATACGATCCCAACCCGCCGGGGGCGCTTCGCGTCACGCACCACGGTGGCGGACGATCAAGAGTGTGGATCACGGCCCTCGACCAGCCCGCTCATGCCAGTGCCCTGCCAAACCAGAGCCTCCCACCTGCGGATTCAGGATGAAAACTCCTCATCGCAGAGCGTCCCATCAACGCCGTCATCCAACCTGCCGGTCGACCCGTCGACACCTCCAGAAGCGAGGCGTTGCATCGATCGATTAAATCCGCCTGCCACTACCTCACCCCAGGCGGACCATCAGAACTCCGGCTGTCTGCTCCTGCTGACCAGCTACGGCGGGCAGAACAGGGCCGACATCTCCTGGATCTCCAGTTCTACGTCCGGTGTGCGCACCCTGCATGGTCGGGTAGCGCTCCGAGAGCCGTGCGTGCCGGTAGGGCCGTCCACGGTCGTGGAGAACGCCTCGTCCGGGAACGTCCGGGGCTGGCGCTGGTCGCTGCCTTCCCGGCGGCGCAGTGCGGGCCGTTGCGAATCGCGGCCATGAGCTTTCTGTTTGAGGCCTCGCGGCGCGGTAACGCGTGAACGGCGGTGAGGATGCGGGGCGTGGCGCCCGCCAGGGCGAGAACCACTCGTATCGCCAAGGTGGCAAACCGAGTTGGGATGACTGGGAGAACGTGGCCGAGGTGAGAACCGAGTGCTCGTTCCTGCCGCTGCTCAACGCGTCCGGTGCGGAGGTCGAGTTCGCAGTGTGGCCTGTCGAGTACGGCGAGGCGTGGGAGTGCGAGCTGAATACCGCTGTGCCCTTCGAGCCCCGGGTTGTGGGTGCTACTGATGGCTGAGGCTCGAAACTCCACCTTCTCGACGCGTGCGCGGGTGTTGGACGAGCCTGACGAGGTGGGTCGGGTGCGCCGGTGGCCGGACCTGATGCGCCTGTTGTTCGAAGCGCTGATGATCGTGGCGGTGGTCGCGCTCGGCGAGTTCGGCGCGCATACCACCAGCGGCGTGGAAACCGACGTGCACGACGGCGTCGAGCTCGCTCCACCCTTTCTGCTCGGCGCCATCACCGTCCTGATGAACATCGCCACGGCCGTCATTCCCATCGGCCTCGCGATCGAGCGGCTGCTGCGTCGCGACGGCAGACGCGTGGCCGATGCCGTGATCGCCGCCTTTCTCACCTGCGGCATCACCATCCTGGTGAACGTGTGGACCACCTCCGGGGATGTCCCGGAATGGCTGGTGGCCGAACTCACCCATCGCCTCGCCGCGGGCTCCACCACACCCCTGCACGTCTACATCGCCACCGTCGTCGCGTTCCTGACCGTCATCGGCTTCCACGGTCACCGCACGTTGCGGACCTTCACCTGGGTCTGCGTCGGCATCTACGCCACCGCCGCGTTGATGAGCGGTGACACCGCATTGGTCGGGCTGGTCGTCTCCGTCCTGCTCGGCCGCGCCATCGCCTTCGGATGGCGCTACGCCCGCGGGGTCGTCAACCACCGATCCACCGGCGACGCGGTAGTTGCGGGCCTCACCCAGTCAGGCGTCGACCCCTCCTCCTGCCGCTGGCTCGGCGACCACGGCGAGGCGCGCCGCTACGAGATGCTCTGCGCGGACGGCCGCCGCCTGGAAATCACCGTTCTGGATCGTGATCGGCAGGGCATCGGCGCGATCTACCGGCTGTACCGCCGTATCCGGCTTCGCGGGCCGGCGCAGCGCCACAACCTCCTGTCAGTGCACCGCGCCGCCGAGCACGAGGCACTCATGTCCTACGCTCTGGCCGCCGCCGGCATCAACACACCCAGACTCGTCGCCGTGCGGGAACTGTCCCCCGATGTGGCACTCCTGGCCTACGAGCGCGTCCACGCCTGCGTGCTGAAGCAGATACCGAAGGAGAAGTTCACCGACGCTCTTCTCGAGCGCGTTTTCATCGTCGTGCGCGACCTCGGCCGCCACCAGATCGCCCACCGCCGCCTCGCCCTGGACTCCATCCTCGTCGACGAGCACGGCCAGGTGTGGCTGACCGAGCTGCGGGACGGTGAAGTTGCTGCGGACGATCTCCAGCATCTGCTGGACATCACGGGGACCATGGCCGCGCTCGCGCTCAAGGCGGGGCCTGAACGCACCGTCCGCATCGCCGCCCAGGTCCTCGGCGAAGACCGCGTCGTCGCGGCGCTGCCCCTGCTTCAGCCCGTCGCCCTCACCGGTACCACCCGAGCGGCCATCGGCAAATCCAAGGGGCTTATCGACCACCTCCGCGAGCAGATTCTCGAGCTACGCCCGAACGCCCCCGCGGGCGAGCCGGTCCGGCTCGAACGTCTGAAAATCAGAACCGTCCTGGCCGTCACGGCCGGCTGCTTCGCCGTCTACCTGCTGATGCTGGAGATCTCCTCGGCCAGCAGCCAGAGCAAGCGCAGCCTGGGGCAGCTGATCGCGGCGGCCTCTCCGGGGTGGCTGCTGGTCGCGGCGGGGGCGGCGGCGCTGACCTACGTCGCGGCCGCCATGCAACTGGCCGGCTTCATCCCGGAACGGCTGCCCAGACTGCAGAACCTGATGGTGCAGTTCTCCGCCAGCTTCATCGCGCTGTTCGCTCCGGCGGCCGTCGGCGGTGTCACACTCAACGTCCGCTACCTGCAGAAGCGCGGTGTCGCGGCGGGGCCGGCGGTCAGCGCGGTCGGCGCCTCCCAGGTGGTCGCCTTCGTCATGCACATCGCGCTGATCGCCGTGTTCAGCTTCTTCGCGGGCAGCGGCCACACGCACGACGAGGCGTCCACGGTCGTGATCGCGATCTTGCTGGGCATCGCCTTCCTCGCGATGACCACGCTGAGCGTCGCCCCACTGCGCCACTTCGCGAAGCGCCGGCTCGCCTTCTTCCAAGGCTCGTTGCCGCGCTTGCTACAGGTCGCGCAGAATCCACGGAAGCTGGCGCTCGCCCTCTGCGGCACGCTGGGCATCTCACTGTTCAACGCCTTGTGCCTATGGACATGTGTGCACACGCTGGGCGACGGCAAACAGGTGAGCTACCCGACCATCGCCCTGATGTACCTGACCGTGCAGGCCGCGAGCTCGATCAGCCCCACCCCGGCGGGCATCGGCGCGATCGAACTGGGCCTGGGCGGCGCCCTCGCGATCGCGGGCGTCGAGAAGCAGAGCGCCGTCGTCGCTGTCCTCGTCTACCGGCTACTCACCGCGTACCTCCCCGCCGCCCTGGGGTACGCGGCCCTGCACCACCTGCGGCGTAAGCGCGTCGTGTGATGACGCTCGGGGACGCCGTGTCAAGCGGCAAGGGCAAGTCGGGTGTGCGCCGCGAGGCGCTTCGCTGTATCCCCGCCGCAGGCGGGAGGAACTCGGAAGGAGGTTCCCTGTGGGGCTCGGTTATTGGAATTTCGCCGTTGCCCTTGGTCTTTGCGGATTGGCGCGGGTGGTTCAGGCCGCGATCTGGTACTCGTTCGTCAGTCCGCCGAGGATGAGTTTGCGGCGTAGCCGGTACTCGGCGAGGTTGATCGGCTCCGGTGGCACCGTTTCGGCCTGGTGGAGGCTGAGTTGGCGTAGGACGCGGTGAGGCCGGGCGCTGTTGTAATGGGTCAAGTACACCTCCAGGACCCGGCGTAGATGGGTTTCGTTGTGGATTAGGATCCGGTCGAACAGTTCCCGGCGCAGGGTCCCGATCATCCTTTCGCACACGGCGTTCGCGCGCGGGGCCTGGGACGGGCTCTTGATCACACGGATGCCGGCGTCGGCCAGGACGGCGTCGAAGTCGCCGGTGAACTGGCCGCCACGATCACGGATCATGAACTTGAACCGGTTTGCGTGCTCGCCGAGGTCCATCACCAGGTTCCGGGCGGCCTCGGTGGTCCACGGGCCGTCAGGGTTTGCGCTCACCCCGAGCAGGTGCACGCGCCGGGTTCCGTGCTCGATCAGGATCAGCGCGTAGAGGCGCTTGAGCAGGACGGTGTCTACGTGGACGAAGTCGAGCGCGAGGATGCCGTGAGCCTGTGCGGTCAGGAACTGGCGCCGGGTCGGGCCGGTGCAGCGCGGCGCGGGGTTGATTCCTGCGTCGCGGAGGATCTGCCAGACGGTGGAGGCGGCGATTGTGTGGCCGAGTCTGGTCAACTCGCCGTGCACCCGTCGGTGGCCCGAGGTCGGATTGTCGGTGGCCATTCGGATCACCAGTGTCTTGACCGGCACGGCGGTTCGTGGGCGTCCGGGCCGGGTGGGCGTGGTGGTGTACTTGCCGGCGGCCAGCTCGCGGTGCCACGCCAGCACCGTGCCCGGGGTCACCGGGAAGACCTCGGCCCACCGGCGACGCGGGATTAGACAGGCGAGTGCCGCGAACCACAGCCGGTCCTCCGGCTGGTAGCGGACCTTCTCCGCGTGACGACGCAGCACTGCGTTCTAGTGCCGCAACACCAGCAGCTCCGCATCCTTGGACACATCGCGTTGCGCGACGGTGGCCAACGCGCCGAGCAGCTTACGGGTGAGCCGGTACGCAAGAGAGATCAGCATCCCAGCATGATCTCAACCACGGAAGGAGTCCCGACGACCGGCTCCGCCACCGCCCAAATTCCAATTTTCCGAGCCCCGCAGGCCGTAGGAGCCCTGGAGCACTTCCGTGTTGGAGAAGTGCCCTTGGGCCGAAGCCGCCCGAGGAGATGATCCTCGCTACCAATCCCATGCCCTTACATCAAGGCCACCCGAACGGACAGGGCGGCTCACTCGAGCAACTGCCGGGTTAGGTGGAGGCGACATCACGATGAGTTCAGGAGCGTTCGATCTGGCGCAGGATGCTGACGTCCGTGATCTTCCGGTCGTCGGCCAGTAAGAACGCCTTCGATACGATCAGCGATGGCACGCTGCCGTTCTCCTCGAACGGCAGGAACAGCTGCCCCGCGTCCTTCGACCGGGCGTCGACGATGCAGAGGTAGGCGTCGTCGGGCTCCATGAGCACGTTGCCCGACCCCAGGTGGATCTTGTATGTCCGCAGATCCCCACGCACCAGGAGGAACCGGTCCCCGATTTCGACCCGGTCGGCGATCCGCGTGCGGGGAAGGAGCCGGGCGAGGGTGCTGCGCCGGGCGCCGGCCGATGTCCTCGACCGTGTGCGTCACATGGACGACCCTGCGCCAGAGCTGGGACCGAGGAAGACGCCGAACACGGCAGCCGGGCCCACTGCAGAACCGGACAACACCTCTGCAGCAGCAACAGCGGCAGCCGAGACAAGGCGCTCTACGGGCCACTCGGCAACCGGGCCGGCATCACCTCCGACATGCGGAGAGGTCGCGGGGGTGCGTCGAACGGGCGATGCCGAGGGCGACGCGGCGATGACCTCCCCACCGCCCTCGCCCGCCTCCACGCGATCACACCCGACCCCGCGGCAGGACGCGCGCCACGCGACGCGATGCTCCCCGCCTTCGAAGGCATCGACCGGCACGTGCCACGCTGCGTGCGCGAAATGCTCTCCGCATGGACGAGCGCATCCGCCGTCGCCGCCGAATGCATCGACCGACCCGCACACGAGGCAGCATGCGAACTCGCCCGCAAATCCGCCAACCGGCGCTGGGCCGAAACCAGCGTGCTACACCGCGCCGCACACGCCTGCCTTGCCCACCTCGAAGCGCGCGGAATCGCGGCCGAAGACATCCACCTGCACGGCCGCGACATCGCCAGAGACCACGAGATGCTCTCATCCGTGTCCCTGCCGTGCCGCGCCCCGTCGATGGAGCGTCGGTCGATGCGGCGGTGCAGATCGCGCCGTCGAGCTGGGAGATCAGGTTCCAGCCGCCGAAGTTGTGCGGGTCCGCGCCGATTACTTCGGCCAGCAGCGCCTCTTTGCCCACCGCGCCGCCGGAAACGTACGGCGTGCCCACCCCGGTCCAGTCGTTCACGCTCGACCCGATGCCGTCGGTGCCTGCGGCCGCGAGGTAGTTCGTGACCGGGATCACCCGTCGGAAGCGGAAGTCGCTGACGAAGGCGGACAAGAAGGCGCCAGCGGCGCCCGATCTGATCAGACGGGACTTCACGGCCGTGATGCCCGGGATCCGGCTGGTCGGGGACATAATCTACCTGCCCACGTCCGAGGGCCGGCTCTACCTGGCCACGGTGATCGATCTTTGCACCCGGGAGGTGGTGGGCTGGTCGATGGCCGATCACATGCGTGCCGGTCTCGTCATCGACGCGGTGCGCATGGCGCACGCCGCGGGCCGTGTCGAGGGCAACGCGATTTTTCATTCTGATCGCGGATCTCAATATGCGTCGAAGGAGTTCCGTGATGAACTGACCCGGCTTGACATGCGGCAGAGCGCGGGAAGGACGGGATCCTGTTTCGATAGCGCCGCGGCCGAGAGCTTCTTCGCCGTGCTCAAAAGCGAGATCGGCGTACGTAAGTGGGCGAGCCGGGCCCTGGCCAGAAGCCAGGTGTTCCGGTGGATCGCCGGCTACTACAACCGCAGGAGGCTGCACTCAACCATCGACTACCTCACGCCCGTGCAAGCACGGGTGAGGTATGGTCGACCGGTCGCCCTCGCGGCATAGATCAAACGTGTCGGGGATCCAGGGGCCACTTCAGTCCGAGGGATACCCGACGTAGCCGTCACCGCTGCTCGAACAGCTCACTCAGCGATCTCAGCGATGCTGCGCGGGCCGTGTCGGAAGGATGTGGCGAGGAATGCGATGCGGGCGCCTGAGCGCGTCCGGGTTCGAGTAGTAGCTGAGATCAAGCTTTATCGCGAGCACGTGTTCGTGCTCCTGGAGTGCCGTGTCAGGGAGGTTCCAATACTCTGTCCCGCTGAACTCGACGGAGATGAGGTTGCGCGTAGAGGTGCGCAGCCGGTTGGGGTCTCGGCGGAGCCGGTTGTCTTGCCCGCGGCTGGACCAGCTAAGCCACATGTGTGGGTCAAGCGGTGGTTTCTCCCACGGCGCCTTTCCCTCCATTCCCGGCGGATGGCTTAACGCCGCACTGGGCCGCCATTTCATCACTGCTTCGCCGTGCGCGTCCTCCCACGGCCTTATCGGCAGCGGTCCGACTCTTCGCCATCCAGCCGCCGAAAGCGCTTCAGAGAGCTCGCCGAGGCGCTGCGCCAAGGCGCCGTCGAAGCCGTAGACGGCGATCACGTCACGAGTGCACCCAGCCGTCGCGCGGTAGCGGGATCCTAGGCTGAACTCCAGGCGAGGACGGACGGTGGCGCGACAGTAATCCCATGTGTCGACGCCGATCCGGTCAAGCCACGGCGCGCCTTCCTCAATCGTCGCGAAGTGGCGATCAAGCCAGATCACAACAGTGTCATGCAGTTGCACGAACGTGTCGTCGGCGGTCCAACGACCTAGATCGAATTGCCGCCTGCTGGTCATCGCAGCCCAAACCGTCCGCGCGACGGCTCGTAGCGGCCGAGGAAGAAACCCGCGCGACTGCACGGTAGACCAAGCCTCCCTCACTTCATGCTCCGACGTTGCTTTGCTCCACCGGCTTCCGGAACGGGCAAGCTGCCCTCGGCTCTCGTCGAGGGCAGCCTACCGGCTACCGGGCGGCCGGCACACGTGCCGACAGTTTCAGCGCACTACCACGAAGCGCGCGGATTCGATCAGCAATCCAGCGTTCCAGCTAGGCATTCGTTGATGAGTGTGGCGTAAGCGGTAGCACCCGTCGCGGTCGGGTGGAAGCTGCCCGCCTGGTTGAACACAGAGACGGGCTGGAACCACGGAGAGCTCGAGCACAACTCGTGTCCAGAAAATGCGGACGTCGGGTTCACGAAATGAATTGCGACGCCGTCGCCTTGAACCTGCGCGACCGCTGAAGATATCGAGTTGTCCACATCGGTAGAGAACCCGTTGAGCATATTCTGCGCGCTCGGAGTGATCATGGCAAGCTTGCCCTGGTTCGATCCGGAGTCGCACGAAGAGGTCGGGTTCGACGGGTATATCTGCGGATAGCCGGCCACGATAATGGTGGCGTTCGGCGCCACGCTGTTGATGGCCAGGTACGTCTGCACGAGGTGCGCGGTGAGGGCCTGGATCACCTGCGGCTCGAACTCGTACAAGGGTGCGGGGTCCGTCGCGTTGTTGCTGTTCCGCGTCAACACGTAGTCGTTCGCGGAACAGTCGTCCACGCCGGTGAGGACGAAGGCGGCGGAGAGGCATCCTATGATCACGTCCGCGAAGCGGATATCGTTCCCGCCGATGTTCATCGTCACGAGCTGCGTTCCTGAAGACAGCGTGTCACTGTCGTCCTGGAGGCCTTCGACTGGACCATCTGGGGCATTCTGCTCAGTGCCCCAGTCGGTATAGCCCGACGAATTCCACGGAGGCACACCGTTTACTTCTGAATTTTCTTGCGGATTCACCGCATTATAGTAGGAAGACGTGTCCGCCGAGTTGACCGCCTGCAGCGATACGCCGGTCGTTTCAGCTCCGCTGCAGGCGACGAAGCTGAAGGCGTCCGAGCTCAGTTCTGAAATCGGCGTGTCCGTGTCGGGGAGTTCGACCTGCATGGGATAGGCCAGGTCGGAGCGGTGGCACTGGTCGGTAGCGGTGTCGGTGTTGTCGATGTAGCCGCCGAGGCCTTCCCCGGAAGAGTAGGAGTCCCCCATCGCCACGTAGTTGACTTGCGGTGTGGACACGGGGATGAACGCCGCGGCGTCCCAGGCGATGTTGACGCCGGCGTTGAGGCCCAGATCGATCGGCGCGACGTTCGAGAGTGTCACGTGGGCGCCGCTCTTGAGGTAGAAGTCGCCGAGATCGGCCCAGGTGTTGCCGCCCGTGGTCACTTCCTGGTTGACCTGTACGTTCCTTCCCGGCTGGCCCCCGCCCGGGTCGACCTGGTAGCTCGCGTCGACGGCGTCGGTCCCGTAGCCGGGGATCGCGACCTTGACGTCCGTCCAGCCGGTGGCCGTGCTCGGCGGTGTCCAGGTCCCGGTGATGACCTGGTTTTCGAAGCCTGTGTCCGGGTTGGAGCTCGTTGCCGATGCGCCGTCGTTCGGCACGGTGTAGCCGAACCAGAAGTGGCCGCCGAAGCCGGCGCCGATCTGGTCGAAGAGGATCTTCGATGAGTAGTCGCCGTTGACGTCCGGGGCGAAGCTCCAGCTGAACGACCCGGCGGAGGTCCAGTTCTGTCCCGGGCAGCCCAAGGCGGACTGGCCGCCGTCGCCCACGATCACCGCGTTGGACGGGAGTGTCGACGCGCAGGTCTGGGCGAACTGGGCCGCGATGGGTTCCGCGGCCGGGGCGGCCGCCCCTGCGGCATAGGTGAGCACGCTGAGTCCGCAAGCGGAGCATGTGACGGTCGGCATCAAGATCGGCCATGTGTCGGCTGTCTGGCCGTTCCACCAGCAGTGGTCCGCGTAGCTTCCGGTCAGCTGGCAGGCATCGGGGCCGGTGGCCTCGGTGAAGTTCACGCCCGAGGCGTCACAGTCGTCTGCCGAGGTACAGAAGAGGTCGGGCGGTGGCGAGTTGTAGCTGCCGTGGGCGAAGGCGAACGCCTGAACCCACGCGCCCTGTGAATAGTCGTACAGGGCGACCGAGTCGAAGGCGAAGGCGAGAACCTTGTCCTGATACGGCCAGTACTCAGGGTGCGACAAGTCCCAACTCGAGCTGTAGGTCGCGCCGTCCGGGCCGGGATAGTTGTTCGCGCTCGACGTTCCGAACGTGGGACGGTCCGGCGGGTAGGCGGGGTTGATGGGATTGTTCGCGTACCCCAGTCCCCAGTCGCCGTTTCCGTCGGTACACGACGGGCCGGGAGTGCACCCTGTGGTGTTTCCCAGAGCGGAGGTCCCGGGTTCGACGCCGCTGTTGTAAGCCCACAGTGCCTGGTACCAGTCGTCGATATAGTCCGGATTGCCCGTACCCGCGTCGGTGGTGGAAGAGAAGTTGTTGGGCACGATGCCGGCGCTGTACAGCTGGTTCCAGATGTTGATCAGCAGTTGCGCCGCGGCGGCGATGTTGGCCTGGTAGTCGACCGCGATCGCCAACTGGTCTTCGGCCGGCAGAGGCGCCGAGTACTCGCACTCGGGGTCCTTGTTCTGGTCCCGTGTCAGGCACATGCCGCTGGTGATCTGGCCGATCCCGTAGCCGCAGTCCGACGCCTGCCAGTTGATCAGCCCGGTGTTCTCCGAGTCGTTGTCGATCCAGTTGCCGTACCAGTTGAACGATGCCAGTGGGTTCGAGGTCTGCCCTTGAACCACGTGGGTACTCGCCTGCTGGAGATTCGATTCCTGGGTCAATACCCCGAGAAGCACCTGCGCCGGCAGCGAGCCGCCCCCGTCGACGGCCGGAAGCGGGAAGAGCGCCTGCGGCGTGTAGGCCGGCAGAGACGAGCCGTAGAGGCCTGCCGGCCGCGTGTCTGTCAGCGTGCCTTGCACAGCCTGGTCCGCGGCCCATTCCACCTGCTGGAACGTCGGCTGGTAGGCCTGTATCTGCGGGTCGTCGATAGCGACGCCGCATGTCCGGTCGGCCGAGACCGGCGTAGTCGGGGACCCCGACGTCGCCGCGGTGGCTCGCACACTGCTTTTGCCCTGCGCGACGCCACTCGGGGACGAACTGGACGGGGTGGCGGCGGCCGCCGTGGTGGCGACCTCGAGCGAGGCGCTCGCGCGGCTGCCGCCGAGCAGTTGCACGTTGACTCCGACCGGTGCAGGCACGGCCGGGTCGAGGCTCTCGCCCTTGGCCGGCTTCAATGCTCCGGCGTTGGTCACCACGAGGGTGCCCGTCGTCGAAGGCTGAGCCGTCACCGGCGCGTCCATGGCTTTCCATTGTGCAGGCAATCCGTGCACCGAAGAGGCGTCGGGGCCGATCAGCCATACTCGCCCATCGCTTTGCCGCAGATCTGCCGACCCCTCGGGGATGGAGGCCACCAGATGGGTCCGGCCGCTCGCCAGATGCCACATGTCGACCTTATCGCCGGCCAACGTCTGATAGCCCAGGCCGGCGTCGGCATCGGGCGCCAACTGGTAGGGGACGGTCGAGGTGGCGGCCAGCAGGCGAGCCGCGCCGGTTGCGCCGATCTCCTCCAGCCCGCTGCCCGTCGCCGCGGCGATCTGCCCCTGGTAGGGGATGGCCGAGGTCACCTGGCCCGGCACCCGTACCGTCGAGGTAATCGCGCCCGCCGACGTGTTCACCACCGCCAACGTCGTCGATGCCGGGGCGCTGCCGCTGTCGTTCGCCCAGCCGCCCTCGGTCAACACGGCCGTGTCGCCGGTGCCGCATCCCGGATCGAAATAGGCGACCGAGAACCCGCCACCGAGGTACTTCACCGCGCCGGTCCGCAGATCGACCACCGCGGCCCGGCCCATTTCGCCCTGCTCGCCTCCGGTGTTCGCGACCTGTTCCGGCGCGTACACCACGACCGCGTCCTTCCCGGAGTCGGCCATGCATCCCTGGCCGATCCACAGATCGGTCTGCACGGTCGGATCTCCGAGGGTGGCCACCGACTTCCACGCATAGCCGCTCGCTTCACTGGCGGCGAGCACGTGCAGGCCGGTGCCGTCGCCGACCACGGTCAGGGCCTCATCGGAGGACTTCTGCCATCCGTTCGGCAGCATGCCGGCCGGGTCGGCCAACCGCGCGCTCCCCTGCGTTTGCGTCTGTGTCTGCGCCGGACTGGTCGGCCCGGGCCGCGAGCTGGCGGCTGCGGGTGTGGAAGCCGTCGCGGCATTCGCGGCGTAGAACTGAGCCGCCGGCAGCGCGATGGCGGCGACGAGCGCCGTGACTGCTCGTTTCTTCAGCCTCACGCCACACCTCCTTCGTTGCCGGCCGCATTCGGCCGAAGCCCGGCTTCACGCTGCCCGGGCGGGGTCGGCGGGGTCTTGAGCGACATACGGGGATGTTCCATGGGGCCTCCGTTCGCTTTCGGACCGGTACGGGATCGTGTGAATCCCGTACCGCGGCAGGGCCCGTCCGCGCAGCCGAGCGAGACGGCGACAGCCTTCGAACGCTTGGTAGGGGTGTCGGACACAGGCGTTCCCCCTTTGACCGAGGAGCCATACTAAATATGCTGATTTACTTCGTGAGAGCATCGCGAGTTCATAGCCGTGGCCCAGACCACATTGCAGCGAGGAGAATACATTCGCGGGCCCCCGACGATCTCTGCCTCGGCAGTATGGGCGCCCGGACGCCCGGAGCACAAGCACACTGTCACCACCCCGCAACTTCTCGCGCAGCTTGCAAATCAGAATGATCCACAGAGCGTGATCGCCCTCAGCCGCCGATCCGCTCAGAATAGGGCATAAGCACGCCAAAATGGGCTACGGTACGTGCAACGCAAAGTTCTTGTAAAGTCCTCATAGTTACATCCCGCTTGCAATGCCCGGCCCCCTCGCCCATACTTGACGGCCGCTCGGCTCGGGGCATAACAGGGCCGCCCTCCAACCCGAGCCGGTCCGCGAAACAGTGGACGGCGAGTGGGACGGCACCGACCGACTCGACGGTCGTGGGTGAACCGAACGTCGCCGGGTTCCGTGCCAGCCATCACCAGAGCACAGGCGCCAGTGCGGTGCCGCCTTTGAGCCTGGATCCACCGAGTGTGTTTCTGGCTGCTGATTTCGCGGTGGTGGATCCAGCGTGTTCGGGGCGTGGGCAGGGCTGATCGCCGGGTGGCCGTCCGGGCGGGGCCTCCTGGGTTCCTCGGGTCGTGGCGGGCGGGTCGGGCTTTGGTGGTCAGGTCGGCTGTGGGGTTCGGTGGCCGGTCTCTATCCACAGCCTGGTGAGACCTGCTGTCCAGGGCCAGTGTTCGGGCAGGTGGAGGTGGATGCGCCGGGCGCTGGAAGCGATCCGGGCCGGAATATTGATCAGGGTTCTGCGGGTGGTGGCTCCGGTGGCCTTGGCGTGGAAGCGGCCGGCGAGGGTCGCAACGGCGCGGGTGAGGTTGTGTGCGATGCCCGCGAGGGTGAGCCAGGCGGCGTTCGCGTTGAACTTTCCCGAGGGCAGGTGTCCGAGAGGGCCCGCTTCGAGGTCGGCGAAGACCTGCTCGATGACCGCGTGTTGACGGTGTATCGGTTCGGCCTGGTCGATGACCAGCGGGTTCGTGGTGTGGAAGGCGTGGTGGCGGTAGGTCGCGAACAGTTCGCCCTGCCCGTCGGGCACGGTGGCGGGGTTCAGCCGCCGCACGCGCCTGACGATCAGTCGCCCGCGGGCGTGCAGCGCGGTCTTTTTCGAGGTGAACGCGGTGTACGGGATCTCGGCGGTCTCTGCTTCGGAGATCCAGCGGCCTTCGTCCTGGTCCCAGACCGCGTTGCGGTACTTGATCGGTTTCCAGGCGTGTTCGGGGATGGCGGCGATCGCCGCGCGGATGGGGCTGGTGTTGGCCACGGTGATCGAATAGTGGGCGCCTGCGGCTCGGATGGCCTTGGCGAGTTCGGCGGAGAAGAACGCTGAGTCCGCTCTGACCAGGATCATCGCGGTGGCCCCGGCCTCGCGTAGGGCCCGGATCGCCTCGGCGACCAGGGTGTCGGCGCCCTTGCCGGAGCCGGCCGAGCCCTTGCGTAGCCTGGTCGCGATCACGACCGGACGTGAGGACGGTGTGGAGGCGGTGACGATCTGGAAGTGCAGGCCGCGGACCTTGGTGTACCCGAACGAAGC
>FSXZ01000996.1_pt1 | contig 14663 bp, 15 predicted proteins | sample 1638121 | NCBI WGS metagenome assembly FSXZ01 (sample SAMEA3914788, study PRJEB12502) | metagenome | biome: forest; material: soil | place: Canada | collected 2011-07-03 | depth 0.1 m
CACCGGCAAGCTGCTCGGCGTCGACTCGACCTCCACGGCCACGCGCGCCTGGGGAACCGCGCCGACCGTCACCGCGCAGGGCTCCGGCGGACCGACCGTCGGCCAGGAGTGGTTCGTCATCCCGAGCACACCCGCCAACGGCACCGACCGCCTCGTCAACCGCTACAGCGGCCTGGTCATCGGCATGTCGGCGACATCGGGCCGGCTCGCCGAGACGACCCCGCCGCGCAACTGGACGGACACCAGCGGCAGCTCGGTCGGCGGCGGACGGACCGCCGCCCAGCAGACGCTGACGTTCACCGCGGTCGGGGCCGCCACCGAGACGGTCTCCGTCAACAGCCCCGGAGCGCAGGCTGGAACCGTCGGGACGGCCGTCTCGCTCCAGATCGGCGGCACCGACTCGTACGGCAAGACGCTGACCTACTCGGCCAGCGGCCTTCCGGCCGGCCTGTCGATCAACGCCTCCGGCCTGATCTCGGGGACCCCGACCACGGCCGGCACCTCGAGCGCCACCATCACGGCGACCTCGGGCACGGCGAGCGGCTCGAGCACCTTCGGCTGGACCGTCAACGCCGCCTTCAACGGCACCACCCACACCCTGACCGCCGGCGGCATGGCGCTCGACGACCCGGGCAGCAGCACGACGGCCGGAGTCCAGCTCGACACCTGGACGCCTGCGACCAGCTCGAACCAGAAGTGGACGTTCACGCAGCAGTCCGACGGCTCCTACGAGATCGTCAACGTCCTGTCGGGACTCTGCGTCGACGTGGACGGCGGCGGAACGACCGCGGGCGAGGCGATCGACCAGTGGACCTGCGTCGGCAGCTCCAACCAGCTGTGGGACCTGACGGTTCTGTCGAGCGGCGCGTACACGATCACGAACGAGCGCAGCGGGCTGGTGCTCACGACCGCCTCGACGTCCGCCGGAGCGCTGGTGACGCAGCAGGCGAACACCGGCTCCGCGCTCCAGCAGTGGACGATCAACTGAGCCGATCCGCGTGAAAGCGCGGATCTGACGAGGACGCGTCCCGGCCGGTCTTGAGGGAGCCGGCCGGGACGCGTCCGACCAGAACGGAAAGCGAGCACCACCATGAAGGATGACCTCCGCATCACCGCTCCGGTGGACCGGTGGGAGGACGCGATTCCGCTCGGCAACGGGTTGACGGGCGTCCTGCTGTGGGGCGAAGGCAGCTGTCTGCGGCTGTCGCTGGATCGCGGAGACCTGTGGGACGAGCGCACCACCGGCCAGGCGGAATGGTGGAAGGAGCACCCCTGGCACAGCCTCGAAGACGACTCAGACCCCTGGAGCCGGTACTACGAGGGCATCACCCCGACGAAGCTGCCGGTCGGCCGCCTGGAAGTGAACGTCGATCCCGCGCGTACGATCGGGGCGTTCGAGCTGGACTTCGCCACCGCCGAGGGCCTGGTGGCATTCGATGACGGCTCCACGGCACGGGCCCTGGTCAGTGCGACCAGACCCGTTGCGCTGCTGAGGTTCGCCGGCGTGTCCGTGCTGGAAACCAGCTTGCTGCCGGCCGGCACCGTCGAAGAGTCCGGAGACACCGGCCCCCAAAGCGGGGGTGCCGTCGCCGCGCTCGGCTACCCGCCGGCCGAGCGCGGGCAGACGGACGATGCGCACTGGTACGTGCAGGACGCGGCGGACGGCTTCAAGTACTGCGCCTATGTCGCCAAGCGCCACCGCGGAGCGGAGACCCTGCTCGCAGTGGCCGTGACCACCACCAACGACTGCGGGCCAGGCGAGGATCTCCTGACGCTGGCCCGGAACCGGTGCGACGAAGCGCTGACAAAGGGATACGCGGAAGTCCTCGCCTCGCATGCTGCCTGGTGGAACGAGTTCTGGGCGCAGTCGTCCATGGAGATACCGTCAGCGAGCATCCGGCGTTCCTACCGGTTCGCCCGCTACCTCTATGGCGCAGGCTCGCGCCAAGGCGCCCCACCGATGCCGCTGCAAGGCGTCTGGACCGCTGACGACGGCGGCCTGCCGCCATGGAAGGGCGATTACCACAACGACCTCAACACCCAGCTGACTTACCTGGCCTATCCGGGGGCCGGAAACTTCGAGTCCGGCGAGAGCTACCTGGACTTCCTGGTGAAACTGACCCCGGCCTTCCAGAGGTTCGCCAAGGACTTCTACGGCACCGGCGGCCTGGCCTCGCCCGGCGTGATGTCGTTGTCCGGCCAGCCCCTCGGCGGGTGGGGCCAGTACTCGATGTCCCCGACGATGAGTGCGTGGAACGCCCACCTGTTCTATCTGCACTGGCGTTACACCGGAGACGACGACTTCCTGCGGGATCGCGCCTACCCGTGGTGCGCCGAAGTGGGCCGATGCCTCGCACAACTGCTCTCGCGCGACGCGAACGGAATCCTCGTGCTCCCCAGGTCCTCCTCGCCGGAGATCTTCGACAACAGCGCGCGTGCCTGGCTCAAGCCCAACACCAACTACGACCTGATGTGCCTGAAGATGCTGTTCCTCGCGCTCACCGAGATGGCCGAAGCACAGGGCGACGCGAGCGCGGCGGGGGAGTGGGCGCGGCTGGCCGACGACCTGGGCGACTTCCACGCCGCCGTCGACGGCGAGCTGCTGCTGGACGCCGAAACGCCACTGCGCGAGAGCCATCGGCACCTGTCCAACCTGATCGCGATCCACCCGTTCAACCTGATCTCCGTAGACGGCGGCCCGTGCGACAACGAGCGCATCCGCACATCGCTCGCGGCCTGGGACGAGTTGGGCACCGGCGAATGGTGCGGCTACACGTGGGCTTGGATGAGCTGCCTACGCGCACGCATCGGCGACGGAGAAGCAGCAGCCCGCCACCTGGACGTCTTCACGCGGGCGTTCGTCTCCCGCAACGGCTTCCACCTCAACGGCGACCAGTCGGGCGAAGGCTTCTCGAACTTCACCTACCGCCCCTTCACCCTGGAGGGCAACTTCGCGGCCATGCAGGCCGTCCAGGAGATGCTGCTGCAAAGCTGGAGCCCAACCCCCGGAAAGCGCGACACCGAGGTGATCCGCCTCTTCCCCGCCGTCCCAAGGCACTGGCACGACGCAGCCTTCACCGACCTACGCGCCGAAGGCGGCCACCGCGTCTCCGCCCGCCGCGAGAACAACACCACCACGTGGTTCAGCATCACAGCGGGCAAGAACGGCCCCGTCCGCATCCGAGACGGCTTCGGCGGCCGCGAGCCCGAGTGGACGAGCCCGGACGTGACGAGGGCCGGTGCCGATTTCGTGGTCTGGTTGCGGAAGGGGGAGGTGCTGGAAGGCCGGTTGGCCGGGTGACGGAGCATGACCCAAATCGGCCCGGCCCGGCCCGAGCGACGGTTCGGCCTCGAGTGCCACGCCGCTTTTGCTCCCAGGTTCTTTCCGTTCGGAAGACGGCCTGTCGGGAGCGCGCGGCCTTCGGCAGAACGTGCACGATCGAGTCGCGGGGCGTGCCGTTCTTCCGGGCCACGGCTACGGTACCGAGGCGCGCCAGGCCGTACTGCATCTCGCGTTCGCCGGCCTCGGGGCCGTGTGCGCCCGCTCCGCCTCATTCCTCGACAACGCGTCGTCGCTGGCGGTGAGCCGCAAGGTGGGCTACCGGCCCGACGGCACCGAACGCGATCTGCGTGACGGGGAACCCGTAGTCAGCCAGCGGTTCTTGCTGATGCGCGAGGACTGGGAACACTCGCAGCGCCCGCAGGTCCTCGTCTCCGGGCTCGAATCCTGTCTCGATCTGTTCGGCATCGACGGCGGCGCGCAGACCGAGTAGGGCATCGTCTCGTGTTGCGCATCGCGCATCTCCGCGCCACGCCGCCGTCGACCCCCCTCCGCCCCTACACCATCCGAAGCACCACGGCCGCTGCTTCCACGAAGGTGGCACAGGTCGCCCAGGGCTCGACGGTGTCGGGCATCTCGGCGTATTCGCCTGTGCGTACGCGCACGGTTCGGATGCCCAGGGCGGCGGCGCCGGCGATGTCCTTGTCCGGGCGGTCGCCGATGCACACGGCGTGGGCGGGCTCGGTGGCGAGTGCGGCCAGGGCGCGCCGGAACGGCTCGGGGTGCGGCTTGCGTGACTCGCGGCCGTAGCGGTCCGAGATGATCACGCAGTCGACGGCGTCGAGCAGTCCCAGGGAGACGAGCTTGCCCTCCTGGATGCCCGGGTCGCCGTCGGTGATCACGGCGACCGGCACGCGTTCGCGCAGTCTCGCCAAGGCCTGCGCCGCTCCCGGATAGGGGGTCAGGTGCGGGGCACGGTAGGCGCGGAAGACGGCGACCAGGTCCTCGACCGGGCCTGCGGATGAGCCGTCGGCGCGCGCCGCGACGCCGACCGCGGCGAGCGCCCGGTCGATGATCCCGCCGCGGGCCGAACCGGCCGCGGCGCCCTGCCGCAGCGCCGCCAGCAAGGACTCGCCGTGCGCGATGCCGCGCTCGGCGGCCGCGGCGGCCACCGCCTGCCAGGCCCCGTCCAGCCAGTCGGCCTGCGGGAACAGAGTGTCGTCGAGATCGCAGAGCACTGCGGCGATCTTTGTGTGCGTGCTGATTCCGTCGCCCGGGTACGGCTCGGTCGCGCTCACCGCGGTACCTGCTTGCCGATGAAGTCCGGCTCGTCCAGGCGCAGCAGCGGGCGCACGGCGGCATCGGAGAGCACCTCGAGCACCCGGGCGGCGGTGTGCCCGTCACCGTAGGGGCAGGGGAGCGCGGCGACGCGGCGCTGTTCTTCCGGTTCGCTGAAGCGCCTCACCGACTCCACGGTCAGGTCGCCGTCGAGCCCCACCAGCACGGAGGAGCCGGCGCTCACCCCTTCCCAACGCGGGGTCGAGGTGCGCAGCACGACCACGGGCACCCCGAACCACGAGGCCTCCTCCTGGAGACCTCCCGAGTCGGTGACGACGACCCGGCTGCCGGCCACCGCGCGCAGCATCGCGTCGTACGCGAGCGGTTCCACCAGTGCCACGCCCGCCTGCGTCAGCGTCGCGTCGAGCCCGAGCACGCTCAGCCGCTGCCGTGTGCGCGGATGCACCGGGAAGGTGATCCGGTCGCCGTCCCGGGCGATCCGTACCAGGGTGTCGACCAGGGTTCGAAGGCGCTCCGGCCGGTCCACGGTCGAGGCGCGGTGCGCGGTCACCAGGATCCCGCCGCGCTCTTCCGGCGGCACCGGTCGGGCGCCGCGTTCGCGCAGGAGGTCGATCACGGTGTTTCCGACGACGCGGATCCGCTCGGCGGCCACCCCCTCGGCGCGCAGAAAGCGCTCGGCCAGCGTCGTCGGGGCCAGGTGGAGCTGCGCCGTGGCAGCGGCCACCTTCCGGTTGACCTCTTCCATCGAGGTCTCGTTGAAGGAGCGCAGCCCGGCCTCGAGGTGGATCACCGGGATCCCGGCCTGCCGGGCGGCGAGGCAGAACACGGGCACGGTGAAGGTGTCGCCGAGCAGCAGCACCGCCTGCGCGCGGTTCTGCTCGAACTCGCCCGCCGCGCGCTCGAGCAGGGCGCCGAGGCGGGCGGCAGAGCCCTGCGGCAGGGCCCAGTGCACGTCCGGGCGCACGCCGAGTTCGTCCAGGAAGTTCGCGCCGAGCGCCGAGTCGTGGTGCTGGCCGGTGAACACCAGGCGCAGCGGCCAGCCCGCGGCCCGCAGTGCGTCGATCACGGGCGCCAGCTTCACGATCTCCGGCCGGGTGCCGAAGGGGATGGTCAGATGCAGCGGTGGCGCGCTGCCGGGACTCTGTTGCGTCATCATCCGGTGAACACCTCGCTGAAGTAGCGGGACATCCGCACGCCGGGCCGGTAGGCGAGGGACTCGGGCAGCACCGGCAGGCCGACGGCGGCACGCAGGTATTGTCCGACCAGGTCCGCACCCGCGGCCAGGGACAGCGGCAGACCGCCGGAAAAGCGCGGGTTCGCCTCGATGAACACCAGCTCGCCGGCCTCGGTGACGAAGCCCTGGACACAGGCGACCCCGCGCAGCCCGACCGCCGCGAGCACCGCGGCGGTGCCGTGCAGAACCCGCTCGTCGGCGAAGGTCTCGCCCTTGGTGGAGATGCCCGCCTTGACCTCCGAGCGCCAGCGCGGCACGCCGCCGGCGAACCGGCCCTCGCGGTCGACGAGCGCGTCCACGGTGAATTCCCGGCCGCCGACCCGGGTCTGCACCAGCGGATCGGCGACGCGCCGCACCGCCCAGGCCAGCTCGCCGGGGTCGTCGCACGCGTAGACGTCCCGCGAGCCGCGACCGAATCGCGGCTTGACGATCCACGGTCCCGGGACGGTCTCGGTCAGGCGCGAGGTGTCGGCGGGGTCGGTGACGTGCGCGGTGGCCGGTGCGGGTACGGCCGCGGCGCGCAGCCGGGCGGCGAAGCGCACCTTGTCCACGCAGTCGGCGATCGCCTCCGGCGCGGGCAGCCACAGCGTCACCCCGGCGGCGCCGAGCCGCTCGGCGGCGGCGTGCAGCGCCGGCATCTCCTCGGCCACCGTGCACACCACGACGTCCGCGCCGTGCGCGAGAGCCAGGGCGAGGACCGCGTCACCGTAAGCCGGATCGTCGGCCCTGGGCAGCAGGCCCGAGGCGTCGCCGAGGCCGAGCGCGGCGGACCGGTCATCGCAGTCCGCTGCGACGACGCGCAGCCCGGCCGTGCGCAGGGCCTTGAGCACCGACTGGCCGGCGGCTCCGCCGACCCCGGTGACCAGCGGGGTCACGGCCGGCCAGGCGAGCTTGGCGGCGCGGGCGGCGGACGGTGCCGAGCGCGGCGCGGCCGGGGCGGGCGCGGGTATCGCGGGGCTCGGCGGGTTCAGCAGAGTCATGACTCAGAACTCCCATACGCGGGGACGGTCGAGGGGATGCGCCGCGGCGCGGGGGTGCGGGGCGGGGCGGGCGGGGCGAGCGTCGTGAGCCACGGTGGCACCCTGGCCCGCAGCTCGAGCGTCTCGGCCGTGGGGTCGATCGGGTCGAAGCCGGCCCAGTTGAGCTCTTGTTTGGCCCATATCCGCAGCTCGATCATGCGGCGGCTGGTGGGCGGCTCCCACAGGTGGCGCTGCACCGTCTGTGCGATCACCTGGCGTACCCACACGTCCTCCTCCCGCTCGGCGGCGGCCAGCAGCAGCGCGGCGTTGCGGGTGACGCCCGCCTCCCCGGCCGCCTGGGCCGCGGCGGCGCGCACGGCGGGATCCCGGGTGCTCAGGGCGGTGCGCAACCGCCGGTGTGCGGCCCGGCGGCCGAGGGCCTGGCGGACGAAGGCGCCGGTGAGCAGCGCGCCGCCGATCGCGCCGGAGACGGGCGCGGCCTCAAGATGCATCGCCGGGCCCGCCTTCCGGCTCCTCGACGGCCGCGGGCCTCGCGGACGCGCACAGTTCGGTCAGCGGGACGCCGTCGCGCGGTAGCAGTAGGGCGAGCATCAGCAGGAATCCTCCGAGGGTGTACGCGAATCCGAACAGGCTGCCCACCCAGTCGTGGAACAGCACCTGACTGGCGCTGCCGGCCGCCAGCCCGACCGCCACCGACGCGGCGATCCGGATGATGTTGCCGGCGAACACGACCGCGACCGCGGCGGCCGCGGCCCCGGCGAGCCGGCGCCGGCTGCCCGGGGGCCGGAGCACCGTCAGCCCGGCCAGGGCGAGCAGGGTCGCCAGCGAGGAGCACGAGGGCGTGAGCGTGGCCGCGAACAGCTGCCCGTCCCGGGTGTGCACGGTGATCGAGGTCGGCGAATCCCGGCTGACGCCGTCCAGCCGCAGCAGGTGCAGCAGATCGAGCGCGGTGGCGGTCTCGCACTGGCGCATCCGCTGCTCCAGCAACAGGAAACCGAACCCGGTCACGGCCACCAGCAGGATGATGCGCACCAGGATGCGGCGCAGTTCCACGGTCACGAGGCGACCCCCCGCTCCGGCGCCGCCGCGCGGTCCGTGCGCACCCACGCGTACGAGGTGCCGGCGATGCCGTCGAACCAGGCCTTCGTGCACAGCGTCGCGGAGATCAGGAACAGCGGCATGAACCAGACCACGGCGAACGCGTCGCGCCGCCGGATTCCGCTGAGCAGCAGTCCGCCGCCGATCTCCAGCAGGGGGCCGAGGAACAGCAGGGTCCAGAGTACGAAGCCGCCGGGCACGCTCACCGAGGGCACCACCCCGGCGAACGTGAGCAGCAGCAGGCCGAGCGCGGTCAGCGTGGCCAGCGGCACATGGAAGACGAACAGGAACATCAGGGTCTCGATACGCTCGGCGGGCGAGAGATGGCGGGCCCGCAGCACGTGCCTGAGATAGTCGCGGCACACCTGCTGGTGGCCGCGGGCCCAGCGGTAGCGCTGGCGCCAGTAGCGGGTGAGGCTGATCACGCCCTCCTCGTCGTCCACCGCGGCCGGCTCGTAGCGCACCCGGTGGCCGGAGAGCATCAGGCGCATGGTGACGTCGGTGTCCTCGGTGACGCTGTGCTCGTTCCAGCCGCCCAGCGCCCGCAGGTGTGCGAGCCGGATCGCGCAGTTCGCGCCGCCGTAGGCGGGCAGGCCGAACACGGACTGCCGGCCGAACTCGTTGACCAGGTAGCCGGCCAGGTAGTCGATGGTGATCAGCCGGGACAGCGGCGAATCGGCGGCGTTGCGGATCCGGCAGCGGCCCTGCACCGCGCCGACCGCGGGGTCGGCGAAGTGCGCGGCGAGCCGGCGCAGCACGTCCGGATGCGGCTGGTGGTCCGCGTCGAAGACCACGACGACCTCACCGGTCAGCCGCGGCAGCGCGTGGTTGAGCCCGGCCGACTTGCCCACCGGCCCCTCGCCCGGACGCCGGTGCAGCGCCAGCAGGCGGGGTTCGACCGCGGCCCGGGCGTCGAGGATCTCGCCGGTGCCGTCGTCCGAACAGTCGTCCACCACGACGAGTTGCAGCCGCTCGGCCGGGTAGTCCAGCCCCAGCAGGGCGGTCACGAGTCCGTCCACGACGAAGCGCTCGTTCTTGCACGACACCAGGACCGAGAGCGCGGGCAGTTCGGCGTCCGGGACCGCCGCGGCCGCCGGCGTCAGGCCGTTGCCCCCGGGCCGGGGCAGCGCGTGCCGCAGCGCCGAGGCGACGAAGGCGGTGTGCCGCAGGAAGTAGGCCAGGAACACCAGGTCGAGCACGCCCACCAGCAGCCTGACCGTGTCGCCGGTGCCGAGCACCGCCCAGCCGCCGAGGGCCGACCCGGCCAGCAGCGCCAACCGCGGCCAGCCGGCCGGCAGCCGCGGCGGCCGGGATATCAGCCCACGCACACTCATCGCACGCCGCCCGCCAGGGCGACGGCCTCCCGCCCGGCCGCGGCGGCCGCCGGGAGGCTCAGATCCCAGGTGAACCGGTCCGTCTCGAAGCCCTCGGCGTGCCGCAGCCGGGCCTGGAATCCGCGATACCGGGCCTGCGCCGCGACCGCCTCCAGGTCCACCAACCGGTTCTTGAGCACCTGCGACATGTGCGCGCGCAGCGCGGCGAGCTTGCCCTCGAGGTGCGGTTCGACGTCCACGAAGACCGTCGGGGAGAACGCGCGGGTGGAGGGCGTCTCGTACATCAGGACCCTGCTCGTGCCGCGAGCGGCGGCGAGCGAGGCCGCGCCGGCGGCGCGGTGGTCCTGGTGGGTGTCGCGCGGGACGTGCGTGTAGAGCATGTCCGCGCCGGTCTCGCGCAGCACCCGCTCGATCACGGCGACGGTGCTGCGGTCGTCCGGCACGGCCCCGTCCTGGAATCCGCCCCAGTACAGCCGGGCGCCGAGGATCCGGGCGGCCTCGCGCTGTTCGTCCATCCGCGAGGAGTCGGCCTGCGGTCCGCTCTCCCCGTGTGTCAGCACCAGCATCGCGACCTCGTCCCCCCGGGCGCGGTGCGCGATCAGCGCGGCGCCGCAGCCGAGTTCGACATCGTCGGGGTGCGCGCCGACGGCGAGTATCTTCACGCTCGAAGCTTTCCTTTCAGGGCCGGGCCGCGCGGGCCCGGGGATACGTGGAACACCGGTCCGGAGCCGGCGCGAACCGGACCCGGACCGGATGGGGGATCAGACCGGGATGCCGCCGCGGCGGCGCAGCTGCCGCGCGGTGAACGCGACCCCGACGACGCCGGTCAGCAGCAGCCCGCCGATCGCGCCGACCGGAGCGCCGACGCTCTCGCCCTCCTGGGAGCATTCGGCGTGGCCGATGATGATCTGGCCGCTGCCGATGCTGGTGAGGCCCGGGAGCAGCTGGATGTCGACGGCGTTCACCTGGATCTGCGGATCGGCCGTGCCGACCCCGGTCTCGGTCTGCTCGTTGAGCGTCACCGTCGCCAGTCCGGCCAGGTTGATGACCGTGTTCGGCGCCGCGTCGGCGTCGATCGCGACGCCGCCCACCGTGGCGTTGGCGAGATCGGCCGAGCCGCTCAGCGTGCCGTCGGCGGCCGCCTCGCACTGGGCGGTGATGGTGTCGGCCTTCAACACCGTGGGCACGAGCACGTCGGCCACCTGGGCGCTGCTGGTCACCTCGCCCCCCGGCGCGCCCTGGGTGCTCGCGGTGAGCACGCCCGTGTTGAGCAGGCCCGTGGCGATGATGCTGACCAGCGTCTGGCTGATCGGCGTCGTGCTGCCGGAAGAGGGCAGGGTGACCGAGGGGACCGGCCCGATGGTCGTCTTGAGCAGTCCCAGCGCGGTGGCCTGGACCTGGGCACCGTAGGCGGCGCCGTCGACGCCCGAGGCGGCGGCCGAGGCCCCCGCGGTCGAGGTGAGGGCGAGGGCGGCGCCGGCAGCGAGGACCACCAGGGCGCGGCGCGCTCCGTGGGATCGCGGAACAGACATGGGGCAGTGTTCTCCTGTCCGAGGCTCGCAGGCCCCGAATCGTCGCGGATCAGGACGTTGTCGACCTGTGCGGCCGGGGAGCCCCCGGCGCGGCCGCCGCGTACCGGGACAGGGGAACTGCACGGCCGTCTCGAGACGGCCGCTGGACCGCACCATCCGAGTGTGGTGAGCGCGGATCGGTTACGCATCGCTCAAAAGACGTCACTCTCGGCTCCCCCAAATGCCATACTCCTACTCTGTTCGAGCGTGGGACGAGTGCGGCGCCGCAGACCGTGGTGTCGCTGGGGGGCAATCGATGGACACGGACACCGAGGTCGCGCAGCTGTCGCGGGCCGGAGACCGGATACCGGACCCGACTCCGGGGTGGCCCGATGGCACGCGTGTGCGCATATCCCGGGGCGGTGCGGCCGCCGGGACGTACCCGGGCCCGCCCGCCCGGGCGCGGCCGACGGCGACGACGACAGCAGCGACGACGACGGCCACGATCGTGGTCTGCGACAGGCTCCGCGCGGTGGCCGAATCGCTGGCCGAGTACCTGCGGGCATCACCGGGCCTGGCCGTACCCGGGGTGGCGACCTCGGCGGACGAGCTGCGGCCGCTGCTCGACGCGCGGCGGCCGCGTCTGCTGGTGCTCGACGCGACGCTCGCCTGCGCCGCGGGTGCCTCCGGGCCGACCGGCTTCGCGGCGGCGCACCGCCCGGACCCGCCCGCGGCCGTGGAGAGCCTGGTGGCCACCGTCCGGCGGCGCCACCCGGAAACCGGAATCCTGCTCATCGGAGCGTCGGCGGACACCGAGGCCGTGGGCCGGGCGTTGCGCGAGGGCGCACTCGGCTGGGTCACGGTGGACGCCCCGGCGAGCGAACTCGTCGAGGCGGCCCATGGCGTGCTGCGGGGCGAATACCGCATCGCGCCGACGCTGCTGGCCGCCGTGCTCGGCGCGGTGACGCACGCGGGGGCGGAGCCGGTCGGCGGTGGACGAACGAGTGGCGCACGAACGGATGCGGCGCCCGCGTCCGCCGCGGGCTCCGGCCACAGCACGCACGCGGGAGCGATCGGGCGCTTGAGCGAACGCGAGCGCCTCGTGCTCTGCTGCCTCGTCGGCGGCATGAACCGGCGGGACATAGCGGTCCGGCTCGGCATCGCGGAGACCACGGCCCGCACCCACATCGGCCGCATCCTGATCAAGCTCGACGCCCACAGCATGGTCGAGGCCGCGGCGGTGGGCCGCCGGGCGGGACTGTCCGCGGTGGAACGGTGAGGTGACCTCTCCGTGCTCTGCTCGTTGATAGGACTATGCGAGTGCTGTTGTGCGACGACCACGTGCTGTTCGCGGAGAGTTTCGCGGCGACGCTCACGAATCTGGGGCACGAGGTGGCGGCCGTCATGCCGTTTCCGCCGCCCCGTCAGGCGTGGTACCGAGCCGTGGGCACGTCGTACCGGCAGCAGCCGGTGCGCGCCGACGTCTGCGTCGTGGACCCCGGCACGGCGGACGTCGGCAGGGCACGCTGCGTCCTGCGCCATCTCGAGGAGATCACCGCCGCCGCGGCCGACGGCGTCCCCGGAGCCCTGGTCGTGCTCACCGCGGAGGAGAACCGCAGCGCGGCACATCTGCGCACCCTGCTCGACTCCCGCATCCGCGGCATCGTCTCCAAGCGACGCGGCATCACCACGATCGTCGACGCGCTCGCCGTCGTCCAGAGCGGCGGCACCTACTACGACCCGGAACTCGTACAGCGCGCCCTGAACGCCGACAACGCGCCGGAGGGAGGCGGCGGCCGCGGCCGGGACGCGGCTCCGACCGCGGCGGCCCAACTGACCAGGCGTGAGTTGGAGGTGCTCGGCTGGCTGGTCCACGGCGCGGCCACCGAGGACATGGCCAGCGCCATGGGCATCTCCACCGCCACGGTCCGCTCGCACATCAAGGCGGTCCTGGCGAAGCTCGGCGTCGGCTCCCGCCTACAGGCCGCGGCCCGCGCGATCGCCCTGGGCCTGGTCGAACCCCCACTGGGCTGACACCGGCCGGGACCCCTCCCTGAACGCGCGGCCTAACCTCCCGATATCGAGGGGCGACACAGGAGCCGAACGGGAGCGCGAGATCATGGGCAGCCAACCCGAAATGCCGTCCAAGGCGGGTCGGAGAGGCCTTCGGCCTTTCAGTCAGGACACGAAGAAGACCCAGAAGATCGCAGTCGTGCACCGCGTCCCCGTGCCGCCGGGCCCGCTCTATCTCCTCCCGGCACCGCAAGGGCACAAGCCCGGCCGGCTCTCGCGGATTCCGGGGTGGCTGCTCGGGACGCTCGGCGGGGCGATCGCTCTGGTGCTCGCCGGGGACGGTGCAGGCGGATCTGCTCACCCCGGACCAGGTCGGCGCGCTGACGCGGACGACCGTGATGTCCGGCCCGCGATCTGATCTGGCGCCCGTCCCCCTCACCGCGTCGCCGGCGGCGTGCGCGGTGGCGGTGGGGCCGGCGACCGAATCGGTCTACGGGCGAGCAATTGCCAAAACCTGTGGTTGGAGGTCGGCGTTGGCGGTGGGATGATCTGGCGGTTGAGTGTCCGGTTTGGTGGGGAGGCATGTCGGGATGTCGCAGGAACATGATCACTCCGCGTGGGAGGCGATCGTGCGTGCCGCACGTGAGCGTGCTGGCGCACGACAGTCCTCGATGGTCGAGCGCTTCGGGCTGGTCGGCGACGTGCAGTTCTACTGGTCGATGGATGACGCTCGGATTACCTGGTCGCGCAGCGGAGAGGCCTTCCTCTCCGGGCGGATCACGATGATCGGCAGCGTGAGTTTGCCTCGGCAGACCTGGTTGTGGTCATGGGCGAACGACTCGCTCCCGGCGCTCGTGCTGGGCGAGATCGACCAGGTGCGCCGCTATGGCGAGGCCAACGACTTCCCCGTGCTGCCGTGGAAGGGCTTCAATTACCACCCGGAACTGGTGGCCGAGGCGCGGTTCGTGGCCGCCTCGGTGCTTGATGCCGAGGGGCTGTGGACCGACACGGTAGACGATGTGCAACTGCACTTCCTCATCCATGATCTGACGCTGCTCGACGCTGCGGTATGACGCCCGGCCCTCGTCGTTAGGCCGCGGCGAATTCGCGTTCGGCCAGGATGCCGCGTTCGAACCGGGCTCCGGCGCGCACGAGCGCGACCAGGTGGGGTGCGTTCACGGCGCGCCACCGGGACTGCGCGGACTCGATCAGCTTGAACACCATGCCGAGCGCTGCGGCGCGACTGCCCGCACCCTTGGTGACCTTGGTACACAGCCGCACAGTGGCGAAGGTGGACTCGATCGGATTCGTCGTGCGCAGGTGGATCCAGTGCTCGGCCGGGTAGTCGAAGAACGCCAGCAGTTCATCCTCGTCGTCGGTGATCCGCGCGACGACCTTCGGGTACTTCGCCCCGTACTGCTTCTCGAGGCTCCTGATCGCGGTGAGAGCCAACTCCTTGTCCTCGGCGTTGTGGATGTCCTGGATTGCGCGCTTGGCCGCGGACTGCGCCGTCTTAGGAAGCGCGTCAAGAACATTCGCCGTTTTATGAACCCAGCACCGCTGTTCCCGCGTCTCGGGGAACACCTCCCGCAGCGCCTTCCAGAAGCCCAAAGCGCCGTCGCCGACCGCCAGGACCGGAGCGCGCATCGTGAACCGGATCGAGGTCGGCCTGCCGACTCCGGACGGCCTGGTCGCCCTGCTTCCGGTCGCGCAGCTCTACGCCCGGGACGTGCCCGCACTGGCGTGGCCCGTGGATTCGGACCTGCTTCAGGTGCTGTGGTGCCCCTTCGACCACGGGGTGGAGAACATGCCCAAGGCCAGGCTCTACTGGCGTCCGCCGCCTCGGTGGACGAGGTGCTCACCGTGGTTCCGGAGCCCGCGGCGGTCCAATACGGCGACTATGTGCCCGAGCCG
>FSXZ01000502.1_pt1 | contig 14559 bp, 14 predicted proteins | sample 1638121 | NCBI WGS metagenome assembly FSXZ01 (sample SAMEA3914788, study PRJEB12502) | metagenome | biome: forest; material: soil | place: Canada | collected 2011-07-03 | depth 0.1 m
CTCGCAGCCGAACTGGAAGTTGAGCCGGCGGTCGTCGATCGACCAGGACCGGTTCATGTCCATGTAGATCCCGTCCTCGGTGGCCGCGATCATCTCCTCCAGCGTGTGCGGCCCGGGCTCGAGCCCCACGTTGGTCATCCGCACCATGGGCAGCCGGGCCCAGCCGTCGGCCCGGACGCTGCCGGCGTAGTCGAGCCCGGCGACGGCCGCGCTCTCCCGCCCGGCCAGCACGCCGGTCCAGATCCCGCCGCGCACCGCGTCCCGCTTGGCCGCCCGGGTCCCCTCGTCGTCCCAGCCGAAGGAGCCGAGCGCGCCGGGGTAGCCCGGGTCGATGACGATGTTCATCAGCTCGGAGCCGTACTTGAGCCGCCCGAGCTGGGACAGGTCGAGCCAGGAGGTGCCGGCGTAGGCGGCCTCCCAGCCGAGGATCCGGTCGAGCTCGATCGCGTGCCCGACCGACTCGTGGATCTGCAGGGCCATCTGCTCGCCGCCGATGATCACGGTGGTCTCCCCGGCCGGGCACTGCGGTGCCCGGGTCAGCGCCCGGGCCTCGTCCGCGATCCGGGCGGCGTGCGCGCCGACGTCCGCCTCCTCGACCAGCTCCCAGCCGCGGGTGCCGAACTGGCCGCGGCGCGAGGGGTAGGAACGCACCTGCGTCTCCCCGTCGCCGATCACGGTCGAGCTTATGGCGACACCGCATTCGCGCACGTGCTGGTCGATGCGGTGGCCCTCGGTGGAGGCGAACCACTTGGTGGTGTCCCAGATGTCGTAGGACCCGGTCGCGATATCAGCGCCCTGTTTGCGCATCTCGGCGGTGGCGGCGGTGAGCAGGTCGCCCTTGTCCGAGAGCGGCACGGCCAGCGGGTCGATCCGGCATTCGCTGGCCCAGGAGCCGACCTCGGGATCCGCCGGGATCAGCGCCGACTGCCCGGCCCGCCGATTCGGCACGGTCGCCGAGGCCGCCGCGATCTCGGCCGCCCGGATACCGGCCTGCCGGGCCGGGGCGTCGTCCAGGTCGGGGACGGCGAAGAAGCCCCAGCACCCGCCGACCAGGGCGCGCACCCCGATCCCGGCGCTCTCCCGCTGAGTCAGTCCTTCGATATCACCGTTGCGAGCCGCCATGGACTCGTACCGGCGGTACATCACTCGGGCGTCCGCATAGGTGGCGCCGGCCGCCAGCGCCGCTTCGAGCGCGGCATCCGCGGCGTCGAAATGTGTCATGAGCCCAAACCTATGGCATGGCTTACCGGGTGACCAGAGACCGCGCCGGGGACGTCACCCGCGGCCGCGGATCCAGAGCCGGGCGAACCCGGCCGTGGCGCCCGCGGCGGTCCTCCAGGGTCTTGACTCAAACCGCCGGGGCGTCGAGCGAGGCGACCCGCCGGGTGAGCTCGGCGGCGAGCGCGCGGCCCTTCTTCGCAGCCGGCTGCGGAACCTCCAGCCGGACGAAACCCCGGTTGCGCACGCACACGTCCAGGCGCATCACCTGGATCGCGCCGCCCGACATCATGGCCGGCTCGCAGACCCCGAGGATCTCGGTCAGCGGGACGTCCACGGCGGCGTCCTTCTTCGGCTTGCCGGTGAAGAACCCCATCCGGAAGATGTCGAACACCAGCAGCCGCTCGCCGGTCAGCACCAGCATGGCCCGCTTCGGAACCTTGATGTCGGCCCGCACCACCCCGCCGCCCTGCATCCGATTCGACTCCGCGCCGACCAGCCGCCCCACGTTGCGGCCGATCACCATGCCCTCGGCCGAGCCGCCCCCGGCCAGCGAGCCGAGCAGTCCGCCCATGTCCTTCGCGAACCGGGCCTGCGTCATACCGGCCGGATACACCGGCACCGCGGCCAGCACCGGCTCGTCCCGGCCGCGCTCGGCCAGGTAGTGCCGGACCCGCTTGGCGTAGTACTCGCGGGCCGGTATCGCCACGCTGTCATCAGTCACTCCCGTATGAAAGCACACGGGTGAGCGCCCGCGGCACCCGGTCGGCGGCGGCGGGAGGGGTCCCCGGCGCGGGCCGGTACCCTAGGCGCCAGGGGCCTGATTCAGCGCGCGGCCCCGGGTGCGACCGGGGAGGCTAGGGTGGCCGGCGAGACACACAACGATTTCAGCGGGACGGCGCAGAACGTCGTGCAGGCGGGGACGATCTCGGGCGGCGTCCACGTGCACCACCACCCGGCCGCGCTCAGCACCCTGATCCCGCGGCAGCTGCCTGCGGACACCGCGCACTTCACCGACCGCGAGGAGCACCTCGGCGCGCTCGACGACTGGCTCGAGGCGGCGCACGGCCAGGTCGCCCCGGTCAACCTGATCGCCGGGGTGGGCGGGGTCGGCAAGACCTCGCTGGCCGCGCACTGGGCGCACCGGGTGCGCGAGCGGTTCCCGGACGGGGACCTGTACCTGAACCTGCACGGCTACCACGCCGAACGCTCCGTCAGCGCGGACGAGGCGCTCGACCGGCTGCTGCGCGCCTTCGACATACCCGGCGACCGGATACCGGCGGACCGCGACGCCCGTGCCGCGCTCTACCGCTCGCTGCTGCACGGCAGGCGGATGCTGGTGGTGCTGGACAACGCGGCGCACATCGACCAGATCAGGCCGCTGCTGCCCGGCTCCCCGACCTGCTGGACCCTGGTCACCAGCCGGGACCAGCTCGGCGGCCTGGTCGTGCGCGACGGCGCCGGGCGGATCTCGCTGCCCGAGCTGACGGCCGGACGCGCGGCCGAACTCGTCGCGCGGGTGGCCGGCGCCGAGCGCGTGCGCGCGGAGCCCGCGGCGGTGGACGAACTGGTCCGCTACTGCGGGAACCTGCCGCTCGCCCTGTGCATCGCGGCCGAGAAGCTGGCGTCCGATCCGGGCCTGCCGGTGGCGGAGCTGGTGGAGGAACTCGCCGAGGAGCGCGAGCGGCTGGACGTGCTGAGCGTGGACGGGGACGATTCGGCGACCGTGCGCGCCGTCTTCTCCTGGTCCTACCGCTCCCTGCGGCCGGACCCGGCCCGGATGTTCCGCCTGCTCAGCCTGCCGTCCGGGCCGGACATCAGTGCCCCGGCCGCGGCGGTGCTCTGCGAAACCACCGCCACCGCGGCTCGGCGGGCGCTGACCGCGCTGGTCGACGCGCATCTGCTGGACTGGGATCCGCGCACCCGGCGCTACCGCTTCCACGATCTGCTCCGGGTCTACGCGGCCGAGTGCGCCGAGGCCGACGAGCCCGAGCCGGAACGTCGCCGGGCCCTGCGACGGCTGTTCGGCTGGTACGCGCACACGGCCCAGGCCGCGGCGCGGGTGTTCGCGCCCGGCTTCACCAGCATCCCGGTCTCCCTGCCGGAACCGTGGACCGCGCCGCCGGCCTTCGCCGACCGGCTGGCCGCGCTGCACTGGTGCGACGCGGAACTGGACAACCTGGTCGCGGCCGTGGACAAGGCGCAGGAGCTCGGCGAGCACCGGCTGGCCTGGCAGCTGCCGGTCACCTTGTTCGGGTACTTCATCGCCCGGCGGACGCTCGAACCCTGGGTGCAGACGCACGCGGCGGGGCTGCGCGCGGCCCGGCTCGACGGCGCCCGGGCGGCCGAGGTCTGGCTGCTCACCAGCAGCGCGATCGCCGCCCGCGACCTGCACCGGCACGAGAGCGCGATCGAGGACTTCGAGGCGGCCATCGCCGGGTGGCGGGAGATCGGCGAACGCTGGGGCGAGGCGTGGGCGCTGCGCGACCTCGGCGGCGTCTACCACCACCTCGGGCGCGACCGGGAGGCCACGGCCACCCTCGAACGCGCCCGCGCGATGCACATCGAGGAGCAGGACGCGTGGGGCGAGGCCACCGCGTCGAGCATGCTGGCCGCCGCGTACCAGCACGAGGGCCGGCTCGAGGAGGCGCTGGCCTGTCTGGGCCGGGCGCTGGAGATCCGGCGCGCGCAGAACGACCGGCGCAACGTCGGCCGGGTGTTGAATGAATACGGATCCGTATACGACGCGCTCGGCCGCACCGACGAGGCGGTACGGGTGCTGACCGACGCCCTGGAGATCCACGCCGAACTGGACAACTGGCACGGCGAGGCGACCGCCCGCGAACAGCTCGGCGCCACCTTCGCGCGGATCGGGCAGCGGGAGCGGGCACGGGAGCAGTGGACTCAGGCCGTTGACCTCTACGCGCGGCTCGGCGATCCGCGCGCCGAGGTGGTGTTGCGCCGCCTCGGCGAGCTCGCCCCGCCCGCGCCCGCGGAGTCCTGACCGCACGGGCCTTCGGCGCCCGCAGGCCATATCGTGGGAGGCACGCGTCCGTCGGAGTCCTGGGGGCCCACAGTGAACACCCTGCTGTCCGTCATCACGGCGGTGTACGAACCCGTGGAAGAGCACCTGCTCGCCGCGTACGAGTCGTTGATCGAGCAGGATCTGCCGGCCGGCTGGGCCTGGGAGTGGGTGGTGCAGGAGGACGGCCGCGGCGGCGCGGCGGCCGCGATCCTGCCGGACGACCCGCGCATCAGCTTCGGCGACGGCCGGCCCGGGGGCGTCGCGATCACCCGCAACCTGGCGCTCTCCCGCGCCCGCGGTGAGTACGTGAAGAACCTCGACCAGGACGACGTGCTGATCCCCGGCGTGCTGGCCCGCGACATCGCGGTCCTCGGCGCCGACCCGGAGGTGTACTGGACCACGTCGCGGGCGCTGGACCTGCTGCCGGACGGTTCCACCGCGGGCGTCGAGACCGATCCCGAGGGCGGCCGACTGGAGATCGGCTTCGTGCCCGAGCAGTGGCGTGCACGCGGCTACCGGCTGACGGTGCATCCGGCCACCCTGTGCCTGCGCCGGGAGCTGGCCGTCGCGCTGGGCGGCTGGATGGCGGTGCCCGGCTCCGACGACACCGGCCTGCTGGTGGCCGCGAGCACGCTGTGCGCCGGGTACTTCCACCGCGAGCCGGGCCTGCTCTACCGCAAGTGGCCGGGCCAGGAGTCGGCGCAGGACCGGCACCGGGAGCCGGTCGAGTGGCAGGCCCGGATGAGCCTGATCGACGAGCGGGCCAGGGCCCTGACGGCGTTGCGGGCGCGCGGCCTGGGCGTGGGCGCGGGCGTCGAGGGCTGATTCTAGGCGGCGGCGCGGCGTCCCCACGCGGTGATCAGGCCGGGCGAGAGGTCGGCGAGTGCGGGCGAGGAGAGGTAGTCCAGCGCCTGGTCGAGCCGGGCCGGCTCCAGTCCGACGGCTTCCAGGGCGGGGCGCATGCTCTCCCAGGTGCTCTTCCAGAACGCGGTGATCGGCGCGTCGGCGGTCAGCGGCGGCAGGTGGATCTCGGCGCCGACCTCGAAGAGGCCGAGCTCGTGCAGCAGCTGTGGGTAGCGCGTCATCCAGCTGATGTCGGTGCCGATCCGTTCCCGGAGCGAGCGCCACATCGCCGCCATGGCCTCCCGGTAGACTTCCTGGGGCGACTGCGCGGTGGTCAGGTCGAGCGCGTCGCCGACGACCAGCCAGCCGCCGGGGGCCACCCAGTCGGCCAGCCGCGCCAGCACCTGCGCGTGCTGACGCAGGTGCATCAGGACGAACCGGCAATGGACGAGTTCGAACCTGCCCGGGGCGAGGGCCGGATCGGTGATGTCGGCCGTCAGGGCGCGCAGCCGGCCGCCCGGAGCGCCGGTGCCCGGCACGAAGCGCGGATCCCGGTCGAGCGCGACCACTTCGTCCGCCCCGGCCACCTCGACCAGCCAGCGGCTGATCGTCCCGGTGCCGGCGCCCACGTCCAGACAGCGCCAGCCCGGTCCGACGCCCAGCGCGGTCAGCCGGGCCCGCGTGGTCGCGTCGTAGGCCAGGGCGCCGTAGTCGATGCGCGTGTCCTCGCCGCTCTCCTCGGGCGCGAACAGGTCCCGGCCGTAACTCCCGGCGCCGTTCGCCGCGCCGGGATCCGCAGCGGGCTGATCCACCGGCACTCACTCCTTCGCGCACGCAGGTCCGTCCGGCCGAACTCTCCCAGGAGTGCCACCCCGATGTCACGAAACGCGCCGCTACGGCGTCTCGTCTTCGACTCCTACGAAAGGATGGCGGCCATGCCCCCAGCACACGAAGACGACGAGGCCCGGATCAGGCGGCAGGTGTCCGCGATCGCCGCGGGGATCCGGGCCAGGGACCTGGAGAGCCTGCGCCCGATCTACGCGGCCGACGTGGTCTCCTTCGACGTCGAGCCGCCGCTGCAACACCGCGGAGTCGAGGCGAAGCTGGCGAACTGGGCGAGGGTGTTCGCGGTCTTCGAAGCGCCCGACTACGAGGTGCGCGACCTGACCGTGGCCGTGTCCGAGGGTCTGGCGTTCGCCCACTGCTTCGGCCGGCTGCACGGCAGGCTGCGCAACGGGACGGCGACCGAGGGCATGTGGGTCCGGGCCACGTTCTGCTTGCGCCGACTCGACGGCGCCTGGCGGATCGTGCACGACCAGGCCTCGGTGCCCTTCGACCTGCCCAGCGGCCGGGGCGTCACCGACCTCGAGCCCTGACGCGGGGCGCACCGGCGGAGTGTCGGCGCCCCGGGCCGGCCGGGGCGCTGGTACGATCGGCGCGCCAATGTCCGATATGTGGCGAAATGCGGGATCAGCGCGCGAAGGCGGTAGACACATGGGCCTCCAGGTATCTCGACGCGGGCTGCTGCGCGGCGCCGCCGGTTCGGTGGCCCTCGGCACCGCGGTCGGCGCCGCGGACTCGGCCGCGGCCGATGCCCCGGCCCTCGCGCTCCCGCACCCGGCCGGCCCGGTCACGGCCGAGGCCGCAGACGCGTTCGACGACCTGCGGGTGCTGCCCGGCGACGGCCGCTACCAGACCCTCAGCCAGGGCTTCAACCAGCGCTTCAGCAGCGAGCCGCGCTACATCCAGCTGATCACGGACGACGAGAGCGCGGTCACCGGGCTGCGCGACGCGCTGCGCCACGACCTGCGGCCCACCATCCGCGGCGGCGGGCACTGCTACGAGGACTTCGTCGAGAACACCGGCGGCGCGATCCTCGACGTGAGCACGATGAAGGGGATCGGCCGCGGCCGGGACAAGTACGGCCGGCCCGCGTACTGCGTCGAGTCCGGCGCCACCAACTGGGACATGTACTGCCAGCTGTTCCGCAAGTACGGGGTGACGGCGCCGGGCGGATCCTGCTACTCGGTGGGCGTCGGCGGCCACATCTGCGGCGGCGGGTACGGGGTGCTCTCCCGGCGCAACGGACTGATCGTGGATCACCTCGTCCAGGTGGACGTGGTCACCGTGCGCGGCGGCCGGGTCGAGGTGACCTCGGCGCACCGGGACGACCCGGCCGACTCGGCCGCCGGCCACCTGTTCTGGGCGCACACCGGCGGTGGCGGCGGGAACTTCGGCCTGGTGGTGCGGTACTACTTCACCGGCGAGCTGCCCACCCCGCCGGCCCGGGTCTGGCTCAGCTCCCTGTCCTGGCCGTGGGCCGAGCTGGTGAAGAAGCCGAAGGACTTCACTCGGCTGCTGCGCAACTTCGGCGAGTTCTTCGCCGCGCACAGCGGCCCGCAGGAGCAGGTCTACCAGGACCTTTTCAGCATCCTGAAGCTCACCCACAAGACCAACGGCAACCTCGTCCTGAGCAGCCACTGGATGCGCGACGACACGGCGCCGCTGGACGCCTACCTGGCCGCGATGCAGCGCGGCCTGAGCACCCGGCCGACCGTGGTCAGCGACCTGGCGGCCGGCGTGGAGTTCGAGCCCGCGGTGCAGAAGCGGCGCCAGATGCCCTGGTTCCAGGAGACCATGACGGTCAACGGCTCCGGCCCCAACCAGCGCGGCAAGTACAAGTCGGCCTACCACCGCAAGCCCTTCACGGACCAGCAGATCGACGCGATCTGGACCTGGCTGACCAAGGACGACCCCGCCGCGGACCTGACCCAGACGCTGCTTCAGGTCGACTCCTACGGCTGCCGCATCAACACCGTCGACCCGCAGGCCACGGCCGTGCCCCAGCGCGACTCGATCATGAAGCTGCAATACCAGACGTACTGGACCATGCCCGCCCAGGACGAGGCCCACCTGAAGTTCCTGCGGGGCTTCTACGAGGACGTCTACCGCACCACCGGCGGGGTGCCGGAGATCTCCGACGCGGCCCACGACCGCGACACCGACGGCTGCTACGTCAACTACCCGGACGTGGACCTCGGGGTCGCGTCGGAGCCGGCGCCACGGTACCCGCGGCTGTACTACAAGGAGAACTACGCCCGGCTACAGTGGGCCAAGCGGCTGTGGGACCCGCACAACGTCTTCCACCACAGCCAGTCGATCGTGCCGTAGCCGGGCGCGCGGTCTAACGCTTGATCAGCACCCCGCCGAGCTTGTCGCACCGCTCGGCCATATCGTGTCCGGGGCCTGTGCCGTCCGGCTTCCACTCGGTGGCCCGGACCAGCCCCGGCGGCACGAACTCGAATCCCTCGAGCAGCGCGGCCACCTCGGCCTCCGAGCGGGGGGTGAACTGGGCCGGGTTCTCCCCCATCGCGCCGAGCACCGCGCGGCCGATCTCCGGCGGGAACTGGAGGTGGTGCAGGATGACCACCTGGCTGCCGGGGGCGAGGGCCGCCATGATGTCGAGCAGGGCTTGGCGCACCCGCTCGGCCGAGAAGGTGTAGTCGAGCATGCCGACCAGCAGGACCCCCATGGGCTGGGAGAAGTCCAGCAGCTCGCGCAGCCGGGGTGCGGCCAGGATCGGGGCGGGGTCGCGGAATTCGCCGAGCTCGATGTGCATCGGCCCGCGCGCCCGCGCCATCAGCACCGCGCGGGCGTGCGCCGCGGTGATCGGGTCGTCGGTGACGTAGACGAAGGGCGATCCGGGCGCGTGTTCGTGCACGATCCCGTCGAGCGGCGTCTTGAGCGGGATCGCGCAGCCGAGCTGGAGGAACTGGGTCAGCCCCTGCCCGTCCGCGATCCAGCGCGCGGCCCGCTCCGCGTAGGCCTCGGCGGCCCGGGCGCTGAGAAAGATGTCCGGCCAGAGCGTGGCCAGGAAGTCCACTGCCATACGGTCGGAGTCGTAGTGGTCTTTTCCGCCGATCATGTAGTCCCACATCCGTACCGGATGCGGGACCTGGGGATCGATTCGCGGCGTTTCCTGCGGCTGGCCGAGCAGCGAAGACCAGGGACCGGTGTGGGCGTCGGCATCCATGGGCCTCAGCGTAGCCCTGAGACGCTCGAAGCGCAGGCGGGCCGCCGAGCCAGCACGAGCCCGCAGCGCGCACCGCCGTTCCCGCGCCGCCCGAGCGCGCTCAGCCCCGCGATCGAGACGGTGAATCCGGCTGCTGTCAGGTCCGCGCGCACCGCGTCCAGCGGCATCGTGCGGTAGTACATGACGAACGGGGGCCGCCACACCGCGTTGCGGATGCGCATCGCGAGGTCGAACCCGGCCAGCTCCCAGTAGGCGCGCGAGCCGAACGGCGGCGGCGCGCCGAGCGCGAAGGCGAACAGGCCGCCGGGCCGCAGCGCGCGGTAGACCCCGGCGAACAGGCCGGGCCGTTCGGCGGGCAGGAAGTGGCCCAGCGCGCCGAAGCTGACCGCCAGGTCGAAGCCCCCGGCGAACGGCAGCGCGCGCACGTCGGCCCGGACGTACGCGGCGCCCGGGTGCGCCGCGCGGGCCTGCGCGAGCATGCCGGCGCTGAAATCGACGCCGGTCACCTGCCCCGTGCAGAGCGACTCGAGCACGCCCACGCCCGCGCCGGTGCCGCAGCACACGTCCAATCCGCGCTCGAACGGGCCGAGCGGGCGCAACGCGTCCACGCACGCGTCGAGTACGGCGTCGGGCGTACGAAAAGAGGTGTGGTCGAACTTCGGCGCGAGCAGGTCGTACCCGCCCTCGACCGAGGACAACGCCTGGGCCGCCAGCTCACGCAGTGAAGGGCCTTGCGTCGAGACCATGGGCTTAGGGTACGCGACCGTGCTTCCGCATCGTAGCCTCGTCGCGACGAAGCGGAAGCACGCAGTTGCGATCAGGACACTCGGTCGGGCAGGCGCTCGGGCACCACGTCGAACTCGACGCGCTCGCCGTCGCGCCAGGCGACGACCGGGGTCTTGTGCCCGATCAGCTCACTGCCGAGCACGTCGAACAGCGCGGCGTGACCGTCGACGTCCACACCGTTGACCGTCAGCAGCACGTCGCCGACGCGGAACGGGCTGTCGTCGGCCGAGACCCTGGTCACGACCTCGTGCTTGGCGGTGCGGCCCGCGACGTCCACGTCCCGGTCGTGCACCGCGATGCCGAGGGCGGCGCGGGTGACCCGGCCGTCGGCGATCAGCTGCGCGGCGATCCGGCCCACGGTCGCGGCCGGAATGGCGAAGCCCATCCCCTGCACGCCCTCGCCCTGCACGATGCAGGTGTTCACGCCGACGACCTGCCCGTGCAGGTCCACCAGCGGCCCGCCGGAGTTGCCGTGGTTGATCGCCGCGTCCGTCTGGATCATGTTCTGCAGCGGCCGGCCGCCGCGGCCGGCCAGGGTCTGGCGGGACAGGCCGCTGATGATGCCGACCGAGACCGACTCGGGGTAGGTGCCCAGCGGGTTGCCCATCGCCAGGCAGAACTCGCCCAGCCGCACCGGCCTGGTGCGCAGCACCAGCGAGGTCTCGTGCGGTTCGGCCAGCTCGACGACGGCGAGGTCGGTCAGCGGGTCGCGGCCGAGGACGCGCACCGGCTGGGTCGGATAGCCGTGCATCGCGGCGGTGAAGGCGCAGTCGCCCTCGACCTCGATGACGTGGTTGTTGGTCACCACGTGCCGGGCATCGTCGAGCACGAATCCGGAGCCGGCCACCCAGCCCCCGTCGCCGAGCTGCCCGAGCAGGGCGACCACGTTGGGCATCACCCGCTCGATCAGGTCGGCGAGTTCGTCGCTGAAGGCGGCCATCGCCGATGCGGCGGTCACCTCAGACCACCACCGAGTCGTCGTCCTCGGCCTCCGGCGCGTAGGCGGCCACGCCCAGCGACAGCAGCGCCTTGAGTTCGTCGTCCTTCGCGTCGGCGATCGACCCGATGAAGTCGCAGGCCTCGACGAGCGTCGCGGCGGTCACCAGATCCGCCGGTATCTCCCGCGAGACCACGATCGCCCCGTCCCGCCAGACCGCGCGCACCCACAGGTAGGAGGCGTTGATGTCGTTCGCCGCCGCCAGTGCCGCCTCCGAGGCCGGCACCTCGCGCAGGACCGCCGAACCGACCTGCACCATACCGGCCCCGCGCGCCGTCTGCACCGCGGCCACCCAGTACTCCGCGCTGCCCCGACGGACCCGGTAGTCCCCGTCGTCATCGCGCCCGACGGGTCCGTCGAAGTGGTCTGTGTCCGCCAGCACTTGGGCGATGAAGCCCCGGATCACTTCCAGGTTGGCCATGGATTCCTTCCGCTCTCTCACGTTCTCACCGGGCACGGCTCCGCCCGGCGCGCCCCCACCGTAGCCGAAACAGACGACGCATTCGGACGCGAGGACGGGGCCGCGCAAGGCGCCCGTCAGCCGTGGAGTGCGCCGAGCAACTGTTCCAGCGTCACCTCGGGGGCGTCCTTGAGATCCGCCCAGCGAAGGAACAGATCCGCGGCGCGCTCCGCCACGTCTCCGGGCAGCCCGAGCTCGGTCAGTGCCTCGGCGATCTCGGTCATCTCCGGGGCCCAGCGCCAGGCGCGCGGGCCGGCGCTGGTGACCTGGTCCGGCTTGGCAAGCACGGTGCCGGGGACGGCGTGCGCGGCGAGCGCGTGCAGTTCGGGCAGGACGCCGTGCGCTTCGGCGAGGGCGAAGGACTGGGCGGCGAGCAGGTACGAGATCTTGTTGAAGGACGCGAATGCCAGCTTGAGTGCGGACGCCCGGCCCACCGGGCCGTCGAGTACGTGCGGTTCGAGCAGGGTGGGGGCGAACAGGGCGCGCACCTGCTCGGCGGCGGGGCCGGGGCCGGAGAGGTAGAGCCGGGTGCCCGGGCGCACGGGCGGCCCGCCCACGATTCCGCCGTCCACGACCTGGGCCCGGGTGCCGAAGAGTTCGGCCACGGCGCGCGCGTGCGCCGGGCTGATCGCGTTGGCGTCGACGTAGATGCCGCGGAACGCGGTCGCGGCGACGTCGCGGGCCACCTCGAGCGCGGCGGCCGGCGGGCAGACGCTGAGCAGGATCCGGCAGGTGTCGGCGAGCTCGGCCAGGTCGGCGGCCGGACGCAGGCCGGCCGCCGCGGCCCGCTCGGCGCTCTGCGCGCCGCGCCCCTGCGGCAGCCACCAGACCCGGGCCCCCGCCTCGAGCGCCTGGGCCCCGACCCGAGCCCCCATCGCGCCGGGATGAAGGATTCCGATATCCACGTTCTCACCTCTTGCCGTGTCAGTGATCTCCCGGAGGATAGGCCCGGCGGCCGCGCCCTGTCTCGCGCCCCGTCTCCGGCCGAGCGCGGGAATGCCCGGACAGGGCCCGTCGTTCTTTACCGGTATGGGCGATTCATCCGATATTCTGCTGCGGCTCACGGCGGCCAGGGAGCGGGCCGAGGCACAGGTCGCGGCGTTGAGCCGGGAGTATGACGACCTGGTCGAGGCGAACGCCCTGGCGGGGACCACCGACGACGAGCACGACCCGGAGGGTTCGAGCACCGCTTTCGAGCGGGCCCACGTCGCCGCCCTGCTCGGCTCGGCGCGCACGCACGTGGCCGAGTTCGACGAGGCGCTCGCGCGGCTGGAATCGGGTGAATACGGACGCTGCGAGTCCTGCGGCGCGCCCATCCCGGCCGAGCGCCTCGAGGTGCGGCCGGCCGCGAGCACGTGCGTGAAATGCGCGGGAAAGGGCCGCTCGCGCGCGCGATAATGGGCGGATGAGCCAAGCCGACGGGATCCAGGTCGTGGTCGCGCATCAGGAACGTGCGACGCTGCGGGTGGGCCAGGTGTTCCTGAAGATCGACTCGAATCAGGCGCGCATCGACGTCGAAGTCGAGGCGATCGCGCTGGCGCCGATCCCGACTCCGGAAGTCCTGTGGCACAAGCCGCCCGTGCTCGCGATCTCCGCCGTCCCGGGGACGGCGCTGGGCCGGCTCGGCGAGCCCTCCGCCGCGTCACCGGCGGCCTGGGCCGCGGCGGGCGCCGCGGTACGGAAGCTGCACGACGCGCCGCTGCCGCCCTGGCCCGGGCGCGAGATCGACGCGATCGAGGCGGAGCTCGACGCCGAATGCGAGCAGCTCATCACGCAGGGCGTGCTGCCGGCCGAACTGGTCGCGCGCAACCGCCGGGTCGCCGAGGCTGTGTTCCGGCCGTGGACGCCGGTCTTCACCCACGGCGATCTGCAGATCACGCATATTTTCGTGGAGAACGACCAGGTCACCGGGGTGATCGACTGGTCCGAGGCCGCTGCCGGCGACCCCCTGTCCGACCTGGCCAGCCTGACCCTCGGGCACGAGGAACACCTGGCCGACGTCGTCGCCGGGTACGGCGGCGGCGTCGACTACGACGTGATCCGCGGCTGGTGGTCGGTGCGCAGCCTGCTCGCGTACCGCTGGCTGGCCGAGCACGGCTTCGACCCGGCCGCGCCGGGCTGCGAGCTCGACGTGTTGAGCGCCGCCCCAGGCCGCGGCTGAGGCTCGGGGCGGGCGGCTCAGGCCTGGGCGCGCTTGGGCAGGTGCCAGTTCGGCCGGGGGTAGTGGCAGGTGTAGCCCTCGGGGTAACGCTGCAGGTAGTCCTGGTGCTCCGGTTCGGCCTCCCAGAACTCGGCCGCCTCGGTCACCTCGGTGACGACCTTGCCCGGCCACAGGCCGGAGGCCTCCACGTCCGCGATGGTGTCCTCGGCGACGCGCTTCTGCTCGTCGTCGAGATAGAAGATCGCGGAGCGGTAGCTGGTCCCGACGTCGTTGCCCTGGCGGTTCTTCGTCGTCGGGTCGTGGACCTGGAAGAAGAACTCCAGCAGATTGCGGAAGTCGGTCTGCTCCGGGTCGTAGACGACCTCGATCGACTCGGCGTGGGTGCCGTGGTGGCGGTAGGTGGCGTTCTGCACGTCCCCGCCCGAGTAGCCGACCCGGGTCGCGACGACGCCGGGCTGGCGGCGGAAGAGCTCCTCCATCCCCCAGAAGCACCCGCCGGCGAGAATGGCCCTCTCGGTGGTCATCGAAGTTCCCCTTTCGTCGTGCTGCGGACCGCGCAGGTCCCGCAGCACTGGAGACAAGCTGGGCGTGCCTATTATTCCGAGCCGGGCCGCCGCGGCGCGAACCACGCGCCGACCTGCTCGAATCCCCAGTGGTATGGACCTTCGCGCGAGTCGCGCCGAGCGAGCCCGGGCGAGCGAGCCCGGACGGCACGATCGCGCACGTCCGGACGGGTCCGCCGGCCTGCCCGCCCGAGCTCAGGGTGCTGATCTTGCGAAAGCATTGACGCGCGATTTGGTCTGGACCAATATACGCCGTAAGCGTTTCCGGGCCGACGACCTGCGGCCCCGCGTGGAAGGCCGGAACGACGATGCACACCCACACCCACACCCACACCCACTCCCGCGCCAGCGGCGGCCGATCCCCACTCGGCCGCCGTGTCCTGGCCTGGATCGCGGCGCCTGCCCTGGCGATCGCGCTCAGCGCCGCGGTCGGCGCCTCCCCCGCCTCGGCCACCACCGTCCCCGGCGCCCCC
>FSXZ01001875.1_pt1 | contig 14536 bp, 8 predicted proteins | sample 1638121 | NCBI WGS metagenome assembly FSXZ01 (sample SAMEA3914788, study PRJEB12502) | metagenome | biome: forest; material: soil | place: Canada | collected 2011-07-03 | depth 0.1 m
AAAATCCCCAGCTCAGCGAGTGAGCTGGGGATTTCCTCGGTACGCCGGATCTCCGAATCAGCGGATCGCCGGATCAGTGGGAGAAGTAGCCGAACACGTCGAGAATCGCGTCGCCCTTGCCGCTCGACTGGTTGTAGATGCTGACCTGCTGGTTCGAACCGGTCGTGGCCAGCAGGCTCAGCCCGGCCACGGTCTGGCCGGTGAGGTAGTTGAGGTTGGAGATGCCGGGCCGGGTGGTGCCGGCCGGGTAGGCGGTGATGAAGCCGTTGGCGGTCACGTCGGTCACCGTGAGGTTGGTGATCAGCGTGGCGCCGGCCGGCATCGTCGGGGCGAGCGTGGAGTTGGACTCGCTCGTGTTCAGCGCGTACGTGGTGGTGCCCTCGGCCTTGAGCGGGGTGCCGCTCTTGCGCGAGTCCCAGGCGCGGTACGGGGCGGTCGCGCTGTACACCTCGGTCAAGGCGGTGGAGAAGTATCCGGTCACATCGCCGATGAGATCCACCGAGCCGGTGCCGCCGCCGTTGTAGAGCTCGATCTTGCCGTCCGCGGCCACCGGCACGATCACCGTGTTGGAGACCGTCTGGCCCCTGAGGTAGTTCAGGTTCGAGGTGGTCGGGGTGGCGGAGCCGTCCGGCACGGCCGCGATCCAGCCGTTGCCGGTGGTGTCGGTCGCGGTCACGTGCAGCGCGACGGCGCTGACCCCGGACGGGATCGAGTCGGCGCCGGCGATGTTCACCGACAGTCCGGAGTTCGAGGCGACCTGCTTGGCCGGGGCCCCGGTGCCATGGCGGGTGTCGAGGATGCGCGCGGGGGTCACGGCGGTATAGCCGCTGTCGGCGGACCGGGTGAAGTACCCGGACACGTCGGCGATCAGATCCACGCTGGTGCCGCTGCCCATGTCGTCCAGCGCGATCGCGCCGTCCACACCGACCGGAACGATCACCGCGTTCGTGACCGTCTGGCCCTTGAGGTAGTTGAGGTTCGAGACGCTCAGGTCCGCGCCGGACGGGGTGACGCTGACGTAGCCGTTCCCGGCGGTGTCGGTGGCCGTGATGTTCAGCACGACGGCGGTCGCGTCCGCGGGGATCGAGCCGATGCCCGCGACCTCGAGCGAGACCGGGTTGCCCGGGTCGAGCTTCGCCTTCGGCGCACCGAGGCCCTTGCGGGTGTCCAGGATCCGGGTCGGGTTCACCGCCGTGTAGTCGGATCCGGCGGTGGTGAACGTGGCCGTCGCGGTGAAGGGCTGGCCGCTCAGCGTCGAGGTGCCCGAGACGTTGATCGTGTAGGTGCCCGGCTTCGCGTAGCTGTGCGAGGCGACGCCGTAGCTCCCGCTCACCGGCGCGCTGCCGTCACCGAAGTCGAAGCTCCAGCCGCTCGAGGACCAGGCCACGGACTTCACGGTGACACCCAGGGCGCCCTCCGCCGTCGTGGTCAGGGCGGTGTTGAGCGTCGGCTGGATCTGCGCCGCGCCGCGGTCGTAATAGGAGTAGGTGCCGGCCCCGGTGTCCGGCATGAGCGGGTCGTTGACGCGGGGCTTGCCGTTGATGTCGATGGCCAGCTCGCCTGGCGCGTCCGAGTTCGCGGAGTTGACCACCGGGCTGAAGTCCGACTCGACCGCGAAACCCCACGGCCCGGTGACCTCGGGGTCGCCGGTCACGTCGTGCCGCCCCTGGCCGCTGGCGGCGGTGAACTGCGCCACCGTCTCGTAGTACTTCCCGGCCCAGGAGTACGGGTATTCGTCGCCAGAGTCGAGGTCGTCATAGTCCACCGTCGTGCCCGCGGTCGCGGCGCTCGCGATGCTCAACAGACCACTCTGAGTCGACGAGTCCCCGCACTCGGAGCTGGCTTGGAGGGCGTTGTTCTCGACGTATGAGCCGGTCGAGGCACCGGTCAGGCTGATCGCCGTGTTGCACTGGTTGCCATCCCCGAAGACCACCGTGTTGCTCGTGACGACAGTGCCCGGGGCTCCGTTGACCAGGATCGCGGGCAGGCCGCCGCGGATGCCGTTGGTCGTGATGACATCGCCGGGGCTGCCCGGGTCGACCTGGATGCTGGGGGCGTCCCGGCTCGTGTCGTCGATCTGGTTTCGGCTGAGCGTCACGTAGGAGGAGGAACCGGCGATCTCGATTCCCGGCAGCGTGACGCTGCCCGGCGCAGAGGGGCCGGAAGTCGATTCGATGCCACCGATGTCGCTGTCCATCGTGATGTGGTCGGATCCGGAGATGGAGGCAAGCTGCGCGGTTCCGGCGCCGACGAGGAATCCCTTGACGGTGACGTAGCTCGCGCCGGAGAACGTGAAGGCGGCGGCCGTCGTGGTGGAACCGCTGCCGATCTCGGCGGACTTGTCCCCGGGCTCGATCGTGATCGGCGCTGCCGCGGTACCCACGTTGCTGATGGTCACGGGCGCATAGAGGTAGCCGCTCAGCACGGACACCGTGTCGCCCGGAGTGGTCGCGGCATCGATGCCGACCTGCAGAGTGCAGAACGGCGCGGCCTGCGTCCCGGTGCCGCTGTCGGTACAGGACGCGCTGTCATGGTTCACGTAGATGGTCGTCGGAGTCGACGCGTCCGCGTGGGCGGCCCCGGGAGCCGCCGTAGCGGCGGATATGACCAGCACGGCAGTCGCCGCGAGTTTGCGTTTGTGCACGTTCCCCACCCTGACCATCAATCTGTCAACTGATACAGCTGACCTTAGTCCCCCGTAAGTATCTGAGGATCCTGCGGTGGAGTCACACTTCGGTCACCACCGCAGGCAGAGCGGGCGCCGCGAACCCTCAGTGTTGCACCGTCGTGGAGAGGGAGAAGGCGGCGAAGTAGGCGTACTCCGCCTTCTTCGGGCCCCAGCTCGTGTCGTGGCCGCCGAAGAACGTGGAGAAGAAGACGCCGCCGAACGGGATGTTCGAGATCCCGGTGGCGATACCGGGAGCGGAGAGCACCTGCACGCCGTCGAACCACACCGTCACCGCGCCGGTCTGCCGGTTGACCAGCTGCTCGACGGTGTGCCACTGGCCGTCGGCGGTCCAGTTCCAGTTGCCGAAGTAGTCCACGCCGTAGCCGGTGGGGCCGGAGTTGGTGGGGGTGTAGAGGTAGATCTCGCCCGCGTTGGCGGCGTCGCCGTGGTTGCGGAACATGTAGCGGGTCGACCAGCCGTCGGAGCCGTGGGTGCCGCCGGACTCCTGGCCGATGGTGCCGCCGTAGAGGCCGGGGAGCTTGCCCGCTTCGCCGAAGTCCCAGCCGGCCGGGAGCTTGATGCTGTACTTCAGGTCCAGCGTCGTCGAGTTCGCCAGCGCGGCGCCGGTGGCACCGAGGTCGGAAAGCTTCTGATAGAACTGGCCGCCGCCGCGGCTCGGGCAGTCCTTGCACGTGTTCGCCGAGGAACCGGCGCCGTAGTACACCTGCAGGGCCGTGCCGCCGGGGGCGGTCGGGTCGCTGATCGCGCTCAGGTCGGCCTGGCCGAACTGTCCGGTGCTGGTGTAGCCCCACTGCGCCTTCCAGGCCGCGTCGCCGTAGCCGGCGAAGCCGCCGCTCCACTGGCCGTCCACGGCACCCGTGCCCGTACTCGTGCTCTGACTCGCGGCGGACGAGCCGGCCGGCGGCACGGCCGAATCGGACAGCGCGAAGACCTCGAGCCGAGCCACCGCGTACTGCGCTGCGGAGGCGGTCGGCTGTTCGAGGTAGAGCTGGATCCACTGCGTGTCGGTGCCGGACGGGAGGCTCACCGTCTGAGTTCCCCCGGTTCCGTCCGAGACCTTCTCCACCGTCCGCCACGAGCTCCCGTCCGGGGAGACGCGGACCTTGAACTTCCGGGCGTAGTCCGCGCCCCACACCACCACGATGTGGTCAACGACGGTGCCCGAGCCCAGATTCACCTGGAGCCACTGCTCGGACCCCGACGAAACCACGCCGCTCATCCACGGCGCGTCGGCGCTCGTGGCAGCACAGTCGGTCGCGTTGGCCGCCGCGTTCCGGCTGTCCGCGGTGGAGCTGGCGGTGGTCGGCTTGCCACAGGCGATATCGGCCTGCACCGACGACCCGGTCGAGTGCGGCGACCCGGTCGCGGTGCCCTTCGCGCTGTTCCCGGGCGCGGCCGTGGTGCCGCCGCCACCTGAGCTGACGGCGAACCCGATGCCGATCACCAGGACGAGAACGGCTCCCACCGCCCCGATGGCGAGCAGCCGGGTGCGGCGCTTGAGCGTGATGCGAGACATGCGCAGGCCTTTACCTCGGTGGACGTGGAGTGTCACACCCGCGGGTCCGGCGACCGATCGGCCTCGCCGGACCCGCGGCTGAACCGGCTCGACTCAGTGCGCTGCCGGAGTGCCCAGGGCACGGTACTCCCAGCCCGCGGCCCGGTATGCCTGAGCGTCGAGGGCGTGCCGGCCGTCGACGACGGCCCGCCGGGCGACGTGGGCGCCGAGCACGTCCGGGTCGATCTGCCGGAACTCGGTCCACTCGGTCAGCAGCACCACCACGTCCGCGTCCGCGGCCGCCTCGAGCGTGCTCTGCACGTACTCGAGGTCGGGATAGGCGCGGCGGGCGTTGGCCGCCGCCTCCGGGTCGTAGACCCGCACCAGCGCGCCCTCCGCGTGCAGCCGGCGGGCCACGTCCAGGGCCGGGGCGTCGCGGATGTCGTCCGAGTTGGGTTTGAACGCGGCGCCGAGCGCGGCGATCCGCTTGCCGGCCAGGGTGCCGCCGGCCAGTTCACGCACCAGGTCGACGGTGCGTACCCGGCGCCGGATATTGATCGCGTCGACCTCGTGCAGGAAGGCGACCGCCTGTCCGACGCCGATCTCCTCGGCCCGGTGGGCGAAGGCGCGGATGTCCTTGGGCAGGCAGCCGCCGCCGAACCCGAGGCCGGGCTGCAGGAACCGGCCGCCGATGCGCGGGTCGTGGGAGAGCGCCGAGGCCAGCGCGTTGACGTCGGCGCCCGCCGTCTCGCAGACCTCCGCCATCGCGTTGATGTAGGAGATCTTGGTGGCCAGGAAGGAGTTCGCGGCCACCTTCACCAGTTCCGCGGTCGGCAGGTCGGTCACCACCAGCGGCGTGCCCGCCTCCAGGATCGGGGCGAACGCGGCGCGCAGCCGCTGCTCGGCCCAGTCCGAGCCGACGCCGAAGACCAGCCGATCCGGACGCAGGGTGTCCTCGACCGCGTAGCCCTCGCGCAGGAACTCGGGGTTCCAGGCCAGCTCCACCTCGGCGCCGGCCGGGGCGAGCCGCTGGACCAGTTCGGTCAGCCGGGCGGCGGTGCCCACCGGCACGGTGGACTTGCCCACGATCAGGGTCCGGCGGTCCAGATGCCGCGCCAGGGCCGTGGCCGCCGCGTCCACGTAGGTCAGGTCGGCGGCCGGGGAGCCGGCCTTCTGCGGGGTGCCCACACACAGGAAGTGCACGTCACCGAAGGCGGCGGCCTCGGCGTAGTCGGTGGTGAAGCGCAGCCGGCCGGATTCCAGCGCCTTGGTCAGGCATTCGGGCAGCCCGGGCTCGAAGAACGGGACCTCGCCCGCGTTGAGCCGGTCCACCTTCTCCGGCAGGACGTCCACGCCGAGGACCTCGTAGCCGAGCAAAGCCATGCAGATCGCGTGCGTCGCGCCGAGGTATCCGGTGCCGATGACGGTCAGCCGCGGCAGCGCGGACGAACCGGTGGTCGAGTGCAGTGCAGACACGCGTGCTCCAGTCAAAGCGTGGATTTCCGGGTGGGTGTTCGGGTGCTGCTGGGGTACGGAGGGTTCGGTCACGGCCGCCTCACCACTGCCGCTCATCGAGCTCACCGCCGGCCGAGGGCCCTTCGGTCATGCTCGTGCGGGCACGGGCCCGCCTGCTCTCGGTGGTCAGGTCGCCGAGGCTGGGAAAGGCGAGCGAATCCTCGGACGCCTCGTTCGGCTCGTCGCCGTGGCCGACCCGGACCAGGGTCTCCCGCGGCGCACGCACCGACTCGGGCACCTCGATGACCGGCAACAACGCGGTCTCGGCGGAAGCGGACACGGGTGCGGGCCCGTTCTGGCCGTGCCGCGCCCGGCTCGTCTCGGCGCCCTGCGGCGCGGCCGGTGCCGGCCGCCACTGGCCGCCGATCGTCGGGCGGCCGTCCGGGTTCGTCGCCCGCTTGGCCTTGGCGGCGGCCTTCTCGGCGCGGGCCTGCATCATCTTGCGCTCGGACGCGGCGAGCACCTCGTCCAGCGTCATGGTGCGGCCCGCGGCCAGGATCAGCTGGTTGGTGTACGGGTGGCGGCCGGGGGCGAGCACGGCCCGGCGGCGGTCGTGCCGCTTGCCCCTTCCGGTCTGGGTACGCCAGTTGCGGTACGCGGCGACCACCAGCACCGTGAAGATGCAGAGCCAGATGATGGTCAGTGGACGGATCATCGCCGTGATCCGCTTGAGCAGCGGCGTGGTGTCGTCCCACCCGACGGTGTTCTCGCTGCCGAGGGTGATGCTGCCGGTCACCCGGTGGGTGTCGATCGCGCTGACCCCGGCGCCGTCGAGGGTGTTGTCCTGCACCACGCTGCCGGCGTCCGGCCCGATCATCGTCACGGCGTGCAGCGACGCGCCCGAGACGGTGTTGTCCGCGAGTTCGACCACCGAGTCGCGCACGTAGATGCCGGTGGCCGCGCCCTGGACGGTGTTGGAGGTCACCGCGGCCTTGGTCACCCCGTCGATCAACGAGATGCCCTGGCGGTTCTGCTGTTCGAGCGTGTTGTGCGAGATGGTGATCGTGTTGGTCGCCTTGGTGACCACGATGCCCATCTGGTTACCGATGATCGTGTTGCCGTTGAGCGCGATGCTCACGCCACCCTGGACCTCGATGCCGTAGTGGGCGTTGCCCTGTGCGTTGCTCGAGGTGATCGAGTTGTCGCCGTAGGAGCCGAGCGGTTCACCCGAGGCGGAGGCTCCCTGCGAGATGGGCTGGCCGTTGACGGTGAATCCGTTGCCCTGGTTGTAGTCGGCGGTGCAGTCGAGAATCTGCACCTGCTGGGCGGCGCGGGAGACATCGAAGCCGGGCCCGACGTTCTGGTTCGAGATCACACTCTGGATCTCCACCTCGGTGGTCAGCCGGTGCAGCACGATGCCCTCGACCAGACTGCCGGTGATGACACTGTTGCTGATGACCACACCCTGCGCGGTGGAGAAGTAGAGCCCGAATGCGTCTCCGCTGACCTGCACGTGGTCGATCTTGGCCGAGACGAAGGACATGCCCGGCACGGTGAACAGGGCACTGAGGTCGGGGTTGTCCAGCGAGCTCACGCTGACCTGGTTGGAGTTGATCTTCGTGGTCTTGGTGGCGGTGCCGCTGAAGGAGGTGGACCCGGCGGACGGGCGGGTGGTGCCGGTCAGCGCGATGCCTCCGGTGTCGCCGCTCCAGAAGCCCAGGGCGTTCGCGTCCACGTAGCTCAGCGCCATCTGCCCGCCGATGGCCCGGATATAGGCGCGGCCGTTGGTCAGGTCCGTCTGCACGGCCTGGTTCTGCGGGTTCCAGCTCTCGACGGTCACCGGATGCCCCTGGCTGCCGGTGACGATGATGTCGCCGCCGTAGGAGACGATGCTGGCGAAACCGTCGGAGTCGCTGAGCAGTTTGAGCGTCAGGCCCGCGGTCGAGGACAGGTACAGGGTGGCGCCGCGCTCGACGTAGATGTTCTCCTTGAGCAGGTAGGAGCCGTCGGGCTGGAGCAGCAGCGTCTCCGGCTCCAGTTGGAGCAGATCGGACAGGGTGTAGGGCGTGGTGCGCGCGGTCAACACGAGGGTGTAGTCCGAGCCCGTGTTCACCCGGTACGGGCTCTGACCGTAGTTCGTCCGGACCTGGCTGGTCGCGGTGACCGCGCGCAGTTCGATCAGGCGCCGGTCCTCGTCGGCGACGGCGGCGGCCTCCTGGTTTCCCTGGGCGGTGCTGACCACCGGGGCCGCGGGCACCGCAGTGGCGGAGGACGACCCGTCAGCGGCCGCCACCGGCCCGCCGGCCACGCAGCTGAGCAGGATCAGGCCGCCGACTCCGGTGAGCGAGGCCAGGGTGCGTATCGCCCGGGCCCGGGAGGTGCGGGTGCGCGGGTTCCGCTTGCGCGGGGCCGCTGCCGCGGGCGTCGGGGAGATCCCGGGGCCCCCGGCGGTTTCGTCGGTGTTCTGCATCACTCGCCTCTCAGCCCTGGTATCCGGCGCTGACCGGGTTGAGCGTCGCCGCCGACTGCCCGTCCCCGCCCATGCTGTCTTCGGAGCGGGTCAGCCAGCCCTGCTTGTTCATGGTCAGGAACGCGTAGAGCTTGATCGGCAGGGAGATGAAGATCACCACGAGGGCGGTCAACGGCAGCAGCAGGATCTCCTGCGGGTGGCGGCGCAGGTGGGAGTATCCGCGCACACCACGGCCGAGCAGCAGCCAGAGGCCGGCCAGCATGTAGCTGCGCGTGGTGCCGTCGAGCCGGTGGATGGCCAGGAACGTCAGGGTCAGGCCCATGGTCAGCGGGGTGAGCAGAATCTGGAAGACGGTGAGCCGGGAGATGATCGGCACCCGCCAGATCCAGCCCTTGTAGACCGCGGTCAGGTAGCAGCGGTAGGAGTTGCGGCTCCACCGCACCCGCTGCTTGACGAAGGCGCGGAAGCTGGACGGGAACATGGAGATCGCGCGGGCGTTGGACTGGTGCACCGTCTTGTAGCCGGAGGCCAGGGTCAGCCAGGTGAGCCGGCCGTCGTCGCCGGCGATGCAGCGGCGGCCGAGGAAGAACTCGTTCTCCAGGTTCTCCACCACCGGCAGCACGACCGCGCGGCGGTAGGCGGCGGTCCGGCCGGACAGGCAGATCACCCCGCCCTTGCGGCTCATCGTGGGCACGTAGTCGTAGTAGCGCAGGTTGACCAGCCAGTCGGCGATCCGGCGCCAGATGCTGGTCGTGCGCTGATACACGTTCTGCTGTGTGCCCACCCCGCCCACCAGCGGGTCCTCGAAGGGCATCTGCACGGCGTCGAGGAGGCCGGGCTCCCAGGAGGTGTCGGAGTCGGAGAAGACGATGATCTCGTTGACCGCGGCCCGGATCCCGACGCCGAGCGCCGAGCGCTTGCCCCGGTGCTCGAACACGATGACCCGCACCCGCGGGTCGGTGACCTCGGCCAGCCGGCGCTGGACCTCGACGTCCTCGACGTCGGGCACGATGATGATCTCGTCCGGGTCCTGCGACAGCCAGGACTCCAGGCACCGCATCAGGATGTCAGGGTCCTCCCGGTAGGACGGGACGACGACCGAGGTGGTGGTGCGGTAGTCGTTGATCACCGGCTTGTAGAAGCGCGAGGTGACGGCGCGGAAGAGCCACAGGCACCAGACGAAGATGCCGGCCAGCCCCAGCGGGACGATGTCCTTCCAGTAGTCACCGGAGAAGACGGAGTTCAGCCCGCTGATCGCGGCATGGAGGATTTTTATGAGATCCACATGTATCCCTAGAAATATTCGGCGCCACGCCATGAAAAGGCAAAGCGGTGCCGTCCCACTCAGGGCGTGCGGCAGCGCCGCAGCACGCGTCCCGACGGGCGTCCACCCCTCCGCGGGCAGCTCCGTGGCAGACCAGAGCCATCCGCGTCATGAATACCCTGACTCCGCGACGTCCCGTTGGCGCAGAGTTCACTGTGCCGGCGCTTAAGTTCCAGCCCGGCGAACTTCAAGGTACAGCAAAGGAAGGATAAAGATTAATGCCCGAAAAGCCTTCGTTCCAGAACCGTGACCCGTGTTGCGAAAACGTGCCCTGGGGCGCGGTTGAGCCCGTTTTCAACAGGGCCCACACTCGGCCGTATGCGACGCATCGTCACTTCGGCTGGTAATTCAGGACGAATGAGGCGTCCGGCCCGGTGGCACCGGTGAGCCGGGTGTGCCCGGGTTGCTGCACGAGGTAGACGTCGACGTCGCCGGTCCCGTCGCGCAAGCCGGTCTTCTTGCCGGACAGGATGACCCGGTACTGATATGTCAGGCTCTGGCCGGCCCCCAGCGTGACCGGATCCGTCTGGCGCTCGAAGGCGTACGCGCCGTGGGCGTCGGTGGACACGGCCGAGGCGGGCGTCCACTTGCCCGAGAGCGCGTCGAGGATCTGCAGTTGATAGTGCGGAGGCACGCCGGATGCCGGATCGCAGGTGCAGGGACCGAACACGACCAGGGGCAGCACGTTCTGGACGTCGGTCCCGGAGGAGTTGGTCACCACGACGGTGAAGGTGCTCCAGCCCTTCGGGCGGATGCCCACGACCGGGTTGGCATCGTTCACCTTGACACTGATCGTGGCCGCCGCGGCCACGGTCGCCGCGCTGCTCGGCGACGCGTTCAGGTTGAATGCCTGCGGCTCGTTCGCGGACGGGAAGGCGACCGCGGACGCCGCACCCGAGGCGGCGCACCCGCTCAGCGTCGCGCAGGCCAGCGTTGCGAGGGATATCAGGACCATGCGCCCCAAGGGTCGTCTGCCCGGGCGGGGGGTACGTGCGATCGACACTGCTACCTCTCCTTGTTCACCGTCGGTCACAGGTGCGTGTGGTGCGTCTCGGCAGCAGGCCGGCGCGGGCGGCTTCCCCGTCCCCCGGCACCCTCCGCGCGCCCACGCCTGTCGCTACTTCAAGCCGTAGATCACGTAGTTCGCGTTGTGGTAGATCTCGCGGTAGTACCGGGTGAGCGCGCTCTGGCCGTGTAGGGACTGGTAGACCTGATCCGGGTCCCCGGGCGTAATGCGCATGACGATCAGGGCTATGTTGTTGGCTTCCGGATCCTGCAGAGCCCGGGCGTAGACGTTGCCCGCGCTGTCGCGGGTACCGGAGTACACCGTGCGGTCCAGGACGTAGAAGGCGACGAGTTCGTTGCGCACGTCGTCGATCAGGATCCGGCCGCTGGTGCTGTGCTCCAGGTAGGCGCTCGCGGCCAGCGGATCGGCCTGTGCCGAGAGGTTCTCCCGAGCCTCCTGCTCGAGCACCACCTGCTGCCGCGCGACGGTGTAGCCGCACAGGGCGACCAGGCCCAGGCTCAGCGCCACGGCGAGCGCGGGCACGCCGAGGACGCTCACCCGCTTGCGGCGCGGCGCCCGCGACACCGCCCAGTCCACCGCGAAGCCGATCAGGATCGCGGCCGGGAGCAGGCCCACCAGGCCGAAACGGAAGTTGGTCAGGCCGCCGTTGAGCACCGGGGTGCCGATCGGCTCCTGTCCGGACTCGAGGGTGTAGCAGTAGAACGGAACCACCGTGGCGAACACCAGCACCGGCAGGCTGCGTACCCCGAGTCGGTCCCGGGCCAGCACCGCGACCAGCGCGAGCAGGCCGGCGCCGATCACCAGCAGGCCGAGGTCGGAGGTGGCCGCGGTCCCGTACGCCCGGAGCGTGAGCTCCCAGTTGTGGATCTCGATCTCGCCCTGTTGGCTGGCCATCTGGTCGCCGCTGGAGTTCGGTCCGGTCAGGAAGTAGATCGGCGTGCCGAAGATGACCCAGTTGTAGACCAGCCAGGAGCCGGCCGGCACCACGAACCCGAAGACGCCGAACACGAGGGTGAGCCCGCTGGTGTCCTTCCAGCCGTGACCCTGGCGCCGGGCGACGACGAGCACCAGCACGGTGTAGGCCAGCCCCAGGTACCAGGCCTCGTAGCGGCAGAGCATCGCGGCCGCGCTGGCGATCCCGGCCAGCAGCACGTACGTCGGCCGGTCGGTGGCGGTCCAGCGCACCAGCAGATAGACCGTCCAGAGCGCGAACAGGTAGAGCGGCAGCTCGTCCATCGCCGTGCTCTGCTGGTAGAGCACGTTCGGGTTGGTCAGGAAGACGAACGCGCCGATGACCGCCGGCCACGGCGAGGACTTCGCGCCGCGCGCAAGGGCCGAGCGCTTCGCCGCCGACAGGGCCCGGATGGTCTTGTAGATCAGCACCGTGGAGCCGACGTAGCAGGCCCCGGAGACGATCGAGCCGGCCAGGCCGGTGGAGTAGAGCGTCCAATTCCGGGCGAAGGGCGCCTGCAGGATGTGCGGCAGCGGCAGCCAGATGCCACCGAGCTGCGCGATCCCGGTGGTCTGGCCGGCCAGCACGCGCCGGCTGATCTCGAGGTGCGAGAACGAGTCGCGGATGCCGAGCAGAATGTGCGCGCGGAAGAAGTGGTAGGTGGCCGCGGCCGAGAACAGCGCGGCCACCGCCGCGAGCACCAGCGCGATCCGATCCTGCTTCGGCTTGAGCCGGATCAGCATCGTTTCGGCGTCGTGCCCCGGCGCAGGCGTCCCCCGCTCACGGCGCCGCAGCCGCAGCGGGGGGAGGACCGTGGTCTCGTCGATCGCGCCCATCAGCCACTCCACCCGCTCGCGAAGCACGCCTTGATGGCCTGGTCGCCCCGGCCGATGAAAGCCCCGGTGTCCGAGGTGGCACCCTGCGACGGCTCGGCGTAGCTGTCGACGTCCCAGAAGTAGATGCCCGGCATGCCGAGCGACTGCGCCGCATCGCACGCGGCGGTGAACCAGTTGATCTGGATCGAGGTGACGGGAGTATGGCCGGCCTCGGCCCACGCGGCCGGGTGGTGGTAGGAGCCGGAGGCCGCGGCGATCCCGACTTCCTGCATCACCGTGTTGCGCAACGTGGAGGACGAGCGGTGCTCCAGCCAGTCCTCCCAGGCCGTGGTCAGCTCGGCCACGGACGCGTCATCGGACAGGTCCACATCGGGATAGGCGTCGACGCCGATGTGCGCGGCGGGCTGGTAGGAACCGCCCTCCTGCCAGCTGCTCCAGTTGTCGCCGTAGTCGAGTTCACCGTGGTAGATCCCGGCGGCGTACGCGTCGAGCTCATTCCACTCGGTCTGATATGACACGAGCGAGTCGAGCTCGACGCCCAGGTCGAAGAAATTCGTCGAATCCCGCTGCGCGAGACGGAGGTAGGGGGTGATGAAGCTCTGGTAGCTCGCGAACCAGGTCGAGACGCTCTTCGGCTTGATGCTGCCGCGCCAGTCCCCTGCCTCGTCCATGATGTTCGTCTCGTCGATCAGCGGCCGGACCATGACGCGCAGTCCGCGTGCCTGGGCCGCTTTGATCACGAGGTCGAGCGTGGCCGGGGAGGGGGTCGATCCGGAGACGCCGTAGACCTCGGTCGGGTGCACGCCGTCGGTGTAGATCGGGAAGGTCAGCGCGACACTGTTGGCGCCGAGCCCGACGACGTAGTTCAACACCTTGGCCGCGGCCGACTCGACCTGCTCGGTCGTGCCCGAGGTGTGCCAGTAGACCTGGATACCCAGCTGCTGCGTGGTCGCCTTCGCGGCGGCCGAGACCTCCGCGACCGGGTTCTGGGACGTCTGGGCCCGGGCCGAGGCTCCGGCCTTCGCGGTCGCCGAGCCCGACTGTGTCGCGGACCCGCCGGCACCGACCCCGGCCTGCGGGGTACCCACCGGTATCGACGGCGCCAACTGGGCGCACCCGCTCGCACCGAGGGCGGACATGAGCGCGAACGCGAAGGCGATCTTGACGCGGATGCCGCTCACGCCGGCTCCCCACCGTGGCCGTAGGCCGTCTGCGCGAACAGCCCGGCATCGAGTTCGCCCTCGTCCAAGGCGTGTCCGTGCGGGGTCTTGTGCCATCCGCGCTTGCCGGTCGCGAGCTCCCAGACTGCTATATAGGTGGAGCGGCTCATCCACAGCCACATGATCGGCGCGAGCATCATGTACCAGAGCAGCGAGTACCGGCCACGGGTGGAGGTCGCCTCCTCGAGACAGGTGTGGATGAGTTCGAAGACGAGGAAGAAGTTGCCGACCACGAGCAGTGCGAGGGCCGGGTAGTAGATCGCGGTCGGGAAGAGCTCCGTGATCAGGTGCGTGCGCGTGACGAAGTAGACGACCGTCAGCGCGTAGAACAGCGGGTTGATCATGAAGGACAACGGCGTGCCGAACATCAGCAGGTTGAAGCAGAGCCAGCGCGCCAGCCCCATCCGGCGTATCGCCTGGAACGGATGGCGGGTGTGGACCAGCCCGGTCTGCAGGTATCCGCCCTTCCAGCGCCGCTGCTGCTTGTCCACGACCCGGCTGGTGACCGGGGCCTCTTCGAGCGTGACGGAGTTGAGCAGTTCGATCCGGTAGCCCGCGGAGATCAGCCGAGCGCCGAGGTCTGCGTCCTCGGTGAGGTTGTGCGCGTCCCAGACGGAGCCGTCCGGCAGCGCGACGTCGCGCAGGGCCGAGACCTTGAAGTGGTTCGAGGTCCCCCCGAGCGGGATCGGCAGGCGCAGCCGGGCCAGGCCGGGCAGGAAGCGCAGAAAGTGGATCTTGTAGGCGATCCAGTACAGCGCGGTGACCCAGTTCGTGTCGTCGTTCCAGAACGCCAACTCCGCCTGAAGGCAGGCGAGTTCGGCCGGGGCGAGCCGGAAGGTCCCGACCGCTTTGAGCAGCTGGTCCGGATCCGGCCGATCCTCCGCGTCGAAGATGGTCAGCAGGGTGCACCCGGCCTCCACCACCCGGCGCATCGCCACGTTCATCGCGTTCGGCTTCGTCTTCGGGCCGCCCGGCGCGATCACCACCACGCTCACGTGGTCGAGCGGATGCCCGCCACGCCCGCCGCGCGCATGGGGAGCGGTCTCGCCCAGGTCGGTGTCGGTGTCG
>FSXZ01000739.1_pt1 | contig 14498 bp, 13 predicted proteins | sample 1638121 | NCBI WGS metagenome assembly FSXZ01 (sample SAMEA3914788, study PRJEB12502) | metagenome | biome: forest; material: soil | place: Canada | collected 2011-07-03 | depth 0.1 m
CACCAGGTCGGTGTACCCGGCCACCTCGGTATTGCCCGACCCCCACCGGGTCTGGGTGACAGTCACCCAGTCGTCATGCCTGGCCCCGATCGAGATGCCGAGCACCAGCCCGGCCGGCACCCAGCCGGCCAGGATCAGCTTGGCGAAGTCCTGGCCGCTCAGGGCCGAGGTGAACGGCCGGCGCAGCGGGGGCGAGCCCGGCGCTCGGATGGCCGTCCCGATGGCCTTGAACTCCAGGCCGCCGGCCGGGAACGCGCCGATGGTCAGCTGCACGCCGACCACCCCGTGCCCGCCCAGCTCGCGGCACTCCTCCTCCATCCGGCCCAGCGCCTTGCGGCGGGCCTCGTAGAGGGTGGCCACCATCGGCCCGAACGCGCCGTATGACGAGCCGCCGCCCGACACGGCGGTCACCCCGCGGGTGGGCGTCACGAAGCCGCCGTACCCGGCCCACGCCCCGGGGCACGCGTAGCCGCCGGTGTAGCCGATGTTGTAGACGGCCGCGCCGAGAACCTGCCCGACCGCGTCGAAGCCGGTGCTGCGGATGGCGGCAAACTCGTCCGAGGTCAGCGACGAGCCCCAGGTGCCGCTGCCACGGATCTCTGCCATCCGGGCCTCGGCGGCCTCAGGCAGGTCGTCATGCTGCTGCCCCGTCACCGCACGCCCCTCTCCGGCCGGCTGCCGTCGTCCCTTACCATACCCGGCAGCCGGGCCGGGGCGGGATCAGCGGTCCTGGGCGTCCCATTCCTTGTTGCGGTCCTTCACTGTCTCCAGCGCGCGCGCCGCCGCCTCGCGGCTGGGGTAGGGCCCGAGCCGGTCCTTGGCCAGGCAGCCATCGTCGGACTCCACGGTGTTGTGCTTCAGGCAAAACCACCACTGCTGCTCATCTGACATGCCTACTAGACTCCCAGATCATGGCGACCACGCTCCAGCCCGGCCGGATTTCGCCCGCTCGCGCCGTCCCGGCCTCCATCACCCGCCCCGAGTACGTCGGGCGGCGTTACCCGAAGACCGGCGAGCGCGAGGTCAAGGACGCGTCGACGATCGAGCGGATGCGGGTGGCCAGCCGCATCGCGGCTCAGGCCCTGGCCGAGGTCGGCCGGAACGTCGTGCCCGGCGTGACCACCGACGAGCTGGACCGGATCGGCCACGAGTTCATGATCGCCCGCGGCGCGTACCCGAGCACGCTGGGCTACCGCGGGTACCCCAAGTCGCTGTGCACCTCGCTCAACGAGGTGATCTGCCACGGCATCCCCGATGACACCGTGATCGCCGACGGCGACATCGTCAACATCGACATCACCGCCTACATCGACGGCGTGCACGGCGACACCAACGCCACGTTCCTGGCCGGCCACGTCGACGAGGAGTCCCGCCTGCTCGTCGAGCGCACCCACGAGGCCCTGATGCGGGCCATCCGGGCCGTCGCCCCCGGCCGGCCGTTCAACGTGATCGGCCGGGTCATCGAGTCGTACGCCCGCCGCTTCGGCTACGGCGTCGTCCGCGACTTCACCGGGCACGGCATCGGCACGACCTTTCACTCCGGGCTGGTCGTGCCGCACTTCGACGACCCGGACGCCGATATCCCGATCGAGACCGGGATGACGTTCACCATCGAGCCGATGCTGACCCTGGGCACGGTCAATTACGAGATCTGGCCCGACGGCTGGACCGTGGTAACCGCCGACGGCAAGCGCACGGCCCAGTTCGAGCACACCCTGCTGGTCACGGCCGACGGCGCCGAGATCCTTACGCTGCCGTAGCTTGGCCGTTGGCCTCGTACTCGTCAGCCGGGACTTGCTCAGCCTGGCTAGACCTGGAGCACCATGTGCTTCACCCGCAGCCCGGACCGGACAGGGCCCACTCGCCGTCTAGCGAGACGACCTCGGTCCGCTGAATGAGGCCGACCCGGACCCGGAGGACCAGGTGGTCAATCCCGGCCAGGGCACAGCCCGAGGTCCACATGATCCGCAGGATTCGCGACGAGTCCGGCGGGATGACGCCCCGCATGCTGTAGCGGTCTGAGCGGGGCAAGCCTGGCCAGCCATGCGCATATCCCCGGGTAGAGACGCTGAGCTGGGCGTAAGGCGCGCCGGGACTCGGCCAGGCGTTCCCGCCGAACCCGATGATGGTCTGCGTCCAGGCGCTTTGGTTATTGACCTGGAAAAACAGTCCCTGGCGCTGGCCTGTACGGATCGGCACCGTGTCCTGGCTGGCCCCGTCCGCCTCGGTCTCCACCTGATGAGCCGCGTCCTGGGGGTACCACCACCCTTCCGTCCCGTCGATCTGGAGGGGGGACGCGGCCTCCACAGACGCGATGTACCCGGTCCCGCCCGCCGCCAGGATGACCACCGCCGTGGCGAGCGCCCAGAATCGTCGGCCGCGCCCGGCCGGCAGGCCGCGCCGCGGACGCCGCCCGGCCGGGGCAGGCGAGGTCGTCCCGGCGCCGGCCTCGGCGGCTGCCGCCTGGGCGGGTCCAGCGGCCCCGGCCCCGGCCTCGGCGGCGAGGTCGCGGGGCGCGCCGAGGCGGTGCAGCGCTGCGGCTGCCTCCTGGTCGCTGGCGTCGGGTCCCAGAACGTCATCGAGGTGGGTGGTGATCTGCTCGCGCAGCTCACCGGCCCGCCAGGCCGGCAAGCCGGCTAGTGCCGCATCCAGCTCGCGCAGGTAGTCCCGGACCAGCGGGTGATTAAGCGCAGTGCCAGCCATGGTGGCCGTCCTTCCTCACGGCGCGGGCCGGGACGGGATGGCGGCCGGGACCGGACGGTGGCTGAGCACGCCGGTGACGGTGTCGGAGAACTGCGCCCACTCCGCGCGGAACGCGGTCAGGTGCTCGCGCCCGGCCTCGGTGATTGAGTAGTACCGCCGGGCCCGCTCGCCCTGGTCGTCGCGCCACTCGCTGGTGACCAGCCCGGCGTCCCGCAGCCGGTTGAGCAGCGGGTAGACCGTGCCGTCACTGGTCAGCAGGCCGCCGGCCGCGCCCAGGTCGCGGACCACCTCCAGGCCGAACCGCGGCCGGAGGTCGAGCAGCGCCAGGACGCACGGCCCGAGCACGCCGCGGCGCAGTTCCGTCATGCCACTGTCAGCAGCCATGTCTGACATGGTGTCGTGTCACGCAAGATAAGTCAACGCGAGCTGGCCGTGCTCGTCCGGGCTCGCCGGCCGACACCAGCAACCGACCCCCGCGGGGCAGGCACGCCGGAGCGGCACCGCCAGCGCCGGACCGCGCCGGGGCGGCACCCTGGCCCGTGTTACGGCAGCTCGGTGATGGCGATCGGCGCGCGGTGGCCGTCCTGGCGGAGCCGCTCCAGGAACAGCACGATGATCGCGGCCGCCGTGCGATGCGTCATGTTGTTCAGGGCATCGTGCCGGGTCCCGGTGATGCTGACCAGCTCCGCGTCGGACGCGGCGGCGAACCGCGGTCGCACCGCGGCCAGCGGGCTGATCGGGTCCTCGGCCCCGTGCAGGCCCAGGATGGGCACGCCGATGGCGGTCAGGTCGGCCCGCTCGTCCCAGCCGTCAGGCACCGGCTCGTACAGCGCGCCACGGCGCAGTTCCGGGCCGGCCAGCCGCGCCCGGTGCGTCGGGCACGTGGTCCGGCTGTCCAGCTCGTTCTCGAAGTCGGCCGCGCTTCCGCCCGTCGCCCCCGCGCCCGGTGCCGCCGCGGCGGCCTCGGCGGACACCGGCAGGCCGGCCAGGATCAGCGCGTCCACGCCGGCCACCTGGCCCGAGGCCAGCAGCCCGGCCGCGAACAGGGCACCGGTGTCCGACCCGACCAGCACCCGCGGGGCCACCGAGGTCGCTTCACCCAGCAGCCCCGTCACCTCCGCCGTGGCCAGCGCCAGGTCGGCCGTCGGGTCAGTGACCACGCGCACCCGGTAGGCGTCGGAAGCCAGCCGCCGGCCGAGCCGCTCGTACACGCCCGGCTGCTCTCCCCGGCCGGGGACGACGATCAGCGTCCCGCGCGCCATCAGCCCCGCAGGCTCGTCCCACGAGGCGATCGCCGTGTCCTGATCCGCCACCGTCATCGTGTACCAGCCGCCTTCCGCGTCATCCCTGTTATGTCAGCCAAAATAGTAGGTATCCCGAGTCCCGGTCCAGCCGGGACCCCGGCCGGTCCCGCGAGCGACCGACGCCCGGTCCGCCGGCCCGCTCTCGCGCCCCGCGCCACATTCATATCTTCCGCCACCTCCCGGTCGCGCGCTATATCCGCATCCCGCGCCAGCAGGTGCCCGAGTCGCTCGCCCCCGGCCGCCAGAACGTCTCGTCAGCGCCGGGGCCAGCACCGATCGAGCGTCATCAACATGTGAACGGGCCGATTCGAGAGATAAGTCCTGCCGAAATGGCTTCCTCTGCTAACGTGCAGTGTTTTGCGTCACCGGCGGTGCTTTATCTTGCGCGATGATGAGCCGCGCATTAAGGACAGCCCGGCCGGCCTTGAGCTCAGCTGCCGCAAGCCCGCGATCGTCGCCGCCGCCGAGAAGCGGGCGGCCCCGGCTGGCCACGGCATGCCGGGACGCGGCCAGCCCGCCAGGGTTCATGCAGGTCCATGCGGAACGCATGTACTTCCGTGCGAGACGCATGTACTATGTGTGCGATGCACACAGATAAGACGGCTCAGGACGGTCTTGCCGGCGGCGGTCCCGCGCTCTTCCGGCTGGTCCGGTACTGGTCCCGGCGCTGGGCGGCTGATGCGGCCCGGGCCGGGGCCGATGACCCGCATGTCGGGCACGTCCTGATCCTGGAGGCGATCGACGCCGCCCAGGCCGCGGGATCGGGCGCGATCGGCGAGGTCGCTCGCCAGCTCGGCCTGGACCGGTCCAACGCCAGCCGGATGCTGGCCGAGGCTGTCGCGGCCGGGCTGGTGACCAAGACGGCCGCGCCGGACGACGGCCGCCGGGCCGAGCTCGGGATCACCGCCGCCGGCCAGGAACTGCTGGCCGCCGCGCGGGGCTGGCAGGACGCGGCGTTCGCCCGCATGGTCGCCGGCTGGGCGGCGGCCGACGCCCGGCGGCTGGCCGGCTACCTCCAGCGGCTGGCCGCCGAGTCCGCCGCGCACCCACCCGATTAGGAGGCCGTCCGTGACTATCGTCCTGAACCACACCATCGTGCCGGTCGGCGACAAGCAGCGGGGCGCCCGGCTGCTGGCCGATCTGCTCGGGCTGACGGTCGGCGCCCCGGCCGGGCCGTTCGTCCCGGTCCGGATCAATGACGACCTGACCTTCGACTTCGATGACCGGCAGGGCGCGCGGCCGGGCCACTACGCCTTCCTGGTCGACGACCCGGTCTTCGACCGGGCGCTGGCCCGGGCCCGGGCGACCGGGCTGGCCTGGGGCTCGGCGCCGCGCCTGACCGACCAGCAGATCAACCGGCTGGGCGGCGGCCGCGGCGTGTACATCCGCGACCCGGACGGCATCGCCTACGAGTTCTTCACGGCGATCCCCTGAGCCCGGCGATCCCCAGCCCCGGCATCGCTGCTCATGATCAGCCAGGAACTGGCCGCTGTCGTCGGGCGGCGCTGGCCCAGCGAAAGCGAGACCGATGAGTACGTCAGTCACCTGCGCGAGGGCCTGCTGCCGGGCCCGGCCGGCGCGTCTAGCGATCTTGACGCCGGCGCTGACCGCGCCAGCCAGCCGCCTGACCTGACGGTGCGCGGAACCGCTGCCTGGACAGCGGTTTCCGCGCACTCGTGCTGATGAAGATCATCCCAGCCGGCCCGGAGGGTCAGCGGGCGCTCGGGGCCAGTTCGCGGCGCCGCCCGGTCCGCATCCGGTCCAGCAGCACCGCGGCGCCGGCCGCGATCACGGCGGCCGCGACGATGAACAGGGCGATCTGCCAGCCCGGGGTGCCGCCGACAGTGACGGTGTGCACGGCCGAGGGGCCGGTCGCGGGGACGGTCGCGGGGCCGGCCGAGTACCCGGCCTCCGGCAGCGGGACCCTGACACTGCTGGCGAACGCGGCCGGCGCGGCGATGATCCCGCCCAGCAGGGCGGCCGCGGCGATGACGAGGCGGGTGGTGTGACGGAACATCCGGCGGATGGTGGTCATGACGTCTCCTTGAAGTGTGAAGGCTGGTGTGCTGAGAGTCGAAGATCGCGGGTCCGGCAGGTGGTGACGGAGCCTCAGGTGCCTTCCTGCACCTGGAGGATCTCGTCGGCGAGCAGGCCGTGGGCCTCCTGGTGGACGGCCGCCGCCGCCCCCGCGGACGGCGCCTCGACCAGGCAGAAGATCGTGCCCTGCTGCTCGTCCACCCAGTAGCGCAGGTAGCGCACGTCGTGCTGTCCCTGGGCTTGCAGGTCGGCCTTGTGGGCTTCGGCCACGTCACTGCAGGCGACGCCGCCGGAGATGTGGTGGATATCCATGTAGAGCGGCATCGCGCTCTCCTCGCCGGTCTCGGTTGCTAGGGACGAGACGAACGTATGGCGGCACCTCAGGACGGCGGATCGGGAGCGGCTCCCTAGATTGGGCTGGGCGCTCCCCAGTTTTCCCGTGCACCGCCCCAATGACGTTCTGGCTGCTAGCGCTGGGGGAAACCGTCATGGACACTGAGGATGTGCCGCTGTTGGAACGGGAAGCGCAGCTGGCCTCACTGGGGGAATACGCCGCGGAGGCCCGCTGCGGCGACGGCCGGATGGTGCTCGTCGCCGGGGAGGCAGGCGTCGGCAAGTCGGCGCTGGTCGAGCAGCTGCAGCGGAACCTGCCCGGCGCGAGCTGGTACTGGGGGGCCTGCGACGGGCTGTTCACGCCCCGCCCACTCGGCCCGCTGTTCGACATCGCCGCCAAACTCGGCGGTGAGCTCCTCGAGCTCTGCCGCACGGGCGCTCCCCGCGAAGCCCTGTTCGGCGCCCTGCTGCGCCAGGTCAGCGAGCCGGCCACGCTGCACGTGGTGGTGGTAGAGGACGTCCACTGGGCGGACGAGGCCACCATCGACCTGCTGCGCTTCCTGGGCCGGCGGATCCGGGACACCAACGTCCTGCTCATCGTCACCTACCGCGACGACGGGCTGTCCGCCGGCGACCCGCTCCGCGTCGCGCTCGGCGATCTGGCTACCCAACGGTCGGTCCGGCGGATCGGCCTCGCCCCGCTCTCGGTGGACGCGGTGCGGGTCCTGGCGGGCGGCAGCGAGCGCGAAGCGGCCGCGCTGCGCGAGCTGACCGGCGGAAACCCGTTCTACCTGAGCCAGGTGATCGCGGCCGGGATGGACGAGCTCCCGGCCTCGGCCCGGGACGCGGTGCTGGCCCGGGCGGCCCGGCTGGACGGCGGAGCCCGCACGGTGCTGGACGCGGCCGCGCTGATCGGCACCCGGGTGGAGTTCCCACTGCTGGCATCGGTCACCGGCGGCCCGCCGTCCGCCGTCGACGAGCTGCTCGGGGCCGGGCTGCTCACCGGGGATGGCCAGGCGCTGAAGTTCCGGCACGAGATCGTCCGGCTGGCCGTGCAGGACGCCGTCCCCGCGCACCGCCGGGGGCTTATCCACGCCCGCATCCTGGACGCCCTGCGTCGGTCCGGCGGGGACGATGACGCGCGGATGGCCTTCCACGCGGAAGGTGCGGGGGACGGCCCGGCGGTCCTGCGCTACGCCCCCGCCGCCGCCCGGCGCGCGTCGGAGCTGCGCGCCCACCGTGAGGCGGCCGCTCAGTACGAGCGGGCGCTGCGGTTCTCCGGCGGGGCTGAGGCCGCTGCGGCCGCGCGCCTGTACGACGCGCTCGGCTACGAGGCCTCGCTGCTGGACCGCATGCAGGATGCGGTCGACGCCCGCGAGCGCGCACTGGCCCTGTGGCGCCAGGTAGGTGATCAGCGGCGTGAGGGCGACACCCTGCGCTGGCTGGCCTGCGTGCTGAACTCGGCGAGCCGGGGCAGTGAGGGCGGTGCCGCGGCCGTGGCCGCGATAGCGCTGCTCGAACCACTGGGACCCAGCGCGGAGCTGGCCTCGGCCTACGCCAGCCTGGCCTCGCTGCGGATGGTCAACTACGAGCACGCGGAGGCGATGGAGCTGGCCCGCCGGGCGGTGGCCATCGCCGGGCCGCTGGGCCGCACCGACATCGTCAGCGACTCGCTCAACACCGAGGCCTGCTCCCTTCAGGGGATCGGCGGCGACTGGGCCCCGGCGATGCGCCGGGCCCTGGACGTCGCGGTGAGCGGGGGGCATGAAGCTCAGGTGGGCCGGGCGTACGTCAATACCTACGCCCTGTACGTCGACGAGAAGGACTTTGCCGGCGGGGAGGCGTACTACACCGACGGCCTGGCCTACTGCGACGAGCACGACCTCACGTCATACTCGATCTTCCTGCGCAGCCAGCGGACCAACATGCTGGAGCGGACCGGGCGCTGGGACGAGGCCATGGCCGTAGCCGGGGATCTCCTGCTCCGGGGTGGCCCATCGCCCGGCATCCGGCTGTGCCCGCTGAACCGGCTGGGCACGATCCGGGCCCGCCGGGGCGAGCCGGGGGTCTGGGAGTGCCTCGACGAAGCCGTCGGGTACGCCGACGGCGCGGGAGAGGCCCAGAACATCGTGCCCGTCCGGCTGGAGCGGGCCGAGGCCCGCTGGCTCGAAGGCGACCAGGCCGCCGCGCTTCGCGAGACCGAGCTGGCCTGCGACTCAGGCGCCGGCTGCGACCAGTGGGGGCGGGGCGCGCTCGCCGTCTGGCTGATGCGGACCGGATCAGGCCGCCGCCTGCCCACGGACGTCGCCGAGCCCTACCAGCGTCAGATCGACGGCGACTGGGCCGGTGCCGCCCGCCTGTGGCAGGAGCGGGACTGCCCGTACGAGGCGGCGATGGCCCTGCTGGACAGCACGGACGAGGAGGCCCTGCGCGAGGCCCTGCGGATCCTGACCGGCCTCCGTGCTACCGCCGTCATCCGGGTCGCCCGCAAGAAGATGCGCGACCTCGGCTTCCGGTCCGTCCCGGCGGGCCCGCGGGCGGCGACCCGCGAGCACCCGCTCGGCCTGACCCGCCGCGAGCACGAGGTGCTGGACCTGATCGCGGACGGCCGGACCAACGCGGAGATCGCGGCAGAGCTGTTCATCTCGGCCAAGACCGTGGACCATCACGTATCGGCCGTCCTGGCCAAGCTGGGCGTCCCGTCCCGGAGCATGGCCGCGTCCGAGGCGGTCCGGCTGGGGCTGGCCCGCGCGGCGAAGGTATAGCCAGCTAGCTTCGCCCCCGGCGCAGATCGGTGACTGGCCCGATCTGGCCGAGCGGCGCGTCACCTGGCCGGCCGGCATGATTACGGAGAGCGATTCGCAAGATCGTGCTGATCGAGTGGGCAAGACTCGGCGTTCTCACGAATGCGGCTCAGCAGTCCGTCTACGATTCTGATCACCGCAGCGTGAATATAGTTCATATCGCTCATATGCGGACTTAGATCACAGATCTTCCCTTTGAGCACCCCAGGCTGAGGGCCCGGGAAGCGAACGGAGCGTCAGCGTGCACTCCCCCGGCGTAACCGAGGCGGGCGGGCCTGGACCCGCCCCGGACGGCCTCGGTGCGACCCCGGCCGTCCCGGCCGCCAGGACTCCTGAACCGGCGGCCGCACGTGAGCCGGCGGCCGGGCCAAGGCCGACTGCCGCACCTGTTCCGGCAGCCGGGCCAAGGCCGACTGCCGGGCCAAGGCCGACCGCCCCGCCTAAGCCGGTGCCCAGGCCTAGGCCGGCGCCCGCCGGGCCTGGACCGGCAGATTCACCGAGGCCCGCAGCCGCACCTAGGCCGGCCGCCGCCGCCGAACCCGCAGCCGCACCGAGGCCGGCCACCGCCCCCGAACCGGCGGCCGCGTCTCGGCCGACGCCCGCCGGGCACCGGGCGGAGTCGGCCGCGGCGCGCTGGCTGGTCGTGATCGTGCCCGGCCTGGCCGAATTGCTGATCGGCGGCTGGCAGCTGGGCCGGGCGTCGCTGTGGCGGGACGAGGGCTACACGCGGGAGGTGGCCGCTCGCTCAACCGGGCAGATCCTGGCCCTGCTCCGGCACCAGGACGCCGTGCACGGCCTGTACTACCTCGGCGTCCACGCGGTCGTCGACGTGCTCGGCGCCTCGGCCTTCGACCTGCGGCTGCCGTCGCTGGCCGCCAGCGCCCTGGCCGTCGCGCTGACCGCGGCCCTGGGGCGGCGGCTCGCCCGGGGCGCCGGGCAGCCCGCGCCGGGGCTGACCGGGCTGCTGGCCGGGCTGCTGCTGGCCGGGCTGCCGCTCACCACCTGGTACGCGCAGGACGCCCGGCCCTACGCGGCCGCCACCCTGGCCGCCGTGACCGCCACCTACCTGCTCGTCCGGGGTGTCACCGAGGAGCGCGGGCACTGGTGGTGGGCCGGGTACGGCGCGACCGTGGCCGTCCTGGCCCTGCTCAACCTGACCGCCCTGCTGCTGGTCGCGGCGCACGGCCTCAGCCTGCTGGCCATGCGGCGGCCGCGGCGGCCCGCCGCCGGGGCGCACGCGCGGACCGCGACCCGGCGCTGGCTGGCCGCGGTGCTGATCGCCCTCGCCGTCCTGACCCCGCTGCTGATCTACGCGGCCCGGCAGAACCAGCAGCTCAACTGGGTCTCCCGGCCGACCTGGGACCTGACCGGCGCGCTGATCACCGACTTCGCCGGGGCCAGGCAGCTCATCCCGCTGGCCCTCGCGCTGATGGTGGCCGGCGTCGCGGCCGACGTCGGCCGCCGCTTCCGGGTCATCTGCCCGCCCGTGGTGATCACGCTGCCCTGGCTCCTGGTACCGCCGGTCACGCTGCTGGTGGTGTCGCTCGCGGACCCGGTCTACGTCGAGCGGTACGTCGTCTTCAGCTTCCCGGCCGCGGCCCTCCTGATGGCGGCCGGCCTCAGCTGGCTGGGCCGGCTGACCGCGATGACCCCGGCCGGGCGCCGCCGCCCGGCCCTGGCCGCCGTCCCGGCCGCGGTGCTGGTCGTGATCATGGCCATCGTCCTCGTCGCGCCCCAGCAGAAGGCGCGCACCGACGCGGTGCGCAAGGATGACCTGCGCAAGGTCGCCGCCATCGTCGCGCTCAACGAAAAGCCGGGCGACGCGGTCCTGTACCAGCCGTGGGGTGCCCGGGTGGCCGGGCTGGCCTACCCGCGGCCGTTCCTGCGGCTGCGCAACATCGGGATGCTGGAGACGCCGCTGGCGTCGGCCACGCTGACCGGGGTGCCCGCCTCCCCGGCCGAGCTCGCCCGGCGGCTGAGCGCGGCCGGGCCGGCCGTCCGCCGGATCTGGCTGGTCCGCTGGCAGCTCCCGGTGCCCCCGCCCACTCCGCTGGTCCTCGAGCAGCGCGCGCTGCTGCGCGGCCTGCGCCTGATCCGCCGCTGGAACGTCAAGTCGGTCCAGCTCAGCCTCTACGCTGCCCGCCCGCCGGGCAGCGCCAGCGTTTCGTGAGAAAAGAGCCGGGCTAGACCCCGGCGGCCACCCGCTGCTGGATGGCCTTCCACCAGCCGTCCTCGTCCGGGCGGCTGCATTCCAGCCACCAGGTCGCCCCGGCCTCCTCGTAGGGCCGGATGACCTCGGCCGCGGCCCCGGGGTCGTCGGCCACGTCGGCCCACACCACGAAGTCCGCGGTGTCGACCGGGCGGGTGGCCGCGAACTGCGCGCGGATGCTGGCGATGTCAGCCGGCGACACCGGGGTGAGGCGGCGGCCGGTGTAGCGGATCGGGACCATGCCGTCCCACCGGGCGGCGCGGGCGACGGGCCGGGCGGCGGGCAGGACCCCGCCGACCCAGACCGGGATCCGCGGCCGCTGGGCCGGCCGGGGGGCGAACCGCACCGGGTCGACGGTGTAGTGCGTGCCGGCGTAGGAGAACGTCTCGCCGCTCCACAGGCCGTCCAGGATGGCCAGGCCCTCGTCGAGCAGCTCGGCCCGCTCGCGGTCGCCGGTCGGCTCGTGGAAGATGCCGAAGTCACCGTAGGCGGGCGAGCCGATGCCCACGCCCAGGATCAGCCGCCCGCCGCTGAGCACGTCCAGCGTGGCGGTCTGCCGGGCCAGCTGCCAGGGCCGCCGCCGCGGCACCGGGGTGATCATGGTGCCGATCCGGATCCGCGACGTGCGGGCGGCCACGGCGGCCAGGACCATCCAGGGGTCCACGATCGGCGGCCCGTCGCCGCTGTCGCTGAACACGATGTGGTCCCACAGGAAGAAGCCGTCGAACCCGGCCCGCTCGGCCTCCGCCCCCAGCTCGATGAGGTCGGCCGGGTCCTGGGCGAAGTTCGGGACGGCCAGGCCGCGCCGCACTAGCCGACCCGGCTCAGGGCGGACAGGCCGTCCCGCTCGGCCAGGATCGCCTTCAGGGCGCGCGGGCCGCCGGCCTGGCCGGCCAGGTGCACGTCGGCCAGCGCCCGCTGCGCGGTGCCGTCGCCGGCGAACGCGGCGCAGCACAGCTCCGGCTCCACGTTGGCCGCCGCCAGCAGGGCGCCCGTCCCGCCGGCCGGGCCCATCAGGGTCAGCAGCGCCGACGACCCGGTGTACGTATCGCCGGGGTAGCGGGTGATCTCCTCGAGCAGCCGGTTCGGGTCGCCGGAGGAGTCCTTCACGCCGATCACCGGCAGCTTGGCCAGCATCTCGACCGGGACGCCGGGGGCGGAGATCTTCGGGAAGTGGTAGGCCAGCACGGGGCGGCCGAAGGCGGCGGCGGCCACGGCGGCGAAGTAGCCGGCCAGGTCCGCGCTGCCCGCGGGCGGCCAGGCCAGGATGCCGTCGGCCCCGGCCTCGACGGCATCGGCGGTCAGCCCGGCGGCCACGTCGGCGGTCGGCGCGCCGGTCCCGGCGATGACCGGGATCTCAGCGGGCACGGCGTGCCGGACCGCGGCGATCAGGTCGCGCCGCTCGTCGACGGTGAGGGTGGCCGGCTCGCCGGTGGTGCCGCAGACCAGGACCGCCTGCATGCCGCGGGCCACCAGGTCGGCGGCATGGTCCGCGGTAGCGCCGAGATCGACGTCACCGTCGGAGTGCAGGAGGGTGAGCAGGGCCACCCCGACCCCGGTGTACAGCTGCATTGAACCGCTCCGTCCGCTCCGCGTGCTTCTCAGCCGAACATAGCCCAGCCCGCCCGGGCCGGCCAGCGGCCGGGGGCGGGTAGCGGGCGGGTCGCCCGGGCGCGGGCGGCGCGGGTGCCCGGAACTTTTCCGGCGGCGCGGGAACAGCGGCGGCGGTCAGATAGTTGCCATTAAGCAACTAACGGCCTAACGTCGTGAGGGGCCAGCGCCGGCCCCGGCCATTGCGTGCTTCACCAGCGACAACTCAGCAGGCCACGACCCGGAAGGAAGCCCGTGCTCCCCGCAAGGATGACCGCGCCGCCCCAGGCGGCGCCCGAACCTGGCTCTCGTTACAAGTGGATCGCCCTGTCCAACACGACCATGGGCGTCCTGATGGCGACGATCAACGCATCGATCATGCTGATCGCCCTGCCGGACATCTTCCGCGGGATCGGGGTCAACCCGCTCCAGCCCGGCAACACCGGGCTGCTGCTGTGGCTGCTGATGGGCTACCTGGTCGTCACGGCCGTGCTGGTCGTCAGCTTCGGCCGCCTGGGCGACATCTTCGGCCGGGTCCGCATGTTCAACCTGGGCTTCGCGCTGTTCGCGCTATTCTCCGTGCTGCTGTCGGTGACCTGGATGCACGGTGCCGCCGCGGCCTGGTGGCTGATCTCGATGCGGATCCTGCAGGGCGTCGGCGGCGCGATGCTGATGGCCAACTCCAGTGCCATCCTGACCGACGCATTCCCCACTCACCAGCGCGGCCTGGCCCTGGGCCTGAACCAGGTCGCGGCCATCGGCGGCTCGTTCATCGGGCTGGTCCTGGGCGGGATCCTGGGGCCGATCGACTGGCGGCTGGTCTTCCTGGTCTCGGTGCCGTTCGGCGTGCTCGGCACCATCTGGTCGTACCGGAAGCTGCGCGAGCTGGGCATCCGCAAGCCGGCCCGGCTGGACTGGTGGGGCAACGTCACCTTCGGCGCGGGCCTGATCGCCGTCCTGGCCGGCATCACCTACGGCATCCAGCCTTACGGGACCCACGTCATGGGCTGGACCAGCCCGCTGGTCATCACCCTGATCGGCGGCGGCGTCGTGCTGCTGGCCGCGTTCGCCGTCATCGAGACGAAGGTCGCGGACCCGATGTTCCGGCTCAGCTTGTTCAAGATCCGGCCGTTCACCGCCGGGAACCTGGCCAGCCTGCTGTCCAGCCTGGGCCGCGGCGGCCTGATGTTCATCCTGATCATCTGGCTGCAGGGCATCTACCTGCCCATCCACGGCTACGGGTTCAGCCAGACGCCGCTGTGGGCCGGGATCGCCATGCTGCCCCTCACGGCGGGCTTCCTGATCGCCGGGCCGATCTCGGGCTACCTGTCGGACCGCTTCGGCGCGCGGCCGTTCGCGACCGGGGGCATGCTCGTCGCGGCGGCCTCGTTCCTGATGCTGGAGCGCCTGCCGGTGAACTTCACCTACTGGGAGTTCGCCGTGATCTTGCTGCTCAACGGCATCGGCATGGGCCTGTTCGCCTCCCCCAACCGGGCCGGCATCATGAACAGCCTGCCC
>FSXZ01002763.1_pt1 | contig 14466 bp, 10 predicted proteins | sample 1638121 | NCBI WGS metagenome assembly FSXZ01 (sample SAMEA3914788, study PRJEB12502) | metagenome | biome: forest; material: soil | place: Canada | collected 2011-07-03 | depth 0.1 m
CGTGTGCGCCCCCGCCAGGTTCCTGATATGCCCCCGGTGACCGACCGAGGAGAGAGACCCACCCCAACCCCACCACCCACAGAAACCCAACCCGCCACACAAACCGACACGACCCTCTCTCCGAGAGAGGGCCCGCCAGCGGCGCCTTTGACTTCAATCTTGAAAACCCCAGCCCGCCCACCCGCGCAACGGGTGGGCGGGCGGACACACACCACCCGGGCTACTGCCCGGGCTCACTGCCAGGGCTCACCGCGGCGATCCGGCGCGGCGGCAAGATCCGGCAGCCGCTCCCACCAGGTCACCGGTCGTCTGCGCCCACTGACCGGGGATCGGAATGCGTGGTCTAGCGATGCACGGACATTCGCAGGCCGCCCCGTACGCGGAGCGAGAGCATCGGCTCCGGCACCACGGACGAACCCCGCGGCAGCGAGAGCCGCATCTCGCGCATCACCATGGCGATCACGAACACCGCCTCCATCATGCCGAGGTGGTTGCCCACGCAGAAGCGCGGTCCGGCGCCGAACGGGATGTACGCGTAGCGCGGGCGCTGGGCGCGCCGCTGGCGGTCGAAGCGCTCCGGATCGAAGCGCTCGGGCTGGTCCCAGAATTCGGGGTGCCGGTGCAGCGTGTACGGGCAGACGACGACGTCGGCGCCCGCGGGAACGCGGTAGCCGGCGATCGTGTCAGGACCCTGAGCGATGCGGGAGAGCATCCAGACCGGCGGGTAGAGGCGCATGGTCTCCTCCACGACCATCGTCGTGTACTCCAGCCGGTTCAGGTCGTCGAACTCCGGGAGGCGATCGCCGAGCACGGTGAGCGCCTCCTGCCGGAGCCGCTCCCCCACCTCGGGGTTCTGGTCGATGAGGTAGAAGGCCCAGCTCAGGGTGCTGGCCGTGGTCTCATGGCCGGCCAGCAGCAGCGTCACCAGCTCGTCGCGCAGCCGGCGCCGGGCGACTCGCGGATCCTGTTCGGCGCGCACCGACTCGAGCAGGCGGGAGAGCACGTCGTCTCCGACGCCGCCGTCTCGCGCCTCGCGTTCCGCGGCCAGCTGCTCGGTCACCTTCTGCAGCCGGGCCCGGGCCGCGCGGAAGCGCAGTTGCTTGGGCAGCGGGAGGAACTGCGGGACCGCGCCGATCGTCACGACCTCGAACATCGCCTGGTCCTGGATCGCCTCGAAGTCGTGCCCGATCGAGGCGTGCGGGCTCAGGTCCTCGTCGAGCAGGGTGCGGCCGAGGACGCCGAGGGTCAGCCCCGTCATCTCGCCGCTCACGTCCACCGGCTCCCCGCCGGCCTGCGCACGCAGGCGCTCGACCATCCGCGACGCCTCCTCGGCCACGACCGAGGCCTGCGCGGCGACCCGCTTCGCGTTGAAGGCGGGCTGGATCACCCGGCGCTGCTCCCGCCAGAGCTCGCCCTCGCTGGTCAGCAGCCCGTCGCCGAGCGCGCGGCGCGCCTGGTGCAGGCCGATCCCCTTGTGGTAGTTGCCCGGGTTGTCGGCGAGCACGTACTTGGCGTAGTCGGGGTGGTTGAAGAAGTAGAGGGTCTTCGGGCCGATCGCGATGCGCACGGCGTCGCCGTAGCCCGCTCCGGTCCGCATCAGGGCGAGCCGGTCCCGCAGCAGCATGTTGAGCAGCTTGAAGGTCGCGGCACGCGAGGGGCCGGGCGGCACCCGGCGCCGGCTGCCGGTCTCCGGGGCCTGAGTCACGGTCATGACGCGGTCCCCGCGAGCCGGTCCGCGATCCGACCGCGCCAGACCTCGTACGCGGGCACCTGGTCGTCCACGCACGGATCGGGCAGCGACTCCTGGCAGGCGAGCATCGCCAGCTCGGGGGTCGTGCCGCAGAGCACCTCCGTGGCCAGCGCCGTGTGCTCGGTCTCCAGGCCTGCCTCAAGCCGCGCGGTCGCCGCGAACGCGGAGCCCTGGGCGACCCAGCGCCGGTGCTTGCCGGAGCGCTCCAGGAAGGCTTCGAGCTCCGCCTTGGCCACTCCCCCGGCGTACGTCGCGGCCAGTCCGGCGCCCGCGTACAGGTCGGCGCGCCGGTCCTCGGCGAAGCTCTCGATCAGGTCGCCGACCCGGTTCACGTCCGTGCCGCCGACGAACCACATCGCCCGGCCGATCCCCTGGTCGATGACCTTGTCCGAGTACCACGACCACTCCGGTCCGGGCCACGGGAAGTTCGGCTCCTGATACTGCTGGCGGACGTACTTCTCGGTGCTGAAGTAGGCCTGGTGGAAGCCGTAGCCGTCGAGCACCAGCCAGCGCAGCAGCGGGTCGGCGGTGTACATCTTCGACCAGCGGAACCGCGGCACCCGGGCCATCGCCCAACCGACCCCGACGTAGATCATATAAGAGTGCTTGGCGCCTTCGCCCTGCAGGAAGCGCTCCACGTGCTTGGTGCCGCCGATCGGCAGGCCGTCGCGTACGGCCATCCCCATCCCCGCGCCCTCGTAGGCGAAGCCGCGCATGCGCCAGGGCACGGTCTCCAGCTCGGTGTCCGCGTCGGCCGCCGAGGAGGACGCGGCGGCGTGCGCGTAGCCGGTCAGGAAGGAGGCGCCGACCGACTCCAGCAGGTCGCGCGCCTCGGGGCTCTTCTCGTAGAAGCCGCGGGTCGCGAGCTTCGTCTCGTTCATGCTGGGGGTCAACACGCGGCTGCGCAGCCGACCGAACCGATTCGCCATTCTACTTCTCCTTGAAGTGGGCACGGATGTTCCGACGCCACAGCTCGTACTGCGGCTCGGGACCGGTCGCGGTGTGGTCGACCTCGGTGCGGTCGGCCAGGTCCACCGCGTCCGCGATGCTCAGCCCGGCCAGTTCGGTGGCGGCCGTGACCGTGTGTTCGGGCACATAGTCGGAAAAGTCGCGGGCCTTGACGGCGAAGACCGCGCCGAGTGCGAGCTCCGCGTCGAGTCCGGCGCGCTCCGCCGACTCCCGCAACTGCGCGAGCTCGGCGCGGGTCGCGCCCCCGGCGAACGTGGCGGCGAGTCCGACCCCGCTCCACAGGTCGGCGCGCCGCTCCTGGTCGAATCGCCCGACCGCCTGGGCCACCGCCGCGACGCCGCCGCCGTGGATGAACCACAGCGCGCGCCCGATCCCCTGGTCCACGGCGCGCCGGAAGTACTCGGGGTGCCCGTCCCAGGGGTAGGGCGCCGGCCGGTACTGCCGGTCGACCCACTTCTTGGTGTCGAAGTAGGCGCGATCGAAGCCGTAGCCGTCCACCGCGAGCCAGCTCATCGTGGGATGGAAGGGGATCGGACCCAGGTCGGGCATCACCTTGGACCAGAGCACGCGTGGCAGCCGGGCCATCGCGAAGCCGATGCCGATATAGGCGAGGAAGACGTGCGGCCGACCGGATCCGAGGATCAGCTCCCTGGTTCGGTCACCGCGTACCGAGTCGCGCACGGTGTAGGCCATCACGGCCCCCTCGTACGCGAATCCGCGCAGTTCGGGCTCGACCATCGAGAGCCTTCGTTCGACCTCCGCGATCCGGCGTGTCTCGATCCCCCACTCGAAGCCGACGACCACGGACTGCGGTATCGCCTCCAGCCGTGCCGTCGCGGGGGTCGCGGTGACCGGGAAGCCGCGTCCGGCGAAGCTCACAGAGTCCAGCGAGGGCGCGAGCACTAGCCTGCGAATGGTGCCGAAAGGTGTGGGCATGTCAGACATCGTGGTCTCTCGGCCCGTGCTGGCGCTACTTCAGTTTTGCGCTAACGCCACCGAGGCCTGCATCGAGGCACGGGCCTGCTCGAGGTCGTCGCCCGCGCCGATGATCAAACCGCACACCTGGGCGTCGAAGCAGGCGTCGGCGTCGTACGGCTTGAACAGGTAGCCGCCGAGTTCGAGGGTGACGAGGCCGTGCAGCGCGGTCCAGAGCTGGTGCGCGACCAACTGCTCGTCGCCGGCCCGGAAGCGCCCGGCGGTGATGCACCGGGCCACGGCCCTGACCAGGATCTCCAGGGTGTACAGGCCGTGCATGCGGTCGTCGTCGTTGAGGGAGAACCCGGCCAGCCCGGAGCCGCCGAACATGACCGAGTACAGGTGCGGATGGTCCCCGGCGTTGCGGCGGTAGACGCGGCCGAGCGCGACCACGTCCGCCACCGGGTCGGCGGACGGACCGACCGCGTTCATCCGCGCCGCGAGGCGGGCGAAGCCCTCGTGCACCATGGCGCGCACCAGATCGTCCATCCCGTCGAAGTAGGTGTAGACGGCCATGGTGGACGTCTTCACCTCCCGGGCCAGCCGCCGGGTGGACAGGGCCGCGGGACCGCCGGCGGCGAGGATGGCGGCGGCGGCCTCGATCAGGGCACTGCGCAGATTCGGCTGCGCTGGTCGTGGGCTCACGATTGACATTCTCCCGGTTCGGCGGCGAACATGCTAAAACAGTGTTATATAACGTCGATATGGTTGAGGTCGAGTCCTGATGCCGTCCACCACGCTCCGCTCCTCCCCGCCGCCCGAGGTCCACGCCCGCGACCTGCTACCCAGCACCGGCGAGCTGCCGGCCGGTCTGGACGGCACGTTCCTGCGGCTCGGCCCGGGCCGGGCGGAGGGCCGCGACACGCGGCCGCGCGGCCTCGGCGGGGCGCCGTGGCTCGCGGGGCTGCGGCTGCGCGCGGGGCGCGCGGAGTGGTTCACCTGCCGCAGGGTACTGACCGACGGAGCGTGCCGGCAGCTCGGCCTGCTGCCGCCGCCGGGACCGCGCCGCGGGGTCTCGGACCGGGCCAACGCGGGGGTCATGGCGCACGCCGGCCGGATCCTCGCGCTCGGCGACGGCGGCGTGCTGCCCTACGAGCTCGGCCCCGACCTCGCCACCCGGGCCCGGCACGACTTCGACGGCACGCTGCCCGCCGGCTTCTCCGCGCACCCGCGCCGCGACCCGGTGACCGGCGAGCTCTACGCCGTCGCCTACTCGCACGAGCCGCCGCACGTGCAGCTGCTCGTGGTCGGCGTGGACGGGCGCGTGTCGCGGTCGGTCGACGTCGAGGGCGTGACCGGCGCGCCGATGATGCACGCCTTCTCGCTGACCGAGCACTATGCCGTGCTCTACGACCTGCCGGTGGCCTATACCGGCGGGAGCGCGCCGTACCGGTGGCAGGAGGGCCGCGCGGCCCGGATCGGCCTGCTGCCACGCCGCGGCGCCGGGCCGGCCCGCTGGTTCGAGATCGAGCCCTGCTTCGTGCTGCACCCGATGAACGCCTTCGAGGCGGGCGAGACGGTCGTGCTCGACGTGATCCGCTACGACCGGGCCTTCGACCGCGATCCGCTCTGCCCCGGCGAGGCGCCGCCGAACCTGTGGCGCTGGACGGTGGACCTGCGCTCCGGCGGCGTGCGCGAAGAGCGGCTGGACGACCAGGGCCAGGAGTATCCCGCGATCGACGAGCGGTACGCGGGCGCCGCGTACCGCTACGGCTTCGCCGCCGCGGTCTCCTGCGACAGCCGCCCGTACGGCGCCGAGGCCCTGCTCCGGCACGACCTGCGAGCCGGCCGGGTCGAGCGGCACGAGTTCGGCCCCGGCCACGAGGTCGGCGACCCGGTGTTCGTGCCGCGCTCCCCGGACGCGCCCGAGGGCGACGGCTGGGTCATGGCGTACGTGCGCGCCCCGTCCGGCGCGGCGCAGTTCGCGGTGCTCGACACCCGCGACTTCGCCGGACCGCCCCTGGCCCGGATCCCGCTCCCGGCGCTCGGCCCGCGCGGCTTCCACTCCAGCTGGCTGCCCGCGGTCTGGGCAAGGTAGAAGATGACTGATTAACCGGAGGTAGGGCACTGTTATCCTACGTGACCACTCAATCCCGTGCCTTCGCGCACCCCGTATCCTTCTGGCTCGGCGCGCTCTGCTGCGCCGTCGGCGTCGGACTGCATCTACCCATGTACTACTCGACGCGGTCCATGCACTATGCGATGGCCGGCATGCGGCCGGACGCCTCGATGATCACCGGAATGGCGCTGATCGGCGTCGGCCTGGTGCTGTCCCTGTACGGCCTGATCCCGCGCGGCTCGGCCGCGATCTCCCGCTCCGCCGCCCGGGTCCGGGTCAGCGCGCTGGACGACGCGCCGCTCACCGCGCGGCACGTGATCCTGCTGGTCGTGCTCGCCCTCGCGGTGACCATCGACGTGATGAAGCCGACCACGCTCTCCTTCGTGGCCCCCGGGATGGCGAAGGAGTACAACCTGCTCTCGCCGACCAACCCGCACGGCCACACCTCCGTCGGCTGGCTGCCGCTGTTCGGTATCTCCGGCACCGTGCTCGGCTCCTGGCTCTGGGGCTGGCTCGGCGACCGGATCGGGCGGCGCGCGGCGATCCTGTTCGCCGGGATCCTGTTCATGACCACCTCGATCTGCGGGGCGATGCCCGGCTACAGCTGGAACCTGCTGATGTGCCTGCTCATGGGCATCGGCGCCGGCGGTATGCTGCCGATCGCCTTCGCGCTGATGGCGGAGACCATCCCGACCCGGCACCGCGGCTGGGTGATGGTGCTGATCGGCGGGAACGTCGCCACCGCCTACGCCCTGACCAGTTGGCTGGCCGCCACGCTCACCCCCACCTACAGTTGGCGCATCCTCTGGCTGATCGGCCTGCCGACCGGGATCCTGTTCGTCGCCCTGAACCACTGGATCCCGGAGTCCCCGCGCTTCCTGATCGCCAGCGGTCGCCCGGACGAGGCCAGGCAGATCATGCTGCGCTACGGCGCCGAGGCGCGCGACCTCGACGCGGAGCCGGACGAGAGCGCGGAGACCGCCGCGGACTCGTCCGGCCGGATCCACGCCGGCCTGCTGATACGCCGCCCCTTCGTCGCGCCCACGGTCGCGATCACCATCCTGGCCCTGGGCCTCGGCCTGGTCACCTACGGCTTCCAGCAGTGGGTGCCGACGAACCTGCAGCACCTCGGCTACACGGCCGTGAAGTCCGACTACGTGGTGCGCAACGCCGCGCTGCTGGGCCTGCCGATCACGGTGCTCGTGGCCTGGCTCTACGGGGTCTGGGGTAGCCGCAAGACGATCGTGGCCTCGGCCGCCGTGACCGCGCTCGCGCTGCTCGCGTTCGTCATCGAGGGCAACCGGCTCGCCCACAACCACACGGCCCTCTCCCTGCTGCTGGTCATCCCGCTCGCGGGCGTCGGCTCGACCGTGGCCGTGATCGCCGGCTACGCGGCGGAGGTGTACCCGACCCGGATCCGCTCCCGCGGCACGGGCCTGGCCGCCGGCATGACGAAAGCCGGCGGCGTCATCATCCTGGCCGTGGTCGTCGCGTCGAAGACCGTCCCGTCCATCGCGGCCACCGCGGTGATCGGCGCGATCCCGCTGCTGATCGCCGCGGTCTGCTTCATCTGGATCGGCCCGGAGACGGCGCGGCGCGGACTGGAGTCCATCACCCGCGAACTGGTCGCGAAGTAGTAGTCGAGCACACGGATACGGCCGCGGGCCCCGCGGCCGTATCCGTGTGCTCCGACTTACGAGGCGGGGTCGGAGAAGACGAGGCGCAACTCCGAGGTGTACCGCCGGCCCTCGGCGTCGAGCAGCCAGCACTCCTCGAAGCCGGGGAGCATCTCGGTGCAGTCGAGTGTCGCGGTCGGGTCGGCGTCCAGCGTTCTGCGGAGCCAGGCGGCGGCGAGATTGACCAGGAACGGGCTCGCGAAGTCCAGCAGGATCGGCTTGGTCTGGGTGGCGATGCGCAAGAAGACCTGCCGGGGCAGGCCGTGCTCGTGCTGCCAGCGCCGAGCCAGCAGATACCGGGGCGCCTCCGCCGAGACTCCGGCCCACGGTATGTCGCCGAGATGGAACGTCCACCCCTCGCGGGAGACCACCAGCTTGTCGATGGTCACCCTGGGCCGGTGCGTGCCCGCACCCCGCATGCTGAAGGCGTTGACCAGAGCTGCCGAGAGGTAGTCGCCGACGAATTCGATCAGGCCGCGCCCGATCCCCCGCCGCGTGTCGAGGACTTCGAGCGTGTCACCGCGCCGCCGAACGACGAGATCCGCAGCCGGAATGATCGGACCGGGAGCACCGGTCGTGTGCGGATGCATCGACCAGTACGTGAAGTCTTCCGAGAGCATCGGCGACGGATAGGTGCGGGAGTTGACCTGTCCGGAGTAGCGCGACGGAACCGGCATGACCCGTCGTGTCCCATGGGCGGCCTCGTGACGGGCGCGCAGGAGGTGCGGATCCGGGTGGTGATTCACGAAGGGGCGGGCATCGAGCGTGTCCATTCCCAGATGAACCTCGCCGAGGACCACGGTGAACTCCCCGCGGGTGATCGCCTCGGTGTCGGTGGCGGCGATCAGCAGATCGGGTGCGTGGTGCCGCGCCGCGGACCAGGGCAGCGGGCTGACCGGGAACTCCTCTTTGACCAGGTCGAGGAGGTCGTCCCCGCGGACGTGGTGGCGTGACACGCCGGGCGGGATCGCCAGAATCCGCTGCCACTTCGTGCGGTGGCGTGCGGCGAGTTCGGCGACGAGCGGGGAGAGATCGTGTCGGCTGAAGTTCAGGTCCGGGGTGGCGGCGCCGATCAGGAGGTCCAAGGGCACGTCCGCGTCGCCTGACCGGGAGCTGAGACGCTCGTACAGCGTCGTGAAGTACTCCTCGTACACCTGCGCGGCCTCCGCGGCCAGCCACGCCGCGCCTTCCAGGACCAGCGCCAAGGGCGTCGCGATCTGGTCCAGCACCCCGGCTCCGAGTTCCACGTCGATGTCGCGGGTGGTGTCTTCGTAGACGAGAGTTCGGCCGGCATAGGATTCGCCATGACGGCGCGATGATCCGGTGGACGCGTGCCGTTCGAACGTGGCGTTGAGTTCCTCGATGGCGCGGCGAAGCCTGTCCGCATCGCCCGCGCTCTCGGCGACGCGGTCACGGCACCTTTCCAGCTCGTCGAGTGCGCTGAGAAAGCCGTCGCGCAAGGGCTCATCGCCGATCGCCTGCACCTTCGAGCGCAGGGTTTCTTCCGGAAACGTCTCGAGCGGCCCCGTCAAGTCCATGATGACGACGGCGGCCTCCGCCAGCTCCCTGAGCCGTTCCGGCACGTCGTACTCGGGCATCGCCGCGGCGAGCTGCGCGACGGTTCGTACGCCATCGCAGCGCTTGAGCAGCTCGAGATCCTCCGCTGCCAGGGCTCGAACGCGCCCCCGGGGGCCACGGATCCCTTCATCGCACCACGCCAAGTGCTCCGCGATCCGTGGTCGAAGCCACGGCACCGTCCGAGGGTCTTGGGACCACACCGTGGCCAGAGTGTCGATGGCCCACGATTCGAAATACACGGCCCGGGTCCGGAGCAGGCGCTCACCCACCTTCACGATGAGTCCGTGGTGGCCGGGACTGATCGACGACCAGGCGATGGGCCCGAAGAATCCGATGGTGTCGTTCTTGGCCGCGTAACGCTGCGCATAGTTGGTGAAGGTCACCAGCCTTCGCCGTCGCTTGCGGGCCGCCATCGTTTCGTCGCGGGCCAGTTTCTCGAAGACGTCGGTCGCCAGCTGCGGGTTCTGCCAGATCACGGCCTCGCGGTAGAGCGCATCCCCGGCGATCCGCCGAACACTCCCCATGAGCCTCTCGACGGCGGCGGCGTAGACGGGCTCGAAGTCGTCCGGATCGGGCTCGGCAGCGGCCGAACTCGCCAGCGACTCGTCACACAGAGCCAGGACGTCCGCGACGGGAAATCCGGCGCTGCGCAACACGAACTCCGGTTGCGCCCACCACCGCGTATCGCCGAGCTGTACTCCGGGCCCGACCGACGGCGGGGAATCCGGCGGTATCTCAGAGGACATAGGTATCTGGTCTCCATTCTCCGCGGGCCATCATGCACCATCCGGGGCTTTCTGGAACTCTCGCGCCTTGCTTCGCCGATTCGGCGAGGCTTCGCCCTGATTCGGCGAAACCGAAATCTGGAAGATGTCGGGAACTGCGGTATCGGAGATCCTTCCGGTGTCGCCGCACCGACATCGGAAACGAACGTGACAGGAACCTGACCGCGCACGGTCGAAGAGGAGACGGGCATGCCGAACCGCCGCGATTTCCGGCTGTACTTCATCGGCCAAGTGACATCGGCGCTCGGTTCGTCGTTCACATCGTTCGGGTTGCCGCTGCTCGTCTACACGCTGACGGGATCGGCGACGAAGCTGGCGGTCACCACGGTGTGTTCGTTCCTGCCCTACCTGCTGTTCGGGCTGGTGGCGGGGAGCTGGATGGACCGGGTCGACCGCCGCCGCGCGTTCCTGACGACGAGCGCGCTCCAAGGCCTCGTCGTCCTGGCCATCCCGGCGCTGTGGGAGTTCGGGCTGCTCACCGTCTGGTGGCTCTACGCGGTCGCGTTCACCTTGACCTCGCTGGCCGTCGTCGCCGCCGCCATCACACCCACGGTCATCCCGGCCCTGGTCGGCCGCGAGAACCTCGCCCAGGCCAACTCCAAGGTCCAGGGTTCCTATTCGGTGGCGGTCGTGTGCGGTCCGCTGCTCGCCGGGGCCCTGGTCGGCGGGGGTCTGCCGCTGGCCTGGGTGTTCGGCTTCGACGGGGCCTCGTTCCTGTTCGTCTCGTTCATGGTCTCCTTCGTCCGCACGTCGTTCAACGCGCCGCGCCAGCCCGCGAAGACGACCATCCGTTCCGACATCGCGGAAGGGCTGCGTTTCGTCCTGTCCCATCCGGTGCTCCGCGGCATCGCGATCCTGGCAGCGCTCTACAATCTGCTGGCGGTCTCGGTGAACTCGCAGATGGTGAACTACGCGCACACGCGGCTGGGGGCGGGCGGCGGCCGGGTGAGCCTGCTGTTCGCGGCGGGTTCGCTGGGAACGGCGGTCACGGTGTACACGGCGGGCCGTCTCGGCAAGCGGCTGTCGTTCCGCGTGCTCACGCTGGGTTCGCTCGGGGCGTGGGGCGCTCTGGTGTTCCTCATGTCCCTGAGCCGCTGGTTCTGGCTCAGTACCCTGCTGTGGTCGCTCGCGGCCGGCGCGCCCGTGCTCTTCTCGGTCCGCACGATCACGCTGCGCCAGACGATCGTGCCGGAGCGGCTGCTGGGGCGCGTGCAGATGATCGCGGCGGTGCTCGCCTGGTCGGCCCAACCGCTGGGGGCGATGGCGGGGGCGTGGTTCCTGGTCTCGGGCGTACGGATCTCGACGCTCTACGGAGGCATCGGGATCGCGGTCGTGCTGCTCGTGCTGGGGAGTTCGTTCGGCGCCCTGGGCCGGCCCGACAGCAGGGTTCTGCACGAGCCGATCGAGACGACGCCGCCCGAGACGCCCCACTACGAGCCGGTCGCCGGTAAGCCGGCCGACTCGGCTCGCTCGTGATTTCACCTCCCCCACGGATTGCAGCCACAGTCGCGGCAGCGAAGGAGAATCGGGCCAGTGCCCCCGTCATCTGCGTCGACCATGGTGACCATGCCCGCCACGCCGGGCCAGGCGTCACTGTTCTTCGCCGCCCAGAGAGCCGTCTCGGACTGCGCCTACAACGTGCCGACCGTGGTGGAGGTCAGCGGTCAGGTCTCTGACACCGAGCTGCTGGCCGCCTGTCGCCGACTGGTCGAGCGCACTCCGGCGTTGCGGCTGCGGTTCGGCCTCGACGCGCGGACGGGCGAGGTGGTGCAGTGGATCTCCGCCGAGCAGCCCGAGATCGGCTTCGTCGAACGGACTCCGGACCAGGCCCAGCCGATCGCGGACTACGCGGAGTACCGGGCACTCGAGGCGTTCGAACCCGACGAGGGCGCACTCTGCCGACTCGTGGTGGTGCGCACCGGGCCACGGGACGCGGCGATCATCGTGGTGACCCACCACTTGATCATCGACGGAGTGAGTCATCCCGAGCTGGCCAGGCGGATGGGCGACGCCGTCGCCGACGCCCTGGCCGAGCAGCCGGACGAACAGTACGCCGAGCTGGTGCGGCACGTCCTGAAAGAGCAGGGGGAGTCACGCGACCGAGACCACGACCATTGGGCTGCCCGCTTGCCTGCCGGGTCGCGGCTGCCGAGCTGGCGGCCGCCCGCGACGGCCGACGGCGCGGACCGCGAGCCGGCGGGTGTCGCGGACGGGCGCCGGCTGGTGGCTCTGGGGCCGACGGCGACCAGCCGGACGGCCGACGCCGCCGAGGGGGTAGGGCTCTTCTGCTACCTGGTCGCCGCCATCCACCGGTCCATGCCGGTGACCGGCGGCGACCTGTCCGCGGTGTGCGCGGCCACCTCGGTGCGTCCCCGCAGCGGCGGCTACGACGCGGTGACCGGTTGCTTCATCAACGAGGTCCCGATGCTGGCCGATCCGGCCGCCGCCGGATCGATCCGCGCACTGGCCGTGGCCGGCGCCCCGGGTTGGAAGGATGACCTCCGGCGGCGCAGCTACCCGTTCGTCGACCTCGCGAGCAGGGTCGCGCATGACGGCGACGCGAACGCGCTACGGATGGACAGTGTCATCGTCAGCTACCGGCGGTCCCCGCGGATTCTGGCCTGGAGTCGCCAGGGTCTGAGTTTCTCCGCGGACCTGTACCCGCGATACCCGATGGCCAAGAACGAGATCTCGGTCCGCTTCTTCCACCACCCCGAGAGCCTGGAGTACGAGGTGCAGTGGGGCCGGAACCTGCCGATCGGCCACGGCGAGGCCTTCACCGCGGACTTGGCGAGCGCCCTGGCGGGCTCCTGAGGATCGCGCCGCGGCGAGGGCGGATCCGCCGTGCCGGGCGCCGCGGGCCGTCCGGCCTGTTCGACGCGGCGGGCCGCGGCGCCCGGAGCAGAGCGCCGCGGCCCACCTGTCGGCCCGACCCGGATCACTCGGGCTGAACGGCCACCTTCGCCGCGGAGCGGGTGACCATTGCGGCGAGCGTCTTGGGTGTGGCCGCGTTGAACAGCTCGCGCAGGGTCACCCGCACTTCGAATTCGGTCCGCAGGCGGCCGATGACCTTTCCGGCCAACAGCGAGTTGCCGCCGGACAGAAAGAAGTCCGAGTCGCCGTCGATCTCGCCCGGAGACTCGAGCACGTCGGAGAAAATATCGATGATGCGGTGCTCGACAGAATCGACTTCATGCATGATGACTGCGATATCCAACTCTCTCGACCGGTGGTCCGTCACGGCCACCGATTTCCACGTCGTATCGCCCACGCTAGCAGGCAATTTCCGCCGCGACAATGAGCAATCTGCGAGTTCCCCTTGACTCCCCCCATGACATTCAATATAACGGCACTGATTATTGAATCCATGATCATGGGGAATGATATGACGCCGCCCGCCGATACGCCCACGGACGGCTCCGGTGCTGTTCGCATCCCGGTGCCCGTCGCCCAGCAGGTGATATGGCTGCTCGCCGCCACGATCGAGAATCAGTCCGGCTACCTGGTCCCCATGCGGTGGCGCATCACCGGGCCACTCGACGTCGCGGCGCTCAGGCAGGCACTCACCGAGATCGTGGACGCTCATGCGATCCTGCGCACCCGGCTGGAACTGACGCCGGACGGGATGGTCGGAGTACTCCGCCCGGTGTCGGACTTCGTCCTCCGAGAGCACGGCGAATCGGATCCGGAGAAAGTCGACGCACTCTGTCTGACCGAGGCGGTGAAGCCCATCGACGTCGAAACCGACCTGCCGATCCGGGCGCTTCTCGTCTGTCTGGGGCCTGAGACGCACGTGCTGTCCATCGTCGTCCATCACATGGCGTTCGACGGCGGCTCCAGGGATATTCTGTATCGCGAGATCGAGGCGAATTATCGTGAGCTCGCCGCGGGCCGGAGCGTACTTCGGCGCGGGGACTCCCCCCAGTTTCGCGAGCTCATGATCGCGGAAGAGCAGGCCGAGCGGGATGCGAGCGCCGATGAACGGTGCGCCTACTGGCGCCGCGCGCTGGTCGGCCTCACGAGGTTCGAAATCCCGTCGGACCGGCCGCGCCCGCCGTACCGCGCCGGGTTCGGCGCGAGCCTACGGTTCGAGGTGCCCAAGCCGGCCGTGGACGCGCTGGCCGGTGTGGCACTTCGGAGTCGCGCCACGCTGCACATGGCTCTGGTGGCCACGTGCATGGCGGTCCTCGGCCGCCGTTCCGGCCGCTCGGACGTGACGATCGGCACCACGTACAGCAGGCGGTCCGAAGCGGCCTTCAGCGCGGTGATCGGGCCGCTGACCAATATGATCATGCTACGCGTCGACATCTCGGGTGATCTCGAGTTCGGCGAACTGCTGTCCCGGGTCCGGGAGGTCGCGCTGGACGCTTACGAGGCGCGCGAGGTACCGCTCTCGACCGTGGTGGATCTCGCGGGCGGCCACCACGACGAGAGCCGAACGCCCCTGTTCGGAGTGGTCGTCGATCTGGTCGCGCGGCCGCGGACGGTCCCGGTTCTGGCCGGCCTGACGGTGACGGAGCTGCCAGACCTCTGCGTGGGGTCGAAACACGACCTGAGCATCGCCTTCGACAATTCCGGAGACGCGCTGCAATGCATGCTCGTCTGGGATACCGCACTCTACGAAACGGCATCGATGGAGCGTCTGGGAGACGATCTGCGGGCGGCCATCCTCGA
>FSXZ01002629.1_pt1 | contig 14461 bp, 12 predicted proteins | sample 1638121 | NCBI WGS metagenome assembly FSXZ01 (sample SAMEA3914788, study PRJEB12502) | metagenome | biome: forest; material: soil | place: Canada | collected 2011-07-03 | depth 0.1 m
GACGGCACCATCGCGGTGGTCGCGCTCAACACGGCCACCAGCGCCGACACCGTCGGGTACTCGCTCAGCGGCACCGGGATCACCTCCGGCACCGCGGTTCCGGTACTCACCAACGGCTCGAACGACGCGGCGACGCAGTCCTCGATCGCGGTCAGCGGCGGCGCGTTCACCGCCACCGTCCCGGCCCGCTCGCTGGAGACCTTCGTCATCAGCAACGGCGGCAGCACCAGCGCCTCGCCGTCCGCTTCGGCTTCGGCTTCGGCTTCCGCATCCGCTTCCGCGTCGGCCTCGCCCTCGGCGTCCGCGTCCCCCTCCGCTTCGGCCTCGGCCTCGGCGAGCCCGACCGGCGGCGCCGCGTGCACCGTGCAGTACTCCACCACCTCGCAGTGGGCCGGCGGCTTCACCGCGAACGTGGTGATCACCGACAACGGCTCGACCGCGGTCAACGGCTGGACCCTGACCACCACGTTCCCGGGCGACCAGAAGATCACCAACGCCTGGAACGCGGTGACCAGCCAGAGCGGCGAGGCGATATCCGCGACCAACGAGAGTTACAACGCCGCGATCAGTCCAGGCGGCAATACCAGCTTCGGCTTCCAAGGCACCTGGACGAACAGTGACGCCGCACCCACGGCGTTCTCGCTCAACGGCGTGGCCTGCGCCACCTAGCACCGCACCGGCCGCGTTCCCCGCATCATGACAGTGCCCTGCCGGACGAGTGGTCCGGCAGGGCACTGTCATGAGCGGGTGTCGGCGGGTCAGCGCAGCGGCGGGTTCGCCTCCCGGGCCAGTTGCAGGGCCTGCTGCGGGAACCAGGCGCCCGCGGCCGGGTCGGTCAGCCCCCAGAGCGGGTCGAACAGGCTCTGGCCGGTGGCGTCGGTGGGCCAGCCGGCCTGGGTGTAGGCGGTGTAGTCCCAGGCCCGCACGCCGCCCGCGGCGTCACACTGGCCGTCGGACTGCCCCGGGGTCTTGACCCACAGGTACGCGTCCAGCAGCGGCACGCCGGTCTGCGTGGTCGGGCGCAGGCCGAGGCCGGAGTCCGGCGGGTTGCACCAGTTTCCCGAGACCAGCGTGGAGATCACCGACGCGGACTGGTCGTAGGGCGCCGCGGCGTAGCCGGACATCTCGTTCGGGCCCTGGCCGTTGCGGCTGGTGTCGATCACGTAGTGGGTGCTCGCGACGGCGCCGTCCATGTTGGCCGCGTACCACTGCGTGGTCAGGTCCCAGGTGCTGAAATCGCTCTCGGTGGCCGGGTAGTACTGGCTGGCGCAGTCGCCGGGGTTGCCGTAGGCCCAGTGCGCCGGGTCGGTGGTGATGGCGATGCAGTCGGAGATCCACTGGCCGTAGTCGGTCAGTTCGTTGTCCGGCTGGTAGTTCGAGACGTTCAGGTAGAAGCCCTGGGCCTGCTGCACGTCGCCGAGCAGCAGCCGCTGGGTGATGGTGCCGACGGACTGCCAGCCGCTGTGCGTGCCGTCGAGGTAGACGTCCGTGTTCGGCTGGGCCTCGAGCGCGCCGACGGCGTCGTCGATCTCGGCGTAGCGGTCGGCGTCGGTGAACGGGTACGTGCTGGTGCCGAAGCCGCCGCAGTTCGAGGGCAGGTTGCCCAGGGCGTCCGGCTCCAGGATCACCACCGCGTCGCCGTTGCCGATTCCGGCCGCGAAGGCCGAGATCCAGGCGTCGTAGGAGGCTGCGTCGAGGGCGCCGCCGGCCGAGTACTGGGCGCAGTCGCGGCCCGGGATGTCGTAGGCGACGAGCACCGGGACGGCGTTCTCCAGCGCGGCCTCGGCCATGGTCTGGCGCACCTGGGTGCGCACCTGGTCGGGCGTGCCGCCGGTGAACCAGACGGCCTGCGGGGTGGCCGCCATCTCGGTCAGCAGCGCGGCGTCGGAGACGTCCGCGCTCTTGGCCAGCTGCACGATCTGGCTCACCGCGGCCGAGGTGGGCGGCGGCACGAACAGCCGGGTGTGCGCGGGCAGCGTGTGGCCGTCCGCGACGACGGCGGCCGTGGCGGCCTGGGCCGAGCCGGGCACCGCGCACACGCCGAGCGCGGCCAGCGCGAGCGCGGCGAGTAGAGCCGGGCGGCGGGTGCGGGCCCGGGGATCCTGGGGAGAGAGCAACACGACTCCTCGATCTGTCCCTCGCGGGGTGGACGGAAAGTTATGACGACGCGCTGACGTTACGGTCTGCGCGCCGGACGTCAACACTCTGAGCCGCCGGCCGCGGGCGGGAGCGGTCGGACCGGCCGCGACGGCGTGGTTCCGGAACCGAGGCGTGAAACTTTCAAGCGCCCGGGCCGCATCCGACGGCATAATCGGGGACGTGTCAGAGTCCGCATCCCTCGAACTGACCGACGAGGCCGAGGCGCCGACGCCGGATCCGGAGGCGAGCGCCGCGGGCGCCACCGAGGACGCCGCCGCGGAGGCCGAGGGCGGGCAGCGGGTCAGCTGGGCCGAGTGCTTCTTCGATCTCGTGGTGGCGCTCGCGGTCACCGACGTCTCCCGGCAGATGCAGCTGGCCGCCGACTGGGGCGCGCTGGGCCGGTCGCTGCTGCTGCTCATCCCGTTCTGGTGGGGCTGGGTGGGTACCGCGCTGCTGTTCAACGGGCTGCGCATCACCCCGACCCGCAAACACCTGCTGCTGCTCGGCATCGCGCTCGCCGCGCTGCTCATGTCGACCTGCGTGGCCGGGGCGTACGGCGCCCGCGGGGTCTTCTTCGGGCTGTCGTATCTGTGCATCCGGGTGCTGCTGGGCGTGCCGATGCGGGCCCGCGGCGTGTTCGGGCTCCGGCTCGACCCGTTCACGGTCGGCCTGTTCGTCGGCGGGCCGCTGTACGTGGTCGGCGGCCTGGCACCGATGCCGTACCGGGTGTGGATCTGGCTGCTCGCGGCCTGCGTGGAGATCGGGTCCACGGCCGTGCGCCCGCGCCGGTTCGCGCACATGCGCTGGGAGCCGGCCCATCTGCCGGAGCGCTTCGGCCTGTTCGTGATCATCGTGCTGGGCGAGACGATCGCGACCATCGGCTCCCAGGCCGCGGCGCACCCGATGGACCCGGCCGTGGTGATCGCGCTGATCCTGGCGTTCGGACTGGCGGCCGGGCTCTGGTGGGCGTACTTCCCGATGGCCATGCCCGCGATCGAGTTCGCCATGCGCACCACGGTGATCCAGACCAGGATCGTGCGCGACGTATTCAGCTATGGACATCTGCTGCTGGCCGCCGGGGTGCTGTTGACCGCGGCGGGCTCCTCCGTCCTGGTCGCCCAGCCCACCCGGCATCCGCACGGGGTGACGGCGTACCTGGCCGGCCTGGGCGTGGCGCTCTACCTCCTCGCCTTCTGCCACAACCGGCACAAGATGTTCGGCGGCGTCGGCACCCTGCGCGCGGGCGCCACCGTGCTGGCCGGACTCGGCGCCTGCGCCGCGCCGCTGCTGCCGGGCTGGGCCACTCTGGCGCTGAACGACGCGATCCTGCTGACCCTGCATCTGCTCGAGCACTGGCGGGTGCGGACCGACCGGCCGCTGCTGTTGCTGCCCTGGCCCCGGCACGAGGCTGCCTGACCGCCGCTCCACCGCACGGGGGCGTGCTGCGCAGAACGGGCGAAGCCGCGGCGGTGCGGCGTCGCGGCGCGTCCACGCCAAGATCATTCGGGGTTACGATCGCATCACTCGACCTCCGGTCCGTCCCGAGCAGATCCCCATCGCCGGCCAGACCTCGCCCGTAAGACCCCTGAGGAGGAATCGTGGTCGCCGCCGACCAGGCCGCCGCAGTTCCCGTTCCCACCCCGTCCACCGAACCGTCCACCGAACCGTCCGCGGCGCCCGGCTTCGCCCAGGCCTTGGCCGCCGGGCCGATCGTGCTCGACGGCGGACTGTCCAACCAGCTCGAGGCGCAGGGCCAGGATCTGAGCGATCCACTCTGGTCGGCCCGGCTGCTCGCGGACGACCCGGCGCAGATCGCCGCCGCGCACCAGGCCTACTTCGCCGCGGGCGCGCAGGTGGCGATCACCTCGAGCTATCAGGCCAGCTACCCGGGTTTCGCGGCCCGCGGCATCGGCCGCGCGGAGGCGACGGCGCTGCTGCGGCGCAGTGTGGAACTGGCCCGGCAGGCGCGGCGGGCGGCGGACGAGCGGGACGCGCGGGCGGGCGAGCCGGCCCCGGACCGGTGGGTGGCGGCCTCGGTCGGGCCCTACGGCGCGGTGCTGGCCGACGGTTCGGAGTACCGCGGCCGCTACGGGCTCTCGGTGGCCGAACTCGAGGCCTTCCACGCCCCCCGGCTCGAGACGCTGATCGGCGCCGGGCCGGATCTGCTGGCGCTGGAGACGATTCCGGACACGGACGAGGCCAGGGCTCTGCTGAACCTGGTGCGCGGGTCCGGCGTGCCGTGCTGGATCTCGTTCAGCGCGGTGGGCGCGTGCACCCGGGCGGGGCAGGCGCTGAGCAACGCCTTCGCCCTCGCCGCGGAGGTGGACGAGGTGGTCGCGGTGGGCGTGAACTGCTGCGCGCCGCAGGACGTGCGGGCGGCGGTGGAGATCGCGGGGGCGATCACCGGCAAGCCGGTGGTGGTGTATCCCAACAGCGGAGAGGTCTGGGACGCCGAGGCCCGCGGCTGGCGCGAGGAGCCCTCGTTCGACCCCGGCCTGGTGCGCGGCTGGATCGGTGCCGGCGCCCGGCTGATCGGCGGCTGCTGCCGGGTGGGGCCGGACGCGATCGGCGCGGTGGCCGCGGCGGTCCGCGCCGCGTCGCAGGATACGTACACCGGTGGCGGGGCGGGGGCGGGCGGCGCGGCGGGCGGCCCCGGCCCGGCCGACGCGGTCGCGTTCGTGGAGCGGAGCCGGGCCAAGTTCGCCCGGCCCCGCGCGGTGCGCCGCTGAAGCGAGCCGGACGGCCCGCCGCGGTGTTACGCGTACACGCCGTCCAGCCAGCTCTGCCAGGCGGCCGTCGCGGCGGCCGTGTCGACGTCCGGCGCGAACAGGTGGTGCGCCGCGTCGACCGTGCCGCCGAAGGCGTCCCGGCCGTAGAAGCGGTAGAGCGAGTCGGCGCAGCGCAGGCCGACGAAGTGCGGGGTCAGATAGTCGAGCTCGGATTCGATCCAGCCGTAGCCGGGGATCTCGAGTGAGACCGGATCGCCCACCGCGCTCGCCTCGGTCAGCCCCAGCGCCGTCTTGAGCCGGCCGACCGAGCCGGGATCGGCCGAGGCCTTGGGCCCGGCCACGGCGAGATAGCGCACCGGGCGGCCCGGGAAGAACTCCAGGTACTGGCCCAGGCTGTGCAGGTAGAAGTCGGTGTGCGCGCCGATGCCGTCGTACTGGTCCTCCCAGTCGTCCTGCATGAGCACGCCGGAGTGCACGTAGCGCAGCACGGCCACGCCGCCGTCCCGGCCCTCGATCAGGTAGTCGAGGGCGTTGAAGAACTCGTCCGGGCCCTGCACCCGGATGTGCACGTGCTCCGGCGGACTCCACACCTTGACCTTCGGGTCCTCCGGGCCGAGCCCGCCGACCCCGGGCGAGGTCTCCACCGGGAACATCCAGGCGGCGGTCTCCTTGGTCACGGCGGCGAAGACCTGCTCGGGTGTGGCCGGCAGCACCACTTCGCGGCGTACTTCGAACTGCTGGGACATGCTCACTCACTCCTCGGGGGTGTCGGCTGGGTCGGCGGTGTCGGGACCGCCGGGGGACGCGGGCGCGGTCCGCGGGGTCGGCTTCAGGCTCGGATGCAAAGCTACGATGACCCGGTGCCGACGGCCGCCCGGCGCGCCCTCGTCGTGATAACGCGCCACCAGTTCGCGCACGGCCAGGCCCAGTTCCTCGGCGAACGCGGCCCGGTCGGCCGCGGTGGCGAAGCGCACCTCGCCGTCCACGGCGAAGGTGGCCAGCGGCTTACCCGCCTTGCGCGCCCCGTGCACCAGCTCCCCCACCTCCCGCAGCAGCCGCGCGGCGAGCGCGAGCAGCCAGCGGGCGGAGAGCTGGTCCGGGGAGTGGTCCGGATCGGGGGCGAGTTCGGCCAGGGCGGCCGGAGAGATCACGAAGGCGGGGGCGCTGGCGCGCAGCACCCGTTCCACCATGTTCCCGCGGCGGCGCTCCTCGACCAGCTCGACCAGTCCGTGCTGCTCCAGGTCGCGCAGGTGGTAGTTGGCCTTCTGCCGGCTCAGCCCGAGCTTCTTGGCCACGGTGCTGGCCGAGCCCGGCTCGCTCAGCGCGGCCAGCAGCCGGGACCGGACCGGGTCCAGCGCGCTGCACGCGGCCTGGGGTTCGGCGATGACGGCGATCTCCTGCATGCCTCCAGGCTCGCACCGACAATATTTTCTGTCAAGGCAGCTGAACTTGTCGGTCGTGGGCGGGGCCGGGGCGGGCGCCGGCGCACGGCGGGATCGGCCGAGGTGAACCGGATCGCGCCCGGCTGCGTGGACAGGGGTGTGAGCACACGCGGGAGTGCCGGAACCGTCATCGCCCCGAGCGCTCCGGCTACTATGGTCGAACCCTTTGACCCCCGGACCGGAGCGGAGCCGGTGAAGCGCTCATTCGGAGCACGTGCCTCCGGCGCACAGGACGGCGGCGCGCCCGGCAGCGGTGCCCGCGCGGACGAGGCCCGGCTGCGCGCGCTCTACGAGCAGTACGGCGGGCCGCTGCTGGGCTACGCGCTGCGCCAGACCCACGGCGACCGGCAGGCGGCCGAGGACATCGTGCAGGAGACGCTGCTGCGGGCCTGGACTCATCCGGACGCGCTGGATCCGGCCAAGGGCTCGGTGCGCGCGTGGCTGTTCGCGGTGGCCCGCAACCTGGTGATCGACGCGGCCCGGGCCCGCCAGGCCCGGCCGCGCGAGATCGCCTCGGAGCGGCTCGGCGAGGACTGGGTCGCCTCGGTGCCGGATCCGGGCGCGGACGCGTTCGAGCGCAGCCTGGACGCGCTCGAGGTGGCCGAGGTGCTCGAAGCACTCAGCCCGGAACACCGTTCCGTGCTGGTGGAGACCTACTATCGAGGGGCCACGGTGGCGGAGGCGGCCAAGACGCTCGGCGTGCCTCCGGGGACCGTGAAGTCCCGTACGTACTACGCGCTGCGCGCGTTGCGGTCGGCCTGTGCGGAAAGGGGGCTGACCCGATGACCGAGACCGATCCCCTCAACCCGGAGGGCTTCCACCCGTGGCTCGCCGAACTCGGCGCCTATGTGGTGGGCGCGCTCGAGCCGGACGAGGCGCAGGCCCTGCGCCGGCACCTGGGCACCTGCCCGGTCTGCCAGGCCGAATTCGCCCAGCTCGACGCCGCGGCGGGACTGCTGGCCACGGTCCCGGCCGAGAGCTTCGAGGCCGTGGCGGCGGCCGAGCCCGATCCGGCGATGTGGGAACGGCTGCGGGCCCGGGCCGGACTGGCCCAGGCTCCGTCGCCGGGCACCGCGGCCGCCGCGCCGGCTCCGCAGAGCACGTATACGCCCGCGGCCGCCGCGCCGGTGGCGCACGCGCGGCGCCGGCCGCGGTCCCGGCTGCGCTGGCCCGCCCGAGCCGGGGCCTCGGCCGCGCTCTCCGGGGCGCTGGTCGCGCTCGCCTCCACCGGCGTGGTGGTGGGCCTGTACGCCTCCAGCGGCACCGAGAGCGCCCCCTCCCAGACGGTCAGCGCGGTCAACTCCTCCGACGGGGTCTCCGGCACGGTCCAGTACCACTCCACCGAGTGGGGCAGCTGGGTGCAGGTCACGCTCAAGGGCGTGCCGGCCGGCGACAACTGCGTCATGTACGCGATCGACGGGCACGGCAACCGGTCGGTGGCCGGCAGTTGGTGGGCGCCGTACAGCGGATCGCAGAGCGCGACGATCCCGGGCGGCGTGGCGATGAACGCCTCGGACATCCGGCAGTTCGTGGTGGAGACGACCAACGGCCAGATACTGCTGACCGTGCCCGTCACCTGACCCGGTCCGATCCTCGACGCGCCGCGGCTACCCGCCGGTAACCACCCACAGGCAGAACGGGTGCCCGTCCGGGTCGTAGTGCACCAGCACGTCGCGCTGCGGCTGGAACTCGGCCACCACGGCGCCGAGTCCCACCGCGAACGCGCTGGCCGCGACGAGGTCTTCGACCTCGATGTCGAGGTGCATCATCATCTGCTGGTCCTCGGCCGCGCCGTGGCCGGGCCAGACCGGGCGGCGGTGGTGCTCCTCGTACTGGAAGGAGAGCCCGGGTCCGCCGCCGGGACTGCGCACCGTGGCCCAGCCCGGTTCGTCCCGCCGGATCTCCCAGCCGAGCAGGGCAGCGTAGAAACGGGCCAGGGCACTGGGATCGGGCGTGCCGATCACGGTGGCGGTCAGGTTGGTGCGCGGGACGGACACCCGGGACTTCCTTTCGGGCTTCGGGCTTCGGGCTTCGGGCCTTCGGACTCAGCCGGTCGGCGAGGTGCTGGGCGCGGGGCCGGCACCGGCGAAGGTGAAGGAGGTCAGCACCCCGTCGCCGTCGGTCTGCTCGGAGGATATCGGGTTGTGGAGTCCGAACACGTCGCAGGACAGGTTCACGAAGGAGGTCTGCAGCCGGCCGGCGAGGAACGTCAGCAGGTTGTCGGCGGCGCCGGGGTCGGGCGACGGCGCGGCCGCGAAGCGCGCGGAGTCCAGCTTCAGCCGCGCGCTCTGGATCCGGTCCATGTCCTGGCAGTAGGCCTTCGGCGGCTGCCCGGCCGGCAGCGCCGGCTGGTCGACGCCGAGGCGGTACAGATTCGTCTTGCGCGTGCTCTCCCCGTTGTCCGTGACCGTCATCGGGTCGTTGAGCGGCACCAGCGCGGCCGGCGCGGCCTGGTGCGCCGCGGCCTGGAGTTCGTCGAGCGCCAGCGCGGTGCCCGGGCGGCCGGTGGCCAGATCCGTGACCTGCCACGGGCTACAGCCGAGGGCGGGGTCGACGAACCCGTCGACCAGGGCGTTGTCGCTGGGGTTGGACAGCACGGCGGCGCCGGGCATCCGGGCGGCGGCGGCCGCGGTGTCCTGGGCGGTGCGTCCGTCGGCCGCGGCCAGGTACTGGGTGGTGACGTTGTCGCTCTGGTCCTGGTCGACGATGGAGAAGTCGCGGGTGCTCGGGCAGGGCTCGCCGTCGACGGCGGTGCCGAGCGCGGGGATGGCGAGCTTGTGCGCCGCGATGCCCCGGTTCACCGCGGCGAAGAACGGCCCGGCGTCGCAGTAGGCGTACTGGGTGAACAGCGAGCCGTTCAGACCGTTGACACAGTGGGCCGCGGCGAGCCCGCCGGGGCTGCTCGCGCGCAGCGTCAGGTTGTCCGCGTCGTAGCCGAACCAGATGCCGACGACGGCCCCGGCCGGCAGCACCGGCAGCACCGGGGCGGCGGCCGGAGCGCTGCCCTGGTCGATCACCAGGGGGTTGTACACCGCGAGCGCGCCGGTGGCGGGCACGTACACGGTGGCCTGGACGAAGGCGGACTGCGCGACGTCGGCCTCATGGCACGGGCCGTCGGCCGCGGAGGTGGCGGTGAGCCGATAGGGCGTGGCCAGTCCGCGGGCGGTGAGCGGGGCGGGCGGCAGGATCAGGGTGCAGTTCGGGTTCGGGTTCGCCGGGCTCGGGCTCGCCGACCGGGAAGAGCTCTGACTCGCCGTCCAGGTGCGGCCGGGCCGGTGGGTCGGTCCGCCGTGGTGTCCGGGGGCCGCGATCGCCGCCGTGACCAGTCCGCCGAGCAGCAGCGGGACCGCCGTCGCGATCAGGGTGAGCCGGAATCGTCGCCGAGGTGGGCGGAGAAAGCGATGCGACATGGGGACTCCTCGGGTAACGGCGGGTGGGTGGAACCGTGGGCGTCCCCGCCATGCTTTCCCGGACGTGTCCGTCGGGGTGGAACTTTCACACCATTCGCCAGGGGCGCGCCAGCGTCGCAGTGCACCGATGTGGTGGCCGCCGACGGCGTCCTTGACCGTCGTGTAGCGGCACTGTAGTCGAGATCTCAACGCGTCCACCACCCTCGTTGCGAAGGGATCACGGTGACTCTCCGTATATCTGCCCGGGCCCGCGGGCTCGGCATCCGTGGACTGATTCTCGGCTCCACGTTCAGCCTGCTGGCCGCCGGGGCGGCCGGCCTGGCGCTGGCCGATCCGGCCGGCGCGGCCGCCGGTCTGACCGTGAGCATCTCCGCCGGCACCTGGACCGGCGGCTACGAAGACACCGCGACCGTCACCAACACCTCGAGCGCGGCGATCTCGGGCTGGAGCGTGCAGTTCGACCTGGCCGCCGGGATGACCGTGACCGGCTTCTGGGAGGCGAGCGAGGCGGTGAGCGGGAGCCAGTACACGTTCACCGCGCTGAGCTACAACACGACCCTGGCGGCCGGAGCCAGCGCCACCTTCGGATTCCAGGGCTCGGACACCGGCGCCTACGCGGCGCCGACGAACGTGACCGCCGGCTATCCGGGCGCGCCGACGAGCAGTTCGCCGTCGGCATCGGCATCCGCCTCGGCATCCGCGTCCGCGTCCGCGTCCGCGTCCGCCAGCGCCTCGGCCTCCGCGTCGCCCTCCGCCACGGCCTCGGCCACCCCGACCGCCGCCGGCTTCACCCAGTCGGATATCGACACCGCCGTGGCCGCTCCGCTGATCGCCTTCGCCGCGCCGAGCTCGGGCACGCCGCGGCCGGGCACCAGTCCGACCGACATCTACGAGGCGAAGGTGCTCTACTACCTCGCCCTGGTGGATCTCGAGGATCCGGGGGCGAAGTCGAGCGGTGGCACCACCGTGGACAGCGCCCTGCTCGCGCAGGTGGCCAACCTGGTCGGGGGCGGCCACGAGCCGGACGCCGACGGCGGTCTCGAGGGCTGGTCGGCCGCGCCGGTGGCCCAGGCGCTGCTGCTGGTCAAGAACGGGCCGGTGTGGAGCAAGCTGAGCGCGGCCCAGCAGACCGACGTCAGCCTGCTGATGGCGGCGATGGGGTACGGCGGGAACTACGCCTACAACGACGCGAACGACTTCTCCTCCGGCATCTGCGGGTTCGGCGACTTCGCCAAGACCAACAACCCGAACTACGAGGACGGATACGTCGACGTCGAACTGGCCGCGATCGAGTACTTCGGCGCGAGCACCTGGGACGGCATGCTGGCAGACTTCGACGACGCCACCGAGGCGGCCACCCTGGACGCCGCCGGGCTGACCAATGCGGGCGGCTGCTTCAGCACGGTGGGCAGCGCGGCCAACGCGGCGATCCAGCCCGCCTGGCTGTGGAAGGGCCACGCGGCGAGCGACCCGATGGGCATCTGGAGCCAGCTGTCCGCGGACACCTTCGACCTGACCGTGACGAGTTCGGTCTCCGGCACGTCCAACGGCGTCGCGGTCACCGCGGCCATCGCGGACGGCAGCACCAGCCCGGAGCAGGGCCTGCTCGGCATGGGCCACGAGTTCGACTCCACCGACTCCGGCGGCCTGCGCAGTTCGGCGCTGTACGTGTACGAGGGCTGGATGAACGTGACCGGCAGCCGGGTGGCGCTGACCGCGACGCACGCGTTCAGCTGCGCCAGCGCCACCAGTGCGAGCCGGTATCAGGTCGGCAGCCTGGACCTGATCTACAAGCTCGATCACGGCTACACGAGTTACGCCCAGAGCCAGAGCGCCGTCCTGGTCAACGACACCGGCGCGCCGAGCGACGGGCCGCTGGCCAAGGGCTGGAACTTCGACTACGACGCGTACCACGCGGAGGTGGTCGGCCAGTCCTGCTGAATCGGTACCCTGACGGGCCGGGGCGCGCTGCGCGGGCTCAGATCAGGTGCGTCTCGTTGTCCCTGGCGCTGACGGTGGGGCCGCCGAAGGCCGCGGCGGCGCGGGTGGTCGCGGCGTCCGCGCCGAGGGAGTAGGACACGTGCGTCACCATCAGCTTCCCGGCTCCGGCGGCCTGCGCCATCCCGGCCGCCTCCTCGGGGGTGGAGTGCAGCATCTGGTGGGTGCGCTCCTGCGGGGAGTCGAAGGCGGCCTCGCACACGAACAGGTCCGCGCCCGCCGCGAGCCGGACCAGTTCCTCGCACGGCGCGGTGTCGCCGGAGTAGACCAGCACCCGGCCCTCGTACTCGGCGCGCAGGGCGTAGGCGGGCTGGGAGTGGAGCACCCGGCACACCGACAGCCGCAGATCCCCGATCCGGTGGCTCCAGTCCGGCGCGATCTCGTGCGGTTCGAAGACCTCGGTCATATCGCTGAAGTGCCCGGCGTGCTCGCCGAAGTACTTCGCCACCCACCCGGGCGGGCCGTAGACCGGGACCGGGGCCTTGACCGCCAGGCCGCCGTAGGCGAGCGCGTAGAACGCGGTCTGCAGATCGTGGCCGTGGTCCAGGTGCAGATGGGAGATCCAGATCGCGTCCAGCTCGGTCGGCTCGAGGTGGCGCTGCAGGTTCGCGAAGGTGCCGAACCCGGCGTCCACCCACACCTTGGTGGCCCCGGCGCGCACCAGGTAGCCGGAACAGGCGGCGTCGGGGGCGGGGTACGGCGTGGCGGCGCCGAGCACGGTGAGCGAAAAGGTCATGCGGTGATGGTACAAGCGACAAGCGGCGTCGAATAGGGATCTTCCGGACGGTATCGGCCCGCCCCGCCTCCGGGCCCGCGCGTCACAGCTTGCTGCGGAACGCGAGTTCGCACAACTCCGGCAGCTTGCCCCCGGCGATCCGGGCGGCCATCCGGCCGAACAGCGCGGCGAATACGAACCCGTACGCGGCCGCGCCGAGCAGCAGCGCGGGCAGGCGCACCGCGGCCGGGTCCGTGCGGGTGACCAGGCCGGCGATGATGACCGGCACCAGCAGCAGCACGGTCAGGATCAGGACGATGAAGGTGGAGCCGAGCACGATGCCGCGATAGCCGTCGATCGCGCGCGGAGTCGGGCTGCCCACCCGCCTTTCCACCGGGTAGGGCAGCACCACGCTCATCAGGTTGCCCAGCCCCGTCCCGATCCCGGCGCCGGCCAGGTTCAGGGCCAGGGCCGGGAATCCGTCCATGGGGTGTCCGGCGACGAAGGCCAGGATGAAGGAGACGAACGCCGTCAGCGGGACGGCGAGCGCGATCAGCACCGCGTCGAGTCCGGCGAAGTAGGCCCGCCAGGTCTTGGCCCCGTGCAGGGCCATGGCGTCGAATCCGAAGGCCGGGCCGGTCATACAGATCGCGTCGGCGTTGAAGATGCCGACGAACGCCGCGCCCACCACCGCACTGCCGATGAGCCCGCCCAGATACGCCGGGGTGCGCACGGTGCCGACCGCGGTGGCCGCCATGATCACCATGACGATGCCCCAGAAGATCTTGGCGCCGGGTTCACGCCGCTGGTAGATCAGCGCCCGGGCCGCGACGGTGCCGCGCAGGCCGCCGCGGGCGAAGGGCAGCGCGGACCCCCGCACCGTGACCGCCTGGGTGGTGGCGTCGGCCGTGACCAGCGCGCGGGAGAGCGAGGTGATCCAGATCAGGCCGAGCCCGGCCACGATCGCGGCGAGCAGCAGCAGCCGGGCCGCGGCCGTGGCCGAGTGGCCGGTGGACGCGTCCTCGATCGCGTGCGCGGCCAGGCCCGGCGGGGTCCAGCGCAGTACCTTGTCGATACCGCTGAACGTATGCTCATTGATCTTGCCCTCCTCGGTCAGCCGCGGCACCAGCTGCACGAAGGCTTCGTAGAGGGCGAATATCGGAATGATGAGCAGCGCGGCGAAGTCCTTGCCGCGGCGCGAGCGCAGCATCCCGGCCAGCGAGGTGGTCACCGCGCGGGCGAGCACGATGCAGAACAGCAGTTGCAGCGCCACCGCGAGCAGCGCGAACAGCAGGCCGAGCGGGCCCCGGGCCACCCCGACCGTCACCCCGAGCAGGCCGATCAGGTTCGCGGCCGGCCACACGCCCGTCGCCGACGCGGCCAGCAGCCCGAACGCGAGCGGGCGGGTGCGCAGCGGGAAGAGCGCGAGCGTGGCCGGGTCGAGGGTGGAGTCGAGGCCGAACACGAGCAGCGGCAGGATCAGCCAGCCGAAGGCGAGGCTGGTGAACGTCGTGGCGGCCACGTCCACGCCCTCGGGCTGCCCGCGTTGCGCGGCCAGGCCGAGGAAGATGGCCGCCGCGACCACGACCGCGCCCACGCAACTGGCGATGAAGGCGCCGCGGGCCTGGCGGGAGCCGCGCAGCGCGTTGCGCACCAGCCGCAGCTTCAGCTGGACGAGGAGCCAAGCCACGACAGTCCCTCCCCGCCGTCCGACCGGGCGCCGACGAGGTCGATGAACGCCTGGTGCAGCGTCTTGCCGCCGCGCACCTCGTCGATGGTGCCGCCGGCCACGATCCGGCCCTTGTCGATGATCGAGACGTGGTCGCACACCTGCTCGACCAACTCCATCACGTGACTGGAGAACAACACGGTGGAGCCACTGGCCACGAACCGGGTCAGCAGCCGCCGGATGGAGTCGGCGGAGACCGGGTCCACCCCTTCGAGCGGCTCGTCCAGGAAGAGCACCGACGGATTGTGGATCAGCGCCGCACCCAGCGCGATCTTCTTGCGCATGCCGGTGGAGTAGTC
>FSXZ01002717.1_pt1 | contig 14437 bp, 12 predicted proteins | sample 1638121 | NCBI WGS metagenome assembly FSXZ01 (sample SAMEA3914788, study PRJEB12502) | metagenome | biome: forest; material: soil | place: Canada | collected 2011-07-03 | depth 0.1 m
GCGGCGTTCGAGCGGCGCGGCGCGCCCCGGCGTCCGGTTCCAGACGGTGAGCCGGTGGCCGTTCTCGAGCAGCCGCTCGGCCAAAGCGCTTCCCATGTTCCCGGTCCCGGCGACTGCCACATGCATCAGCGTGCTCCCATTCCCGTCGCGGGCCTGCCCGAGGCCGGCGCAGACCGGGTTGCCCGTTGCCCCGGCTGGTACCGATCTTCGCAGGAGCGGATGAGTGCGGCGAAACTTGGGTATCCGGGCTGGGTGCGTGCTCTGACACGGTGGTGGCGGAAGGTGCCCCGCGACCTGGGATGATCGGTTTGCTGGAGTCTGATCGGACGGGTGGGTCGAGGCGCCCTCCGGGTGAAAATCGTAGTCGCTGGGATCATGGGCTCACAGTTGAGGCGTCGGGTCGTGGGATGGTCGGGCATGCGGGGGCGGTGTTGCTGCACCGCGTGGCCGCCCGGACTGGGCTGGTGGAAAGGCTGCGCGGCCTGTTGGCGGCGCCGCGGAGGCTGGATCGGGCGAACGTCCTGAGCCTCGTCGTGGGGATCGCGCTGGGCGCCGGACTCCGGCTACCCCTCCATGCCCACCCTGGTCGCAGCCCGCCGCGAGCACGGCAGCACGATGATCACCCCGTTGCTCGGCGACAGCTCCCGCCACGCCAGAACAGGCAACGGCTAGAGCCGGGACGAGTTCGTCATCGACTACGACACCCGTACCGGCACCTGCCCGCAGGGCCAGACCTCCGCGCACCGGAACCCGCAAGTCCGCAACGGCATCGAGAAGATCCACATCTCCTTCCCCCAGCGCGCCGGCTGGACCTGCGACGCCCAGCCGGCGACACGAGCGGTAAAGCCCGCCAGCGCCGGATCACCGTTTATCCCCGTGAGATCCATGAGCTGCAACAGGTCATCCGTGCGGCCCAGGGTTCGAAGGCATGGCGACGCCTCTACCAGCGCCGAGCCGGTATCGAAGGCACCGTGAACCAAGCCGCGAACAGCATCGGCCTGCGCAAAGCCCGCTACCGCGGGCAGATGAAAGTCGAGCTCGAACACTACCTCGGCGCCACCGCGATCAACATCACCAGGCTCGACGCCTATTTCGTCCACCAGCCACTCCCCACACCAGCCGACTGACGCGCCTCCACGCTGCGACAACGGGTTGACCAGCGGGATCGGACAGCGGCAGGGAATGGTTGATGAGTTCGGCGAGGCCTCTCGTGCAGCATTCGGTCGCTCGCGATGGAGCTGCCTCGGCACCGTGAGCAGGCGCTGGTCTCGGGGTTCAGCTCGTCTTCTCGGTGACCCGTGCCAGCAGGAGTGCGATGTCGTCGGCGGGATCGGCGACGAGGCGGTTGATGAGGCTCGAGGTGTACTGGGGACCGAAAGGCTCGGTGTGCGCGGCGGCGAGTGCGTGGGCGAGGTGGTCCATGCCGATGTCGATTGCCTCCTCCCGGGACTCGATCAGGCCGTCGGTGTAGAGCACGAGGACGCTGCCCGGTTCCAGGGTGAGTTCGGCGGACTCGAACTTCCCGCCACCGACGCCGAGCGGCAGGCCCGCCGGCAGATCGAGGAAGTCGACGGCTCCTGCGGCTCGGACGAGTGCGGGCGGCGGATGGCCGGCCCGCGCGATGGCGCAGCGTCTGGTCTCGGGCTCGAACGCCGCGTAGACACAGGTGGCACCGACCTCCGCGGTCATTTCCGAGACCATGGCATCGAGTTGTGTGAGCACTTCGACAGGTGAGAGGTCGAGTTTCGCGAGGGTGCGGGTGACCGTGCGGATCTGGCCCATGAGCGAGGCGGCGTGGATGTCATGCCCTGTGACGTCGCCGACGATTAATGCGACCCGGCCGTCGGGCTGGCGCACGACATCGAACCAGTCGCCGCCGATCTCGGCGGCTGTGTTCGCCGGCTCGTACCGGTAGGCGAGCTCCATACCGGGGACGTCGATGATGCTTTGGGGCAGCATGCTGCGTTGCAGTTCGAGCGCCGTGGAACGCTCGCGGGTATAGATGCGTGCGTTGTCGATGCAGATCGCCGAGCGCCCCAGCACGTCCTGGGCGAGCGCGAGGTCCTGCTCGTTGAAGGCCGGTTGGCGTACCCGCAGGATGGCGACGGTGCCCAGGATCACGCCGCGGGCGGAGATCGGCACGATGATGGCTGAGTGCACCCCGGCCCGCTGCGCCGTTACGAAACGGCGCCGGAAGAACTCGCAGTCGATCATTGCGTCGAACTCGGGAGAAAGCTCGGTCATCCGTGGTTCGAAGATGGTGCGTCCGGCCGAAACCCACTGGTAGTAGGGGCTCGAGGGGTCGAGGTACGAGACGGCGCCCTTTGCGATCTCTTCGGGTACCGGCTGATCGGGCAGCCATCGGACAGCGGCGATCTGCATGCGGACAGCGCCGGTGCGCTGTTCGAAGCGGGACTGCGGGCCACCGTCGATCACATAGGCCATCATGTTGATGAAGGCGAGATCGCCGATGCGGGGGACGAGCACGTTGAGCGTCTCCTCCGCGGTGCCCATGACGTCCAGCGTGGAGCCGATCTTTTCGCTCGCCTCGTTGAGCAGGGCCAGGCGTTCTCTGTCCTGGCTCAGCCGCGTGACATCGGTCGCGATCAGCGCGACGCCGATGATCCCGCCGGCGTCCTCGATACGGAAGCCGCTGCAGCGCCATACCCGGTTGGTCTGCGAGCCGCCGGGCAGCGGGCCGCGCTGTTCCACGTCGGTGAACGGTTCCCCGGCCTCGAGCACGTGCCGGAGCATGGGCTCGAGGCCGTCGGAGTCAAGCCCCGGCAGCATCTCGCCGAGTCCGCGGCCGACCCAGCGCTCCCCAGGAATGTCGCAGAGTTTCGACAAGGCCGCGTTCACCCAGAGAATCCGCATCGCTGTATCGAGTACGACGACGTTATTCGTGGATCGCTCAGGGATCACCGTTTTGAATCGTCGTGGATCCACGTCTCGTCGGGCGGCCATCACCGGCACACCAACCTCGATGGATCCTGTCGGCGGACATGCTCCGCAGCGGAGGTGCAGCATGGCGGACATGCTCCGCAGCGGAGGTGCAGCACTCTGCGGCGGTTGTTCCCCTGACACGACGGGCGAACCGTTACTGCTTTACGCCCGGCCAGCGGCCCGCGTCCGAGCACTCCGCCACTGCTCCAATCGAGTTCGGATGACAAGCATTCCATCCCTCCGCAGGCGGATATCGCTGCGGCAGGCCCAGCTTTTCCGAAGATTACCAGCCGCATTTGCGGCAGCCCGGTAATCCGCCTCCACAATTGCTCGAAGCCATGCCTACGCGCCGGGAGGGCGAGCCGGAGCCGGGAGGCGTTCCCTGGCACGGAATCAGCGGTGACATCCTCGAACGGCTGTGGGTGAAAGGGATCGGAAACCAGTCGCTCTGGGCCTGGGAGACGAACGTCCGTCTGCCAGGCACCGGCCGGGTACTGTCATGACGAGCCGCAGGAGCTGTCTTTCCGGGAGGTGGACGCCCCGGGCCGCCGGGCGCTCGCGCGTTCGGGCGCAGACCCTTCGGCCCGGCGAAGATTGCACAGGTCGATACGACGCTCGAGCATGGGCTTGGCAGACGCTCATACCGCGCTGCCCGCGAACCGCCGCGGCCCCGGCCCGCCCGACCCGGGGGCCGGGACTTCGCTCAAGCGCCGCCGACTCAAGCCGGATCAGCGCGCTCGAACACGAACTTGACGAGTGGCGGGCATTCGGCGTCCAGCTCACCGCTGGGCCGGTATACGCACTGCTGGTCACCAGACGGAGACGGGAGTTTGAGCGGCTCCCAGTTATGGACGAGCAGTTGGCCGCCGTCGAGAGGGCCTCCGCGCAGCACGACGTTCGGTGGGGGAGGGTTGACGGGCTTCGGCTGGTCGCTCATGCCTCCATGCAACCGCCGTCATCACCCAGCCGCGAGTCGGATCGTCCAGGTAGGCGAGTTGTCGACGGCGGCCGTACAGTGATTAGAGCCCTATCTGCGGTGAGGCCTCGAGGCGAGCAGAGGTTCAGTCGGTAAGGAAGGATGCACACGACGACATCCGCTCGTGTGGAGAGCACGCCTGCCAGCAGAATGCCGCGCTGGTTATGCAGAATCCGGTAGCGATCCTGTGCTGTGCGGCGCGCGGCCGCTGCTCGCCGAATGCCTCAAGGTCACCGGGCTCCACGGCCGCTTTGCGCAGGAGCACGCCGCGCACGCCGTGCGCCCGCGGAAGGCCGAAGGGCACGAACCCGTTCGGCCCATCGCAGCTGGCACTCCCGCGGTGGCCTGACGGCCCGGCGCCTCGCGCTCGCCCGTACGCAGGTGAGAAGGTCAAGCATGCACATGCCATGGCAGTCGTTCCTGGCCGAGATCCAGGAACGGGGCGAATACGCCGGCCCCGAAGCAGCTGAGCGGGCCGCCCGGATCGTGCTCGATCTGCTGGGAACGCATCTGGTGGGACAAGTTCGGGCGGATCTGGCCGCGAGGCTCCCGGAGACCTACACACTGATCCTGCTCAATCCGCTGGAGGCACGCGAGCCGCTCACGCCCGAGCGCTTCGTGCGGGCCGCGGCAGCGTGGCTCGACAGCCCGAGCGAGAAGATCGCAGCCCGGGATGTGAGCGCCGTCCTGAGCGTCACCGCCGATGCCGCAGGCGAGCAGCTCATGGCCGAAATCCTCCAGCAGTTGCCGGACGGCTACGACCTGCTGTTCGGACGGCCACAACCAACCTGAGCCGCGCCCGAGCCGGCCATCCCCGCCAGCCCTTCACGCCGAAGGCTCGCATGGGCCTGCAGCGGGGTCCACGCGGCCGCGGCGAAAGGGGAGTGGCCGCCACACCCCGACTGGTCGACGGTCGCCTACCCATGGATTAGGAGATCCGCCGGCGCACCGAGGTCGTCGGGATCTTCCCGGACCGCGACGCCATCATCCGACTGGTCGGCGCCGTGCTCGCCGAGCTGTCCGACGAATGGACCGAACACCGCCGCTACATCGGCACCGAGATCCTCGAACGCTGCCGCAGGATCGCGAACGCTCACACGATCGAGGGGAATCAGAGCCCAGAGACAACCCTCATGCCCCTCGCCGCATAAACTAGTGACCACGGATCAACCGGTGGCCTTGCACCTCACAGCGGACGTGACCGGCCGCAGCCGGAACTTGATCAGCTAGAACTGCGAAACACGAGCGGTGCGTGCGACTGTTGAATTCGCGGCGCCGCAAGTAACCCACCCCTTGAAGGCCCTTGTCGATCAGCAGGTCCCACGGCTCGACGATGTCCCGGTTGTTGGTGCGCGTTGAGGCCCGGACGATGAGGATCATGTTTTCCCTCCTGCCGTGCGGTGGAACGACTTGCGAAATGGTTTCGGCGCCGTGGCTCATCGAAGGCTGACCGCCCCCACCTCCCTGAGGTACTTGTGCAACTGGTGGACGGACATCGAGCCCTCCCCGACGGCCGAGGCGACGCGTTTGATCGAGCCGTTGCGCACGTCGCCGACCGCGAAGACCCCGGGCAGGTTCGTTTCGAGCTCCAAGGGTCCGCGGCCGAGGTGGCGCCAGTGCTCGGCCTCGGCGGCCGGCGCGGCGTCCTGGCCGGTGAGCACGGCGCCGCGTTCGTCCAAGGCGACGGTGCCGGCCAGCCAGGCGGTGCCCGGCCGCGCTCCGATGAACACGAAGAGCGCACGGGTCGGCAGCGTCCGTTTCTCGCCGGTGTGCCGGTCCTTGGCCACCGCCGATTCGACCGCCTTGTCGCCCTTCACCTCGCACACCTCGGTGTGCAGGAGCACCTCGATACGGGGGTTGGCCTCGATCCGGTCCACGAGGTAGCGCGACATATCCGCTGACAGGTCGTCGCCGCGCACGACCAGGTAGACGCGGGGCGATTGCGCGGCCAGGAAGAGGCTCGCCTGGCCGGCGGAATTCCCGCCGCCGACCACGGCAACCGGCTCGGTCCGGCACAGGTGTGCCTCGAACACGGTCGCGGCGTAGTGGACGCCGAGACCCTCCAGTTCGCGGCAGCCGGGCACATCGAGCCGGTGGTACACCGCACCCGTCGCCACCACGACCGTGCGCGTGGTGATCTCGCCGCCGTCGTCGAGGCGGACCGCGTAGTGGCCGTCCTCCCGGTGCTCCAGTCCGACGGCGGTTGCGGGGACGGTGATCTGCGCGCCGAATTTCGAGGCCTGGACAACCGCGCGCTCGGCCAGTTGCGCCCCGGAGATCCCGGCCGGGAAGCCCAGGTAGTTCTCGATCCGGGACGAGGTGCCTGCCTGGCCGCCGGTCGCGACCGCGTCCAGCACCGTGGTGGCCAAGCCCTCGGAGGAGCCGTACACGGCGGCCGCCAGACCCGCCGGACCGGCGCCGACGACCAGCAGGTCGCAGACCTCGTCGCGCGGCGCCGGCGCCCGCATCCCGACCATCTCGGCGAGCCGCGCGTTGGCCGGGTTACGCAACACCCTGCCACTACCCAGAAGCACGACCGGGGTCTGCGCGGCGGTCACGCCCAGGCTGCGCAGCAACACCTCGGCCTGGCCGTCCTGCTCCAGATCGATCCAGCGGTGCGGCAGCCGGTTGCGCGCGGCGAAGGCCAGCAGGCGGCGGGTGTCCGGAGAGTAGCGCGAGCCGATGATCCGCAGCCCGGTGCCCTGCCCGAGCAGCAGCGACCGGCGGTTGAGGTAGGCGCGCAAGACCAGGTCTCCGAGCCCGGGCTCACTGGCCAGCACACCGGTCACTTCGGCGACACGGACTGCCAAGACCTCTCCGGGCTCGCGCACGACGGCGGTCAGGAACGCGACTTGCCCCTCGATCAGCCCGAGCTCGCCGAGGAACCGGCCCGGGCCGTGCGCCTGCACGACGCGCTCGTCCGCTCCATAGCTCTCGACGATCGCGACCAGGCCGCTGAGCACGACGAAGAAGGTGTCGGTCGGCTCTCCCTCGCGGAAGAGCACGTCTCCGGCCTGGACCGGGCGGCGTTCGCCATGTTCGGCGAGGACGGCGAGTTGAGCGTCGGTCAGCCTCGGGAAGGCGCCGTCAGCATCCGGTGTCTCCGTCAGAACGCTCATACGTACGCCTCGTCGATGTAGCACCAGCGCCAGTCCTCGCCCGGCTCCAGGGAGCGGACGATCGGATGCGCGACGGCCGCGGCGTGGCCGCGCGCGTGCTTCATCGGCGAGGAGTCGCAGCATCCGACGTGCCCGCAGGTCAGGCAGAGCCGCAGGTGCACCCACGGCGTCCCGAGGCGCAGGCACTCCTCGCAGCCTTCCCGGGTGCGCGGCACGACCGGCCGGACCAGGGAGAGGTGCGGATCGGTCAGGTTGGCGGTCATGGCGTTCCTCCTGAGCCCGGTGAGCCGGCGGCGATGCCGGCATCCTCCGCGTCGGTGATCCACGGCAGCCGCTGGTGGCAGCTGCCGCGCTCGGGAACACTCTGAGCCGCGGCCGGAACCCTGTTGTTCCTCCGGCGGTTCGGGCAGCGGATCGTGTGTGGAGCCGCGCTCATGGTGCCCTCCTTCTCGAATGTTCTGTCACGGCCCGTCGGCCGTGGCCCCGGTCGGTTCGACCGTCTCCTGGAACGAGACGGCCAGCTCCCCGCCGACGGCGTCTACCAGCACGGTCACCCCCTCGTGTACACCGCCGGCGAGTAGCGCGCGGCCGATCTTGGTCTCCACCTCGTGGGAGATGAAGCGGCGCAGCGGTCGGGCGCCGTAGACCGGGTCGAAGCCCCGCTCGGCGATCAGGCGGCGCCCTGGTTCGGTCAGTTGCAGGGTGATGTTCTGCTCGGCGAGACGGCGGCGCAGCTCGTTGAAGAACTGGTCGACGATTCGCTCGATCTCGGGCAGGCCGAGCGGGTGGAAGATCACCACGTCGTCGACCCGGTTGAGGAATTCGGGCCGGAAGTGGCCGCGCAGCTCGCCGATGATCAGGTCCCTGATCTCAGGCTTGATCTCGCCGCCCACGCCGGCGTCCTGTAGCAGGTACTGCGAGCCCAGGTTCGAGGTCATGATGATCACGGTGTTGCGGAAGTCGACGGTGCGTCCCTGGGCGTCGGTGATCCGGCCGTCGTCGAGCACCTGGAGCAGGGTGTTGAAGACGTCCGCGTGCGCCTTCTCCACCTCGTCGAACAACACCACCGAGTAGGGCTTGCGGCGCACCACCTCGGTCAGCTGGCCGCCCTCCTCGTAGCCGACGTACCCGGGCGGCGCGCCGAGCAGCCGACTGACCGTGTGCCGCTCCTGGTACTCGCTCATGTCGAGCCGGACCATGTTCTCCTCGCTGTCGAACAGCGCCGCGGCCAGCGTCTTGGCCAGCTCGGTCTTGCCGACCCCGGTGGGTCCCAGGAAGATGAACGAGCCGATCGGCCGGCGCGGATCCCGGATGCCGGAGCGCGCGCGGATCACGGCGTCGGCGACGAGTTGCACGGCCTCGTCCTGGCCGACCACCCGCTCCCGCAGGATCTCGTCGAGCCGCAGCAGCTTCTCGCGCTCGCCCTCCTGCAGCCGGGAGACCGGGATCCCGGTCCACGCGGCCACGATCTCGGCGACCTCGTCCTCGGTGACCACCTCGCGCAGCAGCCGGGTTTGCCCCTGCTTCGCGGCGAGCTGCTGCTCCTCGGCCGCCTGTCGCCGCTCCAGCTCGGTGATCTTGCCGTAACGCAGCTCGGCGGCGCGGTTCAGGTCGTAGGCCCGCTCGGCCCGTTCGGCCTCCTGCCTGGCCTGCTCCAGCTCCTCGCGCAGTTCCTGGACCCGGCGGATGGCCTGCCGCTCGGCTTCCCACTGCGCGCGCTTGGCGTCCGCCTCGGCGCGCAGGTCCGCCAGTTCCCGGCGCAGCTCCTCCAGCCGGGCCTCGCTGGCCTTGTCCTTCTCCTTGGCCAGCGCCGCCTCCTCGATCTCCAGCCGGGTAACCCGGCGGGTGAGCTCGTCGAGCTCGGCGGGCATCGAGTCGATCTCCGTGCGCAGCCGGGCGCACGCCTCATCGACCAGGTCGATGGCCTTGTCGGGCAGAAACCGGTCGGTGATGTACCGGTGGCTCAGGGTCGCCGCAGCCACCAGCGCACCGTCCTGGATCTTCACGCCGTGGAAGACCTCCAGCCGCTCGCGCAGGCCGCGCAGGATCGAGACGGTGTCCTCGACGCTGGGCTCGTCGACCAGGACGGTCTGGAAGCGGCGCTCTAGCGCCGCGTCGGACTCGACATGCTTGCGGTACTCGGCCAGGGTGGTGGCGCCGATCATGTGCAGCTCGCCACGGGCGAGCATCGGCTTGAGCATGTTGCCGGCGTCCATCGCGCCTTCGGCCGCGCCCGCGCCGACCACCGTGTGCAGCTCGTCGATGAACAGTAGGATCCGGCCCTGCGCGGCCTTGACCTCGGACAGGACCGCCTTGAGCCGCTCCTCGAACTCGCCGCGGTACTTCGCCCCGGCGACCAGGGACCCCATGTCGAGGGAGAACACGGTCTTGTCGCGCAGCCCCTCGGGCACGTCGCCGCGCAGGATCCGCTGGGCCAGCCCCTCGACGATGGCGGTCTTGCCGACGCCCGGGTCGCCGATCAGGACCGGGTTGTTCTTGGTCTTGCGGCTCAGGATCTGGACCACCCGGCGGATCTCGGCGTCCCGGCCGATCACCGGGTCGAGCTTGTCCGCGCGCGCTTCGGCGACCAGATCGCGCCCGTACTTCTCCAGCGCTTCGTAGGCCCCCTCAGGGGTGGCCGAGGTGACGCGCTGATTGCCGCGAGTCCGGGTGAGAGCGCTCAGGAAGTCCTCGCGGGTGACGCCGTGTTCCTTCAGCCGCCGCCCGGCGGAGGTCGCCGTGCCCTCTTCGATCAGGGGCAGCGCCAGGTGCTCGACTGAGACGTACTCGTCCTTGAGCCGCTTCGCTTCGCTTTCGGCCGCGTCCAGGAGCCGGGCGAGGCGCTGAGTGACCATCACCTGCCCCGGGGCGGCACCCGGTCCGGTGGTGCGCGGCCGCTTGGCCAGGTCGGCGCTCAGGTCGGCGTGCAACCCCTCCACGTCGGCACCGGCCTGGGCGAGCAGTCTGGGGACGAGCCCTTCGGGCTGGTCGAGCAGGGCGATCAGGAGCTCTTCGCCGTCGACCTCGGTGTGGCCGAGCCGCACCGCGACGGTCTGCGCCTCTTGCAGCGCCTCCTGGGACTTCTGCGTGAGTCGGTTCATGTCCACGGCGTGTGCTCCTTGCCAGTGTGCCCACTGCGGCGCAGCGCGGCTTCCAGTTGCTCGATCCGGTCGAGCAGGTCGAGTACGAGGCCGATGCCGGCGTAGTTGAGCCCCAGACCGGTGCGCAGCCGCTGGGCCCGGGCGATCGCGGCGGGGGCGCTGGAGTCGAACCAAAGCCGCCCGGACTCGTCCCGACCCGCCTCGACCAGGCTCAGCGCGACGAGCTGGCGGATCACCTGGGGGTGGAGGCCGGAGCGGTACGAGACCTCGTCCAAGCTCAGCCGATCACTGTCGGCGCGGCGCACGATGACGAGCGAGTAACGCGCATCGGCGCGGCGCTCGTCGGACCATCCGCCGCCGGACTGCGAAGGGGAGGTCACGTGTGACTCCTCGGGTCGAAGGCCGAGACGGCGGACAACTGCTCGAACAGTTCCCGCTCCCGGTCGGTGAGGGCGGGCGGCACCATGATCTGGACCTCGGCGTACAGATCTCCGGGCGAGCCCTTCGGATTGGGCATTCCCTCGCCGCGCAACCGCAGCTTCCGATTGCTGGAGGAGCCCGGCGGGACCACGACCTTGGCCGTGCCGCCGGGCGTGGTGACCGGCACGGTCGCGCCGAGAGCCGCCTCCCACGGCGTGACCGGCAGGTCGACGGTGATGTCGCGGCGGGAGAGCCGATAGCGCGGGTGCGGCGCGATCCGCACCTCTAGAAACAGATCGCCCGGCGGCCCGTCGCCGAACCCGCGGCCGCCCTGCCCAGCGAGGCGGATCCGCTGGCCGTCCACGACCCCGGCGGGGATGTTCACCTCGTACTCGCGCTCCTCGCCCCGGCCGCCGATGGTGAGCTTCCGCCGCCCGCCGCGGTACGCCTCCTCCACGCTCAGCTCCAGCTCGGCCACCTGGTCAGCGCCGGCGACCCGGCCTGCGCCCCGGCTGCCGAACATCCCGCCGAACAGGTCCTCGAAATCGACCGCGGAGCCGCCGAAGCCCGCGCCCGCCGACCCGCCGAAGTCATCGCCCACCGGGCCGCCACCGCGGCGACCGCGCCGGAATCCGCCGGAGCGCGCACCCTGCGCGGCGGCCACCCGCTCGTCGTAGTCCTCGGGTATCTGCCGGAAGTCCGGCCCGAACCGGTCGTAGCGAGTGCGGGTCTCGGGATCGGACAGGACGTGGTAGGCCTCGTTGATCTCCTTGAACCGCTCCTCCGCCGCCGGGTCCTGGTTCACGTCCGGGTGATGGCGGCGGGCGAGCTTGCGGAAGGCCTGCTGGATCGTCTGGGCGTCCGCGTTTCTCGGGACGCCGAGCACCTCGTAGTAGTCGCGGGCCACGGCGGGTCACTCCTTCTTGCGGCTGACCGCCACGGCCGCCGGGCGCAGCTGTCGGTCCGGCGCCCGGCCGTAGCCCGGCCGCAGAACCCGGACGACCGTTCCCGGCGCCACCTCGGGATCCTCGACCACGTCGGCCGCTTCGTGCCGCAGCGGGTCGAACGGCATGCCGGTCTCGTCGTCGCGCGGATAGCCGAGGGAGGCGAGCAGGGCGACCGCCTGGTCGCGCACGGCGCGCACACCCACGATGACCGACGCCGGATCGTCCTTGGCGTGCTCGAGGGCGAGCTCCAGGTTGTCCACGATCGGGAGCCAGGCCAGGCAGATGCGGCGCCGCTCAGCCTCGGCCTCGTGGTTCAGCTCGCGGGCATGCCGCTTGCGCACGTTGTCCAGGTCGGCCAGCGCCCGCCGCCAGCGGTCTTCGAGTTCTGCCACGGTGGCCTCGAGCGTCTCTACCCGCTCGGCCGCCGCCTCCCGGTCGGGGCTCGCATCGTCGCGTGGCGCGGCGCTGTCGCCCGCCGCGGCACCGGTCTCCTCGTCCATGGCGCCGCCTCAGCTCCGGTCGAACTCTGCGTCGATGACGTCGTCGTCCCCACCGCCGCCGTTCGACCCTCCGTCCTGCGGCTCCGGACCGCCCTGCGCCGCCCCGGTGCCTGCTTGATGGGCGGCCAGGGCCTGGTAGACCTGCTGGAGCTCCGACGTCAGCGTGCGGACACGGTCGAACGGGGCCTCGTCCTTCACCGCCGTGCGCGCGTCGCCGATCAGCAGCTCCGCCCGCGCCCGCTCGTGCTGCGGCGCGGCGTCGCCGAGCTCCGTCAATCGCCGTTCCACCTGGTAGGCGATCGCGTCCAGCTCGTTGCGCGCGTCCACGGCCTGGCGCAGGTTCTGGTCCTCGGCCCGGTTGCGCTCGGCCTCCGAGACCATCCGCTCGACCTCTGACTTGTCCAGGTTCGAGCCCTCGCTGATTGTGATCCCCTGCTCTGCGCCGGTGTTCTTGTCCTTCGCGCTGACGTTGAGGATCCCGTTGGCGTCGACGTCGAAGGTGACTTCGACTTGGGGCTCGCCGCGCGGGGCCGGCCGGATGTTCTCCAGCCTGAAGCGGCCGAGCACCCGGTTGTCGGACGCCCGCTCGCGCTCGCCCTGCAACACGACCACGTCCACCGCGGGCTGGTCGTCCTCCGCGGTGGAGAAGGTCTCCGAGCGGCGCACCGGGATCGTCGTGTTCCGCTCGATGATCTTCGTCATGACGCCGCCACGGGTCTCCACCCCCAGCGACAGCGGCGTGACGTCCAGCAGCAGAACGTCCTTCACCTCGCCCTTGAGCACCCCGGCCTGGATGGCCGCGCCGAGCGCCACCACCTCGTCCGGGTTGACGGTCATGTTGGGCTCCTTGCCGCCGGTCAGCCGCCGCACCAGGGCCTGCACGGCCGGGATGCGGGTGGAGCCGCCGACCAGGATGACCTCGTCGATGTCGTTCTCGGACACCTTCGCGTCGGACATGGCCTGCCGGACCGGGTTCAGGCAGCGCTCGACCAGATCCTGGGTGATCTGCTCGAAGGTGGAGCGGCGGACCGTCTCGGTCAGGTGCTTGGGGCCGTCCGCGTCGGCCGTGATGAAGGGCAGGCTCACCTGGGTCTGGGTGACCGAGCTCAGCTCGGTCTTGGCCTTCTCGGCCGCCTCGAACAGCCGTTGCAGCGCCTGGGGGTCCGAGCGCAGATCGATGCCGTTCTGCCGCTGGAAGTCGTCGGCCAGATAGTCCACCAGCCTGCGGTCGAAATCGTCGCCGCCGAGGTGGGTGTCCCCGGCCGTGGACCGCACCTCGACGACGCCGTCGCCGACATCGAGGATGCTCACATCGAAGGTCCCGCCGCCCAAGTCGAACACGAGCACCGTCTCGTGGCCCTTCTTGTCCAGCCCATAGGCCAGAGCCGCGGCCGTCGGCTCGTTGATGATCCGCAGCACCTCGAGCCCGGCGATCTTCCCCGCGTCCTTGGTCGCCGTGCGCTGGGCGTCGTTGAAGTACGCCGGAACAGTGATGACCGCCTCGGTCACCCGCTCGCCGAGCTGCTTGGAGGCATCCTCGGCCAGCTTGCGCAGGACCAGGGCACTGATCTCCTCGGGGGCGTACTGCTTGCCGCGCACATCGAAGCGGGCCGTGCCGCCCGGCCCCTCGACCACGTCGAAGGTAACCGCCTTGACCTCGTCGGCCACCTCGTCGAAGTGACGGCCCACGAAGCGCTTCGCGGAGTAGATGGTCCCCTTGGGATTGAGAATCGCCTGGCGGCGCGCCAATTGCCCGACCAGGCGCTCTCCGTTGTCGGTGAAGGCGACGACGGACGGCGTAGTCCGGGAGCCCTCGGCGTTCGGGATGACCGTCGGCTCACCGCCCTCCCAGACCGCAATCACCGAGTTGGTCGTGCCGAGGTCGATGCCGACCGCCTTCGCCATGAGCTTCTCCTAGATTGGAAAGACACCTGCGCGGCGCGCCGTCGACCACCCGACCCCGCATCACGTCGATTAGGGCGAAACCCCTCAATTCGTAGAATCATCCCAAGTCCTATCATTGCTGGCATCTTGCCGCGACCCGGACCGCGTCGGGTGCACCGCTTTCCCGCGGCGGCCCGCGCCCAGGTCGCGTGGGATGGGCGACCCGGGGGCGGCGTGTCGGTCATGCTCAATCAAAGCCTGAACACGGATATCGGCCCGATACGTGACGCCCGCGCTGACTCCCAAGATTGCTCCACGAACGGCGGCGAGCGACAGGAGAGGCGATCGTCATGGGATCCCTCGAGGAAAAAACGATCTGCGGATTGCCTCGAGCCGGACCGCGGGCCCACCCCGGCCAGCGCGGAGACGGCGAGGATCGTGACGTAGACGCCCGTCAGCAGCGCGGTCTTATCGTGCGTGCCGAACTGGCAGATCGCCCACTCCTTGAGCCAGGGCGGGGGACACTGCGATCTCCCACTCGCCGACA
>FSXZ01002420.1_pt1 | contig 14436 bp, 14 predicted proteins | sample 1638121 | NCBI WGS metagenome assembly FSXZ01 (sample SAMEA3914788, study PRJEB12502) | metagenome | biome: forest; material: soil | place: Canada | collected 2011-07-03 | depth 0.1 m
ACTTCAAGGGGATCGACATCATGCGGGCGGTGCGCAGCTTCGACCCGTGCCTGCCGTGCGGGGTGCACATGTACCTGGGCAACGGCAAGGCCCTGCAGAAGGTGCACTCGCCGATGTCGGCCGTCACGCTGTCCACCTGACCAGCCGACGGAGGCGAAGCGATGACTGCCGTGCGAAGCGCGGGCGCACGGGTCGAGGAGCTGCTGGACGGGCTGCGGTCCGGCCCGCCCGGCGTCGCCCAGGCGGCGGAGGAGCTGGTCAGCCTGCTGGTCGGCCTGTACGGCAGCGGCCTGGCCGCGATCGTGGAGGTGCTCGGGCAGCAGGGCGAGGCCGGGGCCGCCGCCCTGGCCGCAATGGCTGACGACCCGCGGGTCGAGGGCCTCCTGCTGCTGCACGACCTGCACCCCCTGGACGTGGACGCGCGGATCCAGCAGGCGCTGGACCGGGTCCGCCCCTATCTCGGCTCGCACGCGGGCGGCGTGCAGTACCTGGGCGTCACCGACGGGGTGGCCCGGCTGCGGCTGGAGGGCAGCTGCGACGGCTGCCCGTCGTCTACCGTGACCGTCGAGCTGGCCATCCGCGGTGCCGTCGAGGATGCCGCGCCCGAGGTCATCGAGGTCGTGGTCGAGGGCGTGGCCGCGCCGGGCCCGGCTGAGCCGGCCCTGCTCCAGATCGGCCGCCGGCCGGCCGACGCCGGGCCGGACGGCGCCGCCGACCAGGGCGGCGGCTGGATCACCCTGCCCGACATGGGCCCGCCCAGCTCCCGGCCGGTGAGCGCGTCCGCGGGCGGGGCCGCCGTGCTGGTCTGCTCGGTGCGCGGCACGCTCTATGCCTACCTGGACGCCTGCGCGGCGTGCGGGTCGTCCATGGCCCTGGGCCAGCTCAATCGTGAGGAGCTCACCTGCCCGGCCTGCGGCGCGCTCTACAACGTCCGGCTCGCGGGCAAGGGCATCGCCGACCCGGCCCTGCACCTCGACCCGCTCCCGCTGCTGGCCGACAGCCGGGGCGTGCGGGTCGCGCTCCCCGAGGCGGCCCGGTCGTGAGGGCCCGGTCATCGGGGCACGGTCATGAGGGCACAGTCATGAGAGCACAGCCGTGACGGCGCGCCCGTGACGGCGCCGCCGGGACCCCGGACGCGCGGGCTGCGGCGCTTCGCCGCCCCGCCGGCCGCGCCTGCCCCCGCCGCCAGCCCGGCGCCCGGCCCGCCGGCCGCGGACCGGCCGGCCGGCGGCCCGGCCATGCTCGGCATGCCGGCCATGCCCGCGCCCTCGCCCGGGCCCGCCGAGCCGGCGATGTCCGCACCGCCGGCGACGTCCGTCCCGGCGGGGGCGGAGAAGTGCGAGATGTGCGCGACCGAGGTGCCCGCCGAGCACGGGCACGTCGCCGACCTGGAGTCATCCACCCTGGTGTGCGCGTGCCGGGCCTGCTACCTGCTGTTCACCCAGCCCGCCGCGGGCCGCGGCCGGTACCGGTCGGTGCCCGACCGGTACCTGGCCGATTCCGGCCGCGTCCTGAGCATCGCCCAGTGGGACGAGCTGGAGATCCCGGTCGGGCTGGCGTTCTTCCTGAAAAGCTCGAGCGCGGAGCGGGTGGCCGGCTTTTACCCCAGCCCGGCCGGGGTGACCGAGTGCGTCCTGGACCTGGGCGCGTGGGAGCGGCTGACTCAGGAGTACCCGCTGCTGGGCGCGCCGGAGACGGATGTCGAGGCGGCCCTGGTGTGCCGGACCGACAGCGGCGTCGAGTACTTCCTGGTGCCCATCGACGCCTGCTATGAGCTGGCCGGCCGGATGCGGCTGCACTGGCGCGGCTTCGACGGCGGCGCCGAGGCGCGGGCCAGCATCGACGAGTTCCTGGCCATGGTGCGGTCCCGCGCCCGGGCCTACCGCCCGGAGGCGTGACGTGCCTGATCTCGTCTTCGACTGCGTCGGCGCGCAGGCCGACCGGTTCTCGGTCATGCCCGCGATGACCATGAAGCTGCGGATCAGCGAGACCAGCGGGGAGCGGGTCGAGGCCATCGCGCTGCGCTGCCAGCTCCGGATCGAGCCGGCCCGGCGGCGCTATTCCGACGCCGAGGCGGAGCGGCTGGAGGACCTGTTCGGCGAGACGCAGCGCTGGGCCGAGACCCTCCGGCCGGTCCAGTTCAGCAACGTCTCGGTCATGGTGCCGGGCTTCACCGGCAGCACCGATCTCGACCTGCCGGTCCCGCTGACCTACGACATGGAGATCGGCGCGACGCGCTACTTCGCCGGGCTGGACGACGGCGAGGTGCCGCTGCTGCTGCTGTTCAGCGGCACGATCTTCGGGATGGCCGACGGCCGGATGTCGGTCGCCCAGGTGCCGTGGAGCAAGGAAGCGCATTTCCGGCTCCCGGTGGCGGTGTGGCGGGAGGCCATCGACGCGCACTTCCCGAACGCCGCCTGGTTCAGGGTCAGCACCCACACCCGCGACGAGCTGCAGCGCTTCAAGGCCCGTCATGCCCTCCCGACCTGGGAGGCCACCCTCCTCGAGCTGCTGGCCCAGGCGCAGCGAGCGGAGCAGCCGTCATGATGGCCGCCGACCCCCGGCCCCTCGACCCTGAGCACCTCGCGCACGCGCGCCGGGTGGCGGACGCCATCCTCTACGAGGGATACCTGCTCTATCCTTACCGGCAGTCGTCGCAGAAGAACCAGGTGCGGTTCCAGTTCGGCGTGCTGATGCCGCCGCCCTACTCGGTCATCGACCCGCACGAGAGCGCGGCCAGCCAGACCGAGTGCCTGCTGGAATGCGACGACGACGGGCAGGTCACCGTCATGGCCCGGTTCCTGCAGTTCCAGGACCGGATCGTGCAGGGCATCTCCCCCGAGAACGGCGAGCTGCATGAGGTCGGCGCGCTGTACGTGGACGGATTCGAGTACACCACCTGGAACGAGGCCGCCGAGCGCGAGCAGCACCTCACGGTGGCGGTGGGCGCGCTGCTGGACCAGGACCAGGCCCTGGAGTTCACGATCCCCGCGGGCGAGGCGGCGGAGCCGATCGCCGACGCCACCGGCCGGCCCGCGGGCCGGCTGGTCCGGCGCTGGGCGGCCCTGGACGGCGTCATCACGCTGCACGCGGACCGGGTCGCGGGGCCGTACCGGGCGCTCCGGCTGCAGGTCCGGCTGGAGAACCGGTCGCAGCCCGGCCCCCTCGCGACCCGCGATGACGGCCTGCGGACCGCGCTGATCGCCGCCCACCTGCTCATCGGCGCACCGGGCGGCCGCTTCCTGTCCATGACCGACCCGCCGGAGTGGGCCGCCGCGGCCGTCGCGCAGTGCGAGAACACCGGGACCTGGCCGGTGCTGGCCGGACCGGAGGAATGCGGCGACCTGCTGCTGTCCTCGCCGGTCATCCTGTACGACCATCCGGAGGTGGCGGCCGAGAGCGCGGGCGACCTGTTCGACGCCACCGAGATCGACGAGATCCTGACCCTGCGGACGCTGGCCCTGACCGATGCCGAGAAGCGGGAGGCGCGGTCGACCGACAGCCGCGCGGCCGACCTGCTCGACCGGCTGGATCACCTGCCGCCGGAGATGCTGGACCGGATGCACGGCGCCATCCGGTACCTGCGGTCGGTACCGGGCCAGGCCGCGTACTCCGGCGGCGCGCCGCCCGGCGGCGGGCCGGCCGGTGACGCGCCCGCGGGTGACGGCCGGGCGGGCGCGGCGCCGGGTGAGCCGCCGGTGTTCACGACGCCGGACACGCCGTGGTGGGATCCGGGGGCCGACCGCTCGGTCTCGCCGGACACCGATCATGTCGTGGTCGCCGGCGTGCGCGTGGCGCGGGGCAGCCGGGTGGTGATGCGGCCCGGCTCCCGGCGGGCCGATGCCCAGGACATCTTCCTGGCCGGGCGCGAGGCGACGGTCGAGGCCGTCCTGCACGACGTGGACGGGCAGGTGCATCTGGCCGTCACGGCGGCTGATGATCCGGCGGCCGACTTGCAGGCCAGTCACGGCCGGTTCCTGTACTTCGCGCCGGACGAGGTCGAGCCAGTCGGGCCCGGGGGCTAGCCGCCCGGGGACAAAGCCGGACGATGGGCCTAGGGGGAAAGGAAGACTGATGATCTCCAAGCTGATCAAGGTGTCCGTTCTGGCGGGTGTCGTCACCGTGGTCGTGGTGTCGCTGCCGGATATCAAGCGCTACCTGAAGCTGCGCTCCATGTAGCGGCGCCGGGCGGCGTCCGGGCAGTCCGCCGGCGTTTAGCTGGCACTGCCGGGACGCCGCGCCCGGCGCCTGCGACGATACGGCGGTGGACGGTTACATCGTCAGCTTCGACGGGTCGTCGGCTCCGGCCAGCCGCCCGGCGATCGAGGCCGCGCTGCAGGCGGGCAGCATGCTCTGGCTGGAACTGCACGGGGTCGACCAGGCCACGACCGACCTGCTGCGCGACGTCTTCGCGTTCCACCCGGTCGCGCTGCAGGACGCGGGCGAGTTCCGGCAGCGGCCGAAGGCCGAGAACTTCGGGGGCATGCTGTACACCGTGGGGTACGCCGCGACCGCGGTCGGCGGCCCGCTCACCGAGGTGCACTCGTTCTACAGCTCGACCTACCTCATCACGGTGTCCGAGCACGGCTGCGACGTCCTGGACCAGATCCGGACGCGGCTGGCCACCGATCACGAGGCCCCGCCGCCTGGCCGGCCGCCGCGGCTGATCATGCTGCACGACATCCTCGACGCCATGATCGACAGCTTCTTCCAGCCGCTGTCCGACCTGGACGACAAGATCGACGCCCTCATCGAGGGGATCTTCGCGGATCCCAGCAAGGATCAGCTCCAGGAGCTGCTGGGCATGCAGCGCTGGCTGGTCGGGGTGCGCAAGCTGGTGGCGCCGCAGCGTGACGGCATGGCGGCCGTGGTCTCGGGCGTGGTGGACCTGCCCGGCCGGGACGCGACCAGCGAGCCCTACCTGCGGGACCTCTTCGATCACCTGATCCGGATCAGCGATGAGATCGACAGCTACCGCGACCTGCTCGACAACGCCATGGACGCCTATCTCTCGATGGTGTCCAACCGGCTGAACGAGGTCATGAAGCAGCTGACCATCATCGCGACGGTGTTCCTGCCGCTGTCGTTCCTGACCGGCTTCTTCGGCCAGAACTTCGGCTGGCTGGTGAGCCACCTGGGCGGCCTGGGCGTGTTCCTGATCTTCGGCATCGGCACCGAGGTCCTCGCGGTGGCCGGGCTGTACTCGCTGTTCCGCAGCCGCCGCTGGCTCTAGCGGCGGCGGCGGGATCAGCCCGCCCGGGCCGCGATCCGCTCCGGGCGGGCGGCGGCCGCGGTGTGCTCGGTCTTGCGGCGCCGCGCGTAGCGGATGATGGCCGCGATGCCGAACGCGCCGGCCGGCGGCAGGGTGACCAGCGCGGGCAGCTGGTAGCGCCAGCTGAACTCGAACAGGTCCGACATCAGCAGGATGAAGATGGCGGTGGTCACGAACAGCCCGGCGCCGAGGGCGAGCTGGCGCTGGGCGTCGCTGGCCCGGCGGCGGAAGACGGTGACCCCGCCGGCCAGGCCGGCCAGCAGGCACAGCAGCAGCAGCGGGCCGGGCGTGTAGCCCCCGTAGATCTGGTAGCGCCGCAGGAACGCCGCGCCCGGCTTCCACACCGAGGCGTTGCCGCCGTAGGCCGTGTCCAGCTTGCGGTAGACGGTGCTGGTGCCCGCCCCCCCGAGCTTGAGGTCGAGGATGATCGTGCCCTGCTGGTTGAGCGTGATGGTCGGCAGGTAGATCGGGTACGAGGTGTGGAACTGCCAGCGGGAGATGGGCGTGTCGCCAGGGCTGGTCTTCCGGGTCACCGCGAACAGCTTGAGCGCGTCGGCGGAGACCCGCTCGACGACCCGCAGCGGCTGCTGGACCAGCACGGCGTGGTTGAAGTGGGAGATGATCGTGCCGCGCGACAGGGTCACCCCGGTCGGCGGCTCGTAGGTGCGCAGCGGCGAGGTCGCCTGATGGTCCAGGTCGTCCGGGCCCTTGGCCTGCTCGCGGGGCGAGGGGCACAGCGGCCGCGCGTAGGCCGGCAGCTTCAGCGTGGCGCAGTCCGCGAGGGCGGCCATCCGCCCGTAGGTGGCCTCGTAGCCGTTGCGCGACAGCCAGAAGTTCCCGGTGATCACGTAGGAGCCGGCGCAGTAGGCGACGATCGGCACGGCGAACGCGGCGATCAGCGCGCCCGACTTCCAGGCGGCCTGCCGCCAGCCGCCCTGCCGGCCCAGCAGCACCGCGGCCAGGACGAAGAGCAGCGCCGGGGCGATGAGGATCTCGCCGACCTGCCGGACGGTCGCCGACAGGCCGAGCACGAGGCCGGCCAGCAGGCAGGCCCGCACGGTGAGCCGCGAGTGCCACAGCAGGATGGCCACCCCGGCGGCGATGATGGCCTCGAACCAGACGTCGGGCATGATCGTCGTTTCCATCTGGAGCTGGTAAGCATCCAGCAGGACCGGGCCCATGGCCAGCGCGGCCAGCCAGCGGGGCACCCCGCGCCGCAGCAGGACCGCGTACAGCAGCAGGGCCGTGGCCAGGCCCAGCACGTGCTGGACGGCCTCGACGGCGCTGAGATTGCCGACCGCGAGGATCAGCTTCAGCGGCAGGTCGTAGCCCACCGGGTCGGCGGCCGGCCAGGCCCCGTACAGGTACTTGACCGAGTCGATGTACAGCAGGGCCGGCCCGAAGGAGAACTGGGCCAGCACCCGCAGGGCCAGGCCCGCCGTCAGCAGCACCGTCGCCAGCCAGTGCACGCGGATCAGGCCGGGCAGGGCGGCCGGCCAGGCCAGGGCGCGGGCCCGCCACCCGGCCCGGTCCGGGTCCGGGGCGGCCAGAGCCGCCGGGCGGGCGCCGCCGGGGTCACCGGCGCGGCCCCCCGCGGTGCTGGCGTCCGCCGGGCGGCCCTCAGCCATGCCGGCGGCTTCGGGGCCTGCGCCGGGCGGGCTGGCGTCACCCGCGGGAGGGCCGTCCGCCGGGGGCTGGGCCGCCGCGGCGGCGCCGGCGCCGGTGCCGCTCGCCCCGTGGCCGGCAGCAGCCGATCTGGCGGCGGTCCTTGGCATTCGCATGACGGTCATCCCGACTGTGGCTCGATATGACACTGTGGCCCGGCATAAGTGACCCGGGATCGGCGTAGCGAACCGGGCCCAGCCCACTGTGCTGGCGTCGTCGCCGACCGGCGGCATGGTCCGGTGCGCGCCCGCGCGGTGGCGACGAAGGCTGACGGCAGAGCCGCCAGGGCCACGGTGGCGTACTGGGGCGTCCGCCAGCTGACCGGGACCAGCAGCAAGACTATCGCCTGGCCGGCCTGCATCGACCGGCAAGGCCTAACTCGCGGCCCCGGAACGTCCGCCCGGCGCCGTACCGTCAGCCTATGGATCCGACGTCGCCCGGGCCGGGCTGGGCGCGGCTGCGGCAGCTCACGGCGGCACCGTCGGCGGGCTTATCGGCACCCCCGCCCGCCGCGCCCGGCCTGTGCGCGACCTGCTTCGGCCCGGCGGCGGCCGGCCGGGCGTACTGCTTCCAGTGCGACCTGCACCGGCAGTGCGCGCCGGGTTCGCTGGCCAGCGTGGTCCTGCCGGCCGCCTACGCCGTGAAGGGCGGCCCGCACGCCCGCCGCCTGTGGGTGTACAAATCCGGCGGCCCAGCCGCGCCGGCCGCCGGGCGGGCACTGGCGATCCTGCTCCTCGTCGTGCTGCGGGAGCACGGGGCCTGCCTGTGGCGGCGCGCGGGCGCCGCGGCCGGCCGGGCCGGCCCGACTCACCTGGCGGTCGTCCCGAGCGGCCGGGGCCGGGACGGCCCGCATCCGCTGCGCGCCCTGGCCGAGCCCTACCTGCGGCTGCCGTGGGTGACGCTGACGGCGCGGCCGGGCGCCGATGGCCGCGCCCGCGACCTCGACCCGGAGCGGTTCACCGCGCCCCGGCTGGCCGGGGCGCGGGTCCTGCTGCTCGACGACACCTGGACCACCGGGGCCAGCGTGCAGTCCGCGGCGATGGCGCTGCGCGGCGCCGGCGCCGGCGCGGTGGCCGCGGTCGTCCTCGGCCGGCATCTCGCCCGGCCCGCGGCGGCGGCCGCCGCCTTCACGCCGGGCCAGTGCGCCCTGCACCGCCCCGCCCGGTGAGGGCGGTTGCGTAGGCTGGGCCGGTGCCGACACCACCGCCGTCCCGGACGGCGCTCGTGCGCCGCGCCCGGCGGATCAACCGCGAGCTGGGGCTGCTCTACCCCGATGCGCACACCGAGCTTGACTTCACCACGCCGCTGGAGCTGCTGGTGGCCACCATCTTGTCCGCGCAGTGCACGGACAAGCGCGTCAACCTGGTCACCCCCGTCCTGTTCAGCCGCTACCGCACGGCGGCCGACTACGCGGCCGCGGACCGGGACGACATGGAGAAGATCATCCAGTCCTGCGGCTTCTTCCGGGCCAAGACGACCAGCATCATCGGGCTCGGCCAGGCGCTGTGCGACCGGTTCGGCGGCGAGGTGCCCCCGCGGCTGAGCGATCTCGTCACGCTGCCGGGGGTCGGCCGCAAGACCGCCAACGTGCTGCTCGGCAACGCGTTCGGCATCCCCGGGATCACGGTCGACACTCACTTCGGCCGCCTGGCCCGCCGGTTCGGGTGGACCACCGAGGACGACCCGGTCAAGGTCGAGCATGAGGTCGGCGCGCTGTTCCCGCGGTCGGAGTGGACGATCCTGTCGCACCGGCTGATCTGGCACGGTCGCCGGGTCTGCCACGCCCGCCGGCCGGCCTGCGGGGCCTGCGGCGTCGCCGCGCTGTGCCCGTCCTTCGGCGAGGGACCGACCGACCCGGAGGTGGCCGCCCGGCTCATCAAGGCGGGTCCGTTCTCGTGACGCCGCCCACCGGGGCACCCGGCGACCAGGCGCCCGGCGACGCGGCTCCCGGCGGCGGGCCCGCCGCCCCGGCCTGGCTGCAGCGGCTCGCCGTGGCCGCGGCCCGGATGACCGTCCCGGCGGACCGGCGCCCGCCGGCCGCCGGCGGGCGCCGCTCGGCGGTACTGATCCTGTTCGGTGAGGGCGCCGCCGGCCCGGACGTGCTGCTGCTCCAGCGCAGCCCGGGCCTGCGGGACCACGCCGGGCAGCCGGCGTTCCCGGGCGGGTCGATCGAACCGGAGGATGACGGCCCGGCGGGCGCCGCACTGCGGGAAGCGGCCGAGGAGGCCCTGGTCGACCCGGCCGGGGTGGACGTGCTCGCGGTCCTGCCCGATCTCTACATCCCGCGCAGCCGGTTCGTGGTCACGCCGGTCCTGGCCTGGTGGCGCCGGCCCGTCCCGGTCGCCCCCGGCGATGGCGAGGCCACGTCGGTCAGCCGGGTCCCGGTGGCCGAGCTGGCTGACCCGGACAACCGGCGGCGGGTCCAGTACCCCGGCGGCCCGACCGGGCCCGCGTTCCAGGCCCGGGGCATGCTCGTGTGGGGTTTCACCGGCCTGGTCGTGGATCAGCTGCTGACCCTGGGCGGCTGGGCCGTGCCCTGGGACTCCGCCCAGGTCATTCCGCCGCCGCCGGGCGCGATGCCCGCGCCGGGCGGCCCGCCCGCGGCCGGCCCCTGAGCCGCTCCGGGCCCGCCGGGTTCCAGCCCGCTCCGCCAGTGTGAGCCCGGCGCGGCAATCGGGCTATAAGTTGAGCAGGTGCCGGGTGACTTGCTTGACCTGATCCTCATCGTGCTGGCCGCGGCCTTCGCCGTCGCCGGGTACCGCCAGGGCTTCATCATCGGCGTGCTCAGCTTCATCGGGTTCATCGGCGGCGTGGCCGTCGGCGCGATCTTCGCCCCGCGGATCTCCCGCGCCCTGGCCAGCAGCCTCCCGTGGCAGGCGTTCATCGCGATCCTGGTCGTCTTCGGCGCCGCCGTCCTCGGCATGGTGGTGGCCTCCAGCCTCGGCGTCACCATCCGGTCCCGGGTCCGCGGCCGGCCCGCTACCGTGCTGGACTCTCTGGGCGGCGCGGCGGTCAACGTCGTCGCCGTGCTGCTGGTCGCGTGGCTGATCGGCTCGTTCGTCGCCTACTCGCCCTTCCCCGAGATCTCCGGCCAGGTCAACAACTCGGTCGTGCTCAAGGCCGTCGACCGGGTCGTCCCGCACGACGCGCTCAGCCTGCCCGGCTTCCCGCCGCTGCGCAGCCTGCTGACCAGCGGGCCCTACACCCAGGTCTTCTCCGCCCTCGGGGCCGAGAGCGCGCTGGGCGTGCCGGCCCCCGACCCGGCCGTGCTGAAGTCCGCCGGGCTGGCCGCCGACCGCGACAGCATCGTCAAGATCGTGGGCATCGCGCCCAGCTGCGAGCGCCGGATCGAGGGGTCGGGCTTCGTCATCTCGCCGGGGCACGTCCTGACCAACGCGCACGTGGTGGCCGGCGTCACGCAGGGGCCGGACGTCTACACCGCCGACAACCGGGAGTACCCGGCCACGGTGGTGCTCTATGACCCGCAGATCGACATCGCCGTGCTGGACGTGCCGGGCCTGCAGGCGCCGGCCCTGCGCTTCGCCGGGGCGGCCGCCTACGGCGCGGGCGCGATCGTGGCCGGCTACCCGCTGGACCGCCCGTTCACTGCGGGGGCGGCGCGGCTGGACGTCGCCGAGTCGGCCATCGGCCCGAACATCTACCAGGACTCGCAGGTGCGCCGCCAGATCTACCCGATCCGGGCGCTGGTCCGGCCGGGCAACTCCGGCGGCCCGCTGCTCGCCCCCGACGGTGAGGTCTACGGCGTGGTGTTCGCCGCCGCGGTCTCCCTGAAGGACACCGGCTACGCCCTGACGGCCGCCGAGGTGGCGGGTGATGCCGCCCGCGGCGAGCACGACACCGCCCCGGTGTCCACTGAGGCCTGCCAGGGCTGACCGGGCCGGGCCGGCGGCCATGCTGCTCCGGCGGCCATGCTGGTCCGGCGGCTACCCGCGCAGCCGCAGGTCCAGTGCGCCGGGCTCCAGGCCGTCCAGGCCGCCGGACTCGATCCGCCCGGCCAGGCCCGCGACGGCGGCCGCGAGCCCGGCCGGGTTCACTCCGTAGCTGCTGGCCGGCGAGTAGCCGCTGATGCGCGCCGCCCCCCGGCGCAGCAGGGTCGCGGCGCCGACCGCGTTACCGCGCCGGGCGTGAGTCAGCCCGACGGCGAGCTGGGCCAGCCCCTGCCACAGGTCGCGCTCCGCGGCCGGAGCCGCCTTCCAGGACGCTTCCAGTACCTCGTGGGCATGAAACGGCCGCCCGGCATCCAGCAGCTGCTGGGCGGCGTCCAGGGCCGCGTCCGGGGGGAGGGCCGGGGCGTCCGGCGCCGGCGGCTCGCCGTCCGCGCCATGCTCAAGCGGCCGCCCGAGCCCGTCGCGCGGCCGGGCGTTCCGGGCCCGCCCGGAAGCATCGCGGTCCCGCCGGGCCGGGGCCGCCGGCCGCGCGGCGCCCGGCTCCCCGACCCGGGGCGCCCGGCCGCCGGGCTCCCGGGTGCCGGGCTCCCCGGCGCCGGCCGCCTCCGGCGGGTGCTCGCCGGGCCGCACGGGCTAGCGTTCCGGCTCGGGGTCGGCGAGCCAGGACAGCAGCTCGGTGTCGAAGCGCCCGGGTGATTCCTCATGCGGGAAGTGACCCACGCCGTCGAGCAGGCGCCACCGGTACGGCGCCTCCACGTACATGCCCGAGCCGCGGGCGGCGCTGGGCAGCACGCAGCCGTCCACCGCGCCGTGCAGGTGCAGCGTCGGGGCCTGGATGGGCTTGCGCATGGACCGCGCGTACCGGAGGCCGTCGGGGCGCAGCCGGGACCGCAGGAACCAGCGGTGGTACTCCAGCGCGGAGTGGGCCACGTGCGGGACGCGCATCGCGTTGCGGTAGATGAGCTCGGTGCGGGGGTCCGGCCAGTCCGGGCCCGACCAGGCGTTCAGCATCCGGCCGACCCGCTGGGCCCCGTTGCGCAGCAGCTGGCGCTCCGGGAGCAGGGGGAGCTGGAAGCCGAGGGCGTAGCCGCTGCTGCGGCCCTGGCCCAGCGGGTCGGACAGCACGGCGGCCCGCAGCCGCAGCGGGTGCGGGACGGACACGATGCCCAGCCGCCGGACCACCTTGGGAAAATAAGCCGACATGGTCCAGGCGATCAGGCCGCCCCAGTCGTGGCCGATGACGATGGCGTTGGCCTCGCCGAGGGACCGGATCAGGCCGGCCGCGTCCGAGGCGGCGGTGATGAGGTCGTAGCCGCGCGGCGGCTTGTCGCTGCCGCCGTAGCCGCGCATGTCCGGCGCGGCCACCCGGTAGCCGGCCGCGGCCAGCGAGCTGAGCTGGCCGCGCCAGGTCCACCAGAACTCCGGGAACCCGTGCAGCAGCAGGATCAGCGGGCCGTCGCCGCTCTCCGCGACGTGGAACCGGGTGCCGTTGGCGCTCACCGAGCGGTGGGACCACGGGCCGTCAAGGTAGATCGAGGCGTCGCCGAGCGCGGGCATGACTACTTCACGGCGGGGGCACGGGGCGGCGCGCCGGCCCCGTCACCGCGGCGCAGGACGGCTATGTCGTCCGAGACCGTACGGCGTGTCTTCGGCAGGCCGCCGAACTTCTTGACCGACAGGATGCCGACCCCGACCGCGACCGCGGCCAGCAGGACACAGGCGCCGGCCGTGATGAGGAACGCGGCCCAGCCCCAGATGCCCAGCGCCATCAGGCCGTAGGCCAGCGCGAAGCACAGCAGCATCAGGACCAGGCAGCCCACGAACGCGGACAGGCCGAACAGCGCGGCGCCGATGCCGATCCGCCGGACGTCGGTCTTGAGCTCCATCTTGGCCAGCTCGAGCTCGCTGCGGATCAGTTGCGTGATGTCCTTGACGGCCAGGGACACCAGGCCGCCCACCGACTCCTGGCTCACGGCGCCCGCCGAGTTCCGCCCTGCCGGTTCGGCCATCGATCGCTCCCCTCATCGCTCATGTTCACGTCTGAGTCTGGTCTATACCCGGGTCAGGGCGTCCGGCGGCGTGCCGGTTGCGGAGAAAAAGGTGAGAACCAGCTCCGGGACGGCACGAAGCCCCGCATGTTATCAGGGAGCCTGAACGACAGTCGTAATGCTGCTGGGGGCCGTCTTTACCGGCGATTGCGGGGACGGTGCCGTGCCCATACGAGAACAATTTCTGCGCCCCCAGATCATTACAAAGTGGCATAAACAGTGAGCGGCGCCCCGCAATCGGAGCGCCGCTGACTGTCACGTCGGGCCGGGCTATCAGGCGTGCACCTGCACTGCCGGGCCGCTGGCGCCCCGCCTGGGCGGGGCACCGCCGGCCGCGGCCGCCTCTCGCGGCTGGTCGCGCGTGGGTACCCGGCTGACGTGCCGGACGTTACCGTCCGTGACTACAGTTCTACGGCCGATCGGCGGCCCGGGGAAGACCCGGACGGATGCCGGATGTTGATTGATGGCTGCCTTCGCATGCGCTGAGGCGCGGCGCGGCGCGCCGGCCGGCGGGGCGGCCGGGGAGATAATTACCGGACCGGCACGGGACCCGTCAGTCCGGGTCCCGGGCGGCCGCGCAGGGCCTGGACCTGCCCGGGCGCCGGCCGGCGAATGCGCCCGCCGCCCGGGCGCTTTCGCGAAGTCGCGCTGGTTGAACCCGGTTCGGCCTGACTGGCTGGTAACTTCGCCCGGTCCCGCGTAGGCTTTCTTGCGTAACGGTGCCGCCTCTGCCCCCCCGGGGGCGGACCGTACGCCGACCCCCGCTCTCCCCCCCGGCGGGGGTCGGCCCTTTTCTTCTTGCGTCCCGCAGGTGCGTCGCGGCAATGGCCTGCTCGGCCGGGTCGCCTATTGCGCCCGGCCCGTCTGGCCGCCGGCCGGCGAAACGCCCAGCAGCCCGTTCAGGAGGGCCACCGCGCCCCGCTTATCGAGCGGGTGATTGCCATTCCCGCATTTCGGTGACTGGATGCAGGACGGGCAGCCCGCGGCGCACCCGCAGGCGGCGATGGCGGCCGCCGTGGCCTGCAGCCACTGCCGCGCGACGGCGAACCCGCGCTCGGCGAACCCGGCCCCGCCCTGGTGGCCGTCGTAGACGAAGATCGTCACCTGGCCGGTGGCCGGGTGCGGGTCCGCGGACACGCCGCCGACATCCCAGCGGTCACAGGAGGCCAGCAGCGGGAGCAGCCCGATCGCGGCGTGCTCGGCGGCGTGCGCGGCCCCGGCCACGTCGATGCCGTCCGCGGCGAGGGCGGCCCGCTGGGCCTCGGGGATGGTCCACCACACGGCCCGCGTGCTCAGGGTCCGGGCCGGCAGGTCGAGGGCCTCGGTGCTGAGCGTCCGCCCGGTCTCCGGGCTGCGCCGCGCGTAGGACACGACCTGGCGGGTGACCCGCACGTCGCCGAAGCTGATCCGGGCGCCGTCCCACTCCTGGGCGGTGTGCTCGGCGGCCACCTCGATCTGGGTGACCTCGCGGGCCGACGTCGCGTAGCCGGGGTCGCCCGGCTCGACCATCGCCACCGACTCAGCCAGGTCGAGCCTGGTCACC
>FSXZ01001573.1_pt1 | contig 14418 bp, 14 predicted proteins | sample 1638121 | NCBI WGS metagenome assembly FSXZ01 (sample SAMEA3914788, study PRJEB12502) | metagenome | biome: forest; material: soil | place: Canada | collected 2011-07-03 | depth 0.1 m
CAGCCCCCATAGCTCAGGGGATAGAGCAACGGCCTCCGGAGCCGTGTGCGCAGGTTCGAATCCTGCTGGGGGCGCCTTGTGGTGGTCTAGCGTTGGGACGATGAGGTACGCGTTCTACGTCCACCGTGACCTGCCGCGCTGGCGCCTCGTGCTCGACGAGCAGGGCACGTTCCCGGAGCGGACCTCGGCGGACCGGTGGCGGTACACCCGGACCCGCGAGGAAGCCGACACCAACCCGGACGTCCGGGACGAGGTACGGCGGCAGGGATTCTGCCTGTTCTCGATCAGCGCCACCTTCGACGACCTGGATCGCGACCTGCGGCCGGCGGGCCTGAGCTGAGCCGCCTGCGCCCGCCGGGCGCCTGGTCGAGCATGGCGGCGAGCTTTTTCGGCGCGAGGATCCGGTAGCTGTCGGTTACCAGCTCCCGGATCTCCTCCCAGTCCGGGCCGCCGGTGAGCACGACCACGACGCGGTCACCGCCGGCTCGCGAGGCGTGGAACGGGTGGCCGGCCGACAGCAGCGCCTCGCGTTCCTCCCGGCTGGCGCGCAGCACGAGCAGCGGAACGGGCCGGCCAGAAGCGGCCGCCCGGGCCACCAGCAGGCAGAACGACCTCCGGCGGATGTCGAACGACCACGCCGTCGACCTCGCGCTGCTCTGCGACGCGTCGATCCGCACGGTCACCTCGGGCAGCGCGAGGCATAGCGCGCGGACCCGCTCAAGGATGTCCTCCGGGACTTCTGGGGGCGCGCTCAGGACAGACCGCCGGACGAGCCCGCGGGGCGGTCGCGGAACGCGGCCGCGACGGCCGCCGCGGTGGAGCTGAAGTACCCGGCTGGCTCGATGAAGCCCCACTCGCGGAAGGCCGAGCCGCTGGCGACGGCGCGCCGGTAGCCGAAACAGGCGAGGTAGAGCGTCCGGATGTACATGACCGCCTCGAGCCGGCCGAGCTCGTCGTCGGTCGGCTCGACATGCCGGCGGTAGGCGCTGACGGCCGCGTCGATCCACTCCGGGTTCGGCCGTCGCGGGTTCCACGACCCCGTGCCCCAGATCAGGTAGGCGAAGTCGGCCAGGCGGGGCCCGCGGCCGGACGCCTTCCAGTTGATCGCGACCGGCCCGTGCTCGCTCAGGAGGGCGTGATCGGGGGCGTGCAGGAGGTTCCCGTGCAGCAGGCTCTCCGGAAGGCCGTGCCCGTCGTCGGCCGCGCGCACCTGGTCGCGGAGCCGCTCGAACCGCCCGCGGTCGGCGGCCGCGACCTTCGTGTCGACGGCGTCGAGAAACGACAGGGCCGCCCGCAGGTCCTGCCGGGGCGTGCCCTCCCGGCTCGGGTCCTCGCCGCTGGCTCCGCCCGGGCGGGCGGCGGTCTCGTCGTACGGCAGCGCGTGCAGCCGCCCGAGCAGCTCACCCATCATGGCGAACTTGGCGGCCCCGCCGGGGAGCTGGGCGCCGTCGACGAACCGCGTCACCAGGACCGCGCTGCCCTCGAAGTCAGATACCGGGTCGCCGGCGGCCAGGCGCTCGGCGGGATAGTCCTGCCGTTCCAGGAACCTGAGGATGGCGGCGTCGCCGTCAGCACCAGCCCGCGGGCGGGCGGGGGGGAACATGCGGGCGACCCACGGGCTCCCGTCAGCGCGGTCAATGCGGAACACGTAGGTCTTGTGCACGCTGAGCCTCGTGGCCGCGACCGCGTCAATGCCATAGCGATCCCGGAGATGAGCGAGCAGCCGCTCCGGAACTGGCTCGTGGTGCATGCGCGCACCGAGACCCTCGAGGTCGGTGAGCGCCTCGGTGTAGCGCTGCCCGGTGTCCCCGGCGTGGCGCCGGACGACCTTCTTGAAGCTGGCGTCCCTGGTCATGGACAAGCCTCCCCGTGACACCCCCGTCCCCAGCGACGCGGTGTTGGAAGATGGCCTGTGACACTGACGACCGAGAGGGCTAATCCCCTTCGCCGATGGAACCCCGGCTGGGCGGATGTTCCGCAGCTCGGCGACCGGTCGCCGCCGCAGGCCAACTCTTCCTGAGGCGCCCGGTCTCCGTCAAGCGCGGGCCGGGCCGGGCGCTCAGGCCAGGCCGAACAGGGCCTCGGCGTTACCGGAGGCGATGCTGGCGCGCTGGGCCGCGTCGGGGATGGCGCCGAAGAACTGCCCGACCGCCGCCGCATCGGGCTGGTGGAACGGATAGTCGGTGGAGAACAGCACCTGGCCGGCATCGGTGAAGTCGAGCGCGTGACGCAGCAGGCGCTCCTGCAGCATCCCGCTGCTGGTGATGTGGATGTTGGTCGTGATGTAGTCCCGCACCCGGCGCTCGAGGTGCCGGGCGACGCCGGAGAGGCTGTCGGCCCGGTCCATCCAGAACAGCAGCATCTCCCCCCAGTGACCCAGCACGACCTGAAGGCCGGGGTGGCGGTCGAAGGTGCCGCGCAGGATCAGCCGCAGCGCGGCCAGGCCCGCGTCCATGTGCCAGCCCCAGCCGAACGTGGCCAGGCCGAGGTCCACCAGCGGGTCCAGGCCGCGGTAGGCGGCGTCGCGCAGCTGGTCCGACGGGATCTGCGGGTGGATGAAGACGGGCTGGTGCCAGCGGGCCGCCGTGGCGAACAGGTCGTCGTAGGCCGGGTCGTCCAGCGGGCGGGCGCCGGTCCGCCCGTGCACCATGGCGCCGACGTGGCCCAGCCGGGTGGCGCACCGCTCGAGTTCGGCCGCCGCGGCCTGCGGATCGCTGGTCGGCAGGGTGGCGAACGCGCGGAAGCGCGCCGGATGGGCGCGGACGGCGCTGGCGGCCTCGTCGTTCGCGTCCCGGGCCAGCGCGACGGCCTCGGCGGCCGGGAGGGCCTGGGTGGCCGGCGTGACGACCGACAGGATCGAGACATCGATCCCGGCGGCGTCCATCGCCGCGACCCGGCCCGCGCCGATGTCCGCCAGCCGGGCCTGGTTATCGCCCATGCGGTTGAAGGCGACGCTCTCGTCGCGCGCCCCGGCGGGCAGGCGGTCGAGCGCCGCCCGGATGCCGGCGCTGTTCCAGTGCTCCTCGATGGCGATGATCTTCACGCTGATGTCCTCCAGGTCGGGGCGTCCAGCTCGGCCTGCACCCAGCCGGGCGCCATCAGCCGCAGCGCGCGGCGGTCATGGCTGCCTCGCTCATCGCTTGTTGAGCCAACTCTACCTGATTCGCTCAACAGCGGTAGAGTGGAACGGTGAGCGAGCCAGCCAGCCGGGCCGCCCGGCGGGCGGCCACCGCGCAGCGCATCCTGGACGCGGCGCGGGCGGAATTCGGCGAGCACGGCCTGGAGGCCGCCACCATCCGGGCCATCGCCCGCCGCGCCGGCGTCGACCCGTCCCTGGTCATGCAGCACTACGGCTCGAAGGCCGCCCTCTTCGCGGTCGCCATCGAGCTGGGGGAAGCGGAGCCGGGCGAAGTGGAGGCCCATCTGCATGACGTCCTGGACGTCCGGCTCGCGGCGCTCCCCCCGGAGACCCGGGCTCTGGTCCGGTCCATGCTGACCGCCCCGGAGGCGGCTGACGCCATGCGCGCGTTCCTCAACGAGCGGGTCGCCAACCTGAGCCGCGCCCTGGGCGGCGACGATGCCGACCTGCGGGCCGCGCTCATCGTCAGCAGCATCCTCGGGCTCACCATCGCCCGGCACTTCCTCGGGCTCGACGCGCTCACCGGCGCCTCGGACGCCGACATCGCCCGGGTGGCCCGGCCCTGGGTTACCACCGGAGTCGACCCGGACGCCACGCGGCAGGCCGGGGCATCCGGCCGGGACGGCTGAGCCGCTCCGGCCGCCCGGCCTGCCGTCATCCGGGGACCAAGGGCCTCTTGAAAAGCCGGAGCGCAGACGTACCGTGGGGTATGGGCAGACTGGCAAAGGAGCCGGCGGCCCGGCGGTGGCGTCGCAGCGACCTGCCTGGCGCGCCGAGAGCGCGGTTCCAGCGGGAGGAGCTGCTGCGCCTGCTGGCCCAGACGCCCCCCGAGCTGCTGCCGCTCATCGCGCTGCCGGCCGTGTGGCTGTGGGATCTGAGCAAGGAGCGGTGCGCGGCGGCGCACTGCGTCGACGGCTGCGTGACGGTCCAGTACGCGCTGGCCGAATTCGGGATCGGGTCCGAGATCCAGGCGGTGGGCGTGGGCATCTCCACGGGCCGGGCCGGGCCGCCGCGGCCGGGCTGCGCGATCGGGCGGTCCCCGCATTACAACGAGGACGGGACCTTTAACGGGCACACCATCCTGGTCATCCCGGCCGTCGCCCGCCTGCTCGACCCGACCGTCCAGCAGTTCCCGCGGGTCCCGCACACGGCGCGGGCCGCGCTGCCCGTCATCGGGCCGCTGCCCGTCCCCGGCGGGCTGGGGACGGAGCCGGTCTGCGTCGACCGGACCGATCACGCCGTGCTCTACGTCCCGCTGCCGGCCCCCGACTGCGACGCCTGGCGCGGCCCGGCGATCGACGAGCGGGCCGCCGGGTACCGGGCCGCCGGCGCGAACCTCGCGGCCCATGTCGTCGACCTGATGCGGATGCCGGGTTTCCGCGACCAGGCCGGCCGGTCCCCGTACCCGCGGCTGCGCAGGCTGCTAGCCGCCCTGGACGGCACGACCGCCGTCATCGACCGGGGCGGGTACCGGTTCTCCGACCCGGCTACCGGGCGGCAGCTCCGGCTGGCCGACGTTCCCTGAGGCGGCCGCCCGGGGCCCGTCGCCCGCCCTCGCGGGCCGGCGTCGTTTCGGCATACGCTGCGCTGGTTGAGGCTCGCGTGGCGCAGGTGCCTGAGGAGGCCAGTTTCTGATGACGGACGCGTTTGACCTGACCGGACGGGTGGCGGTAGTGACCGGCGGCAGCCGGGGACTGGGCCGGGAGATGGTGATCGCGTTCGCCGAGCACGGCGCGGATGTCGTGATCGCCAGCCGGAAGCTCGACGCCTGCGAGGAACTGGCCGCCGAGGTCCGCGAGCGCACCGGGCGGCGGGCCGTGGGCGTGGCCTTCCACGCCGGCCGCTGGGCCGACGCCGACGCGCTGGCCGACCGCGTCTACGACGAGTTCGGGCAGTGCGATGTCCTGGTCAACAACGCCGGGATGTCGCCGCTGTACCCGTCGCTGGCGGAGGTCACCGAGGGCCTGTTCGACAAGGTGGTCGGGGTCAACTTCAAGGGGCCGTTCCGGCTGTCGGCGCTGGTCGGCGACCGGATGGCCACGGCCGGCCGCGGCTCGATCATCAACGTGAGCTCGACCGCGGCGGCCCGGCCGGGGCCGGACGCGCTGATCTACGCCGGGGCCAAGGCCGCGCTGGATGCCATGACCGTCGGGCTGGCGCAGGCCTACGGGCCGGCGGTGCGGTGCAACGTGATCATGCCCGGCCCGTTCCTGACCGATATCAGTCACGCCTGGGACATGGAGGCCTTCGAGGAGCGGGCCCGGCGGACCATCCCGCTGGGCCGCGGCGGGCTGCCGCACGAGGTGGTCGGGGCGGCGCTGTACCTGGCCAGCGACGCGTCCAGCTACACGACCGGGGCCACCATCAAGATTGACGGCGGATCCTCGGGGACCGTCAGCGCGTGACGGCGCCGCGCCGGGCCGGCGGAAGCCGGCCCGGGGCGTGCCAGCGGGCGGGCGGGCCGGTAAGGTCCGGCCATATGGGCGGAAACAGCGAGGTAGCCGCCGCGTAACCGGGGAGTGGCCGTGCCCGATGCGTTTCGCGTGTCCGTGCCCGATGCTGTGCTGGCCGACCTGCGCGAGCGCCTGCGGGCCACCCGGCTGCCGGGCGAGATCGCCGGGACCGCGTGGGAGCAGGGCACGTCGCTGGCCTACCTGAGCGAGCTGCTGGCCTACTGGCGCGATGAGTTCAGCTGGCGGCAGCAGGAGGAACGGCTGAACCAGCTCGACCACTTCACCGAGGTCGTCGACGGCCAGCGCATCCACTTCGTGTACCAGCGCTCCGGCCGGCCCGGCGCGCTGCCGCTGCTGCTGGCCCACGGCTGGCCCGGCTCGATCCTGGAGTTCCTCGGCGTGGTGGGGCCGCTGACCGCGCCGCCCGACGGCGAGCTGCCGTTCGACCTGATCATCCCCTCGCTGCCCGGCTACGGCTTCTCCGGGCCGGCCAGCGAGCGCGGCTGGCACCCGCGGCGGATCGCCGCCGCGTTCACCACGCTGATGGGCCGGCTCGGGATCGAGCGCTACGGCGTGCAGGGCGGCGACTGGGGCTCGATCATCGCCGCCAACATGGCCGACCTGGCCCCCGACCGGGTCGCCGGCCTGCACCTGAACTTCCTGGCCCCGCCCCGCCCCGACGGGCTGCGGACGGCGTCGCTCGGGCCCGAGGACCAGGCGCGCATCGCGTCCATGCGGCTGTGGCAGGAGGAGGAGACCGGCTACTCGGCCATCCAGGGCACCCGGCCGCAGACGATCGGGTACGCGCTGGAGGACTCGCCGGCCGGGCTGGCCGCCTGGATCGTCGAGAAGTTCCGGGCGTGGAGTGACTGCGGCGGCGACGTCGAGCGCAGCTTCACCAAGGACCAGCTGCTGGCCAACATCACCCTGTACTGGGCCACGGCCACGGCCACCTCGTCGGCCCGGCTGTACTACGAGTCGCGCCAGGCGGGACCGGCCGGGCGGCTGGCCGCCCCGGTCATCGTCCCGACCGGGTACACCCAGTATCCCGGCGAGATCACCCGGCCGCCGCGGGACTGGGCGGAGCGGCGGTACAACATCACCCGGTGGACCGAGCAGCCCCGCGGCGGCCATTTCGCGGCCATGGAGGTCCCGGACCTGTTCGCGGCGGACGTCCGCCAGTTCTTCATCACCGTCGCCTGACCCGGCGCCGCACCGAGCACAGGAGGATGTCGTCATGGACCTGGAACTGAGCGACCGGGTGGTGCTGGTCACCGGCGGGTCGGACGGGCTGGGGCGGGCGCTGTGCCAGCTGCTGGTCGCCGAGGGCGCCAAGGTGGCGCTGTGCGCCCGCCACGCCGGGCGGCTGGACGCGCTGGCGGCCGAGCTGACCGCGGCCGGCGGCGACGTCGTGGCCGTGCCGGCCGACGTGACCGTGCCGGCTGACCTGGAGCGGTTCACTGATGCTGCGGTCAGCCGGTGGGGGCGCGTCGACGGGCTGGTCAACAACGCCGGCCAGTCAGCCGGGCGCCCGGTGCAAGACCTGGAGGACGCGGACTGGGACGCCGATCTCCAGCTCAAGCTGTACGCGGCCGCGCGCCTCGTCCGCCTCGTCCTGCCGCACCTGTCGGCGGATGCGTCGGTCATCAACACGCTGGCCATCTCGGCCAAGGCGCCGGGCGCGTCGTCGGCGCCGTCGTCGGTGTCGCGGGCGGCCGGCCTGGCCCTGACCAAGGTCCTGTCCAAGGAGCTGGGCCCGCGCGGCGTGCGGGTCAACGCCGTCCTGATCGGCCTGGTCGAGTCCGGGCAGTGGGAGCGGGCCGCGCAGCGGCAGGGCGTCGGGCTGGACGAGCACTACCAGACCATGGTCCAGCGCGCCCCGATTCCGCTGGGCCGGGTCGGCCGGGCCGAGGAGTTCGCCGACCTGGCCGCCTACCTGCTCTCGCCCCGGTCGTCGTACGTGACCGGCACGGCCATCAACCTGGACGGCGGCCTGTCGGCCGCGGTGTGAGCGGGCCGGTCACCCGCCCTCGTCGCCGACGCCGGGCCGGACTTTGAAGCTCGCCCCGGTCCGCTCCGTCACGTAGGCCAGCGATATCCCGGGCGCCAGCTCGGTGAGCTCCAGCACGCCGTCCTGCACGTCGAACACGGCCAGCTCGGTGTAGATGCGGCTGACCATGCCGCGGCCGGTCGGCGTCAGGTCGCACTCGGTGACGATCTTCGGCCGGCCGAACCGGTCGGTGTGCTCCATCGCCACCCAGACCCGCTTGGCCCCCTGCACGAGGTCCATCGCGCCGCCGACCCCGGTCTGGCCGCCGGGGATGTACCAGTTGGCCAGGTCGCCCCGCGCCGACACCTGCAGCCCGCCCAGCACGGTCAGGTCGAGATAGCCGCCGCGGACCAGCGCGAACGACGTGGCCGAGTCGATGATCGCCGCGCCGGGGCGCAGGCTGATCGGCTGCCCGCCCGCATCGGTGAGGTCGGTATCGGGGACCTCGGCCGGCCCGCCGGCGCCCAGGACGCCGTTCTCCATGTGCATGGTCACGAGCTTGTCCGCGGCCACGTACTTCGCGGCCAGCAGCGGCATGCCCAGCCCGAGGTTGACGTACCAGCCGGCGCCGATGTCCCGGCCGATGTTGGCGGCGATCTCCTCCCGGCTGAACCCGACCCGCTCCGGCGCGGCCGCCGCCTCGAGCCGGGACGACCGGCGGCGCGGCGGCGGGGCCAGCTCGGCCTCCCGCGGCACGTGCACGATGACGTCGACGAACACGCCCGGGACGTGAATGTCGGACGGCTCCAGCGCCCCGACCTCGACGATCTCCCTGGCCTGAACAATGGTGCACCGCGCGGCCATGGCCACCAGCGGGTTGAAGTTGCGCGAGGTGAACTGGAAGTACAGGTTGCCCAGCCGGTCGGCCTTCGACGCCCGGATGAACCCGAAGTCGGGCCGCAGCCAGTGCTCCAGCACGTACGGGCGCCCGTCGAAGTCCCGCACTTCTTTCGGGTCGGCGAACTCCGCCGGGCGGCCGTCGGCGTCGAACCGCCGCGGGAACGTGCCGTCGGTGATCGCCGTCCCGACCCCGGCCGGCGTGTAGAACGCCGGGATGCCGGCGCCGCCGGCCCGCAGCCGCTCGGACAGCGTGCCCTGCGGCAGCACCTCGATCTCGATGCGGCCCGCCAGGACCGGGTCGTGCCACGGGCCGCCGAACGGGAAGCCCATGCTCACCTTGCGCACCCGGTTCTCGGCAGCCAGCCGGGCGAAGCCCTCGCCGGCGCCGCCGTTGGCGATGATGTGCAGGCCGGTCCGGTCGGTCGCGGCCAGGGCGGCGACGAGCTCGGCCGGGTTGCCGGCCCCGCCGAAGCCCCCGACCGCGATCGAGGCCCCGTCGGGGATCCTGGCCACGGCCTCCTCGAGGCCCGGCACCAGCTTGTCAGTCATGGGCGCCTCTTCTCGTGCGGGGTGCTCTGGCGGCTGCGGCAGAACTCCTCCCCTACCGAGACGTATCAGACAAACGCGCCCGCGTGAATGGCCCGGCGCCGGCCGCGCGGGCCTAGGCGCCGATCTTGGCCCGATTTACGATCGGGTGAGGCAATGATGCTGACGAAAGTAGGCGGCATGAGCGAGCAGCAGCGGCCCCGGCGGAGCTTGTGGATGTACGGGCTGGAGGCGGAGGAGCCCAGCTACGAGCAACGGGCGGCGGCGGCGGCGCGCCTGTCGCAGGAGCTCGGCGCCGAGCTGACCGCCCCGCACATCCCGGCGGTCGGCGAGCTGGACCTCCGGCCTCCCCGCATCAAGCCGCCCGACGCCCTGGCCGCGTTCTGCTTCTCCGACACGTGGGAGCGCGCCTATCACTCCTACGGCAGCGAGCGCTCGCAGCACGGCGTGCGCGGGCACTATCCCAACCCCCCGGACGTGGTCGCGCACCCGCGCACCGAGGACGAGGTCGAGGCCGTCCTGGCCTGGTGCTCGGACCAGGGCTACTGCGCGATCCCCTACGGCGGCGGCAGCTCGGTGGTGGGCGGCGTCACCCCGCCCGCGGATGCGGGGCCGGTGGTCACCATCGCGCTCGATGAGCTGGACCAGGTCCTCGAGGTCGACGAGATCTCCCGGGCGGCCCGCATCCAGGCCGGCGTCTTCGGCCCGCACCTGGAGGATCAGCTGCGGCCGCGCGGGTACACGCTGCGGCACTTCCCGCAGAGCTTCACCGGGTCCACCCTCGGCGGCTGGATCGCCACCCGCTCGGGCGGGCACTACGCCACCAACCAGACCCACATCGACGAGTTCGTCGAGACCGTGCGGATGATCACGCCGGGCGGCTGGTGGGAGGCGCGGCGGCTGCCCGCCTCCGGGGCCGGCCCGGACCCGAACCGGCTCGCCATCGGGTCCGAGGGCATCCTGGGGATCATCACCCAGGCGTGGATGCGGATCCAGGCCCGGCCCCAGTTCCGCGGGACGGCCAGCATCCGGTTCAGCTCCTGGGCGGCGGGCTACGAGGCGACGCGGGCCATCGCCCAGGCCAAGCTGTGGCCGGCCAACCTGCGGCTGCTGGATCCCGCGCTGGCCGCGGGCAGCGCGGGGCTCGACGGCACCCAGGCCGCGCTCATCGTGGGCTTCGAGTCCGCCGAGCTCCCCCAGGGCGCGCTGCTGGAGCAGGCGGTCGGCATCGCCCGCGACCACGGCGGGATAGTCCCCGATGACGAGCTGCTGGTGGCCGACGGGACGGGCGAGGCCACCGGGCGGTCCGGCGCGGCCGGCGCCTGGCGCAACGCGTTCATCCCCTCCGGGCCGGGGCTCACGGCCGGGCTCGGCCTTATCGGCGGCACCTTCGAGACGGCCATCACCTGGGACCGGTGGCCCGCGTTCGACGCCGCGGTCCGCGAGGCGGCCCGGCAGGTGCTCCAGGAGGCCTGCGGCGGCGGCACCGTGAACTGCCGGTTCACCCACGTGTACACCGACGGGCCGGCCCCGTACTACACCTTCTCCGGGGCCTACCAGCCCCGCAGCGACCCGGAGGCCACGCTGGCCGTCATCAAGGCCGGGGTGTCCGACGCGGTGATGGCGGCCGGCGGCACCATCACCCACCATCACGCGGTCGGGCGGCAGCACCGCCCGTGGTACGACATTGAGCGGCCCGAGCCGTTCGCGATCGCCCTGCGCGCGGCCAAGAAGGCGCTCGACCCGGCCGGCGTCCTCAACCCCGGCGTCCTCATCGACCCCTGACCCCGGCGGCGGCCGGCCGGCCGGGCGCTCCGGCCGGCCCCGCAGCGGGGTCCGCGCGCCCGCTAACCCGCCGGCCCGCGGGCGGGTTAGCGGCCAGGGCGGCCGGCCGCGGGGCCGGCCAGACCGGTCTCCCAGGCCCAGGCGGCGATCTCGACCCGGTTCCGCAGGCCGAGCTTCATCTGGATGCTGGCCACGTGGCTCTTGACCGTGCTGAGCGAGATGAACAGCCCGGCGCCGATCTCCTGGTTGGTCCGCCCGGTGGCGATGGCCGCGATGACCTCAGATTCCCGCTCCGACAGCGGCGCGGACGGCCGGACCGCGGCCGGCGCCCGGGCCGGCGCCAGCCGCTCGAGCAGCCGCAGGGTGATCGACGGGGAGATCAGCGCGTCGCCCGCGCTGGCCGCCCGGACCGCCTCGGCCAGCAGGACCGGGCCGGCGTCCTTGAGGATGAAGCCGACGGCCCCGGCGCGCAGCGCACCGTAGACGTACTCGTCCAGGTCAAAGGTCGTGACGATGACGACCCGGAGCGGGTCCGCGACACCGGGGCCGGCCAGCGCCCGGGTGACCTCGATCCCGTCCAGCCGCGGCATCCGGACGTCGACCAGGCACACATCGGGGCGCAGCCGCCGGGCCTGGGCCACGGCGTCGGCGCCGTCCGCCGCCTCGGCGACCACACAGATCCCGGGCTGGTCGTCCAGGATCAGGCGCAGCCCGCTGCGCACCATGGCCTGGTCGTCGGCGAGCAGGACCCGGATGGTCATGCCCGGCCCGGGGCGGGCAGGGCCGCGCGCACCGACCAGCCGCACGGCGGCCGCGGGCCGGCGTGCAGCGTCCCGCCGAGGGCCTCGACGCGCTCGCGCATGCCGACCAGCCCGTACCCGCCGGCGCCGGGGAACCGGGGCGGGCCGGCCGGGGGCGCGTCGTCGGTGACCTCGACGGTGATGGCCCGCTGGTCGTGGGCGAGGGTCACGGTGACCTCGCGCGCGCCGGCCGCGTGCCGGGTGACGTTGGTCAGGGCTTCCTGGACGACCCGGTAGACGGTGGTCGTCACCTCAGGCGGCCAGGCCGGCTCATCCGGGCCGGACGGCAGCCGGAGCCGCACGGCGGGGCCGCGCCCGGCGAAGCGGCCGACCAGGTCGGCGAGCCGTTCCGGGCCGGGGGCGAGCCGGCCCGCGTCGTCGCCGTCCCGGAGCAGGCCGATGACCTGCCGCATCGAGGCCAGCGCGCCGGCGGCCGCCGCCTCGATGCCGGCCAGTGCGTCATCGAGGCCAGCACTGCGGGGGCCGCCCTGGCCCGCGCCGGGAGAGCCGCCTGGCGCGTCATCGAGGGAGCCGCCCAGGGCGCCGGCAGACGAGTCGGGCCGGGCGGCACCGGCCGGCGAGCCGCCCGCGGCACCAGCGAACGAGACGGGGCGGGCGGCCCCGGCCGGCGCGCTTGCGGTCCGCCGGGCGGCGATGCGGGCCGCCTGGGCCTGGATCACGATGCCGGTGATGTGGTGGGCCGCCGCGTCGTGCAGCTCGCGGGCCAGGTCCAGCCGCTCGCTGCGCCGCGCGGCCTCGATAGCGGCCTGGTGCCGGGCGTCCCGGAACCGCAGCCACAGGCCGCCCGCCACCGCGACGGCCCAGCCCTGGGCCAGCACGTGCGTAGCGGCCTCCCAGGACTGGGACCGGAGGCCGTAGCTGGTGAGCCCCACGGCCAGCGCGCCGGCCGCGATGGCCCCCGCGGGCCGCAGCGGCAGCACCCGGGCCGCGGAGCCCACCAGCACGAGCAGGGCCACGGCCGCCGCCCCGCCCGGCTGGCCGGGCTGGTGCCCGAGCCAGGAGGCCAGCTCAGCGCCGGCGCAGACGGCCAGGGCCGCCGCGGCGGCCCTGGCCCGGCCGCGCCCGCGCAGCAGGGCGGCGCTGCCCGCGGCCGCGCCGACGGCGACATCGAGCAGCCAGCTGCGGTGATACGCCGCGATGTCGTAGGCCTCGCGGGCCAGCAGCGCGGCGAGCACGACCGCCAGCGCGGCATTGGCCGCGGCCCCGGGGCGCCGCGCCAGCCCCTGCAGCAGGTTCATGGCCTCAGGCTACGCAGCGGCCCGGGCCGGCGGACCAGCCGAAAGTACGACTCCCCCGGCCTGGTCCGTACTTCCGGCCGATGCCGCCCCGCGGCCCGCCCCCGCACAGTGGGCGGCGTGCTTTCTGAACTACTAGGCAAGGGGAACATGGCATGAGGGACACCACGTGAGCGCCGTCGTGCAGGCCCGCGGGCTGGGCAAGCGGTACCGGCAGCACTGGGCGCTGTCGGAGTGCACCCTGGACATCCCGGCCGGGCGGGTGGTCGGCCTGGTCGGACCGAACGGGGCCGGGAAGACCACGCTGCTGAGCCTGGCCGCGGGCCTGCTGGCCCCGACGGCGGGGACGATCGAGGTGTGCGGCGGCCGCCCCGGCCGCGACCGCGCGCAGCTGGCCCGGGTCGGCTTCGTGGCCCAGGACACGCCCACCTACGCCCGGCTGACCGTGGCCGATCATCTCCGGCTCGGCGCCCGGCTCAGCCCCGGCTGGGACGACGCGCTGGCCCGGCGCCGGACCGGGCGGCTCGGCCTGCCCCCCGGCCGCCGGGCCGGGCAGCTGTCCGGCGGCCAGCGCGCCCAGCTGGCCCTCACCCTGGCCATCGCCAAGCGCCCCGAGCTGCTGATCCTGGACGAGCCGGTCGCGAGCCTGGACCCGCTGGCCCGCAGCGAGTTCCTGGCCGACCTGCGCGACATCGTCACCGCGCAGGAGCTCAGCGTCGTGCACTCGTCGCACCTGGTGGCCGACCTGGAGCGGGTCTGCGACTACCTGATCGTGCTGGCCGGCTCGCGGGTCCAGCTGGCCGGGGACGCCGCGGCGCTGCTCGCCGACCACGAGCTGCTCACCGGCCCGAGCCCGGACCGCGCCGCGGCCGCAGGCCCGCCCGCCCGGCCGGTCATCGGCGCCTGGACCGCCGGCCACCAGACCACGGTGCTCGTCCGCCGGCCGGGCGAGGGCGAGGCCGCCGTCCCGGCCGGCTGGGCGTCCGCTCCGGCCCGCCTCGAAGACCTGGCCCTGGCCTACATGAGCCGGCCCCCGCACCAGGACGCCGGCCCCGGCGCCGATGCCGGGGCCGATGCCGGGGCTGCCCCCGGCGCCGGGACCGGCCGGACGCCCGGCCTGGAGGTGCGCTCATGATGTGGCTGACCTGGCGCCAGTTCCGCGTGCAGGCCGCGGTGCTCTACGGCGCCATGGCCCTCCTGGCCGCCGGCCTGGCCGCCACCGGCCCGGCCCTGGCCCGCCAGTACCGCGCCGACGGCAGCCATTTCCTCCAGGACATCAGCGGGACCGACCGCGCCCTCTATGAGGTCGGCGCCCTGGCCGTGCTGGCCGTGCCGGTCATCATCGGGCTGTTCTGGGGTGCTCCCCTGGTGACCCGGGAGCTCGACGCCGGCACGCACCGGCTGGCCTGGACCATGACCACGCGGGCGCGCTGGCTGGCCGCCAAGCTCGGCCTGACCGGCCTGGCCGCGGTCGCGGCCGGCGGCCTGCTCAGCCTGGCCGTGACCTGGTGGGCCAGCCCGGTCGACGCGGCCATCGCCGATACCCGGG
>FSXZ01001680.1_pt1 | contig 14416 bp, 12 predicted proteins | sample 1638121 | NCBI WGS metagenome assembly FSXZ01 (sample SAMEA3914788, study PRJEB12502) | metagenome | biome: forest; material: soil | place: Canada | collected 2011-07-03 | depth 0.1 m
CGTCAGGCCCCCTCTTAAGCAGCGAGGCGGCCCCGCCATCCGATGGGCGGGGCCGCCTCGCGCAGCACGCAGCTCAGGCCGCGTTGGCGCGGCGCATCCGGCGGCGGCGCTCCGAGGAGCGCTCGTCCTCGTTCAGCCCGCCCCAGGTGCCGTACTTCTCCGGCCGGCTCAAGGCGTAACCCAGGCACTCCGACCGCACCGGGCAGGCGGCGCATACGGCCTTGGCCTGCCGCTCGCGGACGTCGCGCTCAGGCTGGCGCTCCCCGTCCGGGCCGAAGAAGAGCACGACATCACGACCGCGGCACGCGGCGTCATCCTGCCAGCCCCAGTTCGGCCGTTGCATCAGGGCGGCCTGACGACGTACCTCAGACATGATTTACTCTCCTCAACCAGTTCGCGTGTACATTGCTGCCAGGCGGAGTGTTCAGGCGCCCGGCGACGCAAAGCGTCCGGGCGCACGTTTTTCTCGTGCGATGGCGGCATTCGCCCCGTCGCATGACACAACGCGCGGCAAAGCTGTGGTGTTCCCTGCATGGATCGCGGCGGGGACCCTGCCCAGTTCAACGTGCCCGGTGTTGCAACATGCCCCGGGGCCTCAATGTGCCCGGTGCCGCAACGTGCCCAGTGCTGTCGACCAACGTGCTAACGACCACCGTGCTAACTGACCACAGGGGCGTAAGGTCCTAGCCGCTTGGATAATCATGCCATCCGGCACGGGTATCGCGCAGGCGGGATGGCTAATTTGCCCGGCCGATACCAGTGGTACGTGTCCCACCATGTCGCACTAACTGGACAAGGCCGAGGCCGGAGGGACACCATAGACGCCATGTCGTCGTTCGACGCCGCCCCCTTGCCTCGCCTCGGCGAGGTCTTTTTCGACGTCAGGGGCAGTTCCCGGAGCATGAGGCTGAGCTGGTACGGCGACACCGGCGTGGCGGTCTTCAGCATCTGGCAGGGCGGCCGGTGCTCAGGCACCTTCCGGCTGCCCGTCGACGAGCTGGACCGCATGGTGAGCACCCTGCGCCGCGGCCCGGACCCCGCCGCGGGGCGGCCCGGCCTGCCGCCGCCCGACGCCCAGCGCCCCGGATCACCGGACTACGAGACGCCCGAGTACGGGATGCCCCGGCCCGCGAGCGGGCCGCCCGGGAATTTCCCGGCCGGAATTTCCCAGCCGGGCGTGTCGCCGCCCGCCGACTGGCGCGAGGGCGACCGGCGCGAGGGCGACCGGCGCGGCCGCCGCAGCCGCCCGGCCGGGGATTCCTCCGACACCGGGGGATACCTGGGCGGCCCGCGCACCGGCAGCTACGCCGCTGACTTCCCGGACCCGGCGCCCGCCCGGCCCGAGCCCGCCCGGCCCCGGCTGAGTGCCGCGCCGCCGCCCCGGCTGCCCGGCGACGCGCTGATCCACCCGGCCGACCCGCTCGGCCTCGGATATCAGCCCGCGGCCCCGGCGTTTCCGGCCGGCCGTGAGTACCCCGCGCCGGACTATCCGGCGCGGGAAAGCCGGGATTACCCGGCCGCCGATTCCGAATTCCCGGAGGCGGGCGGGTACGGCGAGCGCTCCGGATTTCCCGACCCGGGTTATGGCGAGGCGGAGTACCCGGCGGCCAGCCCGCCCGAGGCGGGCTATCCGGAGAACAGCTATCCGGACCCCGGTTATCCCGCGGCGGGCTATCCGCAGACGGGCGGCTACGCCCAGCCGGGCTACCCCGAGTCCCGCGGTTATCCGGGCGCCCCCGGGTATCCCGAGCCGGACCGCTATCCCGAGCCCGGCGGATATGGCGAGCCGGCCAGCTATCCGGACGCACCCCGCTATGACAGCGGCTACGGCAATAACGCCTTTGACAGCTATGACCGGGGCCCCCTCGATGACAGCGAGGACGCCCGCGACGCCGATGCCTACGGCCAGGCCGGCTACCCCGAAGGCGACCCCCGGCGGCGCTCCGGGCCGCGGCCGCCCCGCCCGGACCCGCGCTTACCGGCGCCGGGGCCGGACCCGGAGAATACCCATCCGCACGGCCTGATGGCCGATTTACCGGGCCCGGCGGCCAGGCACGCCCGCTGGTAATGACGCCCATCCCGGCTACCATCCCGCCGGCCCATCACACCCCGCCTGACCTGGCCATCTGCCCCGGCCACTGATCGCCCCACGGGGCTGGGCCCAGGCCCGCGCGCGCCCGGGCCGATCCCGGCCCGGGCCCGGATATTGCCCGACCGCCGTTTCTATGGTGACGTTTACCCTGGTGAGGCTCCTGGGGATACATTGACGGCGGGGGAAGGGGGATACGGGAGTGGCACAGAAGGTTTCGGTCACATTCGCGTGTGACTACGACTCGAAAGAGATTCCGGACGGCGAGCAGCTCACCAGGGCGTTCAGCCTCGACGGCCGGGACTACGAGATCGACCTATGCGAGAAGCACAGCCAGAAGTTCGACGAGGTGCTCACGCGGTTCAAGGAGAAGGCCCGCCGGGTGACCGGCCGCGTCAGCCGGCCTAAGCGCCGGACCGCGGCGCACCGCCAGCGCAGCGCGGACATTCGCGCCTGGGCCAAGCGCAACGGCATTCAGGTGAGCGACCGGGGCCGGATTCCGGCGCAGGTCATCTCGAAGTACGACGCCAGCCACTAGTCACGCGCCAGCCAGCCAGGGATACGGCTGGGCACGGGATACGGCTAGTCGCGGGACGTCGCGCTGCTGGCCGCCGCAGCGTCGCGGGGGACCAGCTCGGCCGCCGCCGGAGGCGCAGGACCGGGCTCCGGCGGCGGCGGCAGCGGCAGCGGCCCCACGCAGGCCGCCAGGGCCTGGGAGTTGGGGATGAAGATCAGGCCGTCGGCCGTCTCCAGCCGGACGTAGGTGATGCTGATGTCGGTGACCGTGCCGTCCAGCAGGCCGTAGAGCGCGCCCGCGCGGAACCGGACGTGGTCGCCGACCCGGAACGGCCGGGCGAACAGCAGCACCATCCCGGCGAACAGGTTGGACAGGGACTGCTGGGCCGCGATGCCGAGCAGCACCCCGGTGACGGCGCCGCCCAGGACCAGCTGCCCGACCGGCACGTCGGCGAGGTTCAGCGTGACCACCAGGACGGCGAAGATGCTGGCCAGGACGAGCGCGTAGCGGGCCACGCCGGCATGAGCCGCGCCGATGACGGGCCGCAGCAGGTCCCGGGCCTGCCCGGACAGCCCGAACGCCGCCGCCAGGCCGAAGACCAGGAAGACCGCCGCCCCGGACCATCTCAGGACGGCCTGGGTCGGGTCGCCCAGGTACCGGGCGTACCGGCCGTACTCCCCGGCGGCCAGGCCGCCCAGGGCCACGACCAGCGCGATGATGGACCGCCACGGCCGGGTCCGGGCTTTGACCCGGGCCACCTGCGCGGACATGTCGAGTTCACGTCGTTCGTGCAGATCCACGGCCCTACGCTATCGGCTGGACGCGCCGGCCGGCCCCCTACCGGGTGACGGCCGGCCGGGGGCTCAGGGCCAGCATCGGCCCCCCGACCGGCAGCACCCGGCCGCCCCGCATTCCGTTGATCACGCCCGCCGCGGAGGCGTACCAGGCCGCCGCCGCCGTGACGACGCCGACATAGCCCGCCCACTTGAGGATCTGGGCATTACCCGCCAGGCCCGCGATGACCAGCAGTACCTCGGTTACCTCCAGCGTCAGGAACACGGCGAACACCGCCGCGTTGACCTGGGTGCTGAACAGCAGCATGTAGGTGTTGAAGATCAGGAACGCGAGCACGATCCAGCCCTTGTCATTCGCGGCCTGCGCGGCGGTATCGTGCGGCGCGACCAGCAGGGCCCACAGGCCCAGGCCGATCCAGAACCCGCCGTAGGTCGAGAAGGCCGTCGACCCGAATACATTGCGGTTCCGGAACTCCCACATTCCCGCCAGGAGCTGGATCAGCCCGCCGTAGGCGAAGGCGTAGCCGAGGAACTGGCCGCCGCTGGAAGAGCCGGCCCAGCCGGCGTTGAAAGCAGACAGCAGGAACGTGGTCAGCGCGAATGCGGCCAGCCCGAGAGGAGCCGGATCAGCGATAACCGCGAGGCTGGTGATGGCCTGGTTGACCGGGGCCGGAGCATCGTCGTTGGTGCTCAATAGCGTGCCTCCCGTGCGTGGAGACGTCTGTTTTCTTTCCCGAGCGTAGCTCTGCCGCGCGTAGCTGGGGAGGCCCAGCTTTGGCCCGGTCCGCCATTCCCCGGCGCTATTGCGACTTGTCGCCGGCGGGCCCGGCCGCCGCGGCCGCCGGATTCTCCTCGGCCTTCTCGGCCCGGCGCAGGATGCCGCTCAGCCCGGCCCGCGTGGCCAGCACGTATATGCGGTCGCCGGCCATTAGCCGGTAATCCTGGGGCGGCGACCAGTCCTCGGTGTCCGCGCCCCGCGGGCGCAGGGCAATAACCCGGATGGTGCCCGGCTCGTGCACGTCGCCGACCGCCCAGCCGGCCAGCTCCGACCCGGTCCCGACGGGCACGTCGGCGATGACCAGCACGTGCCGGCCAACCGCGATGCTGCGCAGGACCTGGTGGTCGAGGATGGCGGCCGCGAACACCGGGGCGGCCAGGTAGGACACCGACCGGGAGACGGTGTTGCCGATGGTCTCCTGGACCCGGCGGGCCAGGTCGTCGTCGTAGAGCCGGACGATGATGCGCAGGTCCTCGGCCAGCGCCCGGGCGTGCAGGGCGGTCTCCAGGTTGACGATGTCGCTGTTGGTCACCGAGACCAGGGCCTGGCAGCTGGTGATGCCCGCCGCCCGCAGTGTCTCCTCCCGGTGCGTCTCGCCGATGACCACCCGCAGGCCCAGGCGCCGGGCCATGTCCAGGCCCGCGGCGGTCTCGCTCTTGTCCACGCAGACGACATCGACGCCCAGGTCGTGCAGCAGCCCGGCCACCCGGGTGCCGACATTGCCCAGGCCGGCCACGATGACATGGTCGCTGACCGGCCGCTCGGCGCCGGTGGCCGATCCGGTCAGCCGGGCGCCGACGACCACGGCGGTGATGAGCGGCAGGACGGCCAGCCCGTCGAACGTCAGCAGGAACTGGGCCACCTTGACCCCCAGCGGCAGCCCCTGCCCCGGCGCCGCGGTCCCGGCCGCGTCCAGCACGGTCAGGTACAGCGCATCGCCCCAGGAGATGCCCCGGGTGGTGACCAGGAGGGCGAAGCCGGCCACCAGGACGCAGATCAGGCCGAGGAAGACCAGGCCGATCCGCCGCCGGAGCAGCTCGCGGGCGAGCGCGCCCGCCGTCCGCAGCGGGCGCCGGCGCGTCCGGGCCAGCGGGTTGCGCGGGGTGCCGCTGGCCACGGCCAGGACCAGGCCGCTGGCCTGTGCCGCGGGCTGCAGGTCGGGCCGGCTGGCGTCCGGCCCGGCGGCCAGCCCGCAGACGACGTCGGCCGCGCTGACGTCCTCGCGCCGCGCCACGTACAGGGTGCGGCCCGACAGCCGGACGTGGCTCGGGGCGGGCTCGCCGAGCGCCGCGGCGACGAAGGCCGGGGCGGCCATGGCCGACTCCGACAGGACGGCGCAGTCGGCGAAGAAGGTCCGGATCCGGCTGCCCAGGCCGGTGTTGAAGATGGAGATGACCAGCCGCAGGTCCGGGTTGATCTCCTGGGCGCGCAGGGCGGCGTGAAAGTTGCCCAGGTCATCCTGGGCCAGCAGGGCCAGGCCGCGCGCCCCGCCCAGGTCAGCCTCCAGCAGCGCCTGGCGGTCGGGCTCGGCCCGCTCGATGATCCGCACGCCGGGCAGCCGGGCCAGCTGCGGGCCGTAGCCGCGGCCAGCGGCGGGCAGGATGACCGTGACCCGCTCGCCGTACCGGACGGTCAGCTCCTCCACCAGCCGGAAGGCCAGGGAGTCACTCCCGCACACGACGAGATGGTCACGCCGGGCACGCGGGCGCCGGCCCGGCGGGCGCAGGCCAGATGGGCGTGGGCCAGCCGGGCGGGAGGTCGGGGGCATGACGAGATCCTAGGCCGGACGGACCCGGCCAAGAAGCCCGAAATGCCCCCGGGGCGCCCGCGGCTACGCGGGGCCGGACTCGGCCGGGAGCTTGGCCGCGGCCGCCTCGTCGATCAGGAACAGCGTCAGCTCCCGGCCGCGGGCGCCGGCCGCCGGCACCTGGGCCGGGTCGCTGTCCGCCAGCGCCCGCGCCACGGCCTCGGCCTTCTCCGGGCCCGACGCGACGATCCACACCTCGCGGGCGGCCCGGATGGCCGGGAAGGTCAGGCTCAGCCGGGTCGGCGGCGGCTTGGGGCTGTCGTAGACGGGCACGACGGACCGCTCGGTCTCGTATACCGCGGGCTGGCCGGGGAACAGCGACGCGACGTGCCCCTCCGGCCCGATGCCCAGCAGCAGCACGTCGAACGACGGCACCAGGCCGCCCTCGGCGTCGGCCTCCAGCTCGGCGGCGTACTGCGCGGCGGCGGCCTCCGGGTCGTCCCCGTCCGGCCCGTCGCTGGGATCCATCGGGTGGACCCGGCCCGGATGGACCGGCACGTGGTCCAGGAGCGCGTGCCGGGCGCCGGCCTCGTTCCGCTCGGGATCGCTCGACGGCACGAAACGCTCGTCGCCCCACCAGACGTCCAGCCGGGCCCAGTTGACCAGGTCCCGGGGCGGGGCCTGGGCCAGCTCGGCCAGCAGCTTAGTCCCGATCCCGCCGCCGGTGAGGACGACCGAGGCGGTCCCGCGGGCGGCGATGGCCGCCGCCAGCCGCTCCGCCAGCTGCGCGGCGATGGCCCGGGCCAGCGAGTCCTCATCCGGGTGCACCTGTACCTGTGGCGCGCTCATGGCTATACCCCCAGTCCCACGGTGGTGGCGGCGAGCGTCTCACCATAGACCTCGTCCGGGTTCAGCCGCCGGAGTTCCTCGGCCAGCAGGTCGGCCGTGTCGCGCCGGTGCAGGGCGACGTGCCGGTCGGGCTGGCCGGGCTTGCTCAGGGTGGCCAGCCGGCCGTCGGCCCGGCTGACCGTGATCTCGCCGTCGTCGACCGCGAACCGCACCTGGGTGATGCCCGGCCCGCCGGAGATCTCCCGGCTGAACGGCACCCGGAGCCGGCTGGACAGCCAGGCGGTCAGCAGCTCGGCGGTCGGGTTGTCCTCCTCGGCCAGCACGACGCCGCCGTAGATGGCGCCGTCGGTCTGGTCCACGGTGGCGGCCAGCAGGGACCGCCACGGGGTGGCCCTGGTCCAGCTCAGGTCGGTGTCACCGGGCCGGTAGGCCGTGGCCAGCACCTGGAGCACCGCCGCCGGGTCGGCCCCGGCCGCGGCGTCGGTGATCCGCCGCTGGGCCAGCGCCCCGAGCGGCTCGGCGGCGGGCGTCTCCGGTGAGCTGCCCGGCCACCAGGTCACGACGGGGGTGTCCGGCACGAGCAGCGGCATGACGACCGAGTCGGGGTGCAGGCTCATCGGCCCGTACAGCCGCATCAGCACCGTCTGGCCGGCGGCGCCGTCGCCGGACCGGATCTCGGCGTCCAGCCGTGACTGGCCGTGCGAGCCGCGGCTGATGATGGCCAGCACCCGGCACGGGTGCTCTCGGCTGGCCTGGCTGGCCGCCCGCACCGCGTCGTGCTGGCGGGACTCGTCGGTCATGATGATCAGGTTCAGGACGACCCCGGTGGTGGGGCCGCCGAGCTGGTCACGGGCGCGGGTCAGGGCCGCGCGGACCTCGCTGGTCGTGGTGTCGGTCAAGTCGATGAGCATGCCGCCCAGTCCTCCGGAGCCTCTAGAGCCTGCGCCAGGCGCGGCCGTCACGGGCCAGCATGGCGTCGGCCCCGGCCGGGCCCGCCGTGCCGGCCGGGTACTGCTCGGGCTTGCCGTGGCTCGCCCAGTACTCCTCGATGGGGTCGAGGATCCGCCAGGACAGCTCGACCTCCTCCTGGCGCGGGAAGAGCGGCGGGTCGCCGATCAGCACGTCAAGCAGCAGCCGCTCGTAGGCCTCGGGGCTGGACTCGGTGAACGACTCGCCGTAGGCGAAGTCCATGTTGACGTCGCGGACCTCCATGGCCGAGCCGGGCACCTTGGAGCCGAACCGCAGGGTCACGCCCTCGTCCGGCTGAACCCGGATGACCAGGGCGTTCTGACCCAGCTCCTCGGTGTCGGTGGCCATGAACGGCAGGTGCGGCGCCCGCTGGAACAAGACCGCGATCTCGCTCATCCGCGCGGGCAGGCGCTTGCCGGTCCGCAGGTAGAACGGCACCCCGGCCCACCGGCGGGTGTTTATGGTGAGCCGGAGCGCGGCGTAGGTCTCGGTCACGGAGTCCGCCGGGATCCCCGCTTCCTCCAGGAAGCCGGGCACCTCGATGCCGCCCTGCCAGCCCGTCGAGTACTGCCCGCGGGCGGTGCCCACGGCCATGTCCTCGGGGATCTCGACCGCCGACAGCACCTTCTCCTTCTCGGCGCGCAGCGAGTCGGCCGAGAACGAGACCGGCTCCTCCATGGCCGTCAGGGCCAGCAGCTGGAGCAGATGGTTCTGGATGACGTCGCGCGCGGCGCCGATGCCGTCGTAGTACCCGGCCCGGCCGCCGATGCCGATGTCCTCGGCCATGGTGATCTGGACGTGGTCCACGTAGCCGCGGTTCCAGATCGGCTCGAACAGGGTGTTGGCGAAGCGCAGGGCCAGCAGGTTCTGGACCGTCTCCTTGCCCAGGTAATGGTCGATCCGGAACACCGAGTGCGGCGGGAAGACCGCGCTGAGATTGGTGTTCAGCTCGCGCGCGCTAGCCAGGTCATGACCGAACGGCTTCTCGATGACGACCCGCCGCCACGACCGGCTGCCCTCATCCGGGGTCGACAGCCCGGAGCGCTTGAGCTGCTGGACGACCTGCTGGAACGCGCTGGGCGGGACGGACAGGTAGAAGGCGTAGTTGCCGCCCGTGCCCCGCTCCACGTCCAGCTGGCGCACGGTCTCCGCCAGCTGGTCGAAGGCGGCGTCGTCGGCGAACTCGCCGGGCACGAACCGCACGCCCTCCGACAGCTGGTTCCACACTTCCTCGCGGAAGGGAGTCCGGGCGTGGGCCTTGACCGCGTCGTGGGCGATGCGGGCAAAGTCCTCGTCCTCCCAGTCCCGGCGGGCGAAGCCGACCAGCGAGAAGCCCGGCGGCAGCAGCCCCCGGTTGGCCAGGTCATAGATGGCCGGGAGCAGCTTCTTGCTGGCCAGGTCGCCGGTGACGCCGAACAGCACGAGCACGCACGGTCCCGCCACCCGCGGGATCCGCCGGTCCCGCGGGTCCCGCAGCGGGTTGGGGATCATGCGCTGTCCCCCGAGCCGGCCATCTCCTTCTTGACCGTCTCCAGCAGCTGGTTCCAGGACACGCCGAACTTGTCCACGCCCTCGTCCTCCAGCACCTGGACGACGTCGTCATAGTCCACCCCGACCGCGGCCAGCTGCTGGAACAGCGCGCGGGCCTGGTCGTAGGTCCCCGCGATGGTGTTGCCGCGGACGTCGCCGTGATCGGCCACGTCGTGCAGGGTGGGCTCGGGCATGGTGTTGACGACACCCGGGGCGACCAGGTCGGTGACGTACATGGTGTCCCGGTACTCCGGGTTCTTGGTGCTGGTCGAGGCCCACAGCGGGCGCTGCGGCCGGGCGCCGGCCGCGGCCAGCGCCTGCCACCGGTCGGTGGCCGAGCGCTGCTCGAACAGCTCATAGGCCAGCCGGGCGTTCGCGACCGCGGCCTGGCCGCGCAGCGCCTGCGCCTCGGGGGTGCCGATCTTGTCCAGCCGCGCGTCGATCTCGGTGTCGACCCGGCTGACGAAGAACGACGCCACCGAGGCGATGGTCTTGAGGTCCCGGCCCGCCTTGGCCGCGCCCTCCAGGCCCGCCATGAACGCGTCGATGACCTCCCCGTACCGCTTGAGGGAGAAGATCAGCGTGACGTTGACGCTGATCCCGTCGGCCAGGGCGGCCGTGATGGCGGGCAGGCCCTCCTTGGTCGCCGGGATCTTGATGTACATGTTGGGCCGGTCCACGCTCCACCACAGCGCCCGGGCCTCGGCGATGGTCTTGGCCGTCTCGCGCGCGATCCGCGGGTCCACCTCGATGGACACCCGGCCGTCCTGGCCGTCGGTCATGTCGTACATCGGGCGCAGCACGTCGGCTGCCCACCGGATGTCATAGGTGGTGATCGACCGGGCCGCCTCGTCGATGTTGACCCCGCGCACGGCCAGGTCGGCCACCTGCTCGGTGTAGGCGTCGCCCTTGGACAGCGCGGCGGCGAAGATCGTCGGGTTGGACGTCACGCCGATGACGTGGAAGTACTTGATCAGGTCGGCCAGGTTGCCGGTGCGCAGGCGCTCCCGGCTGATGTCGTCGAGCCATACGGCCACGCCGGCCTCGCTCAGCTGGCCCAGCTGGCCGATCTGGTCGTGGGGCTGGGGCGTCGTCATGACAGTGTCTCCTTCCGGACCCGGGCCAGGCTGGCCCGGGCGGCTTGCACCACGTGCTCGGCGGTGAAGCCGAATTCCTCGTACATTTTCTGGTAGGCGGCGGACGCGCCGTAATGCTCCAGGCTGACGCTCGCGCCGTGGTCGCCCACGAAATTCCGCCAGCCCTGCGCGATGCCCGCTTCGACGCTGACCCGGGCGCGGACCGCGGCGGGCAGGATCTGCTCCCGGTAGGCCTCGTCCTGCTGCTCGAACCACTCCACGCACGGCATCGAGACGACCCGGGTCGCGATGCCCGCCGCCTCCAGCTGCTCACGGGCCGCGACCGCGATCTGCACCTCGCTGCCGGTGCCGATCAGGATCACGTCGGGCGCCCCGCGGCCGGCCTCGGCCAGCACGTAGGCGCCCCGCTCGGTGCCCGGCCCGGACGCCGCGAAGGTGGGCACCGCCTGCCGGGTCAGGCACAGCCCGGCCGGCCGGTCAGTGTGCTCCAGGACGGCCCGCCAGGCGGCCGCCGTCTCGTTCGCGTCCGCCGGGCGGACCACGTCCAGGCCGGGGATGGCGCGCATGGCCCACAGGTGCTCGACCGGCTGGTGGGTCGGGCCGTCCTCGCCCAGGCCGATCGAGTCGTGGGTCCACACGAAGGTGGTCGGGATCTTCATCAGCGCGGCCAGCCGGACCGCCGGGCGCATGTAGTCGCTGAACACGAAGAACGTGCCGCCGTAGGGCCGGGTCAGGCCGTGCAGGGTGATGCCGTTGCAGATCGCGGCCATGGAGAACTCGCGGATGCCGAAGTGCAGGGTCCGGCCGAACGGGTTGCCGGGGAACATCTTGGTCTGGTGCTCGGTCGGGATGAAGGACGGCTCGCCCTTCATCGTGGTGTCGTTGCTGCCGGCCAGGTCGGCCGACCCGCCCCACAGCTCGGGCAGCACCGGGGCCAGCGCGTTCAGCACCTGGCCCGACGCCGACCGGGTGGCGATGCCCTTGGCGTCCGGCTCGAAGGCCGGCAGGGCCCGCGCCCAGTCGTCCGGCAGCTGCCGGCTGACCAGCCGGTCCAGCAGGGCCCGCTGGTCCGGGTGGGCCTGGGACCACGTGCCGAACTGCTCGTTCCACTGCGCGTGCGCCTGCGCGCCGCGCTCGGCGACCAGGCGCGCGTGCTTCACCGCGTCGGGCTCCTCGGGGAAGTTCACGTCCGGGTCGAAGCCCAGGATGCGCTTGGTCGCGGCCACTTCCTCGTCGCCCAGGGCCGCGCCGTGGGCGGCGCCGGTGTTCTGCTTGGTCGGCGCGGGCCAGCCGATGATCGTGCGCAGCACGATGAGCGACGGCCGGCCCCGCTCGGCGCGGGCCGCCCGCAGCGCCGCGTACAGCGCCGGGACGTTCTCCTCGTAGCCCTCGGCCTGCCGCCAGCTGACCCGGTGCACGTCCCACCCGTAGGCCTCATACCGGGCCGCCACGTCCTCGGACTTGGCGATGTTGGTGTCGTCCTCGATCGAGATGCTGTTGTCGTCGTACAGCATGACCAGCTGGCCGAGCTCCTGGTGGGCGGCCAGCGAGGCGGCCTCGTGATTGATGCCCTCCTCGATGTCCCCGTCGGAGCAGAAGGCGTAGATGTAGTGGTCGAACGGGCTCGACTCCGGGGCCGCGTCCGGGTCCAGCAGGCCGCGCTCCCGGCGCTGGGCCATGGCCATGCCCACGGCCATGGCCACGCCCTGGCCGAGCGGGCCGGTGGTGGCCTCGACGCCCGCGGTCAGCCCGTGCTCCGGGTGGCCCGGGGTCAGGCTGCCCCACGTGCGGTACTCCTCCAGGTCCCCGAGTTTCAGGCCGTAGCCCGAGAGGTACAGCTGGATGTACAGGGTGAGGCTGGAGTGGCCGCAGGACAGCACGAACCGGTCCCGCCCGATCCACCCCGGGTCGGCCGGGTCATGCCGCATGACGTGCTGATACAGCAGGTAGGCGGCCGGGGCCAGGCTCATGGCCGTGCCCGGGTGCCCCGATCCGGCCTGCTGGACCGCGTCCATGGCCAGGACCCGGACCAGGTCCACGGCCCGCTGGTCGGCTGGCGACCATTCCAGTGCTTCTGGCAACTCGCTCACGTCGGAACCCCTCCGCCTCAGACTCCGCTCAACACACGTGCGTCAAACACCGCAAATAACCCGGCGATCAAATGTTTCCGGTTGGATTTCGCACCGCCACCTGACCCTATCCCCAACGGGCGAAAGCTAACCGGCCGCGATCGTGAACCTCATGTGAAAGGATTAGCGCGGGACAAGCCTGCCCCGGTCGCGCAGGGCGTAGGGCAGGAGCAGCACCGTGATCCAGATGGACGTCGCGCCCAGCTCGTGGACCCAGACCAGCCCGGCCGGCAGCCCGCTGAAGTACTGCGCGTAGCCCACCGCTCCCTGGGCGAAGATCAGGCCGACCAGCAGCCAGCCCAGCCGCACCGCGCGGCGCGGCGCGCTGCCCAGCCGCAGGCTCAGCACCAGCGCGATGACCAGGCCGCCCAGCAGCCAGCCGATGTCGGCGTGCAGCTGGGTGACGGCGGCCAGCGGCAGCGAGTACCGCGGCACCGAGCGGGCGCCCGCCAGCGGCCCGGTCCCGGTGACCACCGTCCCGGCCGTCATCATCAGCCCGACCACGGCGATCAGGCCGAGCGCGATCAGCCGGACCTCCCGGCGGACCAGCGGCCGGCCCGCGGCGGCCGGCTCCTGGCAGCGCACGTACAGCGCCACCGTGGCCGCCACCAGCGCCATCGAGGCCAGGAAGTGCACGGATACCCAGATCGGGTCGAGCTTGGTCAGGACCACGATGCCGCCCAGCACGGCCTGCGCCACGATCGCGCCCGGCTGCGCCGCGGCCAGCCAGACCAGGTCCCGGCGCCGCCCGGCGGTCACTCCGTCCCGGAACCGCCAGGCCGCCACGCAGACGATGACCGAGATCACGAAGATGGCCGCCGTGACCAGCCGGTTGCCGAACTCGACCCACCGGTGTATGAGCGAGTCCCCGGTGTCGCCGCTGGCCACCAGGCTGCGGGCGGTGCACTGCGGCCAGTCCGGGCAGCCCAGGCCCGACTGGCTGAGCCGGACCGCCGCCCCGGTGAGGATGATGGCCGCCGACGCCGCCACCCCGGCCAGGGCGATCCGCCGCATGACCGCGGGGGAGGGCGCCAGCACCAGGTCCGCGACCCGCCGCGCCGACCAGCCGCGCAGCGCGCCCGGCGCGCCGGGCGGCGCCGCCTGGTCCGGGGTAGCGAGATGGGGCACCTACACATCGTAGGAGTTCCCGGCCACCAGTCCGCCCCCGGCCTGGCTTACGCCCGGCCTGGCTTACGCCCCCGGCGCCGGCGGCAGGCCCGCGCCCTGGCGCTCCGGCTCCGCGGGCTCCGCCCCCGGCCCGGCGGCCGGGGGCGCGGCCCGGCTGCCGCCCCGCGCGGCGCCCGCGCTGGCCACGGTCACGCAGGCGATGGCCAGCCACTGCCGGGCGCCGAGCGCCTGGCCGAGGATGACCAGCCCGGCCAGGGCCGCGACGGCCGGCTCCAGGCTCATCCAGATGCCGAACACCCCGGCCGGCACGCGGCGCAGCGCCTCCAGCTCCAGCCGGTAGGGAATCACCGAGGACAGCAGCCCGACGGCCAGGCCGACGGCCAGCACGCCGGGCCGGGCCATGGCCCGGCTGCCGTCCGCGATCGCCGTCGGGGTGACCACCACCGCGGCCACCACCATGGCGATGCTCAGCCCGGCCGACCCGCTGAACCGCCGGCCCGTGGCCCGGCTGAGCAGGATGTAGACCGCCCAGCTGGTCGCCGCGGCCAGCGCGAACACGATGCCCGCCACTGAGCTGCGGCCGCCGTGCAGGCCGTCGGCCAGCAGCGCCACCCCGGCGCCGGCCAGCAGCACCCAGATCCCGTCCACCAGCCGCCGGGACGACGCGACGGCCACCGCGAGCGGGCCGAGGAACTCGATCGTCACCGCCACGCCCAGCGGGATCCGGGCGAAGGACTGGTAGATCGAGTAGTTCATGATGCCGAGCGTGACCCCGAAGGCGAGCACCAC
>FSXZ01000704.1_pt1 | contig 14392 bp, 11 predicted proteins | sample 1638121 | NCBI WGS metagenome assembly FSXZ01 (sample SAMEA3914788, study PRJEB12502) | metagenome | biome: forest; material: soil | place: Canada | collected 2011-07-03 | depth 0.1 m
AACGGCGGCAGTGGCAGCTCCGACATCACCGTCGGCAGCGGCGGCTCCTCGAGCGGAGGAGGCGGTGGCGGCGGCACCTGCACCGCAACGCTCTCCGCGGGAACGCAGACGAGCACCACGTACACCCTCGACGTCGCCGTCACCGGCTCCAGCACCTGGACCGTGACGATGGACATGGTGGCCCCCGCCGTGGTCGCCGCCACCACGAACGTCGACGCCACCTGGCCCAGCCAATACGTCATGACCGCCACCCCGGACGGCAACGGCAACGACTTCACCGTCACCATCACGACAAACGGTGAATGGACCTGGCCATCAGCCTCCTGTAGCACGAGCTAGCGGTAGATCGCCGGGCGGTGGTGCGCCCGTACTCGGGCTCGCCACCGCCCCCATGTCCCGCGGGTGATCCGCGACCTCGAATCGTCATTACTCCACAGAGAGGCACCACCTTGAAGCGACGCGATCTCCTTGTTCTGGGCGCCGGTGCGCTCGCACTCCCCGCAACCGTCCCGTCCGCAGCGTTCGCCGCAAGCCGCACGCCGACCGCTCGCCCCGGGAACGGGTCCGCCGCCCAGGGGCGACCGCCGGCCGGGCCGAAGGCGGCTGCCGCGCCGGCCGCGGACGCCACGACGGGTGAGGGCCTGCGCGACCTGGCCGCACGCATCGACATGCGGTTCGGCACCGCGGTCACCCCGTTCGACCTCGACACCCCCGCCTACACACAGGTCCTCGCCGACCAGTTCTCCGTGGTCACGCCGGCCAACGAGATGAAGTGGGGTGTCGTCGAACCCGAACAGGGCGTGTTCGACTGGTCGGGGGCCGACCGGCTCGTCGCCTTCGCCGAGGCGCACGGCCAGCTCGTGCGCGGCCACACGCTGCTGTGGCACAACCAGCTGCCGGACTGGCTCACGACCGGAGTGGCGAACGGCACCATCACCGCCGGGCAGCTCGCCGACCTGCTCAAGCAACACATCTTCACCGAGGTCACGCGCTACCGCGGCAGGATCTGGCAGTGGGACGTGGCGAACGAGTTCTTCACCGACGCCGACCCGTCCGGAATCGACCCGCAGAACTTCTGGATCGCCGCCCTCGGCCCCGGGATCATCCCGCAGGCTTTCCGGTGGGCCCGCCAGGCCGATCCGGGCGCCCTGTTGTTCTACAACGACTACAACATCGCGGGCGAGGACGGGACGAACGCCAAGAGCGACGCGGCGTACGCCTGGTTGCAGCAGTTGCGGTCGCAGGGCGTGCCGATCGACGGCGTCGGAAACCAGGGCCATCTCGACACCCAGTACGGCTTCCCGACGCAGATGGCCGCCGACCTGCAGCGCTATGCGGACCTGGGGCTGAAGGTCGCGATCACCGAGGCGGACGTGCGCACCTTCGTCGACGGCCCGGCCACGCAGGTGCCCACCGACCATCTCGCCACCTTCGCCCAGCCCTACGAGTTCTCCCAGATGCTCAAGGCCGCCATATCCGTACCCGAATGCATCTCATTCACGGTGTGGGGCTACGGCGACGCCGACTCCTGGGTTCCCGGCACCTTCACCGGCGAGGGCTACGCCACCTTGTACGACGTGAATCTGCAGCCCAAGCCGGCCTTCTTCGACCTCCAGCAGGACCTGCAGCTCGCCGCGTACGGCGCGCCACGGCACGCCTGACAGTTCCTTCGGCCACACACCGAAGTCCGCATTCTCGTGCGGTGGCCTTCGCAGGCCACCGCACGAACACGGGTCAGTGCAGGGCGATCGCCGTCCACGACGTGGGCGGCAGTTCGATGGTGACCGTGCCGTGCACGAGAGTCGCGCTCGTGTTCGCCGACGGGGTCACCCGGTGCTGGTCGGCGAGCGTGTTCTTCGCGTACACGTCGGAATCGGCGATCGTGACCGCTTCGGCGACGCGCGACGAGCCCAGGCTGCGCACGTCGATCGTGACCTGCGCCGCCTCCCTCAGATCGCGGTTGACGAGGAAGACCGCGGCTCGGTCCCCGTCCACGGTCGCGACGGCGTCCACGGTCGGCGCGTCACCGTGGCGCGCCGTGGCGTACGCGGGCGCCTCGATCAGGGCCCGGATCACCTCGCCGGAAGCGAGCCGGCTCGTGATCGAGAACGGGTAGAACGTCGTCTGGCGCCAGGCCGGCCCGCCGGGCTCGGTCATGATCGGCGCGATCACGTTGACGAGTTGCGCGAGCGATGCCGAGGCCACGCGGTCGCTGCGCTTGAGGAGTGTCATCAGCAGGTTGCCGACGACGACGGCGTCCGCGACCGTGTACACGTCCTCGAGCTGCCGAGGGGCGTGCCGCCATTCCGCGTCGACCTCCCTGGATTCCTGATGCTCCTTGAGATACCACACGTTCCACTCGTCGAAGGAGATGTCGATCTTCTTGTTCGAGCGCTTCTTGTATCCCACATGGTCGGCGGTCGCGACGACGGTGTCGATGAAGTAGTCCATGTCGATCGCCGAGGCGAGGAAGGAGCCGAGGTCGCCGTCGTGCTCCTGGTAGTACGCGTGGCACGAGACGTAGTCGACCTGGTCGTAGCTGTGCTCGAGCACCGTGCGCTCCCAGTCCCCGAATGTCGGCATGCCGGACCCGGAGGAGCCGCAGACCACGAGCTCGAGATCCTTGTCAGCCATCTTCATCGCGGCGGCCGTGCGGGCGGCGACCTTGCCGTAGTCGTCCGCCGTCATGAATCCGGTCTGCCACGGCCCGTCCATCTCGTTGCCTAGACACCACATACGCACGTTGTGCGGGTCCGGCGCACCGTTGGCGATGCGCAGGTCCGAGAGCGCGGTACCGGACGGATGGTTGGCGTACTCGAGCAGGTCGAGGGCGGGCAGGATGCCTCGCGTGGCGACGTTGACCGCCAGCATCAGCTCGGAGCCGGTGAGCTTGAGCCACCTGGCGAACTCGTCCAGACCGACCTGGTTCGATTCGAGCGAGTGCCAGGCGAGGTCACGGCGCACCGGGCGCTTTTCGCGCGGGCCGACCGAGTCCTCCCAGCGGAAGCCGGAGACGAAGTTCCCGCCCGGGTAGCGGATGGTCGTGCTGCCGAGCTCCTTGACGAGTTCGACGACGTCCATGCGGAACCCTTCGTCGTTCGCGCTGGGGTGTCCCGGCTCGTAGAGCCCGGTGTACACGCAGCGGCCGAGGTGCTCGACGAACGAGCCGAAGGTGCGGCGCCGGACCGGGGCGATGACGGCCTGCTTGTCGAGCACGATGTGGGCGCGGGGCAATGCGAGGGTCCCTTCCTGCGGGGATGGCGCGAAGTGTGCGGGCTTTGCGACGCCTCCAGTGGCGCTCTGCCCCCGCCGAAGGCACGGCGGGGGCAGGCGTGTGACGGACGGTGCGGCGCGGATCGCGTTGCCGTTTCAGCCCTTCACGGCGCCGGTGAGGCCGCCGACGATCCGCTTCTGGAAGATCGAGAAGAAGACCAGCGCGGGCAGCATGGCGAGCGAGGTGAACGCGAGGACCTTCGCGGTGTCGGTGGAGTATTGCGAGGAGAACGCCTGGACACCGAGGGGCAGCGTGAAGTTGGCTTGCGAGTTGAGGATGTACAGCGGCAGGACGTAGTTGTTCCAGCTGCCGATGAACGCGAGGATGCCGACGGTCACCACGCCGGGCAGCGAGAGCGGGAGCACCATGCGGGCGAAGAATCCGAGCCGGCTCGTGCCGTCGAGTGCGGCGGCCTCCTCGAGCTCCTTGGGGATGGCTCGGAGGAACGGGACCAGGATGATGACGGTCGTCGGCAGGCCGAAGGCGATCTGCGGGATGATCACGCCGGCCAGGTTGTCGATGAGGCCGAGGTCCTTGATGACGATGTAGAGCGGGGTGATCGCGATGACCAGCGGGAACATCAGGCCGGCGGCGAACAGGGAGTACATCGCGCCTTTGAGCTTGAAGTCGTAGCGCGCGAGCACGAAGCTGACCATCAAGCCGAGGATGACGGTGCCGGCGCTGCTGGCGAGCGCGACGACCGCGGAGTTCGCGAACTCGCCCCAGAAGGTCACCGATTCCAGGATGCCGACGTAGTTGCCGATGACCCAGGGGTGCGGCAGTCCGGCCGGACTGATGGTTATCTGCGAGTTCGTACGGAATCCGCCGACCACGATGTAGAGCACCGGTGCGATGCAGATCGCGATGAACAGCAGGGCGATGAAGTAGGTGACGGGGCTGCCCCACTTGTCCGGCTTCTCGCGACCCCCGCGACGGCGAGAGGACCACGGCCGGGCGGTCGTCGCGCTCATCAGATGGCTCCTTCGGTGACGGCGCCCCGCAGGTCACGGCGCAGGACGAAGCGCTGGTAGATCAAGGCGACGACGAGCGAGATGAGGAACATCACGACCGCGACGGCGCTGCCGTAGCCGTAGTTGCCCGCGTCGCGGCCCTGGGCGACCATGTAGATCGCCATGGTCGAGGTGCCCGCGGTGCCGGAGACGTACTGGCCCCAGATGATGTAGACGAGGTCGAACAGCTGCAGCGAGCCGATGATCGAGAGGAATCCCCAGATGCGGATCGTCGGCCCGAGCAGCGGAACGGTGATGCGGCGCTGCATCTGCCAGAAGGTGGCGCCGTCGAGGGCGGCGGCCTCGTAGATCTCGTCGGGGATCGACTGCAGGCCGGCCAGCATCAGGATCACCGCGAAGCCGATGTACTTCCAGGAGATGATGGCCATCAGCGTCCACAGCGCCAGGTTCGGGTCGGCGAGCCAGTCGTGCTGCAGGGAACCCAGGCCGATGTTGGAAAGCAGGTCGTTGACGGCGCCGTTGCCCTGGAGCATCAGGCTCCAGCCGGTGCCGACGATGACCTCGGAGATGACGTAGGGCACGAAGATCAGAAGGCGGATGACCGAACGCCCGCGGATCTTCTGGTTGAGCAGGAGCGCGAGACCGATCGCCACTGGGCCCTGGATGACCAGCGAAAGCACCATGATCAGCAGGTTGTGCCACAGCACCTGCTGGAACGCGGGGTCGGTGAAGATCAGCTTGTAGTTGTTCAGGCCGATCCAGTCGGTGGCCGGGCCGTAGCCCTCCCACCGGTAGAAGCCGTAGTACGCGGCGACCGCGACCGGGAAGATCACGAAGGCGAGGAACATGATGATCGCCGGCCCGGACAGGAACGCGATCTCGAGCCGCATTCTGGCACGGCCGCGGCGGCGGCGCGCGGCCGCTCGCGGCGGAGCCGGGGACGCGGACTGCGCCGCGTCCCCGGCTCGGTGCGTGCCCTGCGACTGGCGCCTGTCGGCGGTGTCAGTACCCAGGGTTTCGTTCATGATCTGCGTACTCAGCCCTTCGCGGCGGCTTCGTTGGCGGCCGAGACGATGGCGGCGGGGCTGCCCTGGCCGGCCATCATGCTCACCACCGCGGTGTTCAGGGCGTTGCCCACGTTCTCACCGAACTCGGTGTCGAGGTAGAGCACGGAGTAGCCGGCCTTGTTGGCGGCCTGCAGTGCCGAGACGTTGTAGGGCTGGGTGATGATCGACTGGGCGGCCTGGTTCACCGGGATCGACTGGAAGGCCTTGGCGTAGGCCTCCTGCTGGTCCTTGGTCACCAGGAATTCGAGGAACTCGAAGGCCTCCTTCGGCGCGTTCTTGGACAGCGAGTACGCGTCGCTGCCGCCCATGATGGCGCTCGGGTCGCCCTGGCCGCCGGCCACGGCGGGGAACGGGAACCAGCCCAGGTCGGGCAGCGGCTGCTGGTTCGGGGTCAGGCTGCTGATCACCCCGGGATCCCAGCTGCCCATGAGCTCCATGGCCGCCTTGTGGTTCGCGACCATACCTGCCGAGGACCCGGCGCCCTGCTGCGAGGGGGTCGTGAGGAAGCCGTTCTGGAACGGGTTGACCTTCAGGAACGCACTCAGGTCGTCGCCGGCCTTGGTCCAGCACGGGTCGGTGAACTTGAGCGAGGCGGCCGTGGCGGCCATGGCGGACTGGCTGCACTCGCGCAGCGCGAAGTTGTAGTACCAGTGTGCCGCCGGCCACGCATCCTTGGCGCCGACCGCGATCGGCGCGACGTTGATCGCCTTCAGCTTCGCGACGTCGGCCTCGAGCTCGGCTATCGTCGTCGGCGTCGAGGTGATCCCGGCCTGCTTGAACAGGTCCTTGCTGTAGTAGATGCCCTCGGGCTGCGTGTCGAAGGGCACCGCATAGACCTGGCCGCCGATCGTCTGGCTACTCAGGGCGCTGGCACCGACGTTCGTCTTGTCCGTGGCGGTCAGGTCCAGCGCCTGGAGCTGGCCGGCGTTGACCTCGGCCTGCATCTTCCCGCCACCGCGCTGCAGGAAGATGTCCGGCGCCGAGTTCGCGTTGAGGACGGTCTGCAGCTTGCCGTCGAAGTCCTCGTTCTGGATCGTCTGGTACTGGATCGTGACGTTCGGGTGCAGCGCTTCGAACTGCTTCGCAGCGGCGTTGAAGTAGTTCATGCCGTCCGGGCCGTTCGTCGCGTTCTCCCAGAAGGTGATCGTGACCTTGCCGTCGGCCGAACCACCGCTACTGCCGCCGCTTCCGCCGGCGCAGCCGCTCGCGGCGAATGCGATGCCCAAGCCGATCGCGACGGCCGTCACGCCGCGCGTTTTCCTCGTCATCGTGGAAATTCCCCGATCCGTCGTCGTTGTCGCATCTGAGTCCCCAGGGGCACCGGGGGCTGGCGATGAGTTTGCGCGTGAGGTTCCGAACTTGTCAATCGTTGTCGATAACGATTTCTAAGGCTATGGTGGCGGCGTGCAGCAGCCAAGAGCCCGAGTCACCATCCGCGACGTCGCCGAACATGCCGGCGTTTCGGTCGCCACCGTGTCCAAGGTCATCAACCAGCGCTACGGCGTGGCCGCGGACACCATGACCCGCGTGCAGGCCGTCATCGACGAACTCGGATACGAGGCGAGCCTGGTCGCGCAGAGCCTGCGCAACCACCGTACGAACGTGATCGGCATCCTGGTCGCGGACCTGGAGCCGTTCAGCACCGAGCTGCTCAAGGGCGCGGCGGACGCGATCCGCGGCAGCGGATTCGAGCTCGTGGTCTACAGCGCGGGCGGGCGCACCGGCGACATCGTGGGCTGGGAGAAGCGCTACCTCTCGCGGCTGAGCGGCACGCTGGTGGACGGCGCCGTGCTGGTGACCCCGACGGTCGTGGAGGTGCAGTACGGCGCGCCCGTCGTCGCGGTCGATCCGCACACCGGCACTTCGGGCTTCCCGACGGTGGACGCGGACAACCTGCGCGGCGCGCGCCTGGCGACCGAGCACCTGCTCGACCTCGGACACCGGCGGATCGCCCTGCTGGCCGGCCGCGCCGACCTGCAGTCCGCGAAGCTGCGCGAGCAGGGTTACCGTGAGGCGCTGGCGGCGGCCGGCCTGCCCTTCGACGACTCGCTGGTACGCGTCGGCGGGTACGACGCGGACCTGTCCAAGCTCGCGGCGCACGAACTGCTGACCGCTCCGCAGCGCCCGACCGCGGTGTTCGCGGCCAACGACGTCACGGCGATCGCGACGATAGAGGTCGCGCTCTCCCTCGGGCTGCGGGTGCCCGAGGACGTGTCCGTCGTCGGCTTCGACAACATCCCCGAATCGGCGCTGTGCACCCCGCCGCTGACCACCGTCAACCAGCCGATCCGCACCATGGGCGAGCATGCGGTGGAGATGCTGATCCGGCTGATCCGCGAGCAGCCCGTGGAACAGACGCATGTCACGCTGGCCACGGAACTGGTCGTGCGCAGATCGACCGCGCCGGCGGCCACAGCGCCGACCGCATCCTGAACTAAATACTCTTATATCGGAACGCGCCGACGCGTTCCGGGGCCGTGGTCCCGGGACAGCGCCGACGCGCCCCGATCCCTCCGCACGACCCCGACCCGCGGCGCGGCGCCGCATCGTTCACGGGTGCCCGGGCCACCCGGCACCCGGCTCCACCCCCGGACGGGGAGCCCACGCTTCCCGATTAAGGACGGCCGCACATGGCTACAGAGAACACCGCCCTCGCCGAACTGTGGCGGGACTCGGCCGCCCCGCCCGCCGACCGTGTCAGGGACCTCATACCGCGCATGTCGGTGCGGGAGAAGGTGGCCCAGCTGTACGGGGTCTGGGTGGGCGCCGACGCCACCTCGGGGCAGGTCGCGCCGTTCCAGCACTCCTCGGAGCTGCCCCCCGCCGACTGGTCCGACGTGCTGCGCGACGGGGTGGGGCAGCTCACCCGGCCGTTCGGCACCGCGCCGGTGGACCCGGTGGCCGGGGCGCGCGCGGTGGCCAACACCCAGCGGGAACTCGCCGAGGCGGGCGTGGGAATCCCGGCGCTGGTCCACGAGGAGTGCCTGACCGGCCTCGGGGCCTGGCAGGCCACGATCTACCCCTCGCCGCTTTGCTGGGGAGCGAGTTTCGACCCGGAGCTCGTGCGCCTGGTCGGCGAGCAGATCGGCACGACCATGCGGCGGCTGGGCGTGCACCAGGGCCTGGCCCCGGTGCTCGACGTCGCGCGGGACCTGCGCTGGGGCCGGGTCGAGGAGACCATCGCGGAGGACCCGTACCTCGTCGGCACGCTCGGCGCCGCATACGTTCAGGGCCTTGAGTCCACCGGCATCGTCGCGACGCTCAAGCACTTCGCCGGCTACAGCGCCTCGCGTGCGGGACGCAACCTCGCCCCCGTGTCGATCGGCCCGCGCGAGTTGGCCGACGTGATCCTGCCGCCGTTCGAAATGGCGCTGCGCGCCGGGGCCCGCTCGGTGATGAACTCCTACGCGGACAACGACGGGGTGCCGGTGGCCGCCGACCGGGGACTGCTGACCGACCTGCTGCGCGGGACCTACGGCTTCACCGGCACGTTGGTATCCGACTACTTCTCCGTGGTCTTCCTGCAGCGCCTGCACCGCACCGCGGGCTCGAAGGCGCAGGCCGCCCAGCAGGCCCTGGCCGCGGGCATCGACGTCGAACTGCCGACTCCGGACTGCTTCGGCGCGCCGTTGGTCGCCGCGCTGGAGGCGGGCGAGGTGGACATGGCGCTGGTGGACAAGGCACTGGAGCGGGTGCTCATCCAGAAGTGCGAGCTCGGACTGCTCGACGCGGACTGGTCGCCCGAACCCCCGATCCTCTCCGAGCCCGACCAGCGGCTCGACAACGACGAGTCCCGGGCGCTGGCCCGGCGCCTGGCGCAGCGCGCGATCGTCCTGCTGCGCAACGAGGACGGCGCGCTGCCGCTGGCCCCGGGCAGGCGAGTCGCGGTCGTCGGCCCCCGCGCGCACGTCGCGGACGCCGCCTTCGGCTGCTACTCCTTCCCCCGCCACATCGGCGTGCACCATCCGGACGTCGCGCTCGGCATCGAGGCGCGCACGGTCCTCGAAGCGCTGCAGGCCGATCCGGCCGGCTACCGAATCACCTACGCGCAGGGCTGCCCGGTACCGGACACCGAGAGCTCGGTGAGGCTGCGGGCCGAGCGCGCGGCCGCCGAAGGCGGGGCGCCGGCGGAGGTCGCGGACGCCGCCGCGTTGCAGGAGCTGGGCGATCGGCAGATCGCCGAGGCGGTCGCGGCGGCGCGCGAGGCGGAGGTATGCGTCGCAGTGCTCGGTGATGTGTCGGGCCTGTTCGGCAACGGGACCTCCGGTGAGGGCTGCGACACCTCCGACCTGCGCCTGCCCGGGCGGCAGGGCGAGCTTCTGGAGGCGTTGCTGGCCACCGGAACGCCCGTCGTCCTGGTGCTGCTGGTGGGCCGGCCCTACGAGCTGTCCCGGTACGCCGACCGGCTCGCGGCCGTGGTCTGCGGCTTCCTGCCGGGCGAGGAGGGGGCGAACGCGCTGGCGGACGTGCTGTCCGGGCGGGTGGACCCGGCCGGACGCCTGCCGGTGGGCTTCCCGGCGGAGGGCGCGAACCAGCCCTCGACGTATCTGGCTGCCACGTTGGGCATGCGCAGCGATGTGAGCACGGTGGACCCGACGCCGCTCTACCCCTTCGGCCACGGCCTGTCCTACAACCCGGCGGTGTGGGCGCAGACCGTGCTCCCGGCGGGCGAGGCGTGGCCGACGGACGGCACGCTGCGGCTCGCGGTGATGCTGCGCAACGAGGGCACCTCGTCCACCAGCGAAGTGGTTCAGGTCTACCTGCACGACCCGCAGGCGGAGGTGGCACGGCCCGTCCAGCAGTTGATCGCCGCGCCGCGGGTCGACCTGGAGCCGGGGGCGACGCGCACGGTGGTCATCGACCTGCCGGCCGACGCGACGTCGTACACGGGCCGGGCCGGGCGGCGGATCGTCGAGCCGGGCGAGGTGGAGCTGTGGGTCGGCGCCTCCAGCCGGGACATCCGCGCGCGCCTCACCGCCCGCCTCACCGGCCCGCGCCGCGAGGTCGGTTTCGACCGCGCGTTCCAGCCGAAGGTGACCATCGCCGAGGCCGGCGTCTCCGAGGCCTGATCAACGCGTCGGCTCCCGGATCGGCGACGGCGTCGCCCCGGGCGCCCGAAACGCGGATACATGGAGGCCCGCACGCGTGAACGCGTGAACACCTGGCAGCGGACCCGGGGCGACAGACCCCGGGCCCACCGCTTTCCCTCGGTGTACCGCGTTCGGCCTCGGCAAGCAGGCCACAGGCGTGGGCTCGAGATCCGCGTCGACGCGCTCTCGGCAGGTGGCCGCAAGGTGGTCGGGTGCTCGGCGCCGAGCGTGGCCCGGCCGCGGTCCAGAGCGTCGCGCTCCCCCGTGTCCGCAGCATCCCGCGCGGTGGCGCACCTCAGCCCCCTGAAACCGGCTGCCTCGCCACCGAGCGAGCCGGCGCCGCGTGCACCAGAGCCGGAACGGCGTGCCGCCGCGTTCGGTCAGGCGCTGTCCGGTCCGCCGGCGTCCGCGGCCGGCTGCGCGGGTCCGGCCAGCAGATCGACGGCGGTACTCGACCCGTCGGCGACCTGACGGGCCACCTCCGACAAGTGCAGGTTGTGGGCGCGCGCATAGCCGCGCAGCAGGATGAAGGCCTGGTCGACCGTGATCCCGCGGCGCTCGGCCAGTACGCCCTTGGCCTGTTCGATGGTCACCCGGCTGTTGAGCGCCTGCTGGAGCTGCGCGGCGAGCAGTTCGGACTGCTGGACGCTGCGCTGGGCCAGGATGCCGATGGTGGCCACGTCGGCCAGGGCCTGCCCGGTTCGGATATCGGCCTGGCTGAGCGCGACCGGGCGAGCGCAGAACAGGTTGAGCACCCCGATCACGACGGTGCGCAGCCGCAGCGGCAGAGCGTGCACCGAGACGTAGCCGGCCGCTTGCGCCTCTTCGGCGAACCGTGGCCACCGGTCCTGGCTCGCCTTCAGCTCGACGTTGACGACCTGTTCGCCGGCACGGAAGGCCTCCACGCAGGGTCCGGCGTCGGCTTGCAGCTCGAACAGCTCGAGCAGGCGTGCGCTCTCGGTCGAGGCGGCGCCGGCGTGCAGCTGCCCGCGGTGGTCGGCCAGCATCAGCCCGGCGGCGTCGACATCGAGCAGCTGCACGCAACGGCCGGCCACGGTGTGCAGGAATTCGATGACGTCGAAGTCGTCGACCAGGGTGTCGGCCGCTTCGACGAACGCTTCGACCAACTGTTCTTCGCGGGTCAAACTCATGCCTCCAGGGTAGTTCCGACGCGCCGCTCACAGCACGGAGCGCGGCCGGTTTCACGATTTCCTTCACAGGTCAGGGATCCAGCTCGGCGAATCGCGGATGGCGGCCGGTCACCAAAGCGGCCATCTCGCCGATCGGGTGTTCCGCGGGGAACGCGGAGGCGTACAGCCGCACCGCTGCCTCGGGGGGACCGACTGCGCGTTGCACGCTGATCATCCCCACCGGCCTGGTGCACCTCGGCTCGGTAGGTCGCAGGGGCGCCCGGTCGCGTCGCAGCGGGTGTTCGAGCGATGGCCCGACAGATGAGAACTGCCGGTGCAGCATCAGGCAGTGCGCCGGCACCGCGGTCGGGTCGGGCAGCCCGCGCAGGGCCCGTCGACACCCAGTGTCGTGCGCCGTGCGGGAACACGGAGGCGAGCGGGGTGTCGCAGAGCAGGACGGCAGCTGAAATCCGGGATCGCCCACGGCCGCACCTTCGGTTATCAGTGTACGAAATTCCGCGGGCGCCTTCAGGGTACTCCGGCTACTCCCGGGCGGGCGGCCCGCCGCCCTCGGATTCCCAGGCGGTGATGCGCTCGGCGTCCCGCAGCACCCCGGCCGGCGGGGCCGGCGAGGCTGACGGGGCCGCGGCGGTGGCGATCAGCGAGCCGGCGGTCTGCATGTTGCCGGGGGAAGCGGCCGTGGCCATCAGGCGGGCGGCGATCCCGGGATCGAGTTCCGGAGGAACGACGAGCAGATCCCAGCGCCCGCGCCCGGGCACGGAGAGCAGGCAGATGTCGTGCGGGTCCTGCTCGGTGTCGAACCAGCCGACACGCACGATGTGCTTGCCGGTGCGCACCTTCCCGGGAATGTCGGGCCACATGTGCACCTGCACGGTGACGTGGTAGATCTGCCCCCAGATCCCGTCCAGCGCAGCGACCAGGAGCGGAAGTTCGCGCACCAGGTCACGCGAGCGCGGCCACCAGGCCCCGTTCACCATTCCCGGGTGCTCACTCAGCGGTTTGAGCAGGATGCGTGCGGCCGGCTCGGGGAGGCCGACGAGATCGGCGAGATCCGCAGCCTTGATGGGAAGAACGGGAAGGATGACGGTCGCGGTCATGATGCGGACCTGTCCCCGGGCCGGCGTCGACCCGGAACTGGCATTCGCCGGAGACGGGTGCGCCACGGCGGCGTACTTCGAGGTGCCCTCGGTGCCTCCACTCTACGCCCGTCGGCGCCGAGGAAGGACGCGAACCGGTCGGCGGGGCCGGCGTGGGTCCGGTCAGGTCCATTTCCACCTCGACCGTCGATCGGGGTCGAGTTCCGCGTCTGTCGAGGCCCGGTCCGGAGCGCTACGATGAACTCGCCACCCCGGACCACGGCGGCACGAGCATCCGTACCTGATCACGGATCTTCATGTGTCGGTTCGGGTTTTTTCATGGGTGGACTGGTTGGCCCCGGGGCGCGATGCCCGGGCGCAGCCCGGTGGGCGCTGTGAGACGGCCGTGCGGCAGATGCAGGTTTTCCGTTGCACCGCACCCCGCTTCTCTCACCTGGGAGTCCTCATGGGCGTCATCGCCTGGATCGTGTTGGGAATCATCGCCGGCCTGATCGCCGAACATCTCGTCAACGGCTACAAGTCGCACGGCGTCGTCGTCACCTGCGTGATCGGCATCGCCGGCGCACTGCTCGGCGGCTGGCTCGCCACCAAGCTCTTCCACATCCACAGCCTCCAGGGCTTCTTCAACCTCTCCACCTGGATCACCGCACTGGCCGGGGCCGCGGTCCTGCTCGGCGCCATCCAACTGGTCGAGGGCCGGCGCGGCGGCGGGCGCGTCCACGTGCGTGGCCACAGCCGCAGCCGGGTTCGCCGGTAACACACGACCGGCCCGTCACGGCCCGCTCCGCCGACGATCGATCCGACTTCAGCCACCTTGGCGCGCTCCGGCACGCCGTAAAGAGGAGCCATATGAACACCCAGACGCTCTCCCCGCCCCTGCTGCGCGCGATGGACGGGTATTGGCGGGCGGCGAACTACCTGTCGGTCGGGCAGCTCTACCTTTATCGCAATGCCCTGCTGCGTGAACCGCTCCGGCTGGAGCACGTCAAGCCGCTGATCGTCGGGCACTGGGGCACCACCCCGGGGCAGAACTTCATCTACGTGCACCTGAACCGGGCCATCAAGAAGTACGACCTGGACATGCTCTACGTCGCCGGCCCCGGCCACGGCGGCCCCGCGCTGGTGGGCAACACCTACCTCGAGGGCTCCTACAGCGAGATCTATCCCGACATCAGCCAGGACGAGGCGGGGATGGAGAAGCTGTTCACCCAGTTCTCCTTCCCCGGCGGCATCTCCAGCCACGTCGCCCCGGCCACGCCCGGCTCGATCCACGAGGGCGGTGAGCTGGGCTACTCGCTCAGCCACGCGTTCGGGGCCGTGTTCGACAACCCGGACCTGATCGTGGCGTGCGTGGTCGGCGACGGCGAGGCCGAGACCGGCCCGCTGGCCACCTCGTGGCACTCCAACAAGTTCCTCGACCCGGTCGGGGACGGGGCGGTGCTCCCGATCCTGCACCTGAACGGATACAAGATCAGCAACCCCACGGTGCTGGCGCGGATCGGGCACGACGAGCTCGAGCAGTTCTTCCGCGGCTGCGGCTGGGAGCCGTACTTCGTCGAGGGCGACGAGCCCGTGGTGATGCATCAGCTGATGGCCGCGGCCGTGGACCAAGCGGTCGAGGAGATCCGGTGCATCCAGCACGCGGCGCGCGAGGACGGCGAGACGGCACGCCCGCGCTGGCCGATGATCGTGCTGCGTTCGCCCAAGGGCTGGACCGGCCCGAAAATCGTCGACGGCCTGCC
>FSXZ01002901.1_pt1 | contig 14308 bp, 12 predicted proteins | sample 1638121 | NCBI WGS metagenome assembly FSXZ01 (sample SAMEA3914788, study PRJEB12502) | metagenome | biome: forest; material: soil | place: Canada | collected 2011-07-03 | depth 0.1 m
GAAGCTCCAGGAGCGGGTGGCCAAGCTGGCCGGCGGCGTCGCGGTGCTCCGCGCCGGTGCCGCCACCGAGGTCGAGCTCAAGGAGAAGAAGCACCGTCTGGAGGACGCCATCTCGGCGACCCGGGCCGCGATCGAGGAGGGCATTGTCGCCGGCGGCGGCAGCGCGCTCGTGCAGGCCGCGGCCGAGCTCGGTGACCTCGGGTTCACCGGCGAGGAGGCGGTCGGCGTCAGCGTCGTCCGCAAGTCCCTGTCGGCTCCGGCCCGGTGGATCGCCGAGAACGCCGGCGCCGAGGGCGGCGTCGTGGTGGCCACGGTGGCGGGCCTGCCCGCCGGCCACGGCTACAACGCCGCGACCGGTGAGTACGGCGACCTGGTCGCCCAGGGCGTCATCGACCCGGTCAAGGTGACCCGGTCGGCGGTGCAGAACGCGGCCTCGATCGCGGGCATGCTCATCACGACCGAGGTGCTCGTCAGCGACAAGCCCGAGGAGCCGGTGGCCGACGACGCCGGTCACGGGCACGGTCACTCGCACTAAGCGCGCCCGGCGCCGCGGTTTACGGCGCCTGGCGGACTGTGCAAAGTTTGCCCGAAAAGGCCCGGCGATTCGCCGGGCCTTTTCGCATGCCCGGGCCAGCCCGGACCGTAACCATTCCATGGCCCCGGCCAGGTTGGCCGATAACCGGGGGCGGGCATGAGCCCTGCAGGGTCTTTGCCAAGGCGATACCCCTGGGGGTGGAGCGCGTGACGTCGCAGCTAGATAGCGGGGCCAAGGTCAGCCTGAGGGACCTGAGCGCCCAGGCCGCGGGCGGGCAGCCCGCCGCCATCGAGTCGCTGCTCGGGCACATCCGGCCCATGGTGCTGCGGTACTGCCGGGCCCGGCTCGGGCCCATTTCCGGGCACTATCAGATCGCCGATGATGTGGCCCAGGAGGTCTGCATTGCGCTCGTGTCGGCGCTGCCGCGGTACCGGGACATCGGCCGCCCGTTCGCCTCGTTCGTGTTCGGCATCGCCTCCCACAAGGTGGCCGACGCCATGCGCAGCGCGTCGACCCTGGCCATCCCGACGCCGGACCTGCCCGACGGCCCGGACGACCGCCCCGGCCCGGAGGAGACCGCCGTGGCCTGCCTGGAGGCCGAGCGGGTCCGCGCGCTGCTGCGCCGGCTTCCGGACCAGCAGCGCGAGCTGCTGGTGCTGCGCGTGCTGGCCGGGCTGACCGCGCAGGAGACCGGCGACGAGCTCGGGATGTCGGCGGGCGCGGTGCGCGTCGCGCAGCACCGGGCGCTGGCCCGGCTGCGGGTGCTGGCCCGCGAGGAGTCATTCGCCTCGTGACGCACAGGCCGGCCCGGCGGCCCGGCCTGGTTACTAGGATGAAGGCATCCCTGAACTCGGCCTACGGAATGTGATCATGAGCGACGACCTGAAGTTCAGCCCGCCCGGCCTGACCTACGATGACGTGCTGCTGCTCCCGGCCCATTCCGTGGTCCTGCCGAATGAGGCCGACACCTCCGCCCGGCTCAGCCGGCACGTCACGCTCGGCATCCCGCTGGTGTCAGCGGCCATGGACACGGTGACCGAGTCCCGGATGGCCATCGCCATGGCCCGCCAGGGCGGGGTGGGGGTGCTGCACCGGAACATGTCCGTCGAGGAGCAGGCGCAGCAGGTCGACACCGTGAAGCGGTCCGAGGCCGGGATGATCACCAACCCGGTCACCTGCGGTCCGGACGCGACCGTGGCCGACGTGGAGGAGCTGTGCGGCCGCTTCCGGATCTCCGGGGTGCCGGTGACGGGCCCGGACGAGACGCTGCTGGGCATTGTTACCAACCGGGACATCCGCTTCGTGACCGACCACGACCGCCGGGTCGCTGACGTGATGACGCCGATGCCGCTGGTGACCGCGCCGGTCGGGGTCGGCCGGGCCGAGGCGCTGGACCTGCTGAGCCGCAACAAGGTCGAGAAGCTGCCGCTGGTCGACACGTCGGGGCGGCTGCGCGGGCTGATCACGGTCAAGGACTTCACCAAGAGCGAGAAGTTCCCGCACGCGGCCAAGGACGGCGGGGGCCGGCTGATCGTGGGCGCCGCGGTGGGCGTGGGGGAGGACGCCAAGCAGCGCGCCCAGGCGCTGGCCGAGGCGGGCGCGGACTTCCTGGTGGTCGACACCTCGCACGGCCACGCCCAGCCGGTGCTCGACATGGTCGCCCAGCTCAAGGCCAATGTCCGGGTCGACGTCATCGGCGGCAACGTAGCCACCCGGGCCGGCGCGCAGGCCCTGATCGACGCGGGTGCCGACGCGGTCAAGGTCGGGGTCGGGCCGGGCACGATCTGCACCACCAGGGTGGTCGCGGGCGTGGGCGTGCCGCAGATCACCGCGGTGTACGAGGCCGCCCTGGCGGCCGGCCCGGCCGGCGTCCCGGTGATCGCCGACGGCGGCATCCAGTTCTCCGGGGACATCGCCAAGGCCATCGCGGCCGGGGCCGACACCGTGATGCTCGGCGGCCTGCTGGCCGGCTGCGAGGAGGGTCCCGGCGACCTCGTCTTCATCAACGGCAAGCAGTTCAAGCTGTTCCGCGGCATGGGCTCGCTGGGCGCGATGCGCAACACCGAGCGCGGCGGCCGGTCCTACTCCAAGGACCGGTACTTCCAGGACGACGTGCTGCGCGAGGACAAGCTGGTGCCGCAGGGCATCGAGGCCCAGGTGCCCTTCCGCGGGCCGCTGGCCAGCGTCGCCCATCAGCTCGTCGGCGGCCTGCGGGCGGCCATGGGCTTCTGCGGCGCCGCCACCATGGCCGAGCTCAAGCAAGCCCGGTTCATGCAGATCACCGCGGCCGGGCTGGCCGAGAGCCATCCGCACGACGTGCAGATGGTCAGCGAGGCCCCGAATTACATGGGACGGCGGGCCTGACATGACCCAGGTGGAGATCGGCCGCGGCAAGACCGGCCGCCGGGCGTACGCGCTCGACGAGATCGGCATCGTCCCGTCCCGGCGGACCCGGCACCCGGAGGAGGTGTCGATCGCGTGGCAGATCGACGCCTACCGGTTCGAGCTGCCGCTGGTGGTCGCGCCGATGGACAGCGTGGTCTCGCCGGCCACCGCGATCACCGTCGGCGGGATGGGCGGCCTGGCCGTGCTCGACCTGGAGGGGCTGTGGACCCGGTACGAGGACCCGGAGCCGCTGCTGGCCGAGGCCGCCGAGCTGGACACCGAGGCGGCGACCCGGCGCCTGCAGGAGATCTACGCGGCGCCCATCCAGGAGGACCTGATCGGGCGCCGGATAGAGCAGGTCAAGGCAGCCGGGATCACCACCGCGGCGCGGCTGTCGCCGCAGCGGACGGTCCGCTACTACAAGGCGGTGCTGGACGCCGGGGCCGACATCTTCGTGATCCGGGGCACCACCGTCTCGGCCGAGCACGTCTCCGGCCAGGCCGAGCCGCTGAACCTCAAGCAGTTCATCTATGAGCTCGACGTGCCCGTCATCGTGGGCGGCTGCGCCACCTACACGGCCGCCCTGCACCTGATGCGCACCGGCGCGGCCGGCGTCCTGGTCGGCTTCGGCGGGGGCTCCGGGCACACCACCGCGGCGGTGCTCGGGGTGGCCGTGCCCATGGGCACGGCCATCGCCGACGTGGCCGCGGCCCGGCGCGAGTACCTGGACGAGTCCGGCGGCCGCTATGTGCACGTCATCGCCGACGGCGGCATGACCCACAGCGGTGACATCGCCAAGGCCCTGGCCCTGGGCTCCGACGCGGTCATGGTCGGCTCGCCGTTCGCCCGCGCGGCCGAGGCCCCCGGCCGCGGCTACCACTGGGGCAGCGAGGCCCACCACCCGGACCTGCCCCGGGGCGCCCGGGTCCGGGTCGGCACGATCGGCACCATCGAGCAGATCCTGCACGGCCCGTCGACCGTGGCCGACGGGTCCATGAACCTGATGGGGGCGCTGCGGCGGACCATGGCCACCTCCGGCTACTCCGATCTCAAGGAGTTTCAGCGCGTCGAGGTGGTCGTGACCCCGAGTGCGGGCCGAGGCTAGTCATCTTCCGTTCAGCTGCCTGTGGGTTCCGTTCAGCGGCCCGTGGTTAAGGTACTTCAGTGACTAAGGCGCGAAGTGACTAAGGCGCAGGGCAGCGCGAGCACGCAGCTCGGGCCGGCCCAGCGCAGCGCGGCGCTCGCGCGGCTGGCCAGCACCGAGCAGCACGTGCTGGTGGTGGGCGGCGGCGTGGTCGGCGCCGGGGTGGCGCTCGACGCCGTGACCCGGGGCCTGACCGTGGGCCTGGTCGAGGCCCGGGACTTCGGGTCGGGGACCTCGTCGCGGTCCAGCAAGCTGATCCACGGCGGCCTGCGGTACCTGGAGCAGCTCAACGTCGGGCTGGTCCGGGAGGCGCTGACCGAGCGGTCCCTGCTGCTCCAGCGGCTCGCCCCGCACCTGGTGCGCCCGGTCTCGTTCCTGTTCCCGTTCACCCATCATGTCTGGGAGCGGGCCTACATCGGGGCCGGCGTCACCGCCTACGACCTGCTCGGCATGTCGATGGGCCAGACCCGGGGCCTGCCCGGTCACCGCCAGCTCACCCGGCACGCCGCCCTCCGGCTGGCCCCGGCGCTGCGCAAGTCGGCGCTGACCGGCGCCCTGGTCTACTGGGACGCCCAGGTCGACGACGCGCGCTACGTGACGACCCTGGTCCGGACGGCCGCCGGCTACGGCGCCAGCATCGCGTCCCGCACCCAGGTCACCGGCTTCCTGCGGGAGGGCGAGCGGGTCACCGGCGTCCGGGCCGTCGACCTGGAGTCGGGCAGCGAGCTGGAGATCCGCGCGCAGCAGGTGGTCAACGCCACCGGGGTGTGGACCGACGACATCCAGGAGATGGTCGGCGGCCGGGGCACGATCAACGTCCGCGCCTCCAAGGGCATCCACCTGGTCGTCCCGCGCGACCGCATCCACTCCAGCACCGGCATCATCCTGCGCACGCCGGTCAGCGTCCTGTTCGTCATCCCGTGGGGCCGGCACTGGATCATCGGCACCACCGACACCGAGTGGTCGCTGTCCAAGGCTCACCCCGCGGCCAGCCGGACCGACATCGACTACATCCTGGCCCAGCTGAACAAGGTCCTGGCCGTGCCGCTCACCCGCGATGACGTCGAGGGCGTCTACGCCGGCCTGCGGCCGCTGCTGGCGGGCGAGTCGGAGTCGACCTCGAAGCTGTCCCGCGAGCACACGGTCGCCCACCCGGTGCCGGGCCTGGTCATGATCGCCGGCGGCAAGTACACGACCTACCGGATCATGGCCCGCGACGCCGTCGACGCCGTGGCCCACGGCCTGGACGGCCGGGTCGCCCCGTCCTGCACCGACGTCATCCCGCTGGCCGGCGCGGACGGCTACGCCGCCCTGTGGAACTCGCGGTACGGGCTGGCCCGGTCCACCGGGCTGCACGTCGCCCGGATCGAGCACCTGCTGCGCCGGTACGGGTCGATGACCGGCGAGGTCCTCGACCTGATCGCGGCCGAGCCGGGCCTGCGCCGGCCGCTGGCGGGCGCCGACGACTACCTGCGGGCCGAGATCGTCTACGCCGTCACCCACGAGGGCGCCCGTCACCTCGATGACGTCCTGGCCCGGCGCACCCACGTCTCGATCGAGAGCTGGGACCGCGGCCTGTCGGCCGCCACCGAGGCGGCCGAGCTGATGGCCGGCCCCATGCACTGGCGGTCCCGCCAGGTCAGCCGGGAGCTGGAGAACTACAAGGCCCGGGTCGCGGCCGAGCAGGCCTCCCAGGCGGCGGTCACCGACACCGACGCGGACGCGATCCGGCTGGGCGCGCCGGACATCGTCCCGGTGGTGGGCGACGCGGTAGTCAGCAACGGAAGCTGAGCTGCGGGGCTACTAGACTTCGCGCATGCCCCGACTGCGCGTGTTCTCCGGCATCCAGCCCACCGCCGACTCGTTCCACATCGGCAATTACCTGGGCGCGGTGCGCCAGTGGGTGGCCATGCAGGAGACCCACGACGCCGTCTACTGCGTCGTCGACCTGCACGCCATCACCGTGCCGCAGAAGCCCGCTGACCTGCGGCGGCGGACCAGGATCGCGGCGGCCCAGCTGTTCGCGGCCGGCCTGGACGCCGAGCGCTCGATCGTCTTCGTGCAGAGCCACGTGCCGCAGCACAGCGAGCTGGCCTGGGTGCTGTCCTGCCTGACCGGCTTCGGCGAGGCCTCCCGGATGGTCCAGTTCAAGGACAAGTCGGCCAGGGGCGGCGGGGACGCGGCCAGCGTGGGACTGTTCACCTACCCGGTCCTGCAGGCCGCCGACATCCTGCTCTACGAGAGCGACCAGGTCCCGGTGGGCGAGGACCAGCGCCAGCACCTGGAGCTGACCCGTGACCTGGCCCAGCGGTTCAACCACCGGTTCGGCGACACCTTCGTCGTCCCCGAGCCCTACATCCTGCCGGCCGTGGCCCGGATCGCCGACCTCCAGGACCCGGCGATCAAGATGAGCAAGTCCGCGTCCGGCCCGCAGGGCATCATCGACGTCCTGGACGACCCGGCCGCGGTCCGCCGCAAGATCATGCGCGCGGTGACCGACGCCGACGGCGAGGTCCGGGCCGACGAGGCGGCCAAGCCCGGCGTCACCAACCTGCTGCGGATCTACGCGGCCCTGTCCGGCGAGACCGTGCCCGCCCTGGAGCAGCGCTACGCCGGCGCGGGCTACGGGACGTTCAAGAAGGACCTGGCCGAGCTCGTGGCCGACGCGCTGGCCCCGATCCGTGAGCGCACCGAGAAGCTCCTGGCCAACGAGTCCGAGCTGGACGCCCTGCTGGCCTCCTGCGCCGCCCGGGCCAGCGTCCTGGCCCGGGCCACCATGGCCACCGTCCGCGACCGCATCGGCTTCCTCCCGGCCCGCTAAGCCGGCCAGCGGCCCGGCGGGCCCCGGGCACCCGGCGGGCGCGGGGGCTAGCGGGGCGAGCCGGGGAACATGGCCCGGACGGCGCGGCGGCGGGAGCGGGCCACGGCGGCCAGGGTGATGGCGGCCCCGATGGCGATGGCGCCGCCGACGACCAGGGCGGCGTCCACCCCGACCGAGCGGGCCTCGGCCTGGCTGGCCAGCTGGGCGGCCCGGGCGCGCGTGGCGGCCCGGGCGGCGGCCGCGGCCCGGGCGCGGGCCACGGCGGCCCGGTGCAGGGCCGCGGCGCTGGGCAGCGGCGCGACCAGGGTGCCGACCGGGGCGACCTTGCCGTCCTGGGAGAAGCCCCAGTTGAGCAGCTTCTCGCCGGAGGTGATCTCCATCAGGGGCGTGCAGTGCAGCACGGTCACGATCAGCGTGACGCCGTTGCGCCGGGCCAGCCCGATGTAGGTGGCGCCCGCGGCCTGGGTCCAGCCGATCTTGCCGCCGATGCCGCCCCGGTACTGGGTCAGCAGGGTGTTCTGGTTGAGCAGCGTCTCCCACTTGCCCGGCTTGATCATGAACCGGGCGGACAGCGTCGAGTCGTAGCCCATGAAGGCCGGGCTGGCCAGGGCCTGGCGCGCGATCAGCGCCTCGTCGTAGGCCGAGACGACCTGGCCGGCCGCCGGCAGCCCGTTGGGCATCTTGGCCACCACGTCGTACGCCTGCAGCTGCCGGGCCTCGGCGTTGATGAGCTGCATGCCCGTGGCGAACGAGCCGGTGGCCTGGGTCAGGGCCACGGCCGCGTCATTGGCGGAGATCAGCAGCAGCGCCTGGAACAGGGCCGACACCTGGTACTGGCGCCCGGCGATCAGGCCGGCGATGTTGGGCTGCTGGGACGCCGCCAGTTTCGAGGCCGTGATCATGGCGTCCGGGTTCAGCCGGGGCAGCAGCGTGATCGCGGTCAGCACCTTGAGCGTGCTGGCGGGCGGGAACTCGCCGTGCGGGTCCTTGGCCGCCAGCACCTGCCCGGTCCCGGCGTCCGCGATGACGTACGCCGAGGCCGGCACCGAGGGCAGCGGGATGGCGTGCGCGGCCGGGTAGTTCACGACGACGCCGGTCCCGGCCAGCTGCGGGCCGCCGACGGCCAGCCGGGCGGCCAGGCTGGACGGCCCGGGGGACACCTCGGGCGCAGGCACCGGGGCCGTCGACCCGGTGACCGCGGGCGCCGTGGCGGCCGGGCTCGTGCTCGGCGCGGGGGAGGCGGACGCCGGGGACACCGCCAGGACGGCGGGCGCCGTGGTCAGCGCCAGCGCCGCCACGACCCCGGCCAGGACGGCCGCAGGCATGCGAGCAGCTTTCATCGTCGTTTGGCACCCTTCGGGCCGACTTGCATTGAGACTAGGCAACGTGGCGAGCGGGCGAAACCGGATGCCGCATTATGCCCGGCGAGCTGGCCGCACTGTCACTGACAGTGACTTTCTCCGTTCGTAATGCAACCGGATCTCTAGCTCCGGTCAAGATTCTCGCATATAGCTCCACAGAGCACTGTTAGAGCTACCTGAGACGTTAGTGCAGCTCAGCGCGTGGCAACGTGGTCGGGGTGAGCAAGTACGCGGCGTCAGACGGGCACCGGCTCGGCGGCGAGGACGACGGGCCGAAGTACGAGCGCGTGGCCAACCTGATCGAGGCCGATATCAAGTCGGGCGAGCTGCCGCCGGGCAAGCGCCTGAAGCCCGAGCGCGAGCTGATGACCGAGTTCGGCGTGAGCTACGGCACTGTCCGGCACGCGGTGAAGGTACTGCGCGAGCGCGGGCTGATCCAGACCCAGCACGGCGAGGGCAACTTCGTCCGGGGGACCCGGCCCGGCGCCGGCACCGAGGAGCCGGACGACCCCGACGCGCCGTGACGGACGCGCAGCGGCGCCTCCCCGGCGTGGCGTACGTCACACCTCGTGACCAGGCTGGTCGGTAGCCGTAATCTGATGACATGAGCCCCACGCCGGAGTCCGGGATGCCCGCGCGCTTGTCCGCAGCCCAGTACCGGGCCGCCCGGCCGGGCTACTAGGCCCCGGCGCGTGGCCGCCATCCCCTGGACCCCGTCGCCGGGCCCGACCCTGGGCATCGAGTGGGAACTCCAGTTAATCGACCGGCGTAGCCGGATGCTCCGGCAGGACGCCCGTGAGGTGCTGGCCGCACTGCCCGGCCGGTCGGAATCCGGTGAGCACCCGAAGGCGAAGTACGAGCTCATGCAGTCCGCGGTGGAGGTGGTCACCGGGATCTGCAGCACCGTCGCGGAGGCCAAGGGGGACCTTGCGGCGACAATCTCGCAACTTCAGCGGATAACCGGCGAGCGCGGTACGATGCTGGCCTGTGCTGGTACACATCCCGTCAGCGACTGGCGGGATGCCAAGATGGCGCCTATTCAGCGTTATGCCGAGCTGCTCGAAAATCTGCAGTGGCTAGCCCGCAGGATCCAGACATTCGGTGTGCACGTGCACGTGGGTATTCGCGACCGTAGTAAGGCGATGCCCATCGTGAACGCGCTGGCCGGCTACCTGCCGCATTTCCTGGCCCTGACCGCGTCGAGCCCGTTCTGGAGCGGGCACGATACCGGGCTCGCCTCGAGCCGGTCCGTCGTCTTCGGCGGGCTCCCGACCTCGGGGCCGCCGCCGCAGCTGTTGTCCGACTGGAGTGACTTCGAGAACTACATGGACACGCTTCTTCGGGCCGGTACTATCCGGAGCATCAAGGAGGTGTGGTGGGATATCCGGCCGCATCCCGACTTCGGCACGGTCGAAGTCAGGATGTTCGACGGGCTGCCCACGCTCCGGGAGGTCGGCATGGTCGCGGCGTTGTCCCAGTCCCTGATTCACCTGCTTGACACCCAGCTCGACCGGGGTTACCGGCTTCCGTGCCCGGCGGCCTGGGTTGTTCGCGATAACAAGTGGCGCGCGACCAGGTATGGCCTGGACGCGATGGTGATAACTGATGATTTCGGGTCGACGGCGCCATTGCGCGACCAGCTCTACGAGCTAGTCCGCGAGCTGGAGCCGGTGGCCGAGCGGCTCGGCTGTGCCGCCGAGCTGGCCGTGGCGTTCGAGGTGCTCGACCAAGGCGCGTCGTACGAGCGCCAGCGGGCGCTGGTCGCCAGCGGCAGCGAGCTGACGGATGTCGTCGACGCCCTGGCGGCCGAGTTCGCCGAGGATCGTTTCGTCTGCCCTGGGGAGGCGGTTCATGGCCGAGCATGACCTGGATGGAGAGCTGGATGCTTTCCTGGCCGGGCACGAGGCTGAGCTCATCGGTTTCCGGCGGGACCTGCACGCCCACCCGGAGACCGGTTACCACGAGGTCCGGACCACCCGGCAGATCGCCCGGCGCCTGGAGTCGGTCGGGCTGCGGCCGATGCGGCTGCCCAAGGGCACCGGCCTGATGGTCGACATCGGCGATGACACCGGGCCGGGCGCGCCGCTTATCGCGCTGCGGGCCGACATCGACGCCCTGCCCATCACCGATGAGAAGGACGTCCCCTACCGGTCCACGGCCCGCGGCGCCTGCCACGCGTGCGGGCACGACGTGCACACCTCGATCCTGGTCGGGACCGGCCTGTTCCTGGCCCGGGCGCACGCCGCCGGCGCGCTGCCCGGCCGGGTCCGGCTGATCTTCCAGCCCGCCGAGGAGGTGCCGGGCGGGGCCATCGACGTCATGGCGGCCGGCGGGATCGCCAACGTCGACCGGATCTTCGCCCTGCACTGCGACCCGCGGCTGGACGTCGGCAAGATCGGGACGCGGGCCGGCCCGATCACCGCGGCCTGCGACAAGATCAAGGTCCAGGTGACCGGCCCCGGCGGGCACACCGCCCGGCCGCACCTGACCGCCGACCTGGTCTTTGCCCTGGGCAAGATCATCACTGAGCTGCCCGCGGCCCTGTCCCGCCGGGTCGACCCCCGGTCCAGCCTGAGCCTGGTCTGGGGCCGGGTGGCGGCGGGCTCGACCGCCAACGCCATCCCGGACGACGGGCTGGTCGAGGGCACCGTCCGGTGCCTGGACGACGAGGCCTGGCACGCCGCGCCCGAGATGGTGAAGGCCCTGGTCGAGTCGGTGGCCACCGCCTACGGCGTGGTCCCGGACATCACCTACCAGCGCAACGTGCCGCCGACCGTGAACGACGCGGTCTGCACGGCGATGCTGGAGGCCGCCGCCGACCGGGTCCTCGGCCCGGACGCGGTGACCCCGGCTCAGCAGAGCCTGGGCGGCGAGGACTTCGCCTGGTACCTGGAGTCCATCCCCGGCGCGCTGGCCCGGCTCGGCACCCGGACGCCCGGCTCCGGGGCCGACTTCGACATCCACCAGGCCGCCTTCGACGTGGACGAGCGGGCCATCGGCATCGGCGTCCGGCTGATGACGGCGACCGCGCTCACGGCCATGGGCAACAGCGGCGGGACGCTGCGGGTACCGCTGCCCGGCGCGGCCCTGGCCTAGGCCGGCCGGCACCGGTCGACTGCACATAAGCTGGACGAATGTCGACGCCGCCGGCCGCCGGGACCAAGCCCGTCTGGAAGACCGACGAGCAGGGCCGGACCACGTTCCGGCTGACCGGGCCGCTCATCTTGTGGTGGGCCTGGGTCGTGTTCGCCGTGGCCAACCTGCTGGACCTGGTCATCCAGTCCCGGGACTGGTTCTCGCTGGAGATCACCGGCGCGCTGCTGGTGGTGACCGGCTTCATGTACGCGTGCGCGCTGCGCCCGCGGGTCCTCACCGACACCACCGGGCTCACCGTGCTCAACCCGTTCCGCTCCTACCGGGTCCCGTGGGGCTGCATGGACGGCGTGTTCCTGGGCGACTCGGTCGAGATCCAGTACCACCGCCCCCAGGCCGGGCCGTCCGGGCCGGCCGAGCCCGGGACGGTCTACAGCTGGGCGCTGTACTCGCCCCGCCGCGCCCGGGCGCGGTCCGAGCTGCGGATGGCCAGCGGCCTGCGCCGCGCGCAGTACAACCAGCGGGCGCAGCGGCGCTACCAGGTCGCCCCGTCCGAGTCGTCCTACGGCAAGGCGCCCGCCGAGGCCCAGGCGATGGCCCGGCAGCACCCCAGCCACGTGATGGCCGGGGAGCTGGGGCGGCGCTGCAGCGCGGCCCAGGCGGCCGGGGCCGCGCCCGGCGGCACCGTCACGGGCCGGTGGGCGTGGCTGGCCATCGCGGGGGTCGTGCTGCCGGTGGCCTTCCTGGCCGCCGTCATCCTGGCCCGCTAACCGCGCCCGGCCGGACGCGGGCCGGCGGCCGGCTCCCGGCCCGCTTGACTTGAACCGCGCTTGAAGTCCGATGCTGGCGGCCATGAGAGCAACCAGCGCCCAGCCGGATCTGGGCTACGCCGACCTGCCCCGCCTGATCCGCCTGATGGCCGGCGACGAGAAGCACGACCTGGCCGCCGCCTCCACCCTCGACGTGCTCTGGGTCCTGTACGACCGGGTGCTGCGGGTCAGCCCGGCGACCGCCGGGGCCGACGACCGGGACCGGTTCCTGCTGTCCAAGGGGCACGGGCCGATGGCCTACTACGCCGTGCTGACGGCCCGGGGCTTCCTGGACCCCGGCGTGCTGCCCGGCTACGGCACCTTCGGCTCGGTGCTCGGCCACCACCCCGACGCCGCCCTGCTGCCGGGCGTCGAGATCGCCAGCGGCTCGCTCGGGCACGGGCTGCCCATCGGCGTCGGCGTCACCCTCGGCCTGCGGGCGCGCGGCCAGCTGGCCGCGCGCGTGTTCGTCCTCGTCGGCGACGGCGAGCTCGACGAGGGGTCCAATCATGAGGCGATCGCCGTCGCCGGGCGGCGCGGCCTGGATCGCCTGAACGTGGTCGTGGTGGACAACTCCAGCTCCGCCTACGGGTGGCCGGGCGGGGCGGAGGCCCGGTTCGCCGCCGAGGGCTGGTCCGCGACCCGGGCCGACGGCCGCGATCACGAGGCCCTGGCCCGCGCCCTCACCCAGCCCCACCCGGGGCAGCCGCACGTCACCGTGGCCGAGATCAAGCCGGGGAGCTGACCGTGGACACCATGCGAGAGCGCTTCTACCAGGTGACCAGCGCGCTGCTGGACACCGACCCGCGGCTGGCGGTCGTCCTGGCCGCGATCGGCAGCGACGGGTTCGAGGCCGCCCAGCGGCGCCACCCGGACCGGGTCATCAACCTGGGCATCCGCGAGCAGCTGCTGGTCAGCGTGGCCGGCGGCCTGGCCCTGGCGGGGATGCGGCCGGTGGCCCACACGTTCGCGCCGTTCCTGGTGGAGCGGCCGTTCGAGCAGATCAAGCTCGACCTGGGGCACCAGGAGGCCGACGCGGTGCTGGTCAGCGCGGGCGGCTCGTACGACTACCCGGCCTACGGGCTGACCCACCTCGCGCCGGGCGACGTCGCGCTGCTGAACACGCTGCCGGGCTGGACCGTGCACGTGCCGGGGCACCCGGACGAGGCCGAGCAGCTGCTGCGCACGGCCATCGCCGGCTCCGGCCGGGTCTACCTGCGGCTGTCCCTGCAGGCCAACGAGCGGCCGCTGGGCACGGCGGGCCTGACCACCCTGCGCGCCGGCCGGGCGGGCACGGTCATCGCGGTCGGGCCGCTGGGCGACGCGGTCCTGGCCGCCACGGCCGGGCTGGACGTGACCGTGCTGTACGCGGCCACGGTGCGGCCGCTCGACGGCGCCGCGCTGCGGGCGGCGGTCGGCGCGGGCCCGGCGGACGTCGTCCTGGCCGAGCCGTACCTGGCCGGCACCTCGGCCGGGGCAGTGGCGGAGGCGCTGCGCGACGTGCCGCACCGGGTGCTCGGGCTCGGCACCGGCCGGGACGACCTGCGGCGGTACGGGACCATGGCGGAGCACATCGCGGCGCACGGGCTGGACCCGGCCGGGCTGCGCGCGCAGATCGCCGGGTTCCTGCAGCTGGGCTAGGCGTCCTAGGCCACGGAGGAGCAGGGGCGGCCGCGGAGGTCGGCGACGTAGTCATCGGGGGCGCCGGCCACCTCGGCCGCGTCGGCCATGGCGGCCAGGTACAGCGCTGAGGGCAGGCCGCCCTCGTAGGCGTTGACCACGTACAGCCAGGCCACGACGTCGCCGTCCAGGGTGGCCACCCGGACCTTGAGCTTGCGGTAGTAGCCGAGGGTGACCCCGTCCCAGCTGTCCAGGGCGCTCTCGTCGGTCTCGGTGATGTCGTAGAGCACCACGAAGACGCGCTCGCCCTCCGCCTCGACGACCGTGCCGAGGGCGCCTTCCCAGCTCAGGTCCTCGCCGCCGAAGGTCAGCCGCCAGCCCTCGAGCCAGCCGGTGCCGCGCTGCGGCGAGTGCGGGCAGCGCGCCGCCATCTGCGCCGGATTCATGTTGCTGCCATAGGCCGCGTAGATCGCCACGGTTGCCAAGCGTACGCAGCGGCGCGCCCCTCCGGGGGCAGGTCGCGGCCCCCGGTACGACACA
>FSXZ01001492.1_pt1 | contig 14299 bp, 12 predicted proteins | sample 1638121 | NCBI WGS metagenome assembly FSXZ01 (sample SAMEA3914788, study PRJEB12502) | metagenome | biome: forest; material: soil | place: Canada | collected 2011-07-03 | depth 0.1 m
CCGCCGTGGCTGTGCTGGTGGTTTTCGGTGACCTGCACAGCATCACGATGCTGGCTATCGGGTTCGCTTCCGCAGTGGTGAGCCTCGCGGCCGGGTTCTGGTTTCTCGCCACCCGCGGTACGCGCCGCTGGCTGGCCCTGGCGCTGGTGTTCCTGTCACCGGCGGCAGCGATCGCCGCCTTCGCGGTGGCCGGGGTGCTGTGGATCGCGCTGGTCTCCGCCGCGGCGTGGCTGCTGGCCTGGCTGACCGGCCGGGCGGCCCTGACGCCCGACCCGGCCTCCTGGCGGATGCCTGAGCACATGCCCGCCGCGCGGGCGGAGCACCCGTTCCTGATCATGAACCCGCGGTCCGGCGACGGGAAGGTCGGGCAGTTCGACCTGAAGCACCAGGCTGAGCAGCGCGGGGCCGAGGTTTACCTGATGAGCGGGCCGGGCACCGTGGACGTCCGCGCGCTCGCCCGCGGCGCGGTCGCCCGCGGCGCTGACCTGCTCGGCGTCGCGGGCGGCGACGGGACTCAGGCGCTGGTGGCCGAGGTGGCGGCGCAGGCCGGCCTGCCGTTCATGGTCATCACCGCCGGGACCCGCAACCATTTCGCCCTTGACCTGGGCCTGGATCGCGATGACCCGGTCGCCTGCCTCGACGCCCTGCAGGACGGCGTCGACCTGTGGGTAGACCTCGGCACGGTCGCCGGCACGACCTTCGTGAACAACGCGTCCTTCGGGGCCTACGCCGAGGTCGTCCAGTCCCCCGCCTACCGCGGCGACAAGCTCGGGGCGACCTTGCAGCAGCTGCCCGATCTCATCGCGGGCAAGCACGGCGCGCCGCTCGACGTCCGCGCCGCAGAGGCCCGCCTGGAGGACCCGCAGGCGGTACTGGTCTCGAACAACCCCTACGGAACCGGCGATATCGCCGGGCTCAGCCGCCGGGCCCGCCTGGACGGCGGCACCCTGGCGGTCGTCGGCGTCAGCGTGGCGAGCGCCCGGCAGGCCGCCGGGCTCGTTCGCGGCGCCCATTCGGCCGGGCTCAGCGTGCACCTCGCACCGGAGGTCACGGTGAGCTCGGCGGCCGCGCAGATCCCGGTGGGCATCGACGGCGAGGCCACGATGCTGCCCACCCCGGTGCACTGCTCGATCCGGCCGAAGGCACTGCGGGTCCGGGTGCCGCGCACCCGGCCCGGCGTGCCCGCGCCCAAGGGCCGGATGAACTGGGCGAGGCTGGCCCGGCTCGCCGCGCCGGCCGGGCGGGCGGCGGACCGCGGGCAGCCGGAGCTGGTCCCGTGACAACTGGCTACGAGAGCATCGCCGACCGGCGGGACATTCCGGCCCGGGTCAGCCGGCTGGGCGTGCGGACCGTCATCCTGGACGTCGAGCCGCTCGTGGCGTACTGGGACAGCTCTCCGGCTGAGCTCGACGCGGGCATCGCCGCGATGATCGGCGCCATGGCCGCGATCGGCGGGCTGCGGGCGCTGTGCTTTGCCACCAACTCGGACCGGTCACCATCGGCGCCGGTCCCGGCCCCGCCTGGCCTGGCGGTCAGGTACCTGGCGTCGGCCCGCAAGCCGCTGCGGGTAGCTCCGTACCAGGACTTGCCCAGGCCGGGGGTCGTGGTGGGAGACCAGATCGCCACCGACGGGATACTGGCCCGCCGCATCGGGTACTCGTTCCTCCATCTCCGGCTGCCGCCGGAGCAGATGCCCGCCGGACCGCGCCTGCTGGCCGGCTGCGGCGAGGCGCTGCGGCCGCTGTTGTTCGGCCGCAGCCGCCGCTAACGGCCGCGCGGCCCGGCTCCCCGCGGCCGCGCGGCGGCGCCGTCATCATGACTTACCGGTTGCTCCAATTCGGCGGCCTTTTCTCCACGAACGCGCGCACGCCCTCGACCCGGTCCTCGCTGGCGTACGGGTCCGGGCCCAGATCCAGGTGCAGCGCGGTGAGGAGCGGGATGCCGGACGTGCCGCGCGCATTGGCCTTCATGCGCCTGACCGTCAGGGGCGCGTTACTCACGATGGCGGCGGCCAGGCTGGCCGCCACGCCCGCTACCTCGCCGGCCGGGACAACCTGGTTGGCCAGTCCCAGTCTCAGCGCGTCCTGCGCCCCGATGTAACGGCCGGTGAAGAGCAGCTCGAGGGCCAGGCCCAGGGGGATCATCCGGGGCAGTACCACCGACGCGAACGCCGCGCCCATTCCGCGCCTGGCCTCCGGGACGCCGAGCTGTGCGCCGGCCGCGACAATGCGCATGTCGCAGGCCAGCGCGAGCTCGAAACCGCCGGCTACGGCATGGCCGTTGAGCGCGCCGATGACCGGCGTTTCCATCTGCAGCATCATCTCGAACACGCTGCGGGTGGCTGATACCGGGCTCCGGACCTGACGCGCCTGGCCGTCGTCGGCGCGGGCCATTTCCTTAAGGTCCACGCCGGCGCAGAAGGAATTCCCGGTGCCGGTGAGCACGACCGCCCATACGTCGCGGTCAGCTTCGGCGGCGGCCATCTCCGCGGCCAGCTGAGCGCTGAGCTCGCTGTTCAGAGCGTTGCTCCGCTCGGGGCGGTTCAGGGTGAGCGTCCGGACCCGGCCCGAGTCCGACCGCAGCAGGACGCCGCCGGCGGAGACGCGCTCAGCCCGGCCGTCTTCCGTGGTCATGCTGCCGCCCTTTCCGTGACCGCCCGCCGGCCCGCTAGGCGGGCCGGGCGGCCTCCCAGGATCGCTGCACCGAGTCTAGGACGGCCGCCAGGAAGTCCACTCGCTCCGGGACGCCCAGCTGGTCGCGCGGCCGGACCGATACCTTGACCACGACGCCCGCCTCCGGGCCGGCGGCACGAAGGAAATCAGTCATGCGCTCGGGCGTCATCAGCGACTGATGACCGGGCCCGCCGGCCACCTGAAGGCCGGCCGGCGGGAGGTGCGCGTCCGCCCAGGGTTCGCCCCACGCACTTTGCACCCCGGAGCAGCCGGACATTCCCACGCCCAGCAGCAGGCCGCGGTCCCGGGCCAGGGTGACCTGCCGGACCGCGGCATCCGCCGTCCGCTGCTCGATCACGGACCGGCCCCAGTTGATCACCGACCGGACCGGGGTGCCCGGCACCTCGGCGAGGGCGCCGAGCTCGTCCTCCAGGGACAGGAAGCCCTTGGCCGGGATCTGGCCGGCCCGGGCGGCATCGCAGTGCTCGAGCGCGAGCACGGCCCCGCCCCAGTCGCGCGCCGCCAGCTCGGTCAGCGACCCGGCCAGGGCGGCCCGGGCCGGGCCGCCGGGCGCCCGCGGGTCGCGCTGCGGCGCCGAGACCAGCACGACCGACCGGACGGCCGGGCGGCCCAGGAGATCACTGAGCCGGTGCACTGCCGTGCGGGCACGCTCAGCGTCGGCCAGGGCCGCCGCCCGCCCGTCCGCGGCGGTCGAGGCCAGCCCGTAGCTGCTCTGGGCGCGCAGGCCGGCCATGGCCGCGGGCAGGCAGGTGACGTCGTAGGTCCAGTGCCCGGGCAGCGCCGCGGCCGCGGCGGGCTCGCGCGTCATGACCTCGAGATGGGCGGCCGGCAGTTCCAGGCCCGAGCTGGCCTCCAGGCGGCTGAGCGCGGCATAGAACGCCATCAGTTCCGCATCGGGCCAGTCCGGGGCCGCCGCGACGTACCCGCTGATCTTCGCCTTCACTGGGATGCTGTCCTCTCTGGCCGGCCTGGCCTGCGGCCGCTGGTGCCGGGGGTGGTGGCCGGTCATCTGGCCAGGAACGGGATGGTCTGCGGCCCCTCCGGGAGAACGCAGAGGCGCGCGCCGCGGCCGGCCCGCCGCAGCTCGTCCCGGACGGTCTCGCCGATATCGGCGGTCTGCGTGAGGTGGGCGTCTTCCAGGTCGCGGTCAGACAGGTAGGAGGTGTGCATGACCACCCGGCTGCGCGCCTGGATCTTGGCCTGGATCTGCACCTGCCACTGATCCGGGATGGTGGTCGCCCGGGCCGCGATATCGCTCAGCAGCGCCTCCGGCGTCGGCGCCGATGTGAGGACCTCGCGGTACGAGCCGTGGTCGGGGAAGCCGTCCCGGCACTCAGCCGCGCAGATGATCATCCCGCCGGGACGGACGACCTGGCTGGCCGCCGACATCCCCTTGACCGACTGGTACAGGTTCTGGTCCAGGGGGTAGCCCGAGCCCGTCGTGAGGACGACGTCAAACGGCTGGTCGAGCTCCCGCATCGCGATCTGCCGGGCCAGGCTGGTGGCGGCCGCGTGCATGGCCAGGATCGGGCCGGCGAACGCCGCGACGATCTGCTTGTGACGGTTGAGCACGACGTCGAGCGCGAACGTCACGCCGGTCGCCGCCGCGATCGCCCGGACGTCATCGTGGACCGGGTTGCCGACCGTGATGCCCCAGGTCGCGGCCGGGTCGCCGATCCGCCGGGCGTCGTGCAGCACGAGGACCGTGTCCAGGGCGGCCAGCCCCGGCGCGACCATCTTCGGGCCGCCCGAGAAGCCGGCGAAGAAATGCGGCTCCACGAAGCCCGTCGTGATCTTGACGTCGGCCTGGACCCACTCGGTGTTGAGCCAGACCGGGACCGCCGCCCCGTACGTGCCGACCCAGGTCAGGCTCGAGCGGTCCCGGGCATCGTGGTTGACGATCCGGACGGCGCCCGCGACCGCGTCGCCGAACATGGCGCGCAGCTCATCGGGGGTGTTGGCCCGGTGGGTGCCCGTGGCCACCAGCACCACGACGTCGGCCAGGTCGACGACCCCGTCCAGCTCGGCCAGGATGGCGGGGATCATGATCTCGCGGGGCTGCGCGCGGGTGCCGTCGCAGGCCGAGATGGCGACCTTCTGGCCGCGGCGGACCAGGTCGCGCAGCGGGGGCCCGGCGACCGGGGCGCGCAGGACCCGGCGGACCTCGGCGCCCGGGTCAGTGACCGGGTCCGCATCGCGCGGGTACACCACCGCGGCGTCGTCGGGGACGTCCACCTCGAGCCCGCCGAGCCCGTACGACAGCCGGATGCGCATGGACCGCCCCTTCCTGGAGATGCCGATCGTCCGCCGACCATGTCACGGCCCCGGCCCGGGCCCGGCGCCGCGGTGCCTCGATCATGGCGCGGCGCTTACCAGGGGCAGCAGCTCAGCCAGAAGCTCGAGGTGATCCAGGTCGGCGAGGTCCATCACCTGCAGGTACATGGTCTGCACGCCAGCCGCGGCGAACTGCCCGAGCCGGTCGCCGATCTCGGCCGGGCTCCCGGCCAGGCCGCTGGCCCGCACCTGCTCGACCGTGCTGCCGGCCGCCGCGGCGCGCCGGGTGAGCTCGGCCTCGTCCCGGCCGCAGCAGGCCAGCTGGGCCGACGAGTAGGTGAGCGAGGACTCAGCGCGGCCGATGGCGGCGCAGGCCTCCCGCACCCGGCCGAACGCCGCGGCGGTGGCCTCCGTACTCTCGAACGCCACGTTGTACTCGGTGGCGTACCGGGCGGCGAGTCGCGGGGTCCGCCGCGGCCCGGTGCCGCCGATGAGCACCGGGATCCGGGGCTGCTGGACCGGCTTGGGCAGGGCCGGGGAATCCGTCACGGTGTAGTGCTTCCCGGCGAAACTGAACAGCTCCCCGACCGGTGTGTCCCACAGGCCGGTGATGATGGCCAGCTGCTCTTCATAACGCTCGAATCGCTCGCCCAGGTCCGGGAACGGGATCGCGTAGGCGGCGTGCTCGGCCTCGTACCAGCCGGCCCCTACGCCGAGCTCAACCCGCCCGCCGCTCATCTGATCGACCTGAGCGACCGAGATCGCCAGCGGGCCCGGGTGGCGGAACGTGGCCGCGCTCATCAGCGTGCCGAGCCGGATCGCGGACGTATCCCGGGCGAGCCCGGCGAGCGTGATCCAGGCGTCAGTCGGCCCGGGCAGGCCGCTCCCGTCCCCCATCCGCAGGTAGTGATCGGACCGGAAGAACGCGTCGAAGCCCAGGTTTTCGGCCGCCCGGGCGACGGCCAGCAGGGTCCCGTAGTCCGCGCCCTGCTGGGGCTCGACAAAGATACGCAGTCGCATTGCTGATCTCCTCGCGCGGCCAGTGGTCTGCCGCGCCTCGATGAATGGGCCGGCGCCGTCTGGCGCCGCCGGTCACGCCTGCGCGGGCCGTGGCCAGCCGTGCAGCCCCCGGTCGTTCAGGAACTCCCGGGTCCGGACGGCGATGGGCAGCGGAACGTCGGGGGCGCACGGGTACAGGTCCTGCTCGGCGATGACGAACAGGGGCACGGCGAGCGCGTCCAGCTCGGGGATGATCGCGGCCGGGTCCGGAACGCCGGCCGGCAGCTCGACGAACACGCCGCGCTTCACGGCCTCGCCGAACGACAGCGACTGCGCCTGGACCTGCGCCACCACGTCCGGGTCGGCCTGCTTGAGGTGGACATAGCCCACGCGGTCGCCGAACCGGCGGATCAGGTCGAGGTTGTCCCCGCCGCCGTAGGCGACATGACCGGTGTCCAGGCACAGCCAGACGAGCCCCGGGTCGGTGCCGGCCAGGAACTGCTCGATCTCCGGCTGGGACTCGATGTGACTGTCGCCGTGCGGGTGCACGCACAGCCGGATGCCGTAGTCGGACAGCAGGATCCGGCCCAGCCGGTCAGCGGCCCCGCACATGGCCGCCCGTTCGGTGTCGGTCAGCTCCGGCGGCTCGGTGTAGGCGCCGGTCTTCTCGTCGCGGTACAGCGGCGGCACCATGACCAGGTGGTGAGCGCCCATCGCGGCCGTCAGCCCGGCCACGTCGCGGATGGCGGCGAGCATCTCGTCCCACTCGCCCGGCCGGTGCAGCGCGCCGAACGCCAGGCCACCGGACACCTGCAGGCCGCGCCGGTCCAGTTCGCCCCGGAGGACCTGCGGGTCGGTCGGCAGGTACCCGTACGGGCCGAGCTCCACCCACTCATACCCGGCCGCGGCCACCTCGTCGAGGAACTGGCCGGGCCCGATCTGCTGGTCGTCCTCGGCGAACCAGATTCCCCACGAGTCCGGCGAGGTCGCCAGGCACAGGCCCGCCGCCCGGCTTCCGGCCAGCTGCTCGCTACCGTCACGTGCCACGTTCTGCCTCCTGGGGGCGCGAAGTTGTCACCGGGCCGGCCGGTGCCGATCCTGGCCTGGCCGGCCGCGGTGCGGTCATGCCTGCTCAAGCTGGCCGTCGACCCGGCGCGGGACCGAGTGCCCGGCCGGCGGGTCATCCGTGAGCTCGGGTGGCAGCAGGGCCTGCGGCACGCCCTGATAGGCGACCGGGCGCAGCCAGCGCAGGATGGCCGCCGCGCCGACGGAGGTATGCAGCGCGTCCAGGGTGGCCGGGTAGGGACCGCCGTGGTGCATCGCCCAGGCGACCGCGACTCCGGTCGGGAACCCGTTCCAGACAATCCGGCCGACGCGATCGGCGAACGCCTCGACCAGGCGCCGGGCCAGGGCGGTGTCCTGCGGCTGAGCGTGAATGGTCGCGGTGAGCGCCGGCCCGACCTGGCTCAGCAGCTCGAGGAGCTGCTCGCCGGACTCGTAGCGGACCAGCACGAGAACCGGCCCGAAGCACTCGTCGAGCAGGACGCCGGACAGCGCGGCCGGGTCGGCCAGCAGCACCTGGGGTGTCCCCCGCCAGCCGCCCGCGGCTGACGGCGGCCGCCCTTCGGCCAGCACCGTCACCCCGGCCGACCGCCGCATTCCCGCGCTGCCGGCCAGGAAGCCCTGGTGCACGGCGCCGCTCAGCATCACCGCGCTGTCCTGGGCGGCGACCTGACGGCCGACCGCGGCGACCAGCTCATCACCGTGGACGCCGGCCGGGACGAACGCCAGGCCGGGCTTGGTGCAGAACTGGCCGACCCCGAGGGTAAAGGAGCCGACCAGGCCCGCCGCCAGCTCGCCGGGGCCGGCCGTGGCCGCCGCCGGGCACACCACCAGGGGATTCAGGGCACCCAGCTCACCGTAGAACGGGATGGGACTGGGCCGGGATGAGGCCAGCTCCGACAGCGCGCGGCCGCCGGCGAGGGAGCCGGTGAACCCGACGGCGCGGATGCCCGGATCGCGCACCAGGTCCGCGCCGGCCGCGCGGCCCAGCACGAGCGAGACCACGTCCGCGCTCTGCCCGGCGGCGGCCGCCCCTCGTTTCAGCGCGGCGGCGCATTTCACTGACGTCAGCGGGTGGGCCTCGTGGCCCTTGATGACGACCGGGCAGCCGGCCGCCAGGGCCGAGGCCGTGTCCCCGCCCGGGACGGAGAAGGCGAAGGGAAAGTTCGACGCGCCGAATACGGCGGCCGGCCCGCGGGGGCGCAGGAGCCGGCGCAGGTCGGGACGCGGGCCCATCGGCGTGGGCCCCGCATGGTCGATCGTCGCCCCGAGGTACGCCCCGTCCTCGATCACCCCGGCGAAGAAGCGGAGCTGAAACGTGGTCCGGGTCAGCTCCCCGTCCAGGCGGGCCGGGCCCAGGCCGGTTTCCCGGTCGGCGGTCGCGACCAGACCGGCCCGGTCCTCCTCCAGCGCGCCGGCCATGGCGCGCAGCATCGCGGCGCGGCCCGCGCGGCCCGCCGCCGCCAGCCCGGCCGCCGCGTCGGCGGCGCCGGCGCACAGCCGGGCCACCTCCGCGGGCGGGGTCGGCGGCGCGACCTCCTCGACGGCCGTGGCGGTCCGCGGGTCGAAGCTGCTGATCACGGTGATGTCTCCCGGGTCGGCTGGGTCGGTGGCGGGCGCGGTGCGCCCGTCAGTCGAGATCGATGGTGGTCCAGCTCTCGATCGGGCCATCAGGAGTGATCACGAACATGACCCGGCCCTCCGCGGTGAGCTCCGCGAGGAAGGTCTCGTCATCGGCCGGCTCGGCCCCGTGCTTCTGCTTGATGGCCCGGAACCGCGGCAGCTCGGCGGCCAGGTCCTCGCGGATCTCGACCGTCCCGTAGACCAGCGCGACCCGGGAGCCGGTCGAGTCGTCGACCAGGAGCTGAGCCCGCGGATCGCGCCGGAAGATCCCGTACTTGACCCGGTCGCGGGTGGTCGACACGTAGAACCGCTCGCCATCCCAGAGGAACCAGACCGGGGACATGTGGGCGCGCCCGTCCTTGCGGACGCCGCCCACGATTACCGTGCGGGGCTCGGCCAGGAACGCCGAGACCTTATCCACAGACGCCATCGGTGTGCTCTCTTTCGCTAGCCGTAGTGGTGGTAGGCGGTCTTGACCTGGGTGTAGCGCAGCAGTCCCCACTTGCCGTCCTCGCCGCCGATCCCGGACTCCCGGTACCCGGCGTGGTGCGCGTGAATGGACTCGCCCAGCGTGCGGTTGATGTAGATCTCGCCGAACTCGAGCTCCTCGGCGGACCGCATGATGGCCTGGTAATCCCGGCTGAACACGTAGGCCGACAGGCCGTACCGGGAGTCGTTGGCCAGGCTGAGCGCCTCCGGCAGGGAGCTGACCGGCAGCACCGGCGTGACCGGCCCGAACGTCTCCTCGCGCATGACGGTCATGTCCGGGCGCACTCCCCGCAGGACGGTCGGCGAGTACCAGTACCCGCGGGCCAGGGCCTCGTCGGACGGCGCCGACCCGCCCGCGATCAGCTCGGCCCCCTCCCCGACCGCGGTCCGGACGGCCAGGTCCGTCTTGGCCAGCTGCTGCGCGCTGGCCAGCGGCCCCAGGTCGACTTCCCCGGACGGCAGGCCGATGGTCAGGTCCTGCACCGCCGCCACGTAGGCGTCCAGGAACGGCTCATACAGGTCGTCGTGCACGAAAACCCGCTCGGCGGCGGTGCAGACCTGGCCGGCGTTCGTGTGCCGGGCGGCCACGATCGCGGGGACGGCCACGTCCAGGTCAGCATCCCGCCACACGATGGCCGGCGCCTTCCCGCCCAGCTCCAGCGCCACCCGGGTCAGGTTGCCCGCCGCGACGGCCATGATCTCCTTGCCGGTATCCCGGTGGCCGGTGAACGACACCATGCTCGTGGTGACGTCGCCGACCAGCGCCCGCCCGGTCGCCGCGGCGCCGGTCACGAGGTTCAGCACCCCCGGCGGCAGGTCCAGCTCGCGGTCGAACAGCGCGAACAGCTCGATCGTGGACAGCGGTGACACCTCGCTCGGCTTGACCACCACCGTGTTGCCGGTGATCAGCGCCGGGCCGAGCTTGCGGCACAGCACGGCCAGCGGGAAGTTCCACGGGCAGATGGCCGCGACCACCCCGAGCGGCGCGTGCGACAGGTGGATGAACTCACCCGGCACGTCCCCCGGCAGCGTCTCGCCCTCCAGCCGCCGGTCCCACTCGGCGCTGTAGCTCAGGAACCCGAAGGCGAAATCCAGCTCGTCAGCGGCCTGCCGGAGGGGCTTGCCCATCTCCGCCACGATCAGGCGCGCCAGCCGGTCCTTGTGGGCGGCGACCAGCCCGGCCATCTCCCGCAGGAACTGCCCGCGCACGATCGACGGGGTCGCGGCCCAGCCCCGCTGCGCCGCCCGCGCCGACGTGAGCGCGTCGCTCACGTCCGCCGCGGTCGCGCTCGGCACCGACGCCAGCACCTGCTCATCGGCCGGGTTGATCACGTCGATCGCCGGGCCGCGGGCCGGGCGCCAGGCGCCCCCCAGGTACAGCGAAAGTTCTGGGTGAAAGTCAGTTGTCATCGCCGGTCCAGGTGCCTTTCTCGGCTGGCGGGGCAGGGACGGTCACGCCGGGCGCTCCGTGGCGGACGGCGGGGCGGGCGATCCCTCGGCTTCCTCGCCGAGGTAGCTGGCCACGAGATGCTGGGTGTCGCCGCGCAGCTGCTCGGCGCCGCCCTCCAGGACCACCTCGCCGTGCGCGAGGACGTAGCCCCGGTTCGCGAACTGGAGCGCGAGCTGAATGTGCTGCTCGACCAGGAGGACGGCGCAGCCCGCATCCTCGGCGTACTGGCGCACGACGGGCAGCAGCCGCTCGACGATCACCGGGGCCAGCCCGAGGCTCAGCTCATCCAGGAGCAGCAGCTTCGGCCGCCGGGCCAGGGCCCGGCCCAGGGCCAGCATCTGCTGCTCGCCGCCCGATAGCAGCCCGGCCCGGCGCGACTTCAGCGGGGCCAGCGCCGGGAAGTACCCGTAGGCGACCTCGGGATCGAGCCGCTCCCGCGGGTGGGACAGCCGGAAGTGCTCGGCCACGGTGAGCCCGAAGAAGATGCCGCGCCCCTCGGGCACGTGCGCGATGCCCATCCGGGCGCGCATGCTCGGCTGGACCTGGGCCAGGTCCGAGCCCATGAAGCTGACCTGGCCGTGCATGGGCCGGACCAGGCCGGAGATCACCCGCAGGGTGGTGGTCTTGCCCGCGCCGTTGGGGCCGAGCAGGGCGACGATCTCCCCCGGCGCGACCTGGATGCTCACGTCCCGGATGACGGCGGCGCTCTCGTAGCCGGCCGTCAGGTCCGTCAGCGTGAGCGCCGGGGCGGTGCTCCCGCCGGGGACGGCGCCGTCACCGGCCGTCTGATCCTGGCTCACTGGCCTGCTCCATTCGGCACCTGGTTCTCGCTGGCCGGCTCCTCGCTGACCAGTTCCTCATCCGGGGCATCCAGCTCGCCCTCGCCGCCCAGGTAGGCCGCGACGACCCGGGGATCACGCCGGACCGTCTCGCTCGGTCCCGCGGCGATGACCTTGCCGAACTCCAGCACGACGACGTGGTCGGAGACCTCCAGCACCAGGCTCATGTCGTGGTCGATCAGCAGGATGGGGATGCCGGTCTCGACGATCTGCCGCAGCCGCTGGCCCAGCCGCCTGCTCTCGTGCGTGTCCAGGCCGGCCGCGGGCTCATCCAGGCACAGCACCTGGGGCCGGGCCACCAGCGCGCGGGCGATGCCGACGAGCTTGCGCTGGCCCTCGGACAGGTCGGCGGCGTTCGCGTCAGCGAACCCCTCCAGGCCCAGCAGCGACAGGGCCTGGCCGATGGACTCCGCGGGCGGCCGCTGCCGGCCGAAGAGCTCGCCCACGCTCCGCCAGCCCCGGACGTAACCGGACGCGACCGAGAGGTTCTCCCGGACGGTGAGGTCGTCGAAGAGCTCGATCGACTGCCAGGTGCGGGCCAGCCCGAGCTGCGCCCGCTCGTGCGGCGCCAGGCCCGACAGGTTGCGGCCGTTGAGCCGCACGACGCCCTGGTACTTGACGAACCCGGAGATCGCGTCGATCAGCGTGGTCTTGCCCGCCCCGTTCGGCCCGATCAGGGCGACGAGCTGGCCGGCCGGGACGTCGAGGTCGGCGCCGGACAGCGCGTGGACTCCGCCGTAGGAGACGGACAGGCCGCCGACGGACAGCACGGGCGGCGCGGTGCTGGTGTCCGTCACAGCCCCGCCTCCCGTGAGCCGGCCGGCACCGCGCTGGCGGCCGGCGGGCCGGAGGCCGGCGGGCCGGCCTCGGGCGACACGGATCTCAGCAGCCACCGCCCCAGGCGCTTGACGTCCCGGCGGGTGCCGAGGCCGACCCCGTTGGGCGCGAAGATGAGGTTGAAGACCAGGAAGAAGCCGCCGACCAGCAGCGCCCACGACCCCGAGATGTGCAGGTAGGTCTGGAACACGTAGGGAACCAGCGCCTCCGTCGTGATCAGGCCGGCGGCGATCGCCCCGGTGACCGTGGTGATCCCGCCCACGTAGGCGAAGGCGACGATGCTCAGCGAGGACAGGGCGTCGTAGTTGTTGGCCGACACGGAGCTGTAGTTGTAGGCCGCCATCACGCCGGAGATGCCGGCGATGGCCGAGCTGATCCCGAAGGCCATCAGCTTCACGTTGCTCACCGAGATGCCCGCCCCGGCCGCGGCCCGCTCGTTGGCGCGGACGGCCAGCATCTGCTGCCCGAGGTTGGTCCGGCGCAGGTTGGCCACGAACAGGCCGACCACGCTCATGATGACCAGGAAGAAGAACCCCAGGACCGGGCTCGGGATCTGGTTGTCGATGCCGCGGAAGCCGGCGTTGCTGCCGAGGTTCAGCCCGAAGATCATCGGCGAGGAGACCGCGTTGCCGGTGTTCGACTCACCCCAGATCGTGTTGGTGAACCAGAACTGCTCGATGGCCACCGCGGCGGCCAGGCTCACGACCGCGAGCTGCACGCCGCGGACGCGCAGCGCCGAGGCCCCGATGAACAGGCCCACCAGCGTGGCCGCCAGGACGCCCAGCAGCGGGCCCAGCGGGAAGCCCAGGTTCCAGGCCTCGCCCACGTGGGCCATGGTGAACCCGGCCACCCCGGCCAGCGGCAGCTGGACGATGGAGATCTGGCCCACGTAGCCGGTGATCACGACGATGGAGAGCATCAGCACGATGGCGACCTGGCTGGTCAGCAGCGCCTCACGCCAGCCGAACGGCAGGAAGATGAGCCCGAGGACCGCGACGATGCCGCAGGCGATCGTCGGCCGCAGGAACCGCTGCGGCAGCGGGACGCTGGGCAGCCGCTTCTCGGTGACCGCGCTGCGGCCCGGCAGCCGGGACCCCATGACGAACAGGGCGATCACCACGAGCAGGAACTCAAGCAGCTGGTCAAGTCCCGGCAGCGGCGTTCCCTGGTCCTTGGGGAACCAAGTCTGGACGGAGGCGTAGTAGATGAGGTTCTCGACGACGCCGACGCCCAGGCCCACCAGGCAGGCCACGATGGCCGAGGTGAAGCGGGCGAACAGGGCGGCGGCCAGCGCCGGGATGACCAGCAGCGGCACGGTGGTCGGGTCGAGGGAGGTGAGCGACCCGGCCAGCACGCCGAGGATGCCGACGACCAGCGAGGCCAGGAGGGTGTTGGCCATGGCCAGCCCGTTGGGCGACAGGCCGGCCAGCACGCCGGACACCTCGCTCTCGGCGGTGGCCCGGGTGGCGAGGCCGAACTTGGTGAAGCGGTACAGCAGGGTCAGCGCGATGGCGACCAGGACGGCCGCCCCGGCCACGATGAGGCCGGACTCCGGCACGCCCACGCCGGCCACGCTGATGCTCCCGGCCGGCAGCAGGGACGGCTCGTTGACGGGCTGGGCCCCGAACCACAGCGTGAACCCGGCGGCCAGGAAGAGCAGGATGCCCAGTGACGCCACCAGCTTGGCCACCGGCGCCGCGGACCGGAGCCGGCGGAACGCGAGCACTTCCATGAGCGCCCCGAGCACCAGGCCGGTGACCAGGGCCAGCGGGACAGCGATCCACTTGCCGACCCGGAAGCCGAACTCTCCGCTGGTGAAGCCCCAGAATGCGTACCCCGCCACCATGGCCTGGGCACCCATGGCCAGGTTGATGATGCCGGACCCGCGGTACATCACCACGAGTCCCGTTGCGATCCCCGCGATGAACGCTCCGGATCCCAGGCCGAGCACCGCGAAGAGGAAAATCTGACCCATAAGGCTGCCTGCTCCCACATCATCCGCAGGTTGACGATGAATTGCCCGGTACCGGTGA
>FSXZ01002835.1_pt1 | contig 14280 bp, 13 predicted proteins | sample 1638121 | NCBI WGS metagenome assembly FSXZ01 (sample SAMEA3914788, study PRJEB12502) | metagenome | biome: forest; material: soil | place: Canada | collected 2011-07-03 | depth 0.1 m
AGCCGGAGCCGCAGCCCGAGCAAGACTGAATCAGGACTCGACCAGCTGCACCAGCCTCGCGGCCGGCTCCTGGGCGTACCCCGGGCCGAAGACGGTGGAGTCGGCGAGGATCCGCATACGTACGCTGCGACCGTCGTTCGCGTCGGTCGCCCACACCCGCAGGGCGCCGTCCATGGTGTCGGGCCCGATCGGCGGCAGCGCCCGCGGCTCGCCCCGCAGCGGCCCGACCAGAGCGTTCGGGCAGATCGGCCCGGTGGTTGAACATCGCGAACGGCGCCAGCGCGTCGGTCGGCAGGTATCGGGCACCGTACAGCTCGGGTTCCAGGAGGCGCACGATCTCGGCATGGTGCAGGTCGCACGCCTGCATGGCCTGCAACAGGGCTCCGGACGCCTGCGCCCGCACGGTCTCGATCCGCTCCGTGAACGGAAGCCGCGCGACCATCCAGTTGGCCGGCAGCCCGGCGGTACGCGCGTCCTTCTTGGTGACCCGGCGCGCCCCCTGGAGCAGGGTGACTGGCGCTACGAACTCACCCCCGCCACCTCATGGACCCACCAGCGACTCCAGCCCTGACCGGGCCCTGACGAACGCGAGGAGAGGGAGCGATGTCCGAATCGGGTGCTGTGATCGATGGCTGATGCGAATCCGGCCGCCCGCGCCACTGCATCCGTAACAGTGCTCGAATACGCGGTGCCCGAACACGCGGAGCGGCGCGGCGGCGCCCTCGGCCCGCCGCGCCCGGTCAGCCGGAGCCCTCGGTCAGGGCCAGAGCTGGCCGCGGGTCCAGTTCTCGCCGTCCCGTTCGTAGCGCAGCCGGGTGTGCTTGCGCTGCTTGTCACCCTGCCAGAACTCGACCTGCTCGGCCCGCACGGTATAGAGGATCCACTCCGGCAGCACCAGGCCGGGATCGGCGGTGATGCGCTCGAGCGCCTGCTTGACGGCCAGATCCAGAACCTGCCGGCTCTCCAGCGGCCGGCTCTGCTTACCGGTCGAGGCCTCGGCCCGCGATCCGGTGGAACGGGCCAGGTAGTCCGCCGCGCTCTCCTCGGCCGAGGCCGCCTCGACCGGACCGCGCACCCGGATCTGCCGGGCCAGCGCCGGCCAGTAGAAGGTCAGTGCCGCCGCCGGATGCCCGAGCACATCGCGGCCCTTCGGGCTGTCGGTGTGCACGGCGAACTGCCACCCGTGGGCGTCCACGTTCTTGAGCAGCAGGACGCGCGCCGAGGGCGTGCCGTCCGTGCCGAGGGTGGAGACCGTCATCGCGTGGGGCTCGCGCACGCCCGCGTCCACGGCCGCGGTCAGCCAGTCCAGGAACAGCGTCTCGGGCCGGTCCGGCGCGGCCTCCGGATCGAAGGCGGGCAGCTCGCCGGCGAACACTTCCAGGCCGCGCAGATACGCCCTGGTCTCGGTCATGGGTGATCCTCTCCCGTACACGCCGACACCGGTTCCCTGATGCCGCGTAAGTGATAGAGCGTCACTTTACACCCATCCGGCAGCAAAACGTAACCCTGAGTCAGTCATCGTGCAAAAACCCAAGACAGCTACAAAACAGCCTGAACACAGGGTTCGAACACCGCGCAGAACCTCGCTTACCCAGAAAGGTGGACGGCCATGGCCCAGAACGGCGCCGCGGAGATCGAGAACTGCCAGGTACTCGTCATCGGAGGGGGGCCGGCCGGCTCGACGGTGGCGACGCTGCTGAGCCGCCGCGGAATCCGGGTCACCCTGCTCGAGCGGGAGCACTTCCCGCGCTACCACATCGGCGAGTCGCTCTCCATCTCCTGTTTCCGGGCCATGGAGGTGCTGGGCGTCCGGGACAAGGTGGAGAGCCACGGGTTCACCCGCAAGGAAGGCTCCTACTACGCCTGGGGCGAGGAGGAGTGGGACCTGCCCTTCAGCCATCTGCCCGGCGAGGACAACCACAGCTGGCAGGTGATCCGCTCCGAATTCGACCAGATACTCCTGGACCACGCCCGCTCCGAGGGGGTGCGGGTGCACGAAGGGGTCAACGTCTCGCAGGTGCACTTCGAGAACGGCCGGGCCGTGGCGGCCTCGTGGACCAGGCGGGGCGAGGAGAACGCCTCCGGCCGCGTCCACTTCGATGTCGTGGTGGACGCCTCCGGCCGCAACGGCGTGCTCGCCTCGCGCCAGCTCTCCAGCCGCAAGTTCCACGACGTGTTCCGCAACCTCGCCGTCTGGGGCTACTGGGAGGGCACGCCCGAGCTGAACCTGGGCCCCACCGGCGCGATCGCGGTCTTCAGCCGGGAGAACGGCTGGCTCTGGGCCATCCCGCTGCACGACGGAACGCTCAGCATCGGCCTGGTCACCGGCAAGGACGAGTACAAGGCCGACTACGACCGGCTGGGCGGGCGCCAGGCCGTGTACCTGGACGCGATCGCCTCCTGCAGCCAACTCGCCGACCTCACCAAGCCCGGCAAGCTGGTCTCGGAGGTCAAGAGCGAGACGGACTACTCCTACGTCGCCGACGAGTTCTCCGGCCCGGGCTACTTCCTCATCGGCGACGCGGCGTGCTTCCTCGACCCGCTGCTGTCCACCGGAGTCCACCTGGCCACCTTCAGCGGCATGCTGGCGGCGGCCACCATCTCCTCGATGCTGAGCGGCGAGCTCCCGGAGCAGGAGTGCCGCGACTTCTTCCAGACCGCCTACCGCCAGGCGTACGAACGCCTGCTGCTGCTGGTCTCGGTCTTCTACGAGAGCTACCGCGGCAGCGAGAGCCACTTCTACCAGGCGCAGGCGCTGACCCGGGAGGACCGCAAGGGTCTGCGACTGCACGACGCGTTCCTCAACATCGTGGCCGGCACCGAGGACCTGGTCGACGTGACCACCGAGGGCGCCTACCAGGCCCTGGCGGCGAAGCTGCGCGGTGAGGACGGCGGCTCGCCCGCGCCGATCGCGAACCACAACACCTTCAAGGAGAAGCTGCCCGAGTCCCCGGACCTCGCCCTGGCCGGGATCTACCTCACCCTCCAGCCCGAACTCGGGCTGCGCCGGGTCGAGCGCGCCCGGGACTGACGCGACCGGCGAAGAAGAGTCCCGCTGAGACATATGTCTCCATACGACATATGTCCCGGCGGGACAATAAGGCGTACGCTGAAAAGCGTGACGAGGACGCAGCACGCCGAGGACCGGGACGAGATTCCCGCCGACCGCAGGCGACTGCGGTCCCGCGAGACCCGCCGCGCCATCGCGACCGCCGCCGCCGACCTGGTTCTGGAACACGGCCTGGCCGCGGTCTCGGTGGAGGACATCGCCGAGCGGGCCGAGGTGGTCCGGCGCACCTTCAGCCGGCACTTCGCCGGCAAGGAGGAGGCGGTGCTCGACGCCACCCGCGACGACGGGCGCCGGATCAACCGGGCCCTGCGCGCCCGCCCGGCTGCCGAACCCCCGCTGACCGCCTACCGGGCGGCCGTGGACGAATGGCTGGCCGAGCACGAACGGCTCGACCCGCTCGCCTACGCCCGCTGGCGCGACCTGATCCGGCTCACCGAGATCGAACCGGCCCTGTTCGCCACCTACGAGCGGGTCCGGGTGGACGCCCAGGACGAATCCGTGGCCATCACGGCCGAGCGGATGGGCTGCGATCCGGCGACGGACTTCCGGCCCGCGATCGTGGTGTGGTCGGCGGCCGGCGCGCTCACCGCGGCGCTGCGCGCGTGGGCGCGGCAGGAGCACGACCGGCCGGCCGGGCTGCGCGCGTGGGTGCGCCAGGCCTACGGCGCCCTCGTCGAACACGCGGCCGCGGACGCGGCCGCCGGATCCACTGCAGTGAAGGTACACGAACATGAAGGCATTGCAATACCGTGAGATCGGCGCGGCCCCCGAGGTCGTCTCCGTGCCGGACCCCGAGCCCGGCCCGGGGCAGGTGCTGCTGAAGGTGACGGCGGCCGGGGTGTGCCACTCCGACATCGCCGTGATGGGCTGGCCGGCCGAGGACTTCCCGTACGCCCTGCCGCTGACCCTCGGGCACGAGGGCGTGGGCGTGGTAGCGGGGTTGGGCGCCGGAGTGACCGGACTGGCCGAGGGCGACGCCGTGGCCGTATACGGACCCTGGGGTTGCGGCACCTGCGTGAAGTGCGCCGAGGGCAAGGAGAACTACTGCCTGCGGGCCGGCGAGCTGAACATCATGCCGCCCGGACTGGGCGCGCCCGGCTCCATGGCCGAATACCTGCTGGTCGACTCGGCCCGCCACCTGGTGCCGATCGAGGGCATGGACCCGGTGGCGACGGTGCCACTGACCGACGCCGGCCTGACCCCGTATCACGCGATCAAGGCCGCGCTGGCCAAGCTCGTTCCGGGCACGACCGCGGTGGTCATCGGCACCGGCGGCCTGGGCCACGTCGCGATCCAGCTGCTGCGCGCGATGAGCGCCGCCCGGGTGGTCGCGCTCGACGTGAGCGAGGACAAGCTCGCCCTCGCCCGCACCGTCGGCGCGCACGAGGCGTTCCTGTCCGACGACGCGGCGGCCGGCCGGATCCGCGAACTGACCGGCGGGCGCGGCGCGGCGGCGGTCTTCGACTTCGTCGGAGTCGGCCCGACGGTGGAGATCGCCCGGCAGGCCGTGGCGGTCGAGGGCGACGCGACGATCGTGGGCATCGGCGGCGCCGGACTGCCCGTCGGCTTCGGCCACACGCCCTTCGACGCCAGCGTCAAGGCGCCCTACTGGGGCAGCCGCAGCGAGCTGTTCGAGGTGCTCGACCTGGCCCGGGCGGGCCTGGTCTCGGTGCACACCGAGACCTACTCGCTGGACGAGGCCCCGCTGGCCTACCAGCGCCTGCACGAGGGCAAGGTCAACGGCCGAGCGGTCATCGTGCCCAACGCCTGAGCACCTACCGCAGCGGCGGCACGTGCCAGTATATTGATACAAATACGCAGTACCGATCAGATCAGAAGAAGTGATGCAAGATGAGTAGTGCAGCAACGGGTGTGGCCGCGGAGTTCGCGGGCAAGACGGCGCTGGTGACCGGAGCGGCCTCCGGCATCGGGCTCGCGGTGGCGCGCCGGCTCGCGGCCGGCGGCGCCAAGGTCGTGGTGGCCGACTTCAACACCGAGGCCGCGGCCCGCGCGGTCGAGCAGATCAAGGCCGCGGGCGGCGAGGCGGCGGCGGTGACGGTGGACGTCTCCGACCCGAAGTCCGTCGAAGCCGCGATCGGCTTCGCGGTCGGGACCTTCGGGGCGCTGCACCTGGCGGTGAACAACGCCGGCATCGGTGCCGACGCCACGCCGGTGGGCGAGTACGACCTCGACGTGTGGCGCCGGGTCACCGGCGTCGACCTCGACGGGGTGTTCTACTCGATGCGCTACGAACTCCCGGCGATCCTGGCCGCGGGCGGCGGCGCGATCGTCAACACGGCCTCCATCCTGGGCTCCGTCGGCTGGGCCGGTTCGGCCGCCTACGTCGCCTCCAAGCACGCCGTGGTCGGCCTGACCAAGTCGGCCGCGCTCGAATACGCCGACCGGGGCGTGCGGATCAACGCCGTGGGCCCCGGCTTCATCGACACCCCGCTGTTGCAGGGCATGGACCAGGACGCCTACGCGCAGCTGACCGCGCTGCACCCGGCCGGTCGGCTCGGGCGCCCGGAGGAGGTCGCGGAACTCGTCGCGTTCCTGCTCTCGGACCGCGCCTCCTTCATCCACGGCAGCTACCACCTCGTCGACGGCGGCTTCACCGCACGCTGACACCGAGGACCGCGGCTCGCTCCGGCCGCCCTCAGCGGCCAGGATCGAGGAGGTCAGCGGCTGGGCGGCGGCGGCGATGCCCGGTCCGCTCAGCGCCGCCCGCCCAGCAGCCCTCCGCGATCAGATCCCTGATTGACGAGGTCCACGGTGACCGGGACCGTGGGATCGAGCCGCCACGCGTCGCCCGCCCGCGACTGCGCGGTACCGCCCGACACCCCGGTTCGATGCGACTTCCTCGGATGGATCAGCGGGCCCGGTCACTCGTAGCGTTCCCAGACCACGGATTCGGCCTCGTCCGTCAGCGCCAGGTCCAGCAGCGGCTCCTGGGCGTTGGCGACCAGCGCGGCCAGCTCGTGCGCTCCCGCGGCGGCGGCGTGCAGGGCCGCGACGGACTCGGCCGTGCGCCGCACCTGCGCGCCCTCCTCCCGCACGCTGATCAGGATATTGCGCCGCTCCATGTCGGCGATCTGGCCGGCCAGGTTCTCGAACACGACGGCGAGATCCGCAGCGGCCTCGCGCAGCGAGACGACGTGCTCCGAGACCGACCCCGGCGTCTCGGCACCGCCCGCGTCCTGCGCGACCGAGGCGGCCAAGGTGTGCGCGGCGGCCGCCACGGCCGAGCTCAACTGCTGCGAACGGTCGATCGCGCCGCTGCCGCCGGCCCAATTCGTCTCGAACGTGAATTCAGCCATCGGAGACCTCGTCATTCTCGCTCGCCGGGGATGTGCAAACAGCCTGCCATGCCCGGGAACAGGCGGACAAGCCGAGTCACCCGGCCTGCTCTCGCTCACTCCAATGGTCTAGGTAACGGGCAGTCATCGGTATTCCCCCGGATAGGGTCGGGAAAGACTGCGCGATTCCCGTTCGCATCCCCGAAGGAAGTTCCCGATGGCGACGAACTCGGCTCAGCGCTCGGCCGAACCCCTCCAGCCCGGTGCCCGGGCGCCCGACTTCACCCTGTCGGCCACGCCGGATCAGAAGTTCACCCTCTCCGAGCTCGAAGCTCCCGCGGTGCTGATCTTCTACCCCGGCGACTGGAGCCCGGTGTGCAGCGACGAACTGTCCATGTTCGAGGCGGCGGCGGGCATGTTCGGGCGGCACGGCGCGCAACTGCTCGGCATCTCCGTCGACAGCGCGTGGTCCCACCTGGCCTTCGGCCAGAACCGGAATCTGTCCTTTCCGCTGCTCGCCGACTTCGAGCCGAAGGGCGAGGTCGCCCGCGACTACGGCGTCTACCGGCATCAGGACGGCACCGCCGAGCGCGCCCTGTTCGTCCTCGACCGCGCGGGCAAGGTCGCGTGGAGCCATGTGTCGCCGGTCGCGGTCAGCCCCGGGGTCGACGGCGCACTGCAAGCTGTGGAGGAGTTGTCATGAGTGAGGGAAAGCTCAGCGTTCCGGTCGGGCCGAAGGACCACGTCCGCGGCGGCGGCGCGGACGCGCGGATCACGCTGGTGGAGTACGGGGACTATCAGTGCCCGTATTGCGGCCAGGCGCATCCGGTCGTGCAGGAGCTCATCCGCGAGTTCGGCGACGATCTGCGCTTCGTCTTCCGCAACCTCCCGTTGGACAGCGTCCACCCGCAGGCCATGCACGCCGCCGAGGCGGCCGAGGCGGTCGCGCTCCAGGGCGACTTCTGGCGGATGCACGACCTGCTCTTCGAGCGCCAGCACGACCTGAGCGACCAGGCCCTGGTCAACTACGCGCAGGAGGCCGGCGCCGACCTCGGCGCCCTCGAGCAGGCGCTCACCCAGCACGTCACGATCGGGCGGATCGAGGCCGACCTGGAGAGCGCCCTGCGCTCGGGGGCCAACGGCACGCCCGCGTTCTTCGTCAACGGGACGCGCTACGACGACTCCTGGGACCTGGACACCTTCTCCGGCCACCTGCGCGGCCTGCTCGCCTAGCAGCAGGGCCGGCCCTCACCGCCAGCCCAGGGCCGGCGCGACGTGCTCCAACAGGCCCTCGATGACGTGCGCGTTGTACTCGACGCCGAGTTGGTTGGGCACGGTGAGCAGGAGTGTGTCGGCGGCGGCGATGGCTTCGTCGCGCCGCAGCTGCTCGATCAGCCGGTCCGGTTCGGCAGCGTAGCTGCGGCCGAAGACGGCCTGGGTCTGCGCGTCGATGTAGCCGACGTGGTCCTCGTCGTCACGGCCGCCGAAGTACGCCGCGTCCTGCTCGTCCAGGATCGGGAAGATGCTGCGGCTCACGCTCACCCGGGGCTCGCGCGGGTGTCCGGCCGCGCTCCAGGCGTCCTTGAAGGCCTGGATGTGCTCGGCCTGGGTGACGTGGAAGGGGGTCCCGTCGCCGCCGGCCGAGTCGTTCGCGACCAGCGTGGAGCTCTGCAGGTTCATGCCCTCGCGCGCCGCCCACTCGGCCGTCGCCCGGGACCCGGCGCCCCACCAGACGCGCTCGCGCAGCCCCGCGGAGTGCGGCTCCACCCGGAGCAGGCCGGGCGGGTTGGGGAACATGGGGCGCGGGTTGGGCCGGGCGAAGCCCTGGCCGCCGAGCACCTCGAGGAAGACCCCGGCGTGCTCGCGGGCCATGTCCGCGTCGTCCTTGCCCTCCGGCGGCTCGTAGCCGAAGTAGCGCCAGCCGTCGATCACCTGTTCGGGGGATCCCCGGCTGATGCCGAGCTGGAGCCGGCCACCCGCGATCAGGTCGGCCGCGCCGGCGTCCTCGGCCATGTACAGCGGGTTCTCGTAGCGCATGTCGATCACCGCGGTGCCGATCTCGATCCGCGAGGTGCGCGCGCCGATCGCGGCCAGCAGCGGAAACGGCGAGGCGAGCTGGTTCGCGAAGTGATGCACCCGGAAGTAGGCGCCGTCCGCGCCCAGTTCCTCGGCGGCCACCGCGAGGTCGATCGACTGCAACAGGCTGTCCGACGCCGAGCGCACCCGCGACCCCGGCGCCTGCGACCAGTGCCCGAAGGAGAGGAATCCGATGCTTTTCACAAGATCTTCCAACGCGCCCGCGGGCCGTGGCATTCCACCGGGCTCCGGGCCCCGCCGGGGCGGTGGCGGGAAGAACTCCGGGCCCGCGCGGCGCCGTCGCGTGCACCGGCCGGACGGAAATGCCACATTGGGACGGCGGACTCGCCGCAGGTCATGGCAGCAATGGTATTGCCATACCGGCGCGCTGAGCCGTTCCGGAACGACCCGATCGGCGCAGCGGAGGGCGAAGTCATGGACCCGTCGGAAACCGAGCAGCGTCCCGGCGGCGATCTGGGCCGCGGGGCTCCGGGCGTCGCCGCGCGCGGGCGCGGGCCGAATCGGCCGGGCGAGATCTCCCAGCGGGACGACGAGGCCCCCTCGGCTGGCTGGGGCGCGGCGCGCAGCGTCACCCGCGTGCTGGCCAAGACCCGTGAACCGGTGCGCGGTCCGCTCTCCATTCTGAAGATGAACCACGAGAACGGCGGCTTCGACTGCCCCGGCTGCGCCTGGCCCGACGATATCAAGGGCCTGCATCTGGACATCTGCGAGAACGGGATCAAGCACGTCACCTGGGAGATGACCCCGAAGCGGGTCGGCCGGGAGTTCTTCGCGGCGCACCCGGTCACCGAACTGTCCGGCTGGCCCGACTACGCGCTCGAGGACCAGGGCCGGCTGAGCGAGCCGATGGTCTACGACGAGGCCTCGGACCGGTACCTGCCGATCTCCTGGCCGGACGCGTTCGCGCTGGTCGGGCAGACGCTGCGGGGCCTGGACCGGCCCGAGCAGGCCGCGTTCTACACCTCCGGGCGGCTCAACAACGAGGCCACCTTCCTCTACCAGCTCTGGGCCCGCGAGTTCGGCACCAACAACCTGCCGGACTGCTCGAACATGTGCCACGAAGCCTCCGGCCGCGCGCTCCAGGCCGCGCTGGGCACGGGCAAGGGCACCTGCGACATCCGCGACTGGGACGCCGCGGACCTGCTGCTGATCATGGGGGTCAACGCGGCCTCCAACGCCCCCCGGATGCTCACCACGCTGGCCAGGGCGAGCCGGCGCGGCGCCCAGATCATCCACGTCAACCCGCTGATCGAGGCGGCCGCGCGGCGCACGATCGTGCCGCACGAATTCGCCGCGATGGCCACCTTCCACGCCACCTCGACCGCAACGATGGCCGTGCAGGTCGGCGTCGGCGGGGACCTCGCGCTGCTGCGCGGGGTCGCGAAGGCGGTACTGGAGCGGGCGGAGCAGGACCCGAAGGTGCTCGACACCGAGTTCATCGCGCGGCACACCTCAGGGTTCGAGTCCTACCGCGCACTGGTGCGGGCGACGGACTGGTCCGAGCTGGTGCGCCAGTCCGGCGTGAGCGAGGACCGGATCCGCGAGGTCGCCGAGCGCTACCTCGCGGCCGGGCGCACCGTCATCTCCTGGTGCCTCGGCGTCAGCCAGCAGGACCACGGCGTCGACACCGTCCGCGAGATCGTCAACCTCCTGCTGCTGCGCGGGAACGTCGGCCGGGAGGGGGCCGGACCCTCACCGGTGCGCGGGCACAGCAACGTCCAGGGCAACCGCACCTGCGGCATCGACCACCGGCCGACGCCCGAATTCCTGGACGCGCTGGACGAGGTCTGCGGTATCCGCTCACCCCGCGCACACGGCCTGGACACCGTCGGCACGATCAAGGCGATGCGCGAGGGCCGGGTGAAGGTCTTCGTCGCCATGGGCGGGAACTTCGCCCTCGCCGCCCCGGACACCGACGCGACCGCGGCCGCGCTGCGCGGTACCGAACTGACCGTGCAGGTCAGCACCAAGCTCAACCGCAGCCACCTCGTGCACGGCCGCGCCGCGCTGATCCTGCCCTGCCTCGGCCGCACCGAGAAGGACGTGCAGGCCTCGGGGGAGCAGGGCGTGAGTGTCGAGGACGCGATGAGCGAGGTGCACATCTCCTACGGCATGCGCACCGCGAAGTCGCCCGAGCTCAAGTCCGAATGCGCGATCGTGGCCGCAATGGCGCGGGCGACGCTGCCGGACTCGCTCACGCCGTGGAACTGGTACGTCGAGGACTACGACCGGATCCGGGACACGATGGCCCGGGTGCTTCCGGGGTTCGAGGACTTCAACCGGCGGGTGCGCGAGCCGCTCGGCTTCCGGATCGCCCAGCCCGCCCGGGTGCGCGAGTTCCACACCGAGAGCGGCCGGGCCGAGTTCCACTCGAGCGAACTGCCGGACGTCATCCCGCCGGAGGGCATGTACGTGCTCTCCACCATGCGCTCGCACGACCAGTGGAACACCACCGTCTACTCGGACGACGACCGGTACCGCGGCGTCAAGAACCTGCGGACCCTGCTGCTGATGAACCGCCAGGACATGGCCGCGCGGGACCTCGCCGAGTTCGACCTCGTCGACATCACCAGCCACGCCCGGGACGGCAGCACCCGTGCGGTCTTCGGCTACCGGCTGATCGGCTACGACATCCCGCGCGGCTGCGTGGCCGGCTACATGCCCGAGCTCAACATCCTGTGCGGCCTGGACGACTACAGCAGGCAGAGCGACCAGCCGCTGATGAAGCATCAGCTGGTCACGCTCGCCCCGTCCCAGGCCCAGACCCGGACCCACCCCGAGCCGACCCCGGAGCGCACGCGGTGACCCTCCCTCCCGTCGCGGCCCCGACCCTGCCGCCGGTCGTCCAGTCCTATCTGCTCCAGGCCCGGCAGATGCAGGCGATGTCCTTCATGGTGCACATCCCCCTGGTCTGCTTCGGCATCGCCTTCCCGGCCCTGGTGGCCTTCGTGGAATGGCGCTACCTGCGCACCGGGGACGTGCTCTACCGCACCCTCGCGCGCCGCTGGACCCGGGTGATGGTCACCCTGTTCGCCGCGGGCGTGGTCACCGGCACCGTGCTCAGCTTCGAGATGGGGCTGCTCTGGCCCGCGTTCACCGGGACCTACGGCAGCGTGTTCGGCCTCGGCTTCGCCATCGAGGGCTTCTCCTTCTTCCTGGAGGCGATCTTCCTCGGCATCTACGTCTACGGCTGGGACCGGCTCTCCCCGCGCCTGCACTTCCTGTGCGCCCTGCCGATCATCGTGGCCGGGATCCTCGGCTCCTTCATGGTCATCTCGATCAACGGCTGGATGAACCATCCGCAGGGCTTCACCCTCGACCCGCAGGGCCGCGTCACCGACGTGCGCCCGCTGCTGGCCCTGTACGGCGACTCCTACTTCTGGCACGAGCTGGTGCACATGTACCTGGCCGGCAACATGGTCACCGGCTTCCTGGTCGCCGGCGCCTACGCGGTCGGGCGGCTGCGCGGGCGCTGGGGCCGCTACGAACGCACCGCTCTGACCGTGCCGCTCAGCGCCGCCGCGCTGGCCGCTCCCATGCAGGTGGTCATCGGCGACTGGGCCGCGCGCGACGTGGCGACCGAACAGCCCGTCAAACTCGCCGCGATCGAAGGGCTCGGCCAGACCACGGCCGGCGCCTCCGAGCACGTCCTGGGCTACTACACCGACGGGCACGTGGTGTTCGGCATCGCCATTCCGCACCTGCTCTCGCTCCTCGCGTTCCACAGCTGGAACGCCTCCATCCAGGGCCTGGACACCGTGCCGGTCGCCGACCAGCCGCCGGTCAACCTGGTCCGCTTCGCCTTCCAGACCATGGTCGGCATCGGCACGCTGCTCGCGCTGCTCGCCGTCGTCTACTTCCTGACCCTCTGGCGCCACCGCCGCCTGCCGCTCACCCCCTGGTTCTACCGCGTGCTCGCCGTCTCCGGGCCGCTGGCCTATCTCGCGCTGATCGGCGGCTGGGTCACCACCGAGGTCGGCCGCCAGCCCTGGGTCGTGTACGGCGCGATGCGCACCGCCGCCGCGGTCACCGGCGCGAGCACCATCCTGGTCGGCTACGGCCTGCTCGCCGCCGCCTACGCGGTCCTGATCGTCAGTACCCTGTGGGCGCTGCGCCGGCTCGCCAAGATCCCGATGCCGCCGGAAGGCCCGCCGCGCCCGACGATCTACCCGGCCGACACCCCGGGCGGCGGCCCCCTGCCCGTGACGAACTGAGGCAGGCGCCCGATGATTCTGGATCTGACTCCGCTGCTGATCGCGCTCGTCGGCCTGGTGCTCTACACCGTGCTGGGCGGGGCCGACTTCGGCGCCGGGTTCTGGCAGCTGCTGGCCGGCTCGGGTGCGCACGGCCGCGCCCTGCGCGACGCCGCCCACCGCGCCATCGCGCCGGTCTGGGAGGCCAACCACGTCTGGCTCATCCTGGTGATCACGGTGCTGTGGACCGGATACCCGGTCTTCTTCGGCTCGGTCTTCTCCAGCCTCGCCGAACCGCTCTTCCTGGCCCTGCTCGGCATCATCCTGCGCGGCCTGTGCTACGCCCTGCACAACGCCACCGACCTGCCGCGGGAGCGGCGGGTGATCGACACCGCCTTCTCCGTCTCCTCGATCCTGACCCCCTTCATGCTCGGCACCTGCATCGGCGCCATCGCCTCCGGCCGGGTCCCGGTGGGCAACGCCGCCGGCGCCCCGTACGACAGCTGGACCAACCCGGTCTCCCTGCTCAGCGGTGCGATCGCGGTCAGCACCGGCGCGTTCCTGGCCGCCGTCTACCTGGCCGCCGACACCCGCCGGTTCCCGGTCGCGGGCCTCGGCGACGCCTTCCGCCGCCGCGCGCTCGCGGCCGGGGTGGCCACCGGCGCCCTGGCCCTGGCCGCGCTCGGCCTCGCGCACGGGGACGCGCCGCACCTCTTCCACGGACTGACCCGGGGCCTCGGCCTGGCCGCGGTGATCGTCTCCGCCCTGGCCGGCCTGGCCAGCATGACCCTGGTCCAGGCCCGCCGCTACGCCGTCGCCCGGCTCGCCGCCGCGATCGCGGTGGCCGGACTGCTGGCCGGCTGGGCCGCGGCGCAACGCCCCGACCTGCTGCCGGGACTGCCGGTGCGCGCCGCCGCGGCCGACGACACCACGCTGGTCGCCCTCATCGTCGCGATCGCCATCGGGATGGTGATCCTCTTCCCCAGCCTCGCCCTGCTCTTCCGGCTGAGCCTCGGCGGCCACCTCGACCCGGACCGGCGCGGCCCGGTGCTGGAGCGGCCCGAGCGGGCGGACGCGCGGCGCCCGGGCTGGGCCGCGCGCGCCGCGCTGGCCTGCTTCGTCCTCGGCTGCGCGCTGCTGGTGTTCGCGGACGACGACGCCGCGCACGTGATCGGCGTCGTCGCCTTCGCGGCCACCGCCGTCTTCGGCTTCACCGCGATCGGCCCCGATCAGCTCGCCGCCCAAGGAGAGTGACGCTTCCTTCGGCACCGACGAGCAACGCCGATTCAGCCGCGCGGATCGCGAACGGCCGCGCGGGCCGCCTCGAGCCTTGCGATGGGTACACGGAACGGAGAACAGGACACGTAGTCGAGGCCGACGTGGTGGAAGAAGTGGACTGATTCCGGGTCTCCGCCGTGTTCGCCGCAGACGCCGAGTTTGAGGGCGGGTCGGGCGGTGCGGCCTTCTGTGGTGGCCAGTTGTACCAGTCGTCCTACTCCGTCGCGGTCGAGTGTTTCGAAGGGGCTGACGCCGAAGATGCCGCGGTCGAGGTAGGCGGAGAAGAATGCGGCTTCGACGTCGTCGCGGGAGAAGCCCCAGACGGTTTGGGTGAGGTCGTTGGTGC
>FSXZ01000500.1_pt1 | contig 14268 bp, 11 predicted proteins | sample 1638121 | NCBI WGS metagenome assembly FSXZ01 (sample SAMEA3914788, study PRJEB12502) | metagenome | biome: forest; material: soil | place: Canada | collected 2011-07-03 | depth 0.1 m
CCGCGCCGCCATCTCGCCCAGCAGGAAGAACGTGGCCGTCACCCCCCGCTCGGCCAGCAGCTGCGCGAAGTCCGGGGTGCTGGCCGGATCAGGCCCGTCGTCGAAGGTCAGGGCCACGTGCCGGGGATCGCCCTCGCCCGCCAGCCGCGGGAACGCCGCCCGGCGGACCGGCCCGAGCCCGGTGATACCCGGCCCGGCGTGCGCTACCACGAGGCCCGCGACCGTGGCGCCGCCCGCGGCGGCCAGCGCCCGGACCATCCCGGCCCGGCTCCGGGCTTTCTGCTCTGCCAGCACCATGACCTGGCATCATACGGACCGCCGCCGCTGGCCGGGCGGACCGCGCACGGTCCCGGCGTCCGGGGACACGCGGCCGCCGCAAGCGGGGCATCCGGCGGCCATTCCTGCGACGATGAGCCGGGGGACCGGCCGGCGGCCGGGCCGGATCGCGGGAACACGGGACGCAAATCCGGCTATTAATCTGATATTCAGGCTGGCGCGGGGCTTCCGCCCGGCCTCGGCGGGCCGGAGCCCGGCCACCAGGCGGTGGGGGAGCATGAGCGAGCCAGCGGCGGGGCCGCGCCACGCGCTGCTGCTGTCCGGGTCGATCGGCATGGGCCACGACGCCCTGGCCGCCGCGTGCGCGGCCGCGCTGGAACAGCACGGCTACCAGGCGGAGACGCTGGACGCCATGCGGCTGCTGGGCCGGCAGGGCCACTCGGCGGGCGAGGCGGTGTTCCGGACCATGCTCGCGGTGCCGGGCCTGTTCGACGCCGTTCACTTCGCCGCGCTGCGGCCCGGCGGCCGGGTGGCCCGGTTCATGGACAGCGCGGCCAGCCGCCAGGTCGTGCCCCGGCTCCGCGCCTACCTCGACGAGCATCCGGCTGACCTGGCGATCTCGGTCTTCGCCACCGGCGCCGCGGCCGCCAGCCGGCTGGCCGAGCGCTACCCGGCGATGACTCACGTGGTCTTCTGCCCGGATGTGACGCCGCACCGGCTCTGGGTCCAGCGCAACGTCGACCTGTACCTCGTGACCTCGGGGGTCGCTGAGGCGGCGGTCCGGCGCTTCGAGCCCGACGCGCGGGTTCAGGTCGTGCCCGGGCCCGTCCGGCCCGCTTTCTACCAGCCGCCGTCCCAGGCCGCCGCGCGCGAGCGGCTGGGCGTCCCGGTGCAGGAGCGCTGCGTGCTGCTCATGTCCGGGGCCTGGGGCCTGGGGCCGGTCGCCGCCGCGGCCGAGGCGCTCGGCCAGGCGGGCGTGCACGTGCTGGCCGTCGCCGGGCGCAACGCCCGGCTGGAGCGGCGGCTGGCCGCCGTGGCCGCCCGCCAGCCCCGCGTGCGGGCCATCGGCTTCACCGACCGCGTCCCGGAGCTGATGGCGGCCGCCGACCTGGTCATCACCAGCTCGGGGGGTACCTGCGCCGAGGCGCGCGTCATCGGCCGCCCGCTGCTCCTGCTCGACGTGGTGGCGGGGCATGGCCGCGACAACCTCCAGCACGAGCTGGAGCTGGGCGACGCCGGCGTCACGTCGCCCGGCCCGGCGGATGTCGTCCGCTCCGCCCTCGCCGCGCTCGACCGGGCCAAGCCGGCCGACCCGGCCGTCTTCGAGGCCGGGCGGGCCGGCGCGCCCGCCCGCTCGGCCGCCGCCTTCGAGTCGGCCCTGCACGCCGCGCTGGCAGCTATCGGCCAGTAGGCGGGCGGTGCCCGCGCCGCGAGCCGCCCGCCCGCCGCCGGCCGTCTGCCCGCGGGTCCCCCGTCAGGCGCCGGCGCCGGCGTCCATGGCCTTGAGCTCGAGCTTGAGCCGGGCCCAGTGCACGTAGCCCACGGTTCTCCAGATGATCTGGTGCCGGGCGTTGAGGAAGTACGTGGTCGGGACGCCGGGCACACCGTACTGGCCCCCGACGGACTCGGCCGGGTCGTCCGCGACCGGGTAGCCGACTCGCGAGGCGCGCAGCATGCGCAGGGCCGCGGCCCGGCTGTCCCGGGAGTCGATCCCGACCATGACCAGGCCGGGACGGAGCCGGTAGAACAAGGCCAGCAGCCTCGTCTGGGCCGCGCAGGACGGGCTCCATGACGCGCAGAAGTTCAGGATCAGCGGCTGGCCGGCGTAATCGCTGAGCGAGATCCGCTGATCGGCATTCATCAGCGCCGGCAGCGAGAATCCGCGCGCGGCGTCCCCGGCGGCGGTCGCGGGCGGGCCGGCCAGCCCCGCCGTGAGGGCCAGCCCGATGATGACCAGCACGGCCACCAGCGCGGCGGGCCCGGCGGAGCGTTCGTTCCGGCGGCGCGGCCGGTTCCGGCGGCCCGGCGTGCTCTCCGGGCGCGGCCCGTCTTCCCAGCGCGGCTCGTTGTCCGGCCGCGGTGCGACGTCAGTGCCTCGCCGGGTGCTCGCCGGGAGCCGTCCCCCCGCCCGCCCCGCAGCCACGGGCTGCATGAGTTCCCCTTCCGTCGGCCGCTGCGCCCCCGGCGCGGCGGTCCGTTCGTGGCCGGCCGGCCCCCGGCGCCGCGGGCCGGAGTGCCGCGCCGCCTCGCGAGGCCGGTGGCGGCCGTTCGGCGGATGCCGCCGGCGGCCTCGCGGATCGAAGTTCATGGCGGCGGCAGCTCCTCTCGAGCACGCTGCCCGCGACCGAGTACGCAGAGTGACTGATGGTCACTGATAGTAGCGCGACGGGAGGCGGGCAACGAGCCGGCGCCCGGCCCGGCATCGCGGAATCCCGGCCGGGCCGGCCCGGCCGGCAGGCCGGCCGGGAACGGGAGGCCAGCAGCACCGCCGGGCCGCCGGCGCGCCGGCCTGGCGCCGGCCCGGCGCCTGCCGAGCTGGGCGGCTAGCCGAGCTGGGCCGCCCAGGCGGCGAGTTCCCGGGCCGTCACCTGGCCCACGATGTGCCGCACGATCTGGTGGCGGGCATTGAGGAAGAACGTCTGCGGCAGCGCCAGTACCCCGTACGAGGTCGCGGTCCGGGCCGGGAACGGGTCGGCGGCGACCGGGTAGCCCACGTGCTTGGCCGCGACGAACCTCAGCGCGGCGGCCGTGGTGTCGTTCGAGTCGATCCCGATGACCTGAATCCGGCCGTGGTGCGCGGCGTAGAAGCTGGCCAGCAGCGGCGTCTCGCGCTGGCACGGCGTGCACCACGAGGCGAAGAAATTCACGATGACCGGCTGGCCGGCGTACCCGGCCAGGGAGACCCGGCGGCCGGCGTCGCCGAGCGCGGCCAGCGTGAAGGGCTGCGCGGCCACGAGCCGCTTCGCCGCCGGGTGGCCGGCCCGGCCATGCCCGGCGTCGGCCACGGTGACGGTCAGGATCCCGATCACGGCCAGCCCGGCCAGCGCGATGACCACGAGCACGACCGACCGCAGGCGGCGGCGCACCCTGGCCGGGCGCCCGGGCCCGGGCGGCGGGGCCGTCTCGGGGGCTCCGGTCTTCGTGACCGCGGAGTCGGCGACGGCGGTCTCCGCTCCCGGCCGGCTCCCGCCGTCATCTCGCGTCGTCACGCCCACGAATGTAGCGCGAGCCGGGCCGATATCACCCGGCCGCAGCCCCGACCGGGGGCCTCACGGCGCTCCCGGAGGCCGGCCCGTTTTCGTTTCCCGCAGGTCACGGCGCTCGGCCCGGACCGTGCGAGGCACTTCACGTTGCCCTACCGCTTGTAGTGAAGGGCGGGTCCGGTAACGTGTCGCTGGACGAAATCCCCGGGCAGCTATGACGGACCGGATCCGGACATGCCACTGACTGCCCTCAGCATTGACCGACGACCGGGAGGTCGGCGAGTGACTCATGTGACGAGCGCGCTGCCCGCGGCCGGCGCGGGCGACGTCCCGGCCCCGGCCGAGGCGGCCACCGGGCCGGCCGCGCGCCGTTCGGCCCGGGTCATCGCGCGCTCGCTGTTCCTGCTCACCAAGCCGCGGATCATCGAGCTGCTCCTGGTCACGACGCTGCCGACCATGCTGCTGGCCGCGCACGGCCTGCCGTCGGCGCGGCTCATCGCGGTCACGCTGATCGGCGGCGCGATGTCGGCCGGCAGCGCCAACACGCTCAACTGCTACATCGACCGGGATATCGACGCGGTCATGAAGCGCACCTCGCGCCGGCCGCTCGTGGCCCACTCCGGCCGCGGCGGCCAGGTGGCGATCAAGCCCGCCGAGGCGCTGGTGTCCGGCATCGTGCTCGGCGCCGCCTCGACGCTGCTGCTCGGGCTGGCGGCCAACTGGATCGCGGCCATCCTCGCCGACAGCGCGATCCTGTTCTACGTCTTCGTCTACACCCTGGGCCTCAAGCGCCGCACCGCGTCGAACATCGTGATCGGCGGCGCGGCCGGCTGCTTCCCGGTCCTGGTCGGCTGGGCGGCCGTGACCGGCAGCGTCAGCTGGCCCGCCATCGCGCTGTTCGCCGTCATCTTCCTGTGGACCCCGCCGCACTTCTGGGCGCTGGCCATGAAGTTCCGCGACGACTACGCCGCGGCCAACGTGCCCATGCTGCCTGTCGTCGCGACGCCCGCGGTCGTGGCCCGCAAGATCGTCCTCTACTCCTGGGCGATGGTCGCGGCCACGCTGACCCTGGCTCCCTACGCGGGCTGGATCTACACCGCCGTCGCGGCCGGCCTGGGCGGCTGGTTCCTGGTCGAGGCGCACCGGCTGCGCGGCCGCATCGCGGAGGGCAGCGCGCCGGCCCCCATGCGGCTGTTCCACCTCTCGATCGCCTACCTCACCCTGCTGTTCGCCCTGGTGGCGGTCACCGCCCTGCTCCCGTGGGGCCGCTGGTAGCAGCCCCGCCGGCGTCGCGAGCCGCTCGGCGGCGCCGGCTTATCATCGCTGCGTGCTGAATCAGGCGCGGGAAGTTATTGCCGCTGGTTGACCCCCGGCCGGGCCGGCCCGGGCCATTCTTGGCATCCATGAGCCGGCGATTACGTCCCTGCACCCGGCGTGCCTTCCTGGGCGGGACCGCGGCCGTGGTGGCCGCGACCGGCACCGCCGTCGTCGCGGGCCTCGCGGGCGACTCGCCCGGCCCGGCGGCCCGGCTGCGCCCGACCCCGGCGCCCGGCCTGCGCCCGGCCGGCATCGCCGAGAACAGCCTGCCCGGCGACCGGGACTGGTGGATACGCGACCAGGGCGCGCCGAACGAGATCGCCGGGTACGCCGGACAGGCCAGCGTGCTACCCGGCCAGCCCGTCGACCTGTACGTGTCCACGACCGCGCGGGAGTTCACCGTCCGGGCGTTCCGCGTGGGCTGGTACAACGGCGACCTGGCCCGCCAGGTCTGGGCGTCGCGCCCGGTCCGCGGTCACCGCCAGCGCGCCCCCGCCCTCTTGCCCGCAGCGGCCGTCCGCCCCGTCGGCGTCAGCCGGGCCCCCGCCGCCGCGGTTCCTACCAACACCGTGCACGCCGACTGGGGCCAGTCCGTGACCGTCCCCACCGGCGGCTGGCCCGACGGCTCGTACCTGCTCCGCCTCGATGCCGCCTCCGGCGCCCAGCGCTTCGTCCCGCTCACCGTGCGGTCGGCCAGCACCGCGGGCCGGGTCGTGCTGAAGAACGCCGTGTCGACCTGGCAGGCCTACAACACCTGGGGCGGCTACGACCTGTACCTGGGCCCGGGCGCCAGCTACGCCGACCGGGCGCTGGCCGTCAGCCTGGACCGGCCCTACGACCAGCAGGGCGCGTTCGTGTTCCTCGTCTACGAGCGCAAGCTGATCAACCTGGCCGAGCGGATGGGGCTGCCGCTGGCCTACCTGACCAGCATCGACATCGCCACCGACCCGCACGCGCTGGACGGCGCCAGCGCGCTGGTCTCGCCCGGCCACGACGAGTACTGGACGCCGCAGGAGCGCGCCTACGTCACCGCGGCCCGCAACGCCGGCACCAACCTCGCCTTCCTGGGCGCCAACGCCATGTTCCGCCGGATCCGGCTGGCCCCGACCGGCCTCGGCGCGAGCCGGCTGGTCATCTGCTACAAGACGAGTTACCTCGAGGATCCCCTGTACGGCGTGGACAACGCCCTGGTCACCAACGACTTCCGCGAGCCGCCCGACCCCGACCCGGAATCGTCGCTCACCGGGACGCTGTACGAGGGCTTCCCGGCCGTCGCGGATTTCGTGGTGGCCGCCCCGGACGCCTGGACGTTCGCCGGGACGGGCGTGGCCGCGGGCGACCGGTTCCCCGCGCTGGTCGGCATCGAGTACGACCGGGTCAATCCCGGGTCACCGGTCGAGCGGCCGATCCAGGTGCTCTCGCACTCGCCGCTGACCTGCAACGGCGTCAACAGCTACGGTGACTCGGCGTACTACACCCACCCCGGCGGGGCCGGGGTGTTCAACGCCGGGACCATGCGCTGGGTGGAGTCTTTCGGCCCGCCGACCTACAACTGGGGCCTGACCCGCGCCTGCGGCCGGCTGACCCGGCGGGTCACGGCCAACGTCCTGCGGGCCTTCGCCGACGGCCCCGCGGCCGCCCGGTACCCGGCCCGGGACAACCTGGCCGAGATGCACGAGTGGCCGGGCGACCCGATCGCGGCCGGGCACGACCTCTGGACGTGACCGGCCGGCCGCGATCTCGCGCAGGTACGGCAGGAAAGCGTCATCCACGACCGGCGCCGGGCCGGCCAGCTCGGACAGGCCGGCGTCGGCGAAGATGACGGCCGCCCCGGCGGTCCCGGCCGCGCGGGGCCGCGCAGCCGGCCGGAGAGTCGGCAGGAGGCGATAGCGTTCAGGCGTGTCTTCCAGCCACCCCCCGGCCTCCGGCGGACGCCCGCCGCGCGACGGCCGGGCCGCCGCGCGGCTCGTCAGCGGCGGGGCGCTGCCCGCCGTCACCGACCTGCTGGCCGCCGCGGTGGCCGACATCGGCGGGGCACAGCGGCCGGGCCAGGTCGCGATGGCGGAGGCCGTCGGCGTCGCCATGAGGACTGGTGTGCACCTGGCCGTCCAGGCCGGCACCGGGACCGGGAAGTCGCTGGCCTACCTGGTGCCCGCGATCCGGCACGCCATGGAGCACGGCACCACGGTGGTCGTCTCGACCGCCACGATCGCCCTGCAGCGGCAGCTCATCGAGCGGGACCTGCCGCGGCTGGCCGGGGCACTGGCGGCCAGCCTGGGCCGGGCGCCGGAGTTCGCGATCCTGAAGGGCCGCCGCAACTACCTGTGCCTGCTCCGGGCGCAGGGCGAGACGCCCGCCGACCCGGGCGACACGCTGTTCGACCCCGCCGCCACGTCGGCGGTGGGAAGGCAGGTTAAGCGGCTGCACGAGTGGGCCGCGCAGACGAAGACCGGCGACCGGGACGAGCTGGTGCCCGGCGTGGAGGACCGGGCCTGGCGGCAGGTGTCGGTCAGCGCCACCGAGTGCATCGGCGTGCAGCGCTGCCCGTTCGGCTCCCGGTGCCACTCCGAGCGGGCCCGCGAGCTGGCCGGCGAGGCGGACGTCGTGGTGACCAATCACGCGCTGCTGGCCATCGACGCCATCGAGAACTTCACCGTCCTGCCCGAGCATGATGTCGTGATCATCGACGAGGCGCACGAACTGGTCGACCGGGTCACCTCGGTGGCCGCCGACGAGCTGTCGGACGCGGCGGTCGAGGCCGCGGCCCGGCGCTGCGGCAAGCTGGTCGAGGACGGGCTGATCACCCGGCTCCGGGAGGCCGGCACGGCGCTGGAGCGCGACCTGACCGACGTCCCGGCCGGGCGCCTCGACTTCCTGCCGCAGACGCTCGGCGTCTCGCTCTCGACCGTGCGCGACGCCGCCGCGGCCTGCGCCGCGCAGCTGCGGTCGGCCGGGGGCAGCGGCGAGCAGGACATGGACCGCGTGGCGGCGTCGCGGGCGGCGGCCGCCTCGCTGGAGGACGTGTCCGGGGCGGCCGCGGAGATCCTCAAGGCGTTCGCCGTGGACATCGCCGCCCGGCCCGACGTGGTGTGGCTGGACCGGCCGCCCGAGGACTCCAGCCGGCCGGTGACGCTCCGGGTGGCCCCGCTGGACGTGGGCGGGCTGCTCGCCGAGCGGCTGTTCGGCAAGCACACGGTCACGCTCACGTCGGCGACGCTGTCCCTGGGCGGCTCGTTCGAGCCGCTGGCCCGGCAGTGGGGGCTGCCCCCGCCCGGCGGCTGGCCGCGGGATCGCGCGCCGGCGCCGGTCACCGGGCGCGGGGAGGACAGCGGCCCGGAAGACAGCGGCCCGGAAGACACCGACCGCGAAAACAGCGGGGGCGCCCCGCCGGCTCCGGAGAGCGGGGGTGACGACGCCCGCGGCGAGCCGGCCGAGGAGGGCCAGCACAGCCTGGAGTGGACCGGGCTGGACGTCGGCTCCCCGTTCGATCATCCGCGCAGCGGCATCCTCTACATCGCCCGGCACCTGCCGCAGCCGGGCCGGGACGGGCTGCCCGAGGCCTACCTGACCGAGCTGCGGGAGCTCATCACGGCGGCGGGCGGCCGGACCCTGGGCCTGTTCTCGTCCATGCGGGCCGCCCGGCAGGCCGCGGCCGAGCTGCGCGAGCCGCTGAAGGAAGCGGGCTTCCCGCTGCTGTGCCAGGGTGAGGACTCGACCTCCCTGCTGGTCACCCAGTTCGCGGCGGACGAGCCGACCTGCCTGTTCGGGACCATCTCGCTGTGGCAGGGAGTCGACGTGCCCGGCCGGGCACTCCAGCTGGTGGTCATCGACCGGATCCCGTTCCCGCGCCCGGATGACCCGCTCGCCTCGGCCCGGCAGCGGACGGTGGCGGCCCGCGGCGGCAACGGGTTCATGACGGTGGCGGCCGCGCAGGCCGCACTGCTGCTGGCCCAGGGCGCCGGCCGGCTGCTGCGGACCATGTCGGACAAGGGCGTCGTCGCGGTCCTGGACCCCCGCCTGGCCACCGCCCGCTACAGCGGCTTCCTGCGGTCGTCGCTGCCGCCGTTCTGGACGACCAGCGACCCCGAGGTCGTCCGCGGCGCCCTGCGCCGCCTGGCCGGCTGAGCCGGCGCCGACCTGGGCGGCTGAACCCGGCGCCGCCTGGCCGGCTGAGCCCGGCGCTGCCGCCGGCGCGACCCGCCCTGGCCGCGCCCGGTCCTGGCCGCGCCCCGCCTAGCCCCGGTTCACAGCACGTCGTGACCGGGGTGCGGCTCCTGCGGCAGCGGGGTGCGGACAGCGGGGATCGACCCCAGCCGCCCGGCCTGGAAGTCCTCGAACGCCTGGACCAGCTCCGCGCGGGTGTTCATCACGAACGGCCCGTACGCCGCGACCGGCTCCCGGATCGGCTGCCCGCCCAGGACCAGCACGTCCAGCTTCTCCGACGGCCCGTCCATCCGGCGCTGCGCGCCGAGGCTGATCACGTCGCCCGGCCCGAACACGGCCAGCTGGCCCGTCTGCACCGGCCGCTGGTCCGCGCCCGCGGTCCCCGAGCCGGCCAGCACGTAGGCCAGCGCGTTGAAGTCCGGCCGCCACGGCAGCCGCAGCTGGGCGCCGGGCTCGATCGTCGCGTGCAGCAGCGCGATCGGCGTGTGGGTGATGCCCGGCCCGTCGTGCCCGGCCACCGACCCGGCGATCACCCGCAGCAGCGAGCCGCCGTCCGGCGAGCTGAGCAGCGCGACCTGGCCGGCCCGGATGTCCTGGTAGCGCGGCGCGGTCATCTTGAGCGCGGGCGGCAGGTTGACCCAGAGCTGGAAGCCGTGGAACAGGCCGCCGCTCATGACCAGCTCCTCGGGCGGCTCCTCGATATGGAGCAGGCCCGAGCCCGCCGTCATCCACTGGGTGTCGCCGTTGGTGATCAGGCCGCCGCCGCCGTTGGAGTCCTGGTGCCGGAAGACGCCGTCAATGATGTAGGTCACGGTCTCGAAGCCGCGGTGCGGGTGCCAGGGCGTGCCCTTCGGCTCACCCGGCGCGTAGTCGACCTCGCCCATCTGGTCCATGTGGATGAACGGGTCCAGGGCGCTCAGGTCCACCCCGGCGAACGCCCGCCGCACGGGGAAGCCCTCGCCCTCGAAGCCGCGCGGCGCCGTGGTCACGCCCAGCACCGGGCGGTCCTTCGCCACCGCCGCGTCGGGTACCTCGATCCTCGGCAGCAGCAGGATGTCGTCAACGGTCACGGCTGGCATCGGACGTGCCTCCCTTGGTAGCTTGCCCGGCACAACAGTAGTTGAAGGCGCAACATTCCGTCGGCGCCACCCGCGGCACCCGGCCCGGCTAGACCGGCAGGCCCGCCTCCAGCTGGGCCAGCGCCGCGTCGATCCGCCCGAACACCTCGACGACGTCCGTGTGCGGGTCGGCCGGCGCGCTCGCGTCCAGCAGCGCATGCGACGCCGACATGATGACGCCGATAATCGCCCCGGCCAGGGTCCGGACCGCGAAGTCATCCTCCGTCCGCCCGAGCCGCCGGGCCAGGGCCGCCGCGATCGCGTCGAGCGTCCGGGTGAACTCATCCAGCGCCCGGGCCCGGATCTCCGGTACCTCCGCCGTCAGCCGCGACGTCTCGCGGAACCGCTCCTTGTCCTCTTCCGTCATGGCCGCCAGCGACTGCCGGGCGGCCGCCCGGAACGCCGCGACCGGGCCCAGCTCCGGCGGCTGCGCGTCCAGCGCCCCGATCGTGACCAGGTCGAAGTCGTCCTGCAGGACGACGTCCTCCTTGGTCGGGAAGTAGCGGAAGAAGGTCGCGGGGGAGATCTCCGCGGCGGCGGCAATCTGCTCGACCGTCGTGACCGGGTAGCCCTGCTCGCGGAACAGCCGCAGCGCGTGCTCCCGGATGGCAGCGCGCGTCCTGGCCTTCTTCCGCTCCCGCAGGCCGGCCGGCGGGCCGGCCTGCGCGGCCACGTCACTCATGCCGCCTATTCTGCCCCGGCGGCCTGCGGAATGCCCGCCTGCGCCGGGTCCGGGCCGTCCGCGGCCGGCGCCGTGACCTCCTGGTTGCGCCGCGGCAGGAACAGCGCCGCCAGCGCCGCCGCGGCCAGCGCGATTCCCGCGCACACCCACAGCATGACGTCCAGGCCGCCCGCGTAGGCCGTGCGGACATCGTGCAGCAGCGCGGCCGACCCGGCCGCGTGGGCCACGGCCATCCCGCCGGTCACGCTGGACCGGGCCGCGTGCAGCGCCGCCGCCGGCAGGCCGGGCAGCCGCAGCCGCCCGGTGTAGACCGTGGCCAGCACGGTCCCGAGCACGGCCACCCCGATGGTGGCGCCGACCTGCCGCATCGCGCTCATCAGCGCCGATCCCGATCCGCTCCGCTCGGGCGTCAGCGCCCCGAGCGCCGCGTTCATGGCGGTCGGCAGGGCCAGGCCCAGGCCCAGGCCGGCGGCCGCGATCCATATCGAAACGAAGGCCGTCCCGCTTCCCGCGCTCGTCGCGGTGCCGACGGCCAGGGCGGCGGCCATCACGGCAAAACCGGCGCTGACCAGGCTCTTGGTGCTGAACGCGGGCTGGCCGGCCTGGGTCCCGGCCTTCCGGGGAGCCTGGAGCTTCTGCCCGCCGGCCAGGCCCACGGCGATCCCGCCGATCAGCGGCAGCATGTCGATGCCGCTGCTCAGCGAGTCCAGGCCGCGGACGTCCAGGAAGTACTGCGGGAGCGCGAACGTGATCCCGAACAGCGCGAACGAGACCATGGTGGACAGGGTCGTCCCCCAGGCGAACCCGGCCGACCCGAACAGGGTCAGGTCGGCCAGCGGCTCGCCGCCCGGCCGCCGCGCGACCAGCCGCTCCCAGAACGCGAACGCGGCCAGTCCCGCCGCCCCGGCCGCCATCGTGGCCAGGGCGCGCGCGTCGGACCATCCGTTCTGCCCGGCGGTGATGACCCCGTAGGTGAGCGCGGCCAGGCCGGCGCTGGAGATGACCACGCCCACGCCGTCGATCCGCGGCCGGCGCTGCGCCCGTGACTCGGGCATCAGGAAGATGACGGCGATGACGGCGATGATGACGACCGGCACGTTGATGAGGAACACCGACCCCCACCAGAAGTGGTCGAGCAGCCAGCCGCCGACGATCGGCCCGATCGGGTAGCCCAGGAAGGTGGCCCCGCCGACCACCGCGATGGCCCGGGACCGCTCGGCCGGGGTGAACATGACCGGCAGGACGGCCAGGGCCAGGGGCAGGATGACCGCGGCGGCCAGCCCGAGGACGGCCCGGGCCGCGATCAGCTCGCCCGCCGAGCTCGCGTACGCGCAGGCCAGCGACGCGACGCCGAACAGGACCAGGGCGCCGGTGAGCAGCTTCTTGCGGCCGAACCGGTCGCCGAGCAGGCCCGCGGGCAGCAGGGCGGCGGCCAGCACCAGGGTGTAGGCGTCGACGAACCACTGCAGGTCGGCGCTGGAGGCGTGCAGGTCCCGCGACAGGGTCGGCAGGGCCAGGCTGAGAACGAACAGGTCGAGGCCGACCACGAGCACGCTGAGCGCCAGCGCGCCCAGGGCCCACCAGCGGCGGGCGCCGGTAGCGCGCGCCTCGCGGACGCTGCTGTCCAGGCTCATCGTGAGACCTTCCTTCGTATGCGTCTGGCACTCATATGAGTGTCTGATGAAATTGATAGTAGCTCTTAAAAGATGGTGAATGTCAAGCTGTCCCGGGTCCGGCCGGTCCCGCGCATGGAGGCCGAATGATCCGGGCACCCGGCCGTCAGGGTTTCGTCAGGACCGGGCGCGTCGCGCCGGAGCGGGGGTTAGCTGGTTAACTGAAATCGGCTTTTCAGGTAAGGGGGCCAGAGGTGGCGGGCACGGGCAGGGTCAGCAGCACGGAACGGGTTATTGCGGGGGTGAGCGGCTCGCCGGGCAGCGTGCGGGCGCTCCGGTTCGCGGCGGAGGTGGCCGGGCTGACCGGCGCTCCGCTGATCCCGGTCCTGGCCTGGACGCCGCCCGGCGGCGACATGGCCGACCGGCGGTGCCCGTCGCCGTACCTGCGCCGGATCTGGAGCGAGGCGGCGGCCGGGCGGCTGGCCGAGAGCATGGACCTGGCCTTCGGCGGGTCCCCGGACGACGTCGAGGTGCGGCCCGCGGTCGTCCGCGGCCCGGCCGGCCCGGTCCTGGTCGGCGTGGCCAGCGAGCCCGGCGACCTGCTCGTCGTCGGGGCCGGCGAGCGGGGCCCGCTCCGGCGGTGGCTGAGCGGCCGGGTGGCCCGGTTCTGCCTGACCCGCGCGGCCTGCCCGGTCCTCGCCGTGCCCGAGTCGGACCTGGCCGCGGCCACCCGGGGCCTGCGGGCCTGGGCCAGCCGCCGCTCGCTGGCCACCGAGGCCGCGGCCCTGCGCGCCCGGGCCGGCTAGCCGCCGTTCCCGGCCCGGCGCCGGCCGGCCGGGCTGGGCTAGGTTGGGCGGTACGGGAGGCCGCGGCGGACGTCCGGCGGCGCAGCGAGGAGGCGGTCATGCCACAGCCACAGGGCGAGGAGCTGGCGCGGGTGCGGGCGCGCCGCGAGGAACTCCGCGAGCGGTACCTGCGGGCCGCCGGCCACCGCCCGCCCACGACGGCCGGCGGGATCCACCACCTGGCCCTGATCGCCCGGGACACCGAGGAGACGATCAGGTTCTACCAGGAGTTCCTCGGGTTCCCGCTGGTCGAGCTCATCGAGAACCGGGACTACGCCGGGTCGAACCACTTCTTCTTCGACATCGGCGACGGCAACCTGCTCGGGTTCTTCGACTTCCCCGGCCACGAGCACCCGCCCTGGCAGGAGACCATCGGCGGCGTCCAGCACCTGGCCATCTCGGTCACGGCCGAGCAGTTCAGCGAGGCGAAGAAGCGGCTGGAGCAGGCGGGCATCGACTACCTCGGCCCCGACCGCGGCGTGGACAACAGCGTGTACTTCCGCGACCCCAACGGGGTCGGGCTGGAGCTGTACCGCGAGGACCTCGGCAAGTTCGAGGGCGAGCCGCTGATCTGAGCGGGCTGAGCTGGCCGGGCTGAGCTGGCCGGGCTGAGCTGGCCGGGCTGAGGTCAGCGGGCTTTCCGGCCGGTGCCCGACCGGAGCTCGCGGCGGATCACCAGGCGCAGCCCGGACCAGGTCGCGTCGATAGCGCACACCTTGTTGTCGACCAGCCCGGTGGGCAGCGCCACGTCCCGGATGACCTGGTCGGTCAGGTCGGTCGGCTGCCGTGAGGCCTTCTTGGGCCAGGCGATCCACAGCCCGCAGGCCGGCGCCATGACCGACCGCAGCCGGGGCAGGCTGTCCTCCAGCTCGGCCCGCCGCGTCACGAAGTCCACGATCACGTCGTACCGGGCGCCGTCGGCCAGGTCGGTGTGCAGGGCCGCGATCTCCGGCAGCGCGCCCAGCGTGTCCGCGAAGTCATCCGGCGCGCCGATCACGGCCACCGTGTCGTCCTCGCCGATCCCGAGCTTGCGCGGCAGCGGCGTCCCCG
>FSXZ01000236.1_pt1 | contig 14162 bp, 11 predicted proteins | sample 1638121 | NCBI WGS metagenome assembly FSXZ01 (sample SAMEA3914788, study PRJEB12502) | metagenome | biome: forest; material: soil | place: Canada | collected 2011-07-03 | depth 0.1 m
AGGCAAGCTCTCGGCGGACCGGCGGCGCGGACAGACAAGCCTCCCGCAGACCGACGTGTCCCTATGAGCAGGCAAGCCCCCAGGGACCGACGTGTGGATGGGCAAAGCCCCCGACGGACCGGGGGCGTGGACAGGCAAGACTCCGGCGGACCGGTGCGTCGATAGACAAGCTCCCGACGGTCGGACGCGTGAACAGATAGGGCGTTGACTCAGCCGTCTGCGGGCTGAGTTGCGAGCGAGGAGCACGCTGGTGAGGCGGCGGCGTTCGGGACTGACGCGATGGCCACGGCGCCACCGCCGCCGACCCCGGTGAGAGATCTGGCGCGCCATCAGCTCGCCGGGACTTCGACACCTATCCGGCATTCCGTGGATCGTCCGGCACTACGGGGACCAGCCGGTATTGCCGGGCATCACCTGCATGATCTGCATCGCCGAGTGTGTCACTGGGAATCACGGGCATCGACTGGCACCACCCGGTATTGCCTGGCACCATCCGGCTCGGCATGCCTTGCGGTCAGATCATCGGGACGCGCCTCGCTTGAAGAGCATCGCGGCCCAGAGGTAGCCGACCAGGGAGAGACCTACGCACCACGCTACGGCCACGATGCCGCTGTGGCCGATCGGGGTGCCGGTGAGCAGGCCGCGGAGGGTGTCGATGATCGGGGTGAAGGGCTGGTTGTGCGCGAACCAGCGGACTGCGCCGGACATCGTGCCGGTCGGGACGAAGGCGCTGCTGACGAAGGGCAGCAGCTGCACGAGCAGCGCGAAGCCGCTGGTGCCCTCGATGGTGCCGGCGGCCAGACCCACGGCGACGGCGAGCCAGTTCAGGGCGAGGGTGAGCAGTACGACCAGGCCCGCCACCGCGAGCCACTGACCCGCGCTCGCGCTGGAGCGGAAGCCCATGAGCAGGGCGACGCCGATGAGCAGCACGGCGCTGATCACCGTGCGTATCAAGGCTCCGGCGACGTGACCGGTCAGCACGGAGCTGCGGGAGATCGCCATGGTGCGGAAGCGGGCGATGATGCCCTCGGTCATGTCTTTGTTCACGGACTGCGAAGTGGATGAGGCCCCGTAGCCGACCGTCATCATCAGGATGCCGGGGACGACGTAGTCGATGTACTTTCCGCCGGAGGGCACGGCACCGAGGCCTGCGCCCAGGGCGCCGCCGAAGACGCCGACGAACAGCAGCAACAGCAGGGCCGGTACCGCGAGGGACACGATGATGGTCACCGGGTAGCGGACTGTGTGCAGCAGGCTGCGACGTAGCATCGTGGCCGAGTCGCGGGCGGCGTACGTCAGGGTACTCATCGGGTGGGCTCCTTCGGCGCGGCAGCGGACTGGGTGGGCGTGCTCTGGGCGGAGGTGCCCTGGGCGGACGTGCCCTGGGCGGACGTGCCCTGGGTGGACGTGCCCTGGGTCGGGGTGCTCTGGGTCGGGGTGCTCTGGGGGGCCTGGTTGTCGGGTGGCTGCTGCGGGGAGGGCAGCTGCGCGGAGGCGCTCTGCGGTTCGGCGGAGGAGGCTGCGGGCTCGGTGGCCGGGTGGCCGGTGAGGGCGAAGAAGACGTCGTCGAGGTCCGGGGTGTGCACGGAGAGGCCTTCGACCTCGATCTCGGCCTGCTCGAGCCGGGACAGCAGGGCTCGCAGGGCGCGTACATCGGACTCGCCGGGTACGTTCAGCGACAGGCCGTCCCCGCGCGCGGCCTGCGGGAGCAGTTCCTGGGCCGCCGCGAGCTGGGTGTCCTCGGCGAACTGCAGCCGGATGTGGCCGCCGGGGACGCGGCGTTTGAGTTCGGCCGAGGTGCCGCAGGCCACGATCCGGCCCAGGTCGAGCACGGCGATCTGGTCGGCGAGTTCGTCGGCCTCGTCGAGGTACTGGGTGGTCAGGAAAATGGTGACGCCGCCGTCCACGAGCTCCCTGACGATCTGCCACATGGTGCGGCGACTGCGCGGGTCCAGGCCGGTGGTCGGCTCGTCCAGGAAGATCAGCCGGGGCTCGCCGACCAGGGTCATGGCCAGGTCGAGCCGGCGCCTCATGCCGCCTGAGTAGGTCGAGACCCGCTTGTCGGCGGCGTCGACCAGGTCGAAGCGGCGCAGCAGGTCCTCGGCGCGACGGCGTGCCTCGGCGGCCGGCAGGTGGTGCAGCGAGGCCATCAGCAGCAGGTTCTCCCGGCCCGTGAGCAGGCCGTCCACCGCGGAGAACTGGCCGGTGACGCCGATGGAGCGGCGCACGGCTTCCGCCTCGCGCACGAGGTCGTGGCCTGCGACGCGCACCTCGCCGCCGTCGGCGCGCAGCAGGGTGGAGAGGATCTGCACGGCCGTGGTCTTGCCGGCGCCGTTCGGGCCGAGCAGGCAGAAGACCGTCCCCTCGGCGACGTTCAGGTCCACACCGTCGAGCACGACCTTCTCGCCGAAGGACTTGCGTAACCCGGTCGCCGTGATCGCCGGGCTGGGCGCAGCGGGATTCATGACTCCTCCTGAGGACCGCGGCCTGCGCTGCGGGCCGCCTTGGCCAACAGCGTGCACGCAGGTGCATTCACCGCTGTTTCACGGCGCTTTCAGGGGAGGTCTGGGGATGAAACCAGCAGGTCAGACGAGCTTGGTCAGGATGGCGTAGGCGAGCACGAGCAGCAGCAGGATCCGGCCCAGTTCGACGCTGCGCGGGGCCAGGGCGGCGGGGGTACCGTCGTCCGGGCCGCCGATGACGGGGACGGGCTTGGCGGTCGGCATCGAGCCGACGCGGTTGACCGCGAAGACGGCGGCGAAGGCGAGTGCGACGACGAGGATCAGGCCGAGCGCGGGGAAATGCTCGGTCTGGTCGATGATCATGCCGGGCATGCCCGCCATGGTGAAGCTTCCGGCCGTCGAGCCGTTGATGGTGGAGGGCGCGACGCCCGCCGCGAAGCAGTAGACGAGGACGGCGCAGCAGCCGACGGCGCCGAGGAGGCGATAGCGCGAGTCGGATACTGCTAGTGACGCCGCTGCGGCAGAGGTCGACGCGGACGTGGACCTAGACGCCGTCACGGGCGTGCTTCGGCCTGTGGACGTGGCCGGGCGGACCGGGGCGGACCAGGCCTGCACGGCCTTGACCAGGAAGTAGACGCCCGCGGCGGCGAACAGCACCAGCCACACCGAGCGGGGCAGGGTACGCGCCCAGTTCGAGATGATCCCGGCGGCCGCGATACCGGCGAGCAGGTGTAGCGCGTCGGTTTCGTAGTCTGTGGTGTAGCCCCAGAAGCGCACCACGAGCAGCCGCCAGAGCGAGTAGAAGCCGAGCGCCAGCATGAGGATGCTGATCAGGTCGGACAGCCAGTACGGGGCGTTCACGCGGCGGCTCCATCCGGAGTGGCGGCGGGGGGCGTGGAGGTGGCGGACGCGCCGGCGCGGGCGGCGTTCGCCGGGCACTTGCGCGGCCAGTAGACGAGGGCGATGACGGCCAGCACGGGAGCGGTGTCGGGGTCGGTGCCCATGCCCATGAACGGCATGCCGAAGCCCTCGCCGAACACCCAGATCAGCAGGCTGAGCACGAGCGCGAGCACGATGCCGGCGCGCACCACGCGCCGCGAGGGTGCGCACACGCTCACGGCGACCAGCGCGAGGGCGACGCCGAAGACGATGCCGAGTTCGGCGCCCTTGGTCGAACTCCACGAGGTCGCGTGGTCGAGCAGGGAGACGTACCACACGGGGGCGCCCTCGACGTTGCCCGCGATCACACTGGAGAACGCGTCGGAGGCCCGATTGTAGGGCAGGAACGCGAGTACGGCGAACAGGCCCCACAGCACCAGCCACACGGCCCGGGACGTGCGGGTACCGAGGAAACGGGCCGCTTCGGACGCTCCGGTCGCGCCAGCGGGCGGGCGGGACTCGTTCGCGCCGTCGCGGTCGCGATCGGTCGGCCAGAGCAGGACCGCGAGCAGGCCGTAGAGGATCGAGGCGCCGGGAGCGCCGTCGAACGCGCTCGGGCCGCCGGAGAACAGGCCGCCGAGACCCTCGGCGAAGAACCACAGGAACGGCACCCACACCAGGCAGGCGATCAGTCCCGGCTTGACCGTGCGCGGCCAGGCGATGGCGAAGCCGATCGCGAGTTCGATGAGCGCGAACAGGACCATCGTCCCGACCGGGTGGTCGCCCACGATGTGCGAGGCCCAGCTGATCGGGCCGGCCAGCCAGCCCGGCGCGCCGTCGGTGGCCTCGCTGAAGGTCATCGGCGCGAAGTCCTTGGTGAACATGAACGGCTGCAGTTTGAGCAGGCCGTCGAGCACCCAGAGCCCGGCGAGCAGCAGCTGCAGGCGGCGACGCGGCGTGAGGGCGGCGTGACGGTTCGTGGCGCCCGGCGGGGTCCCACGGCCGAGGGCGGTGGAAGTGGCGGTTCGCGTCATAATGCCTCCATCGTCACGGACTCGCCTGAGATTTTCCGAAGAGGGATGAGAGACAAGCCAGAGTTCTGGTGCTGAACTGGGCGGACGCGGGTACGGCGGTCGGCGGCGAGGCGCGCGGCGGGTTACCGGGCGCGGGCGCGTCGGCAGGCTAGGGTGACGAGGCGTGATCGAGGCGCTACTGATTCTGCTGGCCCTGGCCTTGACGGCGCTGTGTGCGGGGTTCGTGGCGGCGGAGTTCTCCTTGACCACGGTGGAGCGCTCTCAGGTCGAGCGGGCCGCGGCAGCGGGCGACCGGCGGGCCGTGCGGGCGCTCGACGCGGTCCGACATCTCACCGTCCAGCTCTCCGCCGCGCAGCTGGGCATCACCGTGACGAGCCTGGTGATCGGCATGGTGGCCGAGCCCTCGGTCGCGGCGGTGCTGCGCGGGCCGCTCCAGGCCATGGGCCTGTCGCACGACCAGGCGCAGAGCACGGGGCTCGTCCTCGGATTGCTGCTCTCGACCGGCGTGTTGATGGTGGCGGGCGAACTGGTGCCGAAGAACCTGGCGATCGCGCGGCCGTTGGCGGTGGCTCGGGCCGTGGCTGGGCCGATGCACGCGTTCGCCCGGACGTTCTCGGTGCTGATCGGGCATCTGAACCGGGCCGCGAACCGGGTCGTGCGCTGGATGGACCTGGAGCCCGCGGAGGAACTCGCCTCCGCGCGCACACCGCAGGAGTTGATCGCCCTCGCCCGGCGCTCGGCGCGCGAGGGGGTGCTGGAACGCGCGACCGCCGAGCACTTCGTCCGGGCGCTGCGGCTGCGGGAACTGAAAGCACATAATGTGATGACCCCTCGGGTCGACGTCCGAGCGGTCGGCGCGGACGCGAGCGCGCGGGACGTCACCCAGCTGAGCGCGGCCACCGGCTTCTCCCGCTTCCCGGTCTACCGCGACTCCTTCGACGACATCGTGGGAGTCGTGCACATCAAGACCGCGCTCGCGGTACCCGCCGACCGGCGCGCCCGGGTGCCGGTCGCGGCGCTCATGTCCGAGCCGCTGCTGGTGCCCGAGTCCCTGCCCGCCGACGAGCTGTTGGACCGCGTACGCGGAGAGGCGGGCATGGCGGTGGTGCTCGACGAGTACGGCGGCTTGGCGGGCGTGGCCAGTCTGGAGGACGTCCTCGAGGAGATCGTCGGCGAGATCCGGGACGAGCACGACCCCGAGCGCAGCGGCGAGTTGGTCGAGGTCGAGGCGGTGCCGGCGGGGGACGCGGAGGCGGGCCGGGGCGATGCAAGGGGTGCCGACGCACGGGGCACCGAGGCACGAGGAGGCACCGAGGCACGGGGTGCGCGCGAACTAGGGAGTATGGGCGACGCACGGGGCGACGGTGCGCATGCGGGCACGGGGGCGAATGCGAGCGCGAATGCGGGCGTGGGTGCGAAGGGTGCGGGTGCGGCGGGCTCGGCGGATGCGGCTCGCTCGGCGAGCGTGGATGCGAATGCGAACGCGGGCACGGGCGTGGGCGCGAACGTGAACGCGGGCCCGGATGTGAACGCGGACGCGGGGGCTGCGGCCGGTCGGGGGCGGGGGCGACGGCGGCGTTGGAAGGTGTTGGGGATCGCGCGGATTCATCAGCTGGCAGGGCTCGGATTGTCGGTGCCCGCAGGGCCCTACGAAACCGTCGCGGGGTTGATCGCGGCGCGGTTGGGGCGCATTCCGGTGGTCGGGGACCGGGTCGAGGTGGACGGGTGGATTCTGCGGGTGGAGCGGGTGGCGCATCACACGGCGCAGCGTGTGGAGATCACTGCGCCGGCTCCGGCGAAGGCGGATGCGGAGGTTCGTGGGCGGCGGCATGGCGGTCGGGAAGGTCGGCGAGTCGGGCGCGGGAACCGAGGTGGGCGTCATGGTGGCCAGGATGGCGGGCGTCACGGCGGGCATGGCGGCGGGCGTCACGGCGAACACGATGGCGACCACGACGGCGGCCAGGATGGGGGGCGCGGATGAGCACGGTGGAGTTGTTGATCGGGGTGCTGACGCTGGTGACCAACGCGTTCTTCGTCGGGGGCGAGTTCGCGCTGGTTTCGGTGCGGCGCAGCCAGGTCGAGCCGCGGGCTGAGGCGGGGCAGCGGCGGGCGCGGACGGTGATCTGGGGGCTTGAGCACCTCTCCGGGCTGCTCGCCACGGCGCAGCTCGGGGTCACGGCGTCCTCGCTGGTGCTCGGCGCGGTGGCGGAGCCGGCGATCTCGCACCTGCTCGAACCCGTACTCGCGCGTATCGGACTGCCGTCCGGGGTGATCCACACCATCGCGTTCGTCCTCGCGTTGGCGCTGGCCACGTACGCGCACATGCTCTTCGGCGAGATGGTGCCGAAGAACATCGCGCTGGCAGCGCCCGCGCACACGGCGCTCGCGCTCGTACCGCCGCTGGTCGCGCTGACGCGCGCGCTGCGGCCCCTGGTGGCCGGTATCAATGGATTGGCCAACTTGGTGCTGCGCATGCTGGGAGTCCAGCTGCGCAACGAGGTCGTGTCCGTGTTCACCGAGGTCGAGCTCGCGGCTCTGGTCGCGGATTCCTCCCGTGCGCACCTGCTGCCGGAGCGGGAGACCGAGCTCGCCCGGGAGGTCCTCGACCTGGGTCTGCGGCCGGCCGGGCAGGTGATGCGGCCGCTGGCCGACGCCGTGTGCGCCGGGCCCGGCGTGACTCCGGCGCAGCTCGAACACCTGGCCGCGCGCTCGGGCTACTCCCGTTTCCCGGTGCGCGAAGGCAGCGAGATCCTCGGCTATCTGCATGTGAAGGACGTGCTCGGCGCGATGCCGGGGGTACCGTTCCCGCGCAGCGATCTGCGCCCGGTGGCGCAGGTGGCGGCGGATACGGCGCTCGACGACGTCCTGGACGCGATGCGCCGCTCCGGTGCGCACCTGGCCGTGGTGACCGATCCGCAGGGGGCGGCCGTCGGCCTGGTCACGTTGCAGGACGTCCTCGCGGGGCTGATCGGCGCGGCGGTGAGCTGAACCGGCGGTCATCCACTTCCATGGCACCGCCGATTCCATGGCACCGCCGACCGGCGCATCCTGTCCGGGGGTGGCGGTACGGGTTCCGGATCGGCGCGCCGTGACGGGTCTGCGGAGCCCACGATGGTGGCCGATCCGGAGCCTCAGCTGTAGCCGCGTTGCCGTAGCCCAGCCCTTGCCGTTGCCATAGCCGTCGCCCCAGCCGTAGCTGAAAGCCATTGCCGGACAGACGAAGCTCAGGGCGGCGTTCAGACGGCGCTTGGAAGCGGATCGGAAGCGCATTCGCGTTGTCGCGGAAGCGAGGTGGCTGGTCGTATCGTTGCATGAATGCCCAAGCTCCAGGGCCGTCCGAGCCCGTCCCCAGCAGCCGGCCGGCGAGCCTGACGCCCGGCGAGCCCTGGGTCCGCCGCGCCGCGCTGATGGCGGTGACGATCCCGCTCGCGGCCACCGTCGCGCTGATCCTGACCATCCACGCCGTGGACAAACCCGCCTGGCAGGAAGACGGCGCCAACTACCTCAACAATCTCGGGGGCGGCGGAGGCGGGGGCGCGAACGGGTCCGAGGACACCTCCACCTACGGCGACGGACCGACCCAGGGTGCGTACCCGACGACGTACGACCCGGACGACGAGACGAGCACCGATCCCGGCTACGGCGACGGCAGCGGCGCTCCCGACACCTCGAGCCCGACGCCCACCCCCTCGCCGAGTGCGACCGGACCGGCCGCGGTGGTCATCGCCTACTTCGCGGCCATCACCCAGCGCGACTACGAGACCGCCTGGTCCCTGGGCGGGGAGAACCTCCGCGAGAGCTACTCGTCCTTCGTGAACGGATTCGCCGACACCGACGCGGACGTCGTCTCCGTCACTTCGGTGGACGGGGACGAGGTCAACGCGGATCTGGTCGCGACGAACGAGGACGGCACGACCCAGGACTTCGTCGGGACCTACACCGTCGAGGGCGGCGCGATCACCGATTTCGCCGTCCAACAGGCGCCCTGACCCTCCATCGGTTCCCGGCCCATCACCACGATCCCCGAGAAGGCGCTGCCCGCCATGTCCGAACACACTTCCGCTTCCCTCCGCCCACCCCGTCCGCGCACCGCGCCCGATTCCGCCCCCGCCTCCGCGACCGCCGCCGGCAACGCGCCGGTCGGCGGACGGGGCTACGCGGCCAGCAATGTCACGCGCCTGCTGTGCGCCGGCACCTATCTCGACGACGGCTATCGACGCGCCGTCATCCGATCGCTGCTGACCGAACGGTTCCGGCAGGTCGCGCCCTCGTACGGCTACGACGTGGTGCCGGTACTCGGCCACGCCCTCGCCGCGCGCCGCCTGCGCATGTACCACACCGTGCTCACCTACACCGGCCTGTTCTTGGCCGTCCTGCTCGGCTTCACCGGCGGGCTCAGCGCCCTGAACGCCTTCCTGTTGTTCGGCTGGTGGGCCTGGGCGTCCTTGTTCCTGCTCCGGCTGGTCTCGCTCGAGACGCTGATGCGCGAGTTCCGCCCGGCCGAGACGAGCCGGGACCCGCGCTCCCCCACCCGCCCGGCCGCGTTCCGCGGCGGCTATCCGCAGGACGAGCAGCTCGGCGCCGACCGAATCAGGGAGCTGATGGAACAGCAGGCCGCCGACACCGGCGTCGTCTACTACGGCGGGTTCACCCCGTTCGTCGGCGCCGGAGTCGAGTTCGCCTCCTGGACCAACGCCGAGCTGCTGCTCGAGGCGCCGCCGAGTCCGTTCGCCGACGCGCAGCAGAGCCCGGCGCTGCGGGTCTTCACCGTCGATCAGATCACCGACTACGTGGCGCGGCGGCTGCAGGCCGACCTGTGCGACGAGGCCACGGCCTCCACCCGCGTCGACAACCTAGTCATCGAGCGGCGCCGGTACACCAAGGCGGTGGCCAAGCGGGTGGCCGAGGAGGAGATCGATCCGTTCGCGTCCGTGTCCCAGGTGCACTGGGAGGAGAACTACTCGGCCGCCCGCGAGTTTCTGTGCATCCGGATCGGGGCCTGGGACCAGGAGGTGGTCACCTCGATGTTCGTGGGCTTCGACCTCAAGGGCAACACGCTGCACACGGAGTTCTACCCGTACATGCTGGCGCCGATCCGCGAGGCCTTCCACATCGTGGATCGGCTGCCGGAGCGGTTCACCCCCCGGCTGGTCTCGCGCCTCGCCTTCGACACGCTGCTGTCCGCGCCGTTCGAGACCGTCCGGACCGTTTTCACACCGCTGGCGCACAAGCTGCCGCGCCCCGGCGACCTGGGCGGGGCGCCGAGCCGGAAGTCGGCCAGGCAGCACGGCCAGGTGGGCACCAGCGCTCTCGGCCTGGCCCGGTACGCGGGCGTCCAGATCGACCGCGGGGCCCAGGCGAGCATCAGGGAACTGGCGACCCCGAACACGCTGCACCACTTCTTCCAGCAGGCCGACATCACCAAGTACACCCAGATCGTGGAACGCAGCCTGCTGCGGATCATCGAGGACTTCCTGCAGGAGCACCACGTGGACCTGAGCGATCACCGGGCCGCGGCCGCGCACATCCTGAACCAGAGCTTCGGCGACGTGCACAACCACGGCAGCAACAACGTCATCAGCCAGGGCAACCGGGGCAAGCAGTCCATCCGGACGCGGGCCGAGCGCACGCACACTCCAGGGAAGGATCCGTCATGACGCCCAGCCGATTCGGCGCCGTGCACAACCGCGGGGACGGCAACGTCGTCTCCCAGGGCAACAGCGGAGACCAGGTCATCTCGACCGGGGCCGGCCGGCCGCGGCCCGAGGCCTCGGCGGGGGATCCGCCCCGGGCGCGCAACCCGGTCGACCCGGATCCGACCCGCAACGTCTTCGTCGTGCACGGCCGGGACGAGCAGGTGCGGCGGGCCATGTTCGTGTTGCTGCGGGCGCTGAACCTGCGTCCGCTGGAGTGGGAGGACCTGGTCGCCGGCACCGGCCGGGCCACGCCCTTCCTGGGCGAGGTGGTGGCCGCCGCGCCGGCGCAGGCGCAGGCCGCGCTGGTGCTGCTCACCCCGGACGACCTGGTCCGGCTGCATCCGAGCCTGGTGCACCCGGACGATCCGGACGACGAGCGGCTGCCGACCGGCCAGCCGCGGCCGAACGTGCTGCTGGAGCTCGGCATGGTGCTGATGGCCTATCCGCAGCGCACGGTGATCGTCGAGGTGGGGGCGCTGCGCCGGATCGCGGATCTGGGCGGGCGCAACGTGGTCCGGTTCAACGGCACGGTCGCGGCGGTGCGCAAGATCGCCGGCCGGCTGGAGTTGGCCGGGTGTCCGGTCAAGGACTCCGGGGTGGACTGGCTCGACGTCTCGATGTTCTCCGAGCTCGAGGCGTTCCGGCGAGATCGGAACGCGTGGGAGTAGGGGTCGGTGAGACGCGGCCGGGCTCGGACGCGGACAGCGCGGCCGCGCCACCGCTGATCACAACGACTCGCGACACGCCCGGAACGGCGCGGTCAGGAGCCGGCCGCGCCCGGCTCCAGGATCTCGAGCCACGCGTCGAGTTCCCGCAGGTCGAGCCGGGCGAAATCCTCCGGCCGCAGCACGATGCGCAGTTCCCGGCAGATCAGCCGCTCGCGCGAACGCAGCACGAAGGAGAGCACGATCATCCGGACCAGGCTCTCCACGTCCACCTGGTCCAGCCGGCTCAGGCCGGCGCCGAGCAGCGGCATCGCCACCGGTTCGCGCCGGGCCCGGCGCGCGATCGCGTCCCACAGCCGGTGCAGGCTGACGCCGAACTCCTCGACGCTGGAGCGGGAGACGTCGTCGTTGCCGATCCGGCTGCAGGCGACCGCGAAGATCAGCCGCGGGCGCGGGCCGAGCACCGCGGTCGTCCCGACCGGGTAACGCAGCAGTTTGCCGCGCCGCTTGTCCGACCGGCGTTCCCGGGCCAGCGGGCGCACCTCGCGCAGCGCTTCGGCCAGGGCGCGGTCCAGGGCCCGCAGGTCGCCGCCGTACTCGCGGGCGAGCAGCTGGCCCTGGAGGCTGGCCGGGTCGATCGGGCCGTGCGCGCCGGTGTCGGTGTCGAAGGTGTCGCTGAACCCGATGACCAGGTGCGTGCCCTGATCGAACAGGTTGCCCGGCAGCACGGCCACGGTCGTGCCCGGGTGCCGGAACGCCCGGGCGACCCGGGGACGGTGCCTGGCCCGGGCCGCGCCCCAGGCCAGGCAGAGCCCGAGGGCGAGCGCGGTCAGCGGGCCGGGGTGGGCGAGGGCGCGCGGATAGAGCTGGCCGACGAACTGCACCAGCGCGGAGATCGCGCCGAACGCGGCCAGCGCCTCCCCGGCGAACCTGCGGCGGCGCCGCCCCAGCCCGCGCACCCGGCCCGGCCGACGCAGTACCCTCATTCCGGTGAATCTCCCGGGAATCGGTCATCGCCTCGCTCGCCTCCTGCTACCGTGACAGGCACATTCACGGTAGGTGTGCGGATTCGGGGCGGGATCCATGGAATACACGACCACACACGTGCGCGTCTGCGTCCTCGGTCCGCTGCGGCTGGAGATCGACGGCGCGCTGATCCGGCTGCCGCCGTATACCCGGCGGCTGCTGCTGCGGCTGGTGGCGGCCGAAGGCAGGGCGCTGACGATCCGCGACCTGCGCCGCGATGTCTGGGACATCGGCGAGGAGCTGCCGCACCAGAATCCGCGCGGCCGCAACGAGGTCCAGAAGCGCATCCTGGAGCTGCGGCGCAAGCTGGACGGGGCCGCGCCCGGCACCGGCCGGCGCGTCCTGCAGACCAGCCAGCTGCCCACGGCGCGCGGCCCGGAGACGACCTATCGGCTGGTGCTGCGCGCGGCCGAGCTCGACTGCGCCGAGTTCACCGCGCTGGTCAACGGCGCCCTGTGCGCGCCCCCGGCCGAGGCGGTGCGCAAGCTCAACGAGGCGATGGCGCTCTACAGCGGCAGGCCGATGGCCGACACCGAGGGCGAGAAGTTCGCCCGGCCGCTGGCCGACCGGCTGCACCAGCTCTACGAGTGCGCCCGGCGCGAGCTGATCCGCTGTCACATGGAGCTGGGGCGCGGCGATCTGGCCTTGCCGCTGGCCGAGCGGATGGCCGCGGAAGCGCCGGACAACACGCAGCTGGCCGAGCTGCTGGACCGGCTGCGCGGGCAGTTGCGCAGCGAACGCCGGTACGAGCTGCTGCGGGCCCGGCTGCCCGGGCTGCCCAACCAGGTGTGCGTGGTGCGCGGGGACCTGTTCGAGCAGACCGACGCCAACCTCGTGATCGGCTTCACCGACACCTTCGACACCCAGGCCGGGGCGGATCAGGTGATCAGTGCCCAGAGCGTGCAGGGGCAGCTGGTGGAACGCCTGTTCGGCGGGGACGCGCGGCAGCTCGACGCCCGGCTGCGCGCGGGTCTGCGCACCGTCTCCCCGATCGGGGTGGAGCGGGCGCAGGACAAGCCGAAGGGCAAGCGGCTGCGCTACCCGATCGGCACGGTGGTGCCGATCACTGCGCCGGGAGACCTGCGCGTCTTCGCCACGGCCTACTCCCGGCTGGGCAACGACCTGGTCGCCCGGTCCGACGAGCAGGACCTGGACCGGGCGCTGCGGGCGCTGTGGCCGACGGTGGCCCGGGCGGGGCTGCACCGGCCGGTCGCCGTCCCGCTGCTCGGCTCCGGCCTGGCCCGGATCGTGCAGGCCGCGCGGGAACAGCTCGCCGCCGCCGTGATCGATTCCTTCTTCGCCGCCTGCCGCCTCGATCCGCGCACCGCGCCGGAACTGCGCATCGTGGTGCGCGCGCAGGATCTGCCGCTGATCGACTTGGCGGCGGTGGGCGAGCATCTGGCCGGGCTGCGGGCGATGGACCCGGTCTGAGCCGCGGACGCGGTGCGGTTCGGCCGAGCGGCGGGACGCACGCGCCCGGCCGGCCCCCGGGGGCCGGCCAAGGGCGGCGCCGCGATGTGGTGCTGCCCGACGCGGCGCCGCCCCGCTCCCCCTCATCCCTCCCATGACCACATCGGACCACGTCCGGCGCTTCCGCGGACAGGTACCGTACGGTTCCGCGGCTCTTCCGATCCGCTTCCGACGCACCCGGGCCGTGCTTGAGCGAGCGTTGCACCCTCACTACAGTGCGGTGGGAGCCCGCACCTGATGCGGGGTCACGAACCCCTACGTCAGCGAGGTACGCCGTGATCGCCGCAGGCCTGAGGCCGCTGCTCCGACGCGGACGCGGTCGATGCGCTTCCTGACCGCGGGCAGCCGGGCGCTTCTGGTCGAACTCGAGCCGGACGGCGCGGATCCCGAGCCCGCCGCGTTGTACCGGGCCCTGACCCGCACGCCGCCGACCGGGGCGCTCGAGTACGTACCGGCGGCGCGGACCGTGCTGGTGCGCTTCGATCCGGCGCTCACCTCGGCCGCGACGCTCTCCGATCGGATCGCCGAGGCCGCGCAGACAACGATGACGACGACGGGCAGTGCCGCCGCCGCGCCTGACGCCCCGTCCGAAGCGGGGGCGGTGCTGGAGATCCCGGTGCACTACGACGGCGCGGATCTCGACGAGGTCGCCCGGCTGACCGGGTGGGGCGTGGACACGGTGGTGGCCCGGCACAGCGGCGCCCTCTACACCGTCGCCTTCTGCGGGTTCGCACCCGGCTTCGGCTACCTCACCGGGCTCGACGAGGCGCTGCGGCTGCCCCGGCGGGCGGTGCCGCGCACCCGCGTCCCGGCCGGTTCCGTCGCCATCGCGGACGTGTACACGGCCGTCTACCCGCACCCCTCCCCCGGCGGCTGGCACCTGCTCGGCCACACCGAGACAGCGGTCTGGGACCCGGAACGCGAACCGCC
>FSXZ01002236.1_pt1 | contig 14150 bp, 9 predicted proteins | sample 1638121 | NCBI WGS metagenome assembly FSXZ01 (sample SAMEA3914788, study PRJEB12502) | metagenome | biome: forest; material: soil | place: Canada | collected 2011-07-03 | depth 0.1 m
ACCCCACCACCCACAAAAACCCAACCCACCACACAAACCGACACGCCCTCTCTCCGAGAGAGGGCCTGCCAGAGGCGCCTTTGACTTCAATCTTGAAACCTCAACCCGCCCACCCACGCAACGGGTGGGTGGGCGGCCAGACTCCCCGCGGGCTCGCCGCGGCGAGCCCGCGCACCGACCAGAACCAAGCCCGACCGCGCAGGAAGACGAAAGCCACCGGTATCGCAGCTAGACGAGTGAGTCTGAAGGTTGGGCGTGCGCAAAGGGTGAGGGCGTCGTTGGTTGATGTGTGACGAGCAACCTTGAGGCCCTCATCACCGCACTACGTGAAAATCGACGACGAGTTGGGGGAACGCACTGGACCGGTCGTCCGCCGCTGCTGGCCGCTTCGGAACTAGTCCGTGTCGCTGTCGCACAGGGCCTGCTCGGGTTTGCCTCTGAAGCCACCGGCTGCGCTACGCCCGCCGGCCTCTGGCCGGTCTGTTTCCCTGCTGCCTGGCTGATCGCCCGGGACCACTGACCGGGCATCGGACTTACTCGTTAGTGAGCCACGCATCCGGTGGGTTCGCCGGACAGAAGTGTCGTCTGCATCATCCTCGCGTCGGCCTGGCCCGACCCGATGGTGCTGTAGAGGAGGCCGAGGACGGAACCGGCGGGCATCTTCGCCGGGTAGATCGTGATGACCGACTCGCTGCCGTCCAGGTGCGGCAGGCTGATGACGCTTCCGGAATCGAGTGTGCGCGCGCCCGTCCACGCACAGGCCGGGGCAGCCGCGACGGGGGTGCCCGCGGGCAGCGCGACGTTGTGGATCGCCGTGGGCACGCCGGCCTTGGCGAGCAGGGCCTGCAGTTCGGTCTCGTCGAACAGTTGGCGTACGGTCACGGTGACCTCGCCGGTCTTCGCGTCCGTGTGGATGGAGAATCCGGCCTCGTCCACGTTCACCACCTCGCCCTGAGCCGTCAGGGTGTGCCCGGACCCCGCGTCGCTCGTGTTGGCCGTGTTGGCGGTGCTGCTCGGGCCGGTCAGTGTGACGCCGAGACTGACGGCGGCGACTATGCCCAGGGCCCCGAGGGCGGGCACGGCGCGCTTGCGGCGTCGCAACTGCCGGCCGCGTGCGAGCACGTCGCCCGCCGCACGCCCTTGGCGATCCTCGCCGAAGGCGGAGCCCACCATGCCGATCAAGGCGGCGTCGGCGGCGTCGCCATCACCCGGTTCGAACTCTTCGATCATTTCACTGACTCCTGCCGTAGGGCGGGGGCGAGCGCGTCGCGAAGCGCGGCGAGCCCCCGGGAAAGGTGCGTCATGACCGTGCCGGGCGTGACGCCGAGGACCCGCGCGGTGGTCTTCGTGTCAAGGTCCAGGAAGATCCGCAGAACGACGACTTCGCGCTGGCGGCCGGGCAGCCGCTCAAGCGCCCGCATGACATTCCGGTCGACTTCGACGCTCTCCGGCGAGCGGCCCTCGGCATCGTGCGACGCGTCCCACGCCACCTCGCGGCGACGCCGCCGCCACCAGGAAACGTGCGTGTTCAGCGCGGTCCGCACCACCCAGGCGCGCGGCGCCGGATGCCGGCAGACCTTGCGCCACGAGGCGTAGGCACGGGCGAACGCCTCGGCCGTCGCGTCCTCGGCCAGGGCCCAGTCGCCCACGACCGCATAGACGGCGCGCAGACACGCGGCCCTTTCCCGCTCGTAGAACGCCGTGAAATCCTCGTCCTCTGGTTTCTCGTCCACATTCCTACTACGCACGGGCGGCGGGATTCATTGACAGCACGGATCCATTTTCTGCCGACTGCGTGTCGCGGAGCGATCAGGCCACGTCGGCTGCCATGCCGGCGACTTCGCTGAGGGTGTGGTCGGTGGCGGCGGAGCCGAGTGCGCGGATGCCGGTTCGTGCAGGCTCGCGCGTCGGCACGCTCGGCTGATCGCCCCGGTGCGGCGGGCGTATCAGAACCTGTGTACGCAGTGCGGCAGGAGCTCGGTCTGGAAGAGCCGGTCGGTACGAGCTGCTGCGGCCGGGTTGTGGGCGCGGATGTGGCCGGCTCGTACGAGGGTGCTGGGGACGGCGCCGCCGAGGTAGATCGAGCCGAGGTCGCTGATGTCCAGGGACAGATCGGGTTCCTGATCCGTGGGGACGCAGGCGGCCTTGCCGTCGCGGATGGTGAGCAGGTAGCGGTGGTGCTCGCCCAGGAACTCGTCCTCGACGTCGAGGACGAGTTCCCCGTCGGTGAGCCAGCCGCGGGCGGTGAGCGCGGTCGGGACGTCGAGCAGGCGCAGCCAGAGGGCGTCGCCGGTGCCGGCCGGGCGGGCGGCGCGGAAGTCGGCGAGTTGCCAGCGCAGCGGGTCGTCGGCCGGGACGTGCTTGAACACGATCTTCGAGACGAGGTCGTGGCCGAGCAGGAACCGGGACAGGGTGGCGGCAGTCTCGTCACCGAGCGCGATGACTTCGTCGACGGTCATCACGCCATGCTCGATGACGTAACTGGCGTACCCGTCCGGGGTGCCGTCGGCGTCGCGGTGCACGAGCACGTAGCGCGGGGCCGAGGAGATCGGCGGCTCTCCGGCGCGGGAGGCCCACCAGCGGCGCGGGCGGGACAGGGCGCCGGGACGGGCGCGGCGGTAGCGGTCGTAGACCTCTTCCAGGAGTTCGCCGCACGCCTCCCGCGCCAGCACCTCGACCTCGCCGGCCGGGGCCGTGGTGCCAGACCCGGCGGAGGCGAAGGCGGAACGGGCGGAGGCGAAGGCGGAACGGGCGGGGGCAAAGGCGGAACCGGCGGGAGCGAAGCCGGACCCGGCGGGGGCGAAGGCGGAACGGGCGGGGGCGAAGGTGGACCGGGCGGCGTCTACCGTCAGATGCTCACTGAACGTGGCCGGTCCGTAGCCGTACCTGCGGTAGATCACGGCCTCGGAGCACATCAGCACCGCTATCGCCTCGCCCCGCGCTCGCAGCGTGGTGAGCTGATGGCGCATCATCGCGGTCAGCACGCCCTGGCGCCGATGGGTGGGCAGTACCGAGACCGCGTTCACCCCGCCGACCGGCATCGTGGCCCCGCCCGGCAGGGTCAGCTCGAACGAGTAGGCGCTGGCTGTGCCGACTGCCCGCCCGTTCGCCGCGATCGCGAGCACGCCCCGGTCCATCTCGATCGCGGACCACCACAGGCCGCCCGCTTCGGTCGGGGTCTCCAGGAAGATCCCGAAGGCGGTGTGCACTGTCTCGAGAAACACCTGGTGATCCTGCTCGGTCGTGTCACGAATGTGCATCGCCACCGCCTCCTCGCGATCGCCCCACCACGCGGTGCGGGGCCCGGTGGATCCTACCGGGAAGATCGCGGACGGGGCGTTGACGAGGGGCCGGAGTGGGTTCCTCGGCCGATCCCGGCTAATCTGTGAGGCCGCAGGCAGCGAAGAGGGGACACAGAGTGAAGCGGATCACCGTCATCGGTACGGGGTATCTCGGTGCGGTGCACGCGGCGTGCATGGCCTCGCTGGGGTACGAGGTCCTGGGCATGGACGTGGACGCCGAGAAGATCGCGGCGCTGGCCGCGGGGCGCACGCCCTTCTTCGAGCCGGGCTTGGACGCGATGCTGGCCGAGCAGGTGGGTTCGGGCCGGCTGCGGTTCACCACCTCGTACGCGGAGGTGGCGGCGTTCGGCGGGGACGAACGCGCTGAAACGGTGCATTTCGTCTGCGTCAGCACGCCGCAGCTCCAGGGCGGGTACGGGGCGGACACGGCGTACGTGGAGAAGGTCGTGGACGGCCTCGGGCCGCTGCTCGAGGTTCCGGCGCTGATCGTGGGCAAGTCCACGGTGCCGGCCGGCACCGCCGCCCGGCTCACCGCGCGGCTGCGCGAGCTCGCCCCGGCGGGCGCGCAGGTCCGGCTGGCCTGGAACCCGGAGTTCCTGCAGGAGGGCAAGGCGATCGACGACACGCTGCGCCCGGACCGCCTGGTGATCGGCGTCCAGGACGAGCGCTCCGAGCAGGATCTGCGCGAGCTCTACGCGCCGCTGACCGACGCCGGGATCCCGCTGCTGGTGACCGACCTGGCCACCTCCGAGCTGGTCAAGACCGCGGCCAACGCGTTCCTGGCGACGAAGATCTCGTTCATCAACGCGATGGCGGAGGTGTGCGAGGCCGCGGGCGCGGACGTGATGCAGCTGTCCACCGCGCTCGCGCACGACCCGCGGATCGGCGGCCGGTTCCTGGTGCCGGGCCTCGGCTTCGGCGGCGGCTGCCTGCCCAAGGACATCCGGGCGTTCGCGGCCCGGGCCCGGGAGCTCGGCGCGGACCAGTCGCTGGAGTTCCTGCGGGAGGTGGACGCGATCAACCTGCGGCGCCGGACGCGCACGGTGGAGCTGGCCCGGGAGGAGTGCGGGGGCACGCTGGCGGGCAAGCGGATCGCGGTGTGGGGCGCGGCGTTCAAGCCGGAGACGGACGACGTGCGCGACTCCCCGGCGCTGAACGTGGCGGCGGCGGTGCTGCTGCAGGGGGCGCAGGTCACGGTGTACGACCCGAAGGCGAACGACACCGCGGCCAAGGCGTTCCCGACTCTCGCCTTCGCGCCCAGCGCGCTGGAGGCGGCGGCCGGGGCGGACCTGATCCTGCACCTGACCGAGTGGCGCGAGTTCCGCGAGCTCGACCCGGCCGCGGTGGCCGAGGTCGTGGCCGGCCGTCGCGTGCTCGACGGGCGTAACGCGCTGGACCGGGACCGGTGGCGCGCCGCCGGATTCCGCTACCGCGCGCTCGGCCGGCCGTAGCCGTCCCCGCTCGCCTCGATGCCCGCCCGCGCACCGGTGTTCCCGGCGCGCGGGCGGGCATCGAACTCTGATACGTCCGCGATCGGGAAACACACACGTAACAGCGCACTTCGAGGCCGCGAACCGGGGACGGCGGGGGCGCAGCTCAGGGGCGCCGGGGCCCGCGGTGTCTATACAGGGTCCTGACGTCGCTGATAGCATGGTCGCGGCTTGTACATGCTTCGTCACACGGGAGATCGACTGTGCTCATGGGGAAGGCACCGGTTGATGGCTGCACGGCGCGTCGAGTCGACGGATCCGCGCGGTGGACACACGCTTTCACCCGCCTGTGCCTTTCCTGTTACACCACCGGTTGTTGACCCTCACCGGGTTCTCGCAGCGCCGGATCTCCCTCCTGCAGGGTTCTGATTCCGCGGACGTCGCCGTCCCGCGGTGCCCGCTCCGGCCGGGCGGCTGACGGCAGCGCCGCCGTCGAGCCCGTGCACTTCCGCACCATCCGCCCGACCGACCGGCCACCCACCACCGCCCGGTCGGCGCAGCGGCTTGCGCTCCCCTCCACGCACCCCGCCCTCGCTCGAATCGGATAAGCCATGGACTTCCGGCTGCTCGGACCCCTGTCCGTCACCCACGACGCTGAGCCGGTCCGGCTCAGCGGACGCCGCCCACAGACGATCCTCGCGATGCTGCTGCTCGACCACGGCCGGGTGGTGCCGGTGGACCGGCTCATCCTGGCCCTGTGGGGCGAGGCGCCCCCGGCCACCGCGCGCGACCAGGTCCAGATCGGCGTCTCCCGGCTGCGCCGGTCGCTGCCCGCGGGCGGCACCGCAATCAGGACCCTGAGTCCGGGCTACCTGCTCGAGCTCGGCGTCGGGGACACACTCGACCTGGACGGGTACACCGAGACGGCCTGCGCCGGGCGCAAGCTGCTGGCCGCGGGCGCGGTGGAGGAGGCGATCGGGCGGATGCGCGCGGCCCTGGCGCTGTGGCACGGGCCGGCGCTGGCGAACGTGGACAGCGGCCTGGTCTCGCGGATCGCGGCGGAGCTCGACGAGCAGCGGGTGAGCCTGCTCGAGGAGTGCCTGTGCGCCGAGGTGCGCGTCCGCGCGGGCGACGACCTGGTCACCGAGCTGGCGATGCTCACCCGCGAGTTCCCGCTGCGGGAACGGCTGCGCTGTGCGCAGATGCAGGCGCTGCACTGGGTCGGGCGGCGGGCCGAGGCGCTGCACGTGTACCGGGAGACCCGCCGACTGCTGATCACCGAGCTGGGCATCGAGCCCTCGCCGGAGCTGACCGAACTGCACCAGCGGCTGCTGCACGAACCGGTCGAGCCGCCGACCCAGACACCGGCCCCGGCCCCGGCGCCCCCGCCGTTACCCATGGCCCAGCCGCTCGCTGTGGCCCAACCGCTCGCCCCGGCCCCGGCGCCGGACCGCGGTCTGCCGGTGCCCCGGCTGCTGCCGCCCGCGATCGCCGACTTCATCGGCCGGGACGAGACGCTGGACTGGATCAACGAGGCCCTCGGCCCCTCGCGCAACGTCGCGGCGCCGGTGGTGCCGACCCTGGCCGTGTACGGGCGCGGGGGCTGCGGCAAGACCACGCTGGCGGTGCACGCGGCGCACCAGCTGGCCCCGTACTATCCGGACGGACAGCTCTTCGCCCGGCTCAGCCACGACGGCATCGCGCTCGACCCGGCGATCGTGCTCGGCCGGTTCCTGCGGGTGCTCGGCGTGGTCGGCGCGGCGCTGCCGCTGGACACCGACAGCCGCTCGGACCTGCTGCGCCATCTGCTCGGCAGCCGCCGGATGCTGGTCGTGCTCGACGATGTGGACGCGGAGGCGCAGGTGCTGCCGCTGCTGCCGGGGCACGGCGGCTGCGGGGTCCTGATGACCGGCCGCACCCGGCCGACCTGGATACCGGCCGCCTGGCGGCGCGAGATGACCGGCTTCGATCCGCGGCAGTCCTCGATGATGTTGGCGCAGTACGTCGGCTCGGCCCGCACCGAGGCCGAATCCGGGGCGCTGCGCGAGCTGCACCGGCTGACCGACGGCCTGCCGCTGGCGCTGCACGCGGTGGGCTCGCGCCTCGCCGCGCGCCCGCACATCAGCCTTGCCGCGATGGCGCAGCGGCTGCGGGAGAACGTGCGCCTGCTCGACGAGCTCGAATACAGCGAGGTGAGCGTGCGCGCCTCCTTCGCCGCCTCGTATCAGCACCTTTCCGAGGATGCCCGCCGGCTGCTGCGCCGGCTGGCGCTGATCACCGCCGACGGCTTCCCCTCGCAGGTGGGCGTGCCGCTGCTGCAGACCGGGCCGCGCCAGGCCGAGGATCTGATGGGGGAACTGGCCGAGCACCACTTCGTCCGGATCGAGGTGGACTCCGGCGGCGGCGAGACCTGCCGGTTCCGCGGCGCCAGCCGCGATTTCGCGCTGGAGCGGCTGCTGGAGGAGGACGAACCGCACGAGCGCAGTTGCGCGCTCGAGCGGGTGGCCAGGGCCCGGTTCGACCTGAGCCGGGTGGCGGTGCGGATCCCGGCCGGCGGCTTCGGCCTGGCCGGGAACGCCGCCGCCGTCGGGGGCTGATCCGGGCCGGGCCGAGCCGCCCGGCGGGCTCAGCCGCCCGGGCTCGGCTGCGGGGTGAGCAGGTCGGATCCGGGTTGCACCGCGTCCTGGCGGCGCAGCAGTTCGCGTTGCGCCCAGCGGGCGGTGGGCGGCACGGCCAGTCCGGTCAGCGCGAAGCCGATGCCCACGATCCACCAGCCCGGGCGGCCCAGATCGATGCACAGCGCGATCAGCACGGTCGGGCCGAGGGTGACGCCGAGGCCCAGGCCCATGCCGAACAGGCCCTGGTACTGGCCCACCGACTCCTCCGGGGCCAGCGCGAAGGAGAGTTCGAATCCGCCCGCGGCCTGCCACATCTCGCCGAAGGTGTGCACTGCCACGGCGGCGAGCACGACCACCAGCACCACCCAGCCGGGCGCACCCGCGACCAGGGACACCGCGACGCAGGCGATCAGGAAGGCGAAGCCGGCCCGGCGGAACGCGGCCGCGCCGGCCGGCACCGAGTTAATGTGCTTACTCGCCCGCACCTGGAGGCAGACCACGATCGCGGTGTTGAGCAGCATCACCGCGGAGACCGACCAGCGTGGCGCCGTGGTGCGTTCGAGCAGCCACAGCGGCACCGCCACGGTCAGCACCCGGTACTGCACCGCCATCAGGCCGTCGAGCACCGTGAGCGCGACGTACGGCCGGTCCCGCAACGCGATCCAGCGCGGGCCGGGGCGGGCCAGCCGCGGCGCGACGCTCGGCATCACCCCGGCCAGCACCGCGCCGACCCCGTAGGAGACCGCGGCGCCCGCGATCACCAGCACGTACGCGGCGCGGGTGTCGCGGTCCACGGCCCAGGCCGCGACCAGGGCGCCGACCGCGATGCCCAGGTTCGTCACGGCTCGCAGGTAGCTGCGGAACTCGGCCGGGCGCTCGCCGCCGTACTTCGCCACCAGCGGGCTGCGCGCGGCCGGGCCCGCGGTCTGGGCCACCGCGCTGACCGTGGCGCACACCAGGAACGGCCAGAAGCTCCGGCTCAGGCAGAGCCCGGCCATGGCCGCGCCGCCGATCAGCAGGGTGACGGTGTAGACGCCGCGGGCGCCGAGCCGGTCGGCCATATGCCCGATCGGGACGCCCGCGGCCAGGGACACCGCCCCGGCCACGCTCATACCGAGGCCCACCTCGGCCGCGGGCAGGTGCAGCCCCTGGGTCAGGTACAGCACTCCGGCGGTCAGATAGATGCCGTAGCCCAGCATCGTCAGCAGCGTCGCGGCCGCCAGCAGCCGTCGCGGTGCCCCATCGGGAAGCCAGGCCGTCACGGCCGCCACCTCTCCCCCGCGCGGTCGGCGCGGTGCCTTTTGTCCAGTGAATCAGTGCTCGATAGCCCGAGGCTATCGTTCCAGCAGTGCCAGGCCGCAGTTCATTCCGCCGCCGAAACCGGCCAGCAGCACCGATTCCCCGGGCGCGACGCCCTGCCCGCGCCAGGCCTCGTCCAGCGCGATCGGGATGGAGGCGGCGCCGGTGTTGCCGTAGTGCTCGACGTTCAGGTGCATCCGGGTGTCCGGCAGCTCCAGCCGGTCCGCGAGTTCGCGCAGCATCACGCCGTTCGCCTGATGCGGCACCAGGTGGTGCAGTTCCTCGGGGCGCAGCCGGGCCTCGTCGAGCAGCCCGTGCACCAGCTTGGGTACCTGCGCGGCGACGAAGTCGCGCACGCCGCGCCCGTCCATCCGGAAGTAGTGGCCGCCCTCGCTCAGCGTGCCGGCCGAGGCGGGCCGGCGGCTGCCCCCGGCCGCCACTCCGATCAGCCCGTGCTCGGAGCCGAAGCCGCGCAGCCGCTCCGCGTACAGGCCGCGGCCGCTCGAGACCGGGCCGAGCACCACCGCCCCGGCCCCGTCGCCGAACAGGATCGCGGTCTTGCGGTCCTGATAGTCCAGGATCCGCGAGTACACGTCCGCGCCGATCACCAGGGCCAGGCCGCCCGCGCCGCCGGTGACGCTCGAGCGCAGCAGCCCGCCCGCCATGGCGAGGGCGTAGACGAAGCCGCTGCAGACCGCGTTGACGTCGACCGCGGCGGCGTGCTCGGCCCCGATCAGGTCCTGCACGAAGCTCGCGGTGGCCGGCTGCGGCTGGTCGGGGGTGGAGGTGGCCACGACGATGGCGGTGACGTCGCGGGCGTCGGCCCCGGCGGCGGCCAGGGCGCGGCGCGCGGCCTCGGCGGCGAGGTCCGAGGTGGCCTGGCCGGGGGCGGCCCGACGCCGGGTGCGGATGCCGGTCTTGCGTTCGATCCAGTCCGCGTCCACGCCGGCCGGGCCGGCGATCTCCGTGTTGGACACGATCCGGTCCGGCAGGTAGGAGCCGGTGCCGAGGATGCCGATGGGCTGGGCCTGGATCAGGGTCTGGATCCGGGGCTGGGTCTGGATCGGGGTCTGGGGCTGTGCGATCGCGGTCATGACTGCTGTCCGTCCTGGTGGGAAGCGGGCGCTCGGGGCGCCCGGGCGTCAGTCCGTATCGGAGGGGGCGTCCGGCTCCACGGTGAACCGGACCGCCTCGACGAGTTCCCGCGCCAGCTTCTCGGCCGCCGCGGAATCCTGGGCGCCGACCACGATCAGGCCGGCGCGGTCGCTCGACTTGCGCAGCGGGCCCAGGTTCGCACCCGGCCGCGCGGTGAGTTCGGAGTAGATCACCGCGGGGTGGGCCGCGACCTCGTCCCAGCCCTCGATCCGCACCAGGCGGCCGGGCGGCGGGGTGAGGTAGCGCACCGCCGCGCCGCGCTGCGCGACGAACTCCTTCGGGCCCTGATAGCGCCCGAGCATGTCCGCGAAGATCGTGCCGTAGAGCTCGAGGCCCGGGAAGGCGTGCTCGAGCATGCGGTGGATCCAGTCGCCGCCGTAGCGGCCGTGCACCTCGCCGAGCACGACCGCCTCGTCGGTCAGCCAGAACTCCACGTGGAAGGCGCCGACGCGCAGGCCGAGGGTGCGCAGGGCGGAGGTGACGGTCTCGCGCACCCGCGCCTCGTCGGTCGTGGAGAGGCCGGCCGGCAGGGTGTGGCCGATCTCCACGAAATAGGGCGGCTCGGCCTTGTCCTTGGCGGTCACCGCGAAGATGCGCGGCTCCCCGTCCAGGAAGATCCCCTCCACACTGAATTCCGGCCCTGAGACGAACTGCTCGATCAGGAACCGGTCCGGCTCGGGCAGGTCCGCCACGGCCGCGGCCAGCAGCGCCGGGTCACGCACCAGGCTCACCCCGATGCTGCCCATGGCGTCGCGCGGCTTGATCACCCAGGGCCCGGGGAACTCGGCCGTGAAGGCCTGGGCGTCGTCCACGCCGGTACACAGCGTGACCCGGGGCTGGACGAATCCGGCCTCGGCCAGCGCGGTGCGGCACAGGTCCTTGGTGCGGATCCGGCGCACCGCGTCCGGCGGGTTGCCGGCCACGCCGAGTTCCTCGGCCGCCTCGGCCACCGCCACCTGCGCCATCTCCTGCAGGGCGAAGACGAGGTCGAAGCCGCGGCCGCGCTCGGCCTGCCGGGCCGCCCAGGCGCGGGTGGCGGCGGCGTCGGCGAACTCCACCGCGGAGACCGCGTCGGCGGCGTCGATCACGCTCGGGGTGGCGGCCAGCGCCGCGGCCGGGGCCGTGACGTGGCCGGCGATGCCGTGCGCGGCGGCCTGGGCGAGCGCGTCGCCCACCATGCCCACGCTCAGGCTGACCGCCCGGGCGCCGCCGACCAGCAGCAGCGTGGGGGTGGCGGATGCGGTGTCAGTTCCCATGTTCCGTCCGTTCGTTCTGGGGTTGAGTCGGTGCGCTCGGGGCGTCGTCGTCGGCGGGTTCGAGCACGGCGAGTATCTGTCCGGCCGCCACCGCCTCGTGCAGGGCGGCGCCGAGCGAGGCGATCACCGACCTGGCCGGGGCCACCAGCCGGTGTTCCATCTTCATCGCCTCCAGCACCACCACGGTCTGCCCCGCGTCGACCACGGCGCCGGGCGGATGCGGCAGCGCGACCACGGTGCCGGGCAGGGTGGAGCGCAGCACATTATCCGTGTTCTGATCGCCCTCCTGCCCGTGCACCCGCTCGGCCAGGGCGATCCGGTGGCCGTCCACGGCGATCTCGTACCCGTCCGCGGTGCGCAGGCCGTACCAGCCGTGCGCGCCGACCCGGCCCTGCCAGATCCGGTCCCGGACGGTGCCGGAGACGTCGAAGGGCGCCTCGTCCACGGTGACCGCGAGCCCGTGCCCGGACCGCCCGTGCAGCCGGGCCACCCGCTCCCGGCCGCCGCGGCGCAGCGCGATCCGGCCCAGCGGCGCGGCCGGATCGAGGCCGACGCGGTCCAGCGGGCCGAGGCCGCCGAGCCAGGGCGAGGGCGCCGGCGCCGCGGTCTGCCCGCCGCCGAGCGCGGTCATCGCGGCGGCGCAGGCCACCGCCGCGTCCTCCGGTTCGGCCGCGCCGTCCGCGACCACCCGGTCCACCAGGTGCGTGTCCATCCGGCCGGCCCGCACCTGCGGCTCGTCCAGCAGCCGGGCCAGGAAGCCCACGTTGGTGGTGAGGCCGAGGACGGCGGTCTCCCCCAGCGCCGCGCGCAGCCGGCGCAGCGCGGTGGAACGGTCCGGGCCGTGCGCGATCAGCTTGGCCACGAGCGGGTCGTAGTGCTCCGGCGCCGCGCCGGCCTCGTCGAACGCCGCCTCCACCCGGACCGATCCGGGCCAGCGGGCCAGCAGCGCGCGGCCGGGCGCCGGGCGGAAGCCGGCGGCCGGGTCCTCGGCGTAGACGCGGCATTCGACCGCGTGGCCGGTGGCGGTGATCTCCTGCTGCGCCAGCGGCAGCGGTTCGCCCGCGGCCACCCGCAGCTGCCACTCGACCAGGTCGAGGCCGGTGATCTCCTCGGTCACCGGGTGCTCGACCTGGAGCCGGGTGTTGACTTCGAGGAAGTAGAAGTCCCCGTCCGGACCGAGAATGAACTCGAACGTACCGGCATTGACGTACTTCAGGGCGGCGGCCCCGCGTACGGCCGCGGCCAGCAGCGCCGCGCGCACCTCGGGGTCGAGCCCGGCCGCCGGGGCCTCCTCGACGATCTTCTGGTGTCGCCGTTGCAGCGAGCAGTCGCGTTCGTAGAGGTGCACCACGTTGCCGTGCTCGTCCCCGAAGACCTGCACCTCGATATGCCGCGGCCGGGCCAGGTAGCGCTCGGCCAGCACCCGGCCGTCGCCGAACGCCGCGCGGCCCAGCCGCACCGCCTCGGCCGCCGCGTCGGCCAGCTCGGCCTCCTCGTACACCACCCGCATGCCCTTGCCGCCGCCGCCCGCGGTGGGCTTGAGGATCAGCGGGAAGCCGATCCGCCGGGCGTCGGCCAGCAGTTCGTCCACGGATTCGGTGGCCCGGGCCGAGCCCGGCAGCACCGGCACCCCGGCCTCGGCCATCAGGGTCCTGGCGGTGGACTTGTCGCCCATCGCCGCGATCGTCTCCGGCCCCGGCCCGACGAAGGTCAGCCCGGCCGCGAGCACCCGCTCGGCGAAGCGGGGGTTCTCGGACAGGAAGCCGTAGCCCGGGTGCACCGCGTCGCAGCCGTGCCGCACCGCCGCGTCCACCAGCGCGTCGATGTCCAGGTAGCTCTCGGCGGCCGGGGGCGGCCCGACCCGGGCCCGGGCGAAGGCGCCGAACAGGTGCTCGGCCGCGGCGTCGGCGTCGGAGTACACGGACACGTACTCCACCCCGAGCCGGGCGCAGGTGCGGGCGATCCGGCGGGCTATCTCGCCGCGGTTCGCGATCAGAACTCGCTTGAGCATCGCCATCACATCCTGAACACGCCGAACTGCGTGTCCTGTCTCGGGGAGGTCGCGGCCATGGCCAGCGAGAGGGTGAGCCAGGAGCGGGTGTCCACCGGGTCGACCACCGCGTCCACCCACAGCCGCGCGGCGAAGTACACCGGGCGGGACTGCTCCTCGTAGGCGTCGATGATCGGGCGGCGGATGGACTCCTCCTCCTCGGCGGACAGCTCGAGGCCCTGTTTGGCCAGCTGTTCCGCCCGCAGCAGCGCCATCACCGTCGCGGTCTGCTCCGCGCCCACCACGGTGGACTTGGCGCTCGGCCACATCGCCATCAGGGTCGGGCCCAGCGGACGGCCGCACATGGCGAAGTTGCCCGCGCCGAAGCTGCCGCCGACCACCAGGCTGAACTTGGGCACCCGGGCCGTGGCCACCGCGTTGACCAGCTTGGCGCCGTGCTTCGCGATGCCCTCGGCCTCGTACTTCGCGCCCACCATGAAGCCGTTGATGTTGTGCAGGAACAGCAGCGGGATGTCGCGCTGGACGCAGAGCTCGATGAAGTTGGCCGCCTTCAGCGCGCTCTCCGAGAAGAGCACGCCGTCGTTGATGAGCACCCCGACCGGATAGCCGCCGATGTGCCCGGTGCCGCACACCATCGTGGTGCCGTAGCGCGCCCGGTACTCGGTCAGTTCGCTGCCGTCGAGCAGCCGGGCCAGGATCTCCCGGGCCGGGATCGGCTCGCGCAGGCCCGCGCTGATGATCCCGGCCAGTTCGGCCGGGTCGAAGTGCGGTTCGCGCGGCTCGCGCGGCGGGGCGGCCGGTTCCCGCCCCGGGTTGCGGGCCACGATCTCGCGCACCAGCGCGAGGGCGTGCTCGTCGTCGAGGGCGTAGTGGTCGGCCACCGCGGACACCCGCGTGTGCAGGTCCGCGCCGCCGAGCGTCTCCGCGTCCACCACCTCGCCGGTGGCCGCCTTCACCAGCTGCGGGCCGCCGAGGAAGACGGTGCCGTTGCCGCGCACGATGACGGTCTCGTCGCACATGGTCGGGATGTACGCCCCGCCCGCCGTGCACGAGCCCATCACCGCGGCGATCTGGGTCAG
>FSXZ01000619.1_pt1 | contig 14123 bp, 12 predicted proteins | sample 1638121 | NCBI WGS metagenome assembly FSXZ01 (sample SAMEA3914788, study PRJEB12502) | metagenome | biome: forest; material: soil | place: Canada | collected 2011-07-03 | depth 0.1 m
CTGCTGGGTGAGATCCTGCGCGGCCGGCAGGAGAATCCGGACGGCACCACGACCCTGTGGCGCCCGGTCGGCCCCGCCGAACTCGAACTGCTGCGCGCGCCAACTGGACGAGCTCAATCGCCGCCTGATCGGCCCCGTCGAGCTGGTGGCGGCCCGGTGAGCACGGCGGGCCAAGCGGCACAGTTCCCTGAGATACAAACGGAGTCGTCACGGCCCTGCGCGGTTAGCTGAGTCCTGATACTGTGCTGGTCACGGGATAGGTTCGCAGACACGCCGAGTACATGGGGAGTGTGGCGCCATGGACGCGATCGTCGCCGCGGTCATCGGGATCATCGCTCTGGTCACGCTGGTATCCGCGCTCTTCAGCGCAGCGGCGCGGCGGCTCGGGCAGCCTGCCGTGGTGGGGCAGATCCTGGCCGGGGTGGCGCTCGGGCCGAGCGTGCTGGGGCGGCTGCCGGGGCATCTGACGGCGCATCTCTTCCCCGCGCACGCTTTGCCCTATATCAATGTCCTCGGACAGGTCGCGGTGGTGATCTTCATGTTCGGGGTCGGATATGAGATCGAATTCCGGGCGCTGCGCGGGCAGGGCGCGACGCCGCAGTGGATCGCGCTCGCCGCGGTGGGCGTTCCGCTCGCGCTCGGGACGGCGTGCGTGCTGCTCGACCGCTCGGGGTTCAGCGCCCTCGGCGGGCAGCCCGGGCACCGCGCGTTCGTGCTGTTCATCGCGGCGGCGGTCTCCATCAGTGCGCTGCCGGTGCTGGCCGCGATCGTGCGCGATCGCGGGCTGGCCGGGACCAGGGCCGGGATCGTGGCGACGGCGGCGGCCGCGCTGATGGACGTGCTGGCCTGGCTGGTGCTGGCGGCGGCCGTGATCGGCACCGGTCCCAAGCCCCGGTTCGCGCTGCCGGTGACCACGGCGCTGGTGGCCGGGTTCATCGTGGTCATGCTGGTGGCGGTCCGCCCGGCGCTGGCCTGGTGGTCCGAGCGCAGCTCGGTGCTCGCCAGCCCGGTCGCGCTCGCCCTGGTGCTGGCGGGCGGCGGCGCGTGGGTGACGGCCGAACTCGGCCTGCACCCGATCTTCGGCGCGTTCCTGGCCGGGCTGACGCTGCGCGGCAACCGGCCGGCCCACGCCGAGGTCGTCTCGTCCATGGAACGGGCCGGGAACCTGCTGCTGCCGCTGTTCTTCATCACCACCGGCCTGTCGCTGAACATCGGCTCGGTCGGCGGGACCGGCCTCGAGGTGCTGCTGTGGGTGACGGCCGCGGCCTGCCTCGGCAAGCTCCTGCCGGCCTACGCGGTCGGGCGCCTGACCGGCCTCGACAAGACCGACGCGCGGACCGTGGCGGCCCTGGTGAACACCAGAGGCCTGACGGAGCTGATCGCGCTGAACGTGGGCCTGACCGATGGGATCATCAGCACCCGGCTGTTCACCGTGCTGGCGCTGATGGCCCTGATCACGACGCTGGCCACCAGCCCGCTGCTGTCCGCGATCCACCCGGTCACCGCGCAGGCCGAGGTCGGCGCGCCGGTCGCGGTGGCGGATTGAGCACAAGACTGGGCCGCAAGGGTTCTGTTCGATCGAGGGTCGCCCGGGGCCACGGCCACCGGCTCAGCCTGACCGCGTCGCGGCGACCTCGACGGCGACCGCGACCGCGACGGCCCATGCGGCGGGGGCGGCGTCGGGCAGGGCGCGCCAGGCCACTTCGCCCCAACGGCCGTGCCAGCGGCCGCGGTGGGCGTCGGGGTGAACGGGGATGTGCCAGGGTTCGGCGAAGATGCCCTGGCCGACGGCTTTCACGCAGGCTTCTTGAACCGACCATACGTGCGCGAACTTCGCGGCGCGGGCGGCGGGTGGGAGGCCGGCGATCTGCTCGGCCCAGGGGCCGCAGCAGCGGCGGAGCAGGCGGTCGTCGATGCTCGCGGGGTGGCTTTGGACGTCCACGCCCACGGGGCCGTCGGGGCACAGGGCCGCGGCGGTGAGGCCTTCGGTGTGGGACAGGGAGACGCCTGCGTCGTGGCCGGACAGGTACGGGCGGCCGCTCGGCTCGTGCCGCAGGGGCACCTGTGTCGGGGGGAGGTCGAGCGCTGATCCGGCGAGTCGGCGCAGCAGGGAGCGGCTGCGGATGAACTCCGCCCTGCGGAGTCGGTCCTGAATGGCCTGGGCGGCTGCGCGTTCGGGGTCGGAGAGGATCGGCCAGTCTTCGGGCGCGGCGCGTTCGCCGGTCGGTTCGAGGGCGAGCAGGACGGCGGTCGCGGCGAGTTCGATGCGGCGCGGGCCCGGTGCACCGATGCCTGACGGCCGGTGCCCGGTCACCGGTAACCGATCCCGGTCAGGACTTCTCGCCGCGCTGGAGCAGCGCTGCCATCGGGCCCTCGGTGAGGCCCGGCCCGCCCGGTACTCCCACCCGAGTAAGTCCTGATCGATCTCCGGGAACACCTCGGACACCACTGCGTCCTCCGGTCCGTGGGGGTGGTGCGCTCAGTCGGCGGGCTTGGTCGCGCCGAGCACCGCGTCCAGGATGGAGAGCGCCTCGGCGATCTCGGCGTCGGTCGCGACGATCGACGGCAGCAGGCGCAGCGCCGTGGGGCTGCTCACGCACGGGGAGACCAGCAGGCCCTGGCGGGCGAGCGCGGTCGTGACCGGGGTGAGCAGCGACTCGACACGCAGTTCCAGGGCCCACAGCAGTCCGCGCCCGCGCGCTTCGAGCACCAGCGTGTCGTGGCGCGCGGCGAGTTCGGCCAGCCCGCGCTCCATCGCGGCCGCGATCACCCGGCCGCGCTCGGCGTGCTGCTCCACCAGCGCGAGCATCGGGGGCACGGTGGCGCAGGAGAGGGGGTGGCCGCTGAAGGTGGCGGTGTGGATGTGCGGGTTCTCCTCGAGCGGCGCGTACAGCTCCTCGGTGCAGAGCATGGCCGACAGGGGCATGACGCCGCCGCCGAGGGCCTTGCCCAGCAGCAGCGCATCGATCTCAAGGCCCTGAGCCAGCGCGAGTGAGGGCTCGCCGCAGCGGCGCAGGCCGGTCTGGATCTCGTCCACGACGACCATGGCCCCGTACGCGTGCGCGGCCTCGCACCAGGCGGCCAGGACGTGCGCGGGCAGCGGCCGGACGCCGTTCTCGCCTTGTATGGGTTCGAAGATGAGGGCGGCCACGTCGCCGCGGGCGCACTCGCGCGCCACGGCGCCGGGATCGGCGGGGTCCAGGTGCGTGGTGGGGGCCAGCGCGTCCTCGAGTCCGGCCCGGAATCCGGGGTGGTGGGTGAGCGCCAGCGCGCCCATGGACTTGCCGTGATAGGCGCCGGTGACGGCCAGGACCCGGGGCCGGCCGGTCACCAGCCGGGCCAGCTTCACCGCCGCTTCCACCGCGTCGCAGCCGTTCAGGCCGAAGTAGACCCGGTGCAGCGCCGCGCCGCCGGGGAGCGCGGCGAGGTATCCGGTGAGGGCGTCGGCGGCCCGGGCCGGGACCGGGTTGGCCAGGACGCGGGTGCTGGTGGTCATCACGTCGAGTTGGCGGCGCACGGCGTCGAGGACCTCGGGCGGGCGGTGGCCGAGCAGCCCCACCGCGTACGAGCCGAAGTCCAGCGGGGTGCGGCCGTCGGACAGTTCCACCCGGCAGCCGCCCGCGCCGGATTCCACCGCGCTGCGCCCGACCAGGCGCAGGCCGACCGAGGTGCGCGGGGAGAAGTGCCGCTTGATCCGGGCGAAGACCTCGGCCGGGGCGACCTGCTCCGGGCCGTACGGGTCCGGCGGCAGCGGGATCGGCGGGATCGGCGCCGGGGTCGGGGTGACCGGCGCGGTCGCCGGGATCGGCGCGGGGAGCGGGGTCTGCGGGGTCACGCGGCCTCCATCGTCACGAGCGTGCGGCCGGGGCCGGACGGGCCGCCGGCGCGCAGCAGTTCGGGCAGTTCGGCCAGCCGGATCCGGGTGCCGATCAGGGCGCCGAGGTCGAGCCGGCCGGCTCGGGCGTGCTCGGCCAGCAGCGGGATGTCCCGGGCCGGGTCGCTGTTGCCGTACACGCAGCCTCGCAGGGTTCTGCCGGAGGTGCACAGGTCCTGCAGGTTGAACTCCACGCTCTGCGATCGGGCGCCGATGCCGACCACGGTGGTGGCGCCGCCGCGGCGGGTGAACTTCCAGGCCAGCCGGAGGGTGTCCGGGGCGCCGACGCATTCGAAGACGTGGTCGGCGCCGAGACCGCCGGTCTCCTTGAGCACGGTGCGCAGCGCGCCGGTGCGGTCGGCGTGGAAGTGGGTGGCGCCCTGCGCGAGCGCCGCCGCCTCCTTGCCCCCGTCGGTGTCCACGGCGAACACCGCGCCCGCTCCGGCCAGCCGGGCGGCCTGGAGCACGGCTTGGCCGACGCCGCCGGTGCCGAGCACGGCCACCGTCTCGCCCGGCCGGACCCGGGCGGCATGGTGGACGGCGCCGTATCCGGTCAGCATGGTGCAGCCGAGCAGGGCCGCGTGCTCGGCCGGGATGTCCGGGCCGACCGGCACCACGGCCCGGGCCGGCAGCACGACCTCTTCGGCGAACGCGCCGGTGCCGAGCGCGGCGGCGAGCGCGGTGCCGTCGGCGGCCCGGGCGTAGTCGGCCTGGCCCGCGCCGGCGGCGACGGAGCACAGGTAGGGCTGGTGGCGCACGCAGTAGCCGCAGGTGCCGCAGGCGGGCATCCAGTTGAGCACCACGGCGTCGCCCACGGACAGGCCGCCCGCCTCCGGGCCGACCTCGACCACCGTCCCGGCGCCCTCGTGGCCGAGCACGGCCGGCAGCCGCTGCGCGATCGTGCCGTTCGCGAGGGAGAGATCTGAGCGGCAGACCCCTGCCACAGATATGCGGACCCGTACATAATCGGCGGTCGGCGGCGGAACGCTGACGTCCAAGATCTCGCATTCCCCACCGAGTGACCTGATCACCGCGGCTTTCACGTGAACCTCCCCGTACCCCATGTCGCAGGAACAGTATGCACACGCTACACGCGCGTGCCGTCGCAGGCCGGGTCGATCATGAGCTCGAACCTCACCCGCGATCGCCGGTTTCAGACTACGAATTCCGGGCGCCACGTCCAGCCCCCACAGACCCCTGACTCAGCGCACGAAGTGGCGGCCGAGGCGACGCCGGGCCAGGATAGGGGTCGTGGGGCATGGCGTTACCTGGCACGAAAACTCGGGTTGCCCATGAGGGCTACTCCACAGTAATGTCAGCAAGCCACTTCGAACTCTGTCAGAACGTTCCAGCACGAGAACGGACATCTGGTTCAGTGAGTGACATATCACCAGCAGAGCACTTCCGTCTCCTATCCTGGCTGCGCTCGCCGAGCACGGACACCGGCCTGCACGTGGCCGAACCGGGCGGCGGCTGGTCCTTCACGTCCTACCGCGACCTGGCCGAGCAGGTGCACGCCTTCGCGGCGGAGCTGCACGCGGCCGAGGCCGCGCCCGGCGCCGTGGTCACGCTGCTGGCCACCGAGGTGCACAGCTTCGTGGTGGCGTTCATGGGCACGCTCGCGGCGGGCCTGACCCCCTCCCCCGTCGCCCCGCCGCGCTCGTACCGCACGACCGAGCGCTACCGGGCCCACCTGGCCCGGATCATCGAGGTGGCCCGGCCCGCGGTCGTGGTCACCCAGCAGGACACGCAGGACGCGGCCGAGTCGGTGTGTCTCGAACTCGGCGCCAAGGCCGCCCTGATCCCGGCACCGACGGCCGAATCCGCCGCCAGGCCGGCCACGGCCTCGGCCACGGCCCCGACATTCCAGCCGCCGGCCGAGCCCGCGGAGCGCGCCGCCGAGGATCTGGCACTGCTTCAGTTCACCTCCGGGTCGAGTGGCAATCCCAAGGGGGTGCGGGTCAGTTGGGGCGCGCTCACCGCCAACGTGGGCGCCATCCGCGACTGGCTGCGCATCGCGCCCGGCGACGTGTTCGCCAGCTGGCTACCGCTCTTCCACGACATGGGCCTGGTCGGCGCCATGATCATGCCGGTGACCAGCGGAATCGACCTGTGGCTGATGACGCCGGAACAGTTCGTACGGGCCCCGGAGCGCTGGCTGGAGTGCTTCGGCCGACACGGCGCCACGGTGACCACCGCGCCGAGCTTCGGCTATGCCCACTGCGCCCGCCGGGTCAAGCCCGAGCAGCTGCAGGGCACTGACTTCTCCGCCTGGCGGGTGGCCATCCTGGGCGCCGAGCGGATCGACCCGCAGGCGGTGGCCGACTTCGCCGGGCTGCTGCGACCGTACGGGTTCGACGAACGGACCCTGGTCGGCGCGTACGGCCTGGCCGAGTCGACGCTCGCGGTCACCGGGGTGACGCCGGGCGAGGGCTCGCCGCTGCTGCGCACGGCCCATCCGGCGGCCGAGTTCGGCGCCCGGGTCGAGCCGGCCGAGCAGGGTCTGCTGGGCCGGGACCGGGTCGCGGCCAACTGGCTGGTCGGCTGCGGCCGGCCGGTCGGGGACCTGCGGGTGGAGATCCTGGACGAGGACGGACTCGCGCTGCCGGAGGGGCATTTCGGCCAGATCTCGGTGGCCGGCTCGTCCGTCGCCGACGGCTATCTGCTCGGGGACGGGCAGCTGACCCTGTTCGATCCGGCCGGGCTGCACACCGGCGACGGCGGGTTCCTCTGGGAGGGCCAGCTCTACGTGATCGGCCGGGTGGCCGACTCGCTCAAGATCCGCGGGGCCGCGGTGTTCGCCGAGGATCTGGAGGCGGACCTGGCGCTGCTGCCCGGTCTGGCGGCCGGGCGCCTGGTGACGCTGCTGGGCCACGTGGACGGCACCGACCACGCGGTCCTGCTGGTGGAGGAGCCGCCGGCGGACGGCTGGCTGGAGCCCGCGATCAACACCCTGCGGGCCGCGACCGGTCCGGAGCTGTCCCTGACCGTGCTGACCGGCCGGCGCGGCGCGATCGAGCGCACCTCCAGCGGGAAGCCGCGCCGCCGGGTGCTGTGGCAGCGGCTGCTGCGCGGCGAGAGCGCCGGCTGGACGCACGCGTACGGCACGCCGCCGACCCTGGCCGGAGCCAACGGAGCCGCCGAGCCCGACAGCGCCGCCGAGGCCGGATCCGTTGCGGGGGAAGGCAGATGACCGCGGCCGCCGATCACATCGTGGACATCCTCGAAACGGACTCCTATAACGCGGAGCCGGCCCGGGCCGGGCGGCTGCCCAACCCGCGGCGGCTGTATGACCGCTGGGAGAAGCAGCAGTGGGCCATCGCGGACGTCGAGGTCGCCCGGGACCGCGAGCAGTGGCGCACGATGCGGCCGTACGCGCGCGGCCAGCTGTTCGAGGCGCTCTCGGAGCTGGAAGTCGGCGAGGTCTTCGTCTCCCGGACGCTGAGCGCGCTGGTCACCCACGCGCCCGCGGACGAGGACCGGATCTACCTGAGCACCCAGGTCGCCGACGAGGCGCGGCACGTGCAGTTCTTCCAGGACTACCTGCACTTCGCCGTCGGCGAGGAGCAGACCGTGAGCGAGAGCGGGAAGCAGGACTCGGAGTCCGCTTACGGCGAGTTCTTCGAGCCGCAGCTGCGCGCCAGCATCGACAAGGTGCACGAGCTCGACGGCGACCGCATGGCCTGGCACGCCGCCGTCATCGAGTACCACCTCGTCACCGAGGGAGTGCTGGCCGCCGCGGCGCTGCACAGCACCCGCCAGCTCGCCCGCCGCTTCGGACTCGCCGCCCTTGAGGAAGGGCTGGGGAACGTGGCCCGGGACGAGTCGCGCCATCTGACCTACGGTCTGGCCGCCACCCGCCGTCTGGCGGACCAGGGCGAGGCCGAGGCCGAACGCGTCTACGAGGTCTACCTCGCCGGGATCCGGCTGGCCGCCAAGGTTCTGGTGAATCCGACCCACCGGGCCGTGGCCCCGGCGCTGCGGGCGGCGCTGATGCAGCGGGCCGCCCTGGTGCTCGGCCAGTGGAACGCCTCGAAGGACCGCGCGCTGCGCCAACTGCGGCTGATCGGCCTGCCCGATCGGCACGAGGCCATCGCGGCCGCGTGGGAGCAGGCGCTGGCCGAGGCCATGGACACCTACGCGGGCAACTGGGGCGTCAAGCATCCCGTTGCCCTCGCCGCCGAACACGCCAACGCATAGGGAACTGGAGAAACAATCACATGACCACCGATGTGGCGAGCCGCGTCCGACAGCTGGTCGGCGAGATGGTTCCGGCCGGCGCCCGGGACGTCACCTCGACCGACCGGCTGATCGAGGACCTGGGCTACAACTCGGTCACCATGATCGAGCTGGCCCTGGTGCTCGAGGTCGAATTCGACCTCCAGGACGTGGCCGGCGGGGACACCGTCGACCTGGTCACCGTCGGCGACATCGAGAACGCCATCGCCGCTCTCGCCGTCGCGGACTGAGCGGGGGTGGGGACGATGACGACCTCGACCACGTATCCGGCGGAATCCGCCGACGCCTCCGTGCTGAGCCCGCAGCAGGCCGACGACCTGCTGCGCGGGGCGGCCTGGCGCCGCTTCGCCGTACTCGGCGACTCCATGGCCGAGGGCATCATGGAGGCCACCGAGGGCTATCAGACCGCGTGCTGGGCCGACCGGGTGCACGCGGCGCTGCTGCGCGGCAACCCGGAGCTGGAGTTCCTCAACACCGGCTGGCGCGGCGTGCTCTCCGGGCAGGTGCGCGAGGACCAGCTGCCCAAGGCCCTGGCCTTCGAGCCCGATCTCGCGGCCGTGATCTGCGGCGGCAACGACTTCCTGGCCCAGAAGTTCGACGCCTCGGCCTACCAGGAGAACCTGGACGCCATCGTCGGGCCGCTGGTTGAGGCCGGGGCGACGGTGATCCTGTTCAGCCTGATCAACATCACCGCCGCGATCCCGGAACTCGTCCCGATGCGCTCGCGGATGGAGCGGCTGAACGCGGCCTCGCTGGCCGTCGCGCAGAAGTACGGCGCGGTCTGGGTGCCGACCTGGGAGCATCCGGCCTCGGCCGACCGCGCGGTCTACAGCTCCGACATGCTCCACCTCTCGGCCCGCGGGCACGCGATCGTGGCCACCGAGACGCTGCACGGACTCGGCCGGCTGCTCGGCAACGAGCAGGCCCCGGCCCAGGACGCTGCCCCCGGCGCCGCCGAGGGCAGTGTGGAGAGCATCTCAGGGGTCTATGACTACCTGCTCGGCGGGAGCGACCACAACGCGGACGAGCGGCAGGTCGCCGAGCGCGTCCTGGCCTCGGTGCCCGGCATCAAGGTACTGGTCTGGGAGGACCGCAAGTTCATCAAACGGCTGGTCCGGTTCTTCGCCCGGGAGGGGATCACCCAGATCCTGGACCTCGGCTGCGGCATCCCGAGCCGGGGCACCGTGCACCGGCTGGCACACGCGGTCAACCCGGACATCAAGGTCGTCTACGCCGACGTCAACGAGGTCGCGGTGGAACGCTACCGGGAGCTGATCGCCGGGGAGCCGAACGTCTGGGCGGTCAAGGCCGATCTGACCCGGCCGCAGGACGTGCTCGGGCTCGCCGAGGTGCGCGAACTCGACTTCACCCAGCCGATCGCGGTGATGCTCCTCGGGGTCCTGCACTTCATCCCCTCGGACGTGCTCGAGCCCGCGATGCGCGCGTACCGGGAGGCGCTCGCCCCCGGCAGCATGATCGCCTTCAGCCACGGAGCCGGGACCAAGGACACCGACGGGGTAGAGGCCTATCAGGTCTACGCCGAGGCCTTCGGCTTCGCGACCATGCGGGACGAGCACGACCTGGTCGAGCTGCTCGGGGACTTCGAGCTCGTCGAGCCCGGGGTGGTCAAGCTGCCGGACTGGCGGCCGGATCCGTCCCCGTTCAGCGCCCGCTACGCCGACGTGCTCGGGCCGGTGCACTACCTCGGCGCGGTCGCCGTCAAGCCGGGGGCGGGCCCGGGCGAGGCCGGGACGGGAGCGTCATGAGCACGGGGACGGCGGGCGGGGCCCGGCCGGTGAACTCCGGGGCGATCCTGTTGATCGCCTCGGGCGCGACCTTCGTCGCGTTCCTGGACACGACCGTGGTCAACGTCGGGTTCAACCAGATCCAGCGCAGCTTCCCGAGCCAGTCGCTGGCCACGATGACCTGGCTGGTGACCGCGTACGGGGTCTTCTTCGCCGCGCTGCTCACGATGGCCGGGCGGCTGGCCGACGTGATCGGGCGGCGCCGGCTGTTCCTGTTGTCGGTGGGCCTGTTCACGGTGTCCTCGGCACTGGCCACCGCGGCCCCGGACTACGGCGTGCTGATCGCCGCGCGGGCCCTGCAGGGCACCGGAGCCGCGGGCATGATCCCGGCGGCGCTCGGGCTGATCCTGTTCAACACCCCGCCGGACAAGCGCGCCGCCGCGATCGGGACCTGGGGCGCGGCCGGTTCGCTGGCCGCGGCCGTGGCCCCCTCGCTCGGCGCCGGGGTGATCGAGGCGCTGGGGTGGCGGGCGATCTTCGCCATCTCCATCCCGTTCGGGCTGCTGATGCTGTACGGGACGCTGCGGGTGGTGGCGCCGGACCAGCCGTCCGGTCGGGCGCTGCCGGACCCGGCGGGCACCGCGGCGTTCACCGTGGGCATCGCGGCGGGGGTGCTGGGCCTGTCCGAGGGCGAGACCTGGGGCTGGGGCAGCGGCAGTGTGCTGGCTCTGCTGATCGGCGGCGGCGTGCTCACCGCCTGGGCCGTGCTCACCTCGGCCCGCGGCGGCGAGAACCGCGCGCGGACCCCGGCGCTCGAGCTGGACCTGTACCGCAACCGCCGTTACGCGCTCTCCGGTATCGGCTCGGCGTTCCTGGGCGCCTCGCTCTACACCTGGCTGCTGTCCGGGCCGATCTTCCTGGCCGAGTTCTGGCACTACTCCGTCTACGAGGTCGGCCTCGCGGTCACCCCGGGCGCGTTCACCTCGGCGCTCAGCGCGATCCTGGTCGGACGCAGGGTCAAGCCGCAGGCGCAGGGTCTGGCCGTGTTCGTCGGGGCGCTCCTGTTCGCCGCGGTCTGCGCGCTGATGGCGCTGACGCTGACCGGACAGCGGGAGTTCGTCGCGATCTGGCTCTGGGTCTCGATCTTCGGCGGGCTCGGGGTCGGCGCGACGCTGACCGGCCTGACGACGCTCTCGGCCGGGGCGGTGCCGCCGCTGCGCTTCTCCGCCGGGATGGGCCTGACCCTGACGGCGCGCCAGCTCGGCGGCTCCCTCGGCGTCGCCGCGATGGCCGTGCTGCTGAGCGTGCACGCCGCCGACCCGCTGAACCCGATGCTGACCGTGTTCGGGTTCTGCGCCGGGACCGCGGTGGTGGCGGCGCTGTGCGGGCTGATGGTGCATCTCGAGCCGAAGCCCGCGGCCGCGCCGGTGAGCGCGTCCCCGACCGCCGCCGTCGCCAAGGAGTGAACGCCATGTCGGTGACCACGGCGGCCGCGCAGGGCTGGCTCGCCGCGCTGGAGGGGCTCTACCAGGTGCCCGCGGACTTCCGGGTCGGCTATTTCGACCGGGCGGGCGCCGTGGAGCTGCTGCACTGCGGCGAAGAGGTCTTCGACGCGCTCCTCGCGGCCGGCCTCGAGCACACCGGGGGGCCGGGCGAAGAGCTCTTCGACCGCTACGACCTGTTCAACCTGGCCCTGGCCTCCGGCTCCGGGCTCTCGGTGCCGGAGAAGGCGATCCGCTACGCGCTGCGCTGGATGAATCAGGGCCCGGAGTCCTGGACCGGACCGATCGACTGGAGCTTCTCGGTCAGCGTGCAGTGCCCGCACGAGGCCTGCGGCGCCGACCCGTCCTTCACCCACGTGCGGATCCGGCCGGACCTGGTCGGGGGCGAGGTCCGCTCCTGGGCGGTCGAGCCCGAGGGGGTCCGCGAGGCCGAGGGCCGGCTGCGGCTGGACGGGCCCGGCCCGCTGAGCCTGTCCGCGGCGCTGACCACGCGGGGCCGGCTGGACGAACTCGTCTCGCCCGTCCTGCGCCGGATCGTGGCGGACTTCCGCGACGCCGGGTACCGCTGGGTGCGGGTGCCCGAACGCCTGCAGTGGGACTACGAGCGGATGCTCGCGGCCGGGGTCGCGCCGTGTATCTCGGCGAGCCTGTTTCTGGCCGGGGAGTTCGAGAAGGCCGGGTTCCGGGCGTTCGCGCGGCGCGGCTGGCTGCTCGGCATCCTCGACCTGGCCCATTCCTGGGTGGAGGTCGAGGACGAGGACGGAGTGGTCAAACCGGTGGATCCGATCGTCGGCCAGCTCTCCGGGTACGCCGACCGGCCGCATCCGCGCTTCGCCCAGGCCGCGCTCGGCTCCTGGCTCAACCGGCAGCTGCCGGCCGAGCTCGCGGCGGACGGCTCGATGGTCACCCACCGCTGCGGCGGCCGGGAGAGCGAGCCGCGGCGCACCACGATCATCCGCAGGACCAGTGCGGCTCAGAAGGGAGCGCAGTGACTCCGGAATCGGCGGACTCCGCCGCGCGCACCGCCGGCTACCTGGCCGAGCTGCCCGACATCCTGGGCGGCGACAAGCGGTTCATCGACATCCTCGGCCGGCTCACGGCCATGTCGGAGCGGGACTACTACGACCCCTACAAGCTCTTCGAGTGGCCGTCCTCGCTCTCCGAGGACGGGTACTGGATGAGCCCCGAGCTGATGACCGTGTACGGCACCGAGGCGGGCGCCGCGCTGACCGACGAGCAGCTGCGCGCGCTCAGCAAGTGGGAGAGCATCAACTTCTACAGCCTCAACGTGCACGGGATCCGGGAGCTGCTGACCCAGATCGTGGGACGCATCCACATGCCCGGCTACGAGGTGGCGTCCGAGTACTTCCATCACATCATCGGCGAAGAGAACGACCACATGTGGTTCTTCGCCAAGTTCTGCCTCACCTACGCGGGCAAGCTCTACCCGGACCGCCGGATGCCCTTCGCCGCGCCCGGGATCCCGGAGGCCGACACCTTCCTGCTGTTCGCCCGGCTGCTGATCTTCGAAGAGCTCGTCGACGTGTTCAACCAGAAGATGGGGGACGACGAACGGCTCGACCCCACCATCCGGAAGATCAACAAGGTGCACCACCAGGACGAGTCCCGGCACATCGCGTTCGGGCGGCAGATCGTCGCGCTGCTGCACGCGGACCTGCGCCGGCGCCTCGTGCCCGAGCAGCTGGCACAGCTCGAGGCATACGTCAAAAGGTACATGCGCGCCTCGGCCGAATCCCTGTGCAGCCCGGCCGCGTTCCGGGACGCGGGCCTGCCGGAGCCCTACGCGCTGCGCCGCGCGGTGCTGGCCGATCCGGCCTTCGACGCGTTCGCGCACCGCACCCTCAAGCGCTCCCTCACCTTCATGACGAGCGAAGACATCTTCTCCAACGGAAGGATCCCCCCGCTATGACGAGCGATCCGGCCACGGCCGGGCCGGGCGCAACCGGCGATCTGGTGCTCGACTTCCTGCTGGCGCGCCGGCCGGACCTGGGCACCATCGACCCGGACTACGACCTGATCGACAACCGGGTGCTCGACTCGCTGGGCTTCGTCAACTTCCTGTACGTGCTCGAGGAGCAGACCGGCCGGGAGATCACCCTCGACACCGTCTCGCCGGAGGACTTCCGGACCCTGCGCCGGATCCGGGAGAGGTTCTTCGATGCCCTCGACTGAGCACCTGGGCGAGCGCGTGGACGAAGGCAGGACGGGCACGGCCGGGGGTCTGGCCACCCTCGGCCCGCGCGCCCTGGCGCTGCGCGACACGCTCGACGCCGTGTTCAGCGGCTGGGGCGTGGCGGCCGGGGCGGACCGGATGGCCTTCCCGCCACTGCTGGCCACCGCCGACCTGGCCAGGTTCGACTACTGGACCAACTTCCCGCACCTGGGCCTGGTGGCGACGGGCGCGTTGCCGGACCGGGTGGCGCAGCTCTCGGCCGGGCCGCACGAGCAGATCGCCGCGGATCTGCTCGCCCCGGCCGCCTACGCGCTTCCGTCGGCCACCTGTTACGCCGCCTACCTGCACCTGGCCGGCGCGCGGCTGGACGGCCCGGCCCGGATCACCGCGGTCGGCACCTGTTTCCGGCGGGAAGAGCACTACGACGGCCTGCGCCGGCTGCTCGGCTTCTCCATGCGCGAGATCGTGTGCGTGGGCGACCGCGAGACCGTGCTCGATCACATCGCCGCCTTCAAACAGCGGCTGCGCGGGTTCGCCGAACGCCTCGACCTGCCGCTCGCCGTCCAGAC
>FSXZ01000593.1_pt1 | contig 14114 bp, 5 predicted proteins | sample 1638121 | NCBI WGS metagenome assembly FSXZ01 (sample SAMEA3914788, study PRJEB12502) | metagenome | biome: forest; material: soil | place: Canada | collected 2011-07-03 | depth 0.1 m
CCCGCTGTGGAAGGTGAACTGCCCGTTGCGCTGGTCGTAGATCGTCACGCCGGTGACGTCGCTCGGCAGCAGGTCGGGGGTGAACTGGATCCGGCTGTGCGTGCCCTGCACCGAGTTAGCGATCGCCTTGGCGAGGGAGGTCTTGCCGGTGCCGGGGAAATCCTCAAGCAGCAGGTGGCCCTCGGACACCATGCAGGTCAGCGCGAGCCGGATGACATGCTGCTTGCCGAGCACGGCCTGCTCGACGTTGCTCACCAGCGCGCCGAAGGCGCGGGCGAACCAGTTCGCCTGCTCGGACGTGACTGTCGCCGCGCCCGCGATTGCTGTGGTCATGGGTTTCTCCGCATTTCTATGGTCCGACGTCTCTCGCTGCTGCGCCCCGATGCCGCTATGTCTTGATGTTTCCCGAGGCGCTCTTGCCCCCGCCGGTGACGGCGATCGTGACCGTCTCTCCATCCCAGGCGTGGAGGCAGATGGTCTCGAAGGTCGCGGTGCCGCTGCCGTTGGTGGTCGTGCTGCCGCTCTCCGTCTCGGTGGTGGGTCCCCAGTAGACGCCGGTGTCACTGTCGGCGCAGGTGTAGGACAACGCGGTACCGGCCGGGAAGTTGGTGGCCGTGACGTTGAGGAAATAGCAGGTCTTGCCGGAGCAGGTCCCTGACCCCGCCGTGGTGGAGCGGCCTTGGCCGACGCTCACGGCCGCCGGTGGCGGGGGTGCCGCCACCGTCTCCGCGGAGGCGGTGGCCGTGCCGCTCGACTGGCCCGCCGTGTCGGTGAGGTGGGCGGTGATGGTCTCGGTGTCGCTGTAGCCGTAGCCGTCCGTGGCCGATCCGCTGTAGCCGCCGGTCGCCGGGACCGGGTAGTTGCTGCACCCGCCCGCGATGCAGACCTGCAGGGTCTCGTCCAGCCCGTCGCTCTGCGCGCTCCAGGTGTAGGCGATCGACTCCCCGTCCTGGGTAGCGGTGACCGCCGGGGTGGCGACCGGCTCGTAGGGGACGACCTGGGCTGACGGCCCGGCGAAGGAGCTGCACAGGCCGGCTTCGTTGCACTCGGCGACGTAGACCGTCACCGGGGTGCCGTCGACAACGGCGCTGTTCGTCGCGTTGGTGAGGGTCTCGGTGTAGCTCTCGCCCGCCGTGAACCCGCTGGTGATGCTGCCGCTCTCCGTCGCCCCGTTGATCCCGTACTCGATGGAGGTGACCGCATGGGCGTTCGCGGCCCCGGCGGTGAAGCTGAACTGGATCGTGTTGCTCTGCCCGGTCGCGGTCGCGGTGACGCCAGTCGGCGCGTCTGGCGGCGCGGCCGCCTGGATGGCCGGGGTCGATAGCGGTGACGTCGCCGACGGGCCCGCCGCGTTGGTCGCGGTGACGGCGAACTCGTACCAGGAGCCGTCGTTGGTCACCGTGAACGAGGCGGCGTCGGTGCCGGCGTCCACGTCCTCGCTGGCAACGGCGGTCCCGCCGAACGGCCCGGCAGCGGACTCCGCCTGGTACTCGTACACCGTGTAGCCGGTGACCGGCGAGCCGTTGGCTGCGGTGCCGGTCGCGGCCGGCCAAGAGACCGTAATGGCCAAGGTGGCCGACGGGTCGGGCACGGCCGCGCCGACGGCGGCCGGCGCGCCCATGGTCAGCGGCTTGCCGAACGGAATCGTGGTGGCGCCGAGCGACCACGAACCGGCGCCCGCCGCGTTGGTCGCCATCACGGTGAACGTGTACGTCGTCCCGTTGGCCAGCCCGGTCACCTGGTGCGTCGTCGTGACCCCGACGGTCGTGATCTGCGGCTGCCCGGCGGGCGGCGGGCTGACCTCGACCGAGTACCCCGTGATCGCGCTGCCGTTGTCGGGCGCCGCCTGCCAGGTCAGCGCGACCGTGCCGTCGCCTGGCGTGGCGATGAGCCCGGTCGCCGGGCCCGGCGTCCCGTAGGGGATGGCAGTGACCGAGGCACTGGGCTTGCCGGCGCCCGCGCCGTTGGTCGCGGTGACGTCCACCGTGTACGGGGTGCCGTTGGCCAGCCCTGTGACCTTGCACGGGGCGGCCGGGCACTGGTGCGCGGTGCCGTTGGCGTAGACGTCGTAGTACTCGACCGGTGCGCCGTTGGCGGCGGCGGCCGCGAACGACACGGAGAGGGCGCCGCTCGACGTCGTCACCGTTGGCGTCCCGGGCTTGCCCGGGACGTCGATGACCGTGACCGTGATCGCGACGTCGATCGCCCGGTCGGCCCGGCCCGGCTCGTCGCTCACGCTCGCGGTAAGGGTGAGCGTGCCACTGGTGCCCGCGTCCGGGGCCACGATGACGTTCGAGCCGCTGTGCGTCACGGTGGCGGTCGCGGTCGCGCCTGCCACGGTGGTGACGCCGAGTACGGAGATGACCGGCAGCGGGAGCGGGCTCGTCACGTACTGCCTGAGGTCGACCGTGACGCTCTGGCCGACCTTGACCGAAGCGCTGGCCGGGCGGCCGGTGGGCAGCGGCGCCTTGACCACCTCGACGTTAAGCGTGTTGCCGGCGCCCGTGGCGCCGACCGCCGCGCCGACTGTGGTGATCTTCAGCGTGCCAATGACGCCGGGGGCGGCGCTGCCCGCCGCCGACAGCCGTAGCGACGTGCCCCCGACGACGCTGGCGCTGACGCCGCCGGCCGCCTTGGTCCAGCTCATGGTGTAACGGGGCGCGGCCTGGGTGGTTACCGAGACGTGGCAGAGCTGGCCGATGTCGTAGGACAGTGCGGCGCCGCCCTCGACGACCGGCAACGCGGCCACCGGGCAGTCAAGCACGGGCGCGTCGGAGCCGACCTGGACCGGGATCGTCACCGTGGCGGTGGTCCCGTTCTTGTCCTGCATCGTCGAGCCGTCGTAGACCTGGACGGTAACCGCGCCCGGGCCGGTATAGCCGCCAAGCGCGTGCACGGTGAACACGCTCTCCTGGTTCGCGCTGACCGCCAGGTCGCCCGCCGGAGAGGCGGTGAGCCCGGTCGTCGTGGTGATCCTGAGCTGGCGGCCGGCCGAGTCGGTGAGCACCGAGCCGAGCGGCACGGTGACCGAGCCATTCTCGGGCAGCGTGATCCGCGCGCCCGGCTTGAGCGTGATAGCGGATGATCCGGCTGAGCCCGGACACGGAACCGTGCCCTGGACGTAGACCACCGCGGTCGCGGTCAGCCCGTCGGGCGCGCTGACCTGGTACGGCACCGCGTAGGGATAGCAGGCAAGCTTGATCGTCAAGTCCGCGCCGTTGACGGCGACCCCGGCGGGCACCCAGCTGACCTTGAGGTCCGACGGTGACCCGACCGGGTCGTCGTCGTTCTTGAGCACGTCCACCGTGACGCTGTTCGCGCCCGCGCTCGGTAGCGGCGCGACGGCGTCGTTCGCGATCGGCGGAATCTGCGCCCCGGTCACGGCGTGCACTATGACCTGGGCGAGCGACGGAGCGGCCCCGTCGGTATCCGCGTAAGTGAACTGCACCGGCAGGTCCTGCGGGGACGCCGGGACCCGCAGGTAGACGTAGGACCCGGCGAGCCGCACGGTCGGCGGCACGATGGTGTTGGTCTTGCTCAGGGGCTCGACGGTCACCTTGTCGCCGGGAGCGATGTAGTCGTTGGCGAGCACGTTCCAGTGCAGCGACGCGCCTGGCGGCGCGTTGATCACGTCATCGACCGCGACCGGCGGCTGCGGCGGGCCGGCCGGCAGCACGGCGATCCGCACCTGCGCCGTCCCGGTAAGCCCGTAGGGGTCGGTCACCTGGTAGGTGAACGTGTCGGTGCCGAGCGAGCCGGGGTAGGACTGGTAGGAGATCGAATCAGGGCCCACCGCGACGATCCGGCCCAGTGTCGGCGGCACCGTCACGCCGGTGACCGTGACCGAGTCGCCGTCCGGGTCGACCCCCGACACCGGGATCTGGATGACCTCGGTGTCCCCCGCCGTCTCCCTGGCGTCAACTTCCTGCGGCACCGGCGCCTGGTCGGGGTCCGCCTTGGACGGCGCCGGCATGATTGTGACATCAAGCTCACCCGCCGCCGTCGTGCCGTCGGCGTCGGTCGCGACGTAGCTGACCGCCGTCTCCACCTCGGACTTGACCGCGGCCGGCGCGTCAATCCGGAGGTTCGCGCCCTGGGCGGAGGTGATAAGCCCGGTAATCGGCGGCGTGGCCGTGGGCGGTACCCCGGCGAGGGACAGCGGCAGGCCGGTGGAGCTGGCGTCACCGGCGAGCACCGGGACGGCGGCGCTGTCCCCGGCCCTGACCGTGATCGTGGTGTTGGTCGTGGTGATCTGGTCGGCGCCGGGGTCGGCGGCCTCCGCGGTGACCGCCACCGTGCCCGTCGAGCTGCCCTTGCCGTCGCTGACCGTATAGGAGACCGTCGCCGTTAGGCCCGGCTGCGGGTCGTCGGCGCTGATCCGCAGCCACTCCTGGTCGATGACCACGACTTGCACCCCGGGCGTCCCGGAGGTCGCGCCGGTGACGCCGAGAACCCAGCCCTGCGGGTCGGAGTCGTCGGCCAGGACATCGACCAGGGCGGGCTGCTGGCCGTGCAGCACCGCGACGTCCGGGGTTGTGACCGGCGGCGCGGGTTTTCCTGGGGCCGGGATTACGTGCACCCGGATGGTGCCCTTCGCGGTCGGCGCCGCGCCGTAGGCGTCGGTGTAGTCAAGGGAATAGTCGCCGGCGTTCTGCGCGGTGAACGTGACCGTGCCATCGGCGACGTCGGTGGACACCGTGGTGCCGGCCGCGGCGGTGCCGGGCGCCAGGGAGACCGGCCCGGCCAGGCTGAGCGTCGCGTTCGGGTTGGTCGGGTCGACGCCGGGCAGGTCGTTGGCCAGTGGCTGCAGGGTAATCGGCGTCCCCGCCTCGGCCTGCGCGGCATCCGGCTCGGCGACCGGCGCGGCGAACTTGCCGGACGACGACCCGAGGACCGAGACGCTGAGCGTCGCCATCGTCGGCCTGGCGACCCGGCCGTCGCTGACCCCGTAGCTGAGCGTCACGGTCTCACCAGCGGCGGTGTGCGGCGCGGTCAACGACAGCGCGCCGCCGCTGGTCACCGCGGCCGCCCCGGCGCTCTCGGTCACCGAGCCGCTGTCGATGAAGAGCGGGTCGCCGTCGCCGTCGCGCCAGTCGCCGATGACCGGGACGACCAGAACGCCGCCCGAGGCGACCGACAGGGCCGGCTGCTGGTAGCCCACCTTGAGGGACGGCGGGCTGTTCTCATCTGGCGTCCTCGGCACGAGCGTCACCTCGCCGGTGGCGCTGTGGCCGTGCCCGTCATCGACCGTGTACTGGAAGTGCGCGTCAACGGCCAGCGACGTCACCGTGGCCAGCACGGTCTGGCCGTCGGGGGCGACCGAGACGGTGACACCCGGTTGATCGGGGCTGCCGACCCCGGTCACCACGTAGGTCAGCCCCGGATCTCCCTTGACCGCGTCGAGGACGTGCACCTCCGTCGTCACGCCGGGCCGGACGCCCTGGGTGAGCGGGTTCGCGCGCAACTGGTTGTTCTGCTGCTTGCCCTGCGTCTGGGTTACGACGGTGCTCTGCGCTCCGCTGGTGCCCTGCTGCCACTTCGGCGTGACGTTGGTGACCTTCTGGTCGACGAGGAAGACGCCGCCGTTGGCCGTGTCGTTCAGGACCACCTCGCCGTCGTTCACCCGGAAGACGAGCTGCGGGCTGGCGTCGCCGGTGGGGAACGACTGGACGGCCACCGTGGTGGGCGGCGCGGCGGCGCACTCCTGCACGTAACTGCCGGCCTCGCCGCTGGCCCAGGCCTCCTCCACGCACCCGTCGACCTGCACCGGGGCGGCCGCCGTGCCGGAAAGCCCGCGGTTGGGCCTGGGCGTGACGAGGTCGCCGGTCGCCAGGTCCACGAGGTAGAGCGCGGTACTTGAGGCCGCGACCACGACATCGCCCGCCCCCGATGCCTGCTGCAGCTCGAACCCGCCCGGGGTCACCGAGGGCGGTAGCTGCACCGTCGACTGGCCGCCGTCCGGCAGGTACAGCCACCTCCTGGTCGCGTCGGCGACCACCGGAACGTTTCCGACCGTCGTGACCTGCATCGGATCGGTCGCCTGCATCACCGACGGCAGGCTGGTGACCACGGGCGTGGTGGCGCCCTCGGCCCATTCGAACAGCTTGCCGCCGCCGGCCACCCAGGTCGTGTTGTCGCTGCCGACCGCGACGGCGGAGTTGGCGGGCAGTTTCTTGGCGAGTACCGGGGCCGTCAGGGCGAGGGCGGCCAGGTTCAGGCTGCCGCCCGACACCAGGGTGGTGACGGACCGCCGCAGCGAGTGATCGGTGCCGAGCACGGCGAGCGTCGCGTCGTCGGGGTCACCGCCGAGCGCGACCCCGCCGGTGTCGGGGATGACCGGGGAGACCGGGGTTCCCGCGGGGTCGGCGAAGCTCGTCTGGTCCACGTCCACCGCGTACAGGTGGCCGCCTGCCGCGCTGTTGGCGAAGGTGGCGACGAGCGGGCCGTTCTGCCACACGTCGACGCTAGTCGCGGCCTTGGGCGCCACCTCACCCGCGAGCTCACCGATCGGCTTGGCGAACCGGCCGAGCGACACCTGGCCGACCGCGTTGTCCGTCACCCAGATGCCGCCGTCGTTCAGGCTGACATGCTGGACGGGGTTGCCGTGCGCGGACGTGGCGAGCGCCGTGAGGGTCACCACCGCCACGCCAATCGCCACCGGCGTCACCAGGCGTCGCAGTTGCATGCGGCGAAAGCCCCTCCCCCTACGCGGAGCCCCCACCCGAGCACCCCGATGTGAACGCATGCCGCCCCGGTGTCATTACGGTAAGCGGCCTGCCAGAGAATTCCAGCCGTCCATGCCGGACGAATATACGGAATCGATCGTAAGGGGCGCATTCGCGGCACGCACCATTTCGACAAAATCTTCCAAGACAATCGGATATGCAAAAACAAACAAAAGGGCAAGGAATCAACTAGGCGAGCATTCCGGCGCTGACTCGTCGGAGGCCGTGCCGTCGGCGCGCACGACCCGGACCGCGAAGCACGCGGTCTGGCCGCTTGGCACCGCGACGATGAGCTTGGCCTTGTTCGTCTCGCCCGACGGCTTGCCCGCCGTCCCGGTCTCGCGCGTCCACTCGAAGATGTCGGTCGAGACGGGGTTGTCGTAGGTCCAGGTGAACTGGACCTGCGTCGCGCTGAGCCGGGTCACTGAGAGGACGGGCGTGCCTGGTTCGGTGGCGTCCGAGCCGATCGCGTTCTGCTCGCTGTTCGGTTGCGTGGCAGGGGCGGCGTCGGCCGGCGGGCTGCCCGGCTGGCCGCCGCCGGGTGACAGGGCGAGCACGGCGACGCCGACCACTACCGCGAGCGCCGCGCTGCCGCCGACGAGGGCGAGCAGGCGGCCCCGCCCGCTCCTGCCCTGATCCGGGTCCGCCGAGCCACTGGGGCCGGCCGAGTCGGTGCGACCGAGTTCGCCGCCGGCCCGGCCGGGAAACCCGGCACTGGTCGCGGCAAAGGGATCGGCGCCGCCTGGTGCGACCATGCGCGGCCGCGCCAGCGTGGCACCCTCAGGCACCTCGGGCGGGAACTGGCGGGCCCTGGCCATGCCGGGGGCGGTCGCGTTCCCCCACGGGTCGAGCCTGACCGGGCCGCGCTCGCGGGTTGCCTGCTCTTCGGCGGTGGCCGCCGAGCCTCTCGGGTCGATCCGGACCGGACCGCGCTTGCGGGTGTCGTTGTCCTCGGCAAACCCCGGCTCCGCCGCGGGCGCCCACGGGGCGGCGCCGCGGGCGCTGGCCGCCCCGCGGGGGTCCGGTCCCGGGGGCGGCTGGCTCGTGTTACCCCAGCCGGGCCGACTAGTGCTGCCCCAGGCGGGTTGGCTCGTGTTACTCCTGGCGGACTGGCCGGGACCCTGGCCGTACCCTCGGCGGAACGTGGTCTCGCCGCTGCGCGCTGGCAGCTGGGAGATCGTGTCGCCGCCCGCCGTGTCGCCCGGCTGGGGCCCGTCGGCGGGCAGGATCGGCTGGGTGAGCGGCAGCCGCATCTCCTGCTCGATCGACTGCAGGCCCCTGATGAGCTCCATCGCGGTCTGCGGGCGAGCGACCGGGTCCTTCGCCATCGTCCGGCGCAGCAGCCGCTCCAGGCTGTCGGGCACGTCGGCGCGCTGCGTGCGCGGGACGGCGTCCGACTTGATCCTGTTCGTCAGCGCGTAGTGGCCGTTGTCGCCGCCCGGCGCCTCGAACGGAGAGCGGCCGACGAGCAGGTGCCAGAGCGTGGCGCCGAGCGAGTAGACGTCGGAGCGCTCGTCCCCTGGCGCGGTCCCGAGGAGGATCTCGGGCGGCGACCACGGCACGGAAAGGCCCTCGGGGCCGTCGGCGCCTGTGGTGGTGGCGATCCCGAAGTCGGTCAGCGCGGGCTCGCCGTAGGAGTCGGTCAGGATGTTCTGCGGCTTGATGTCGCGGTGCAGCACACCACGCCGGTGGCTCGTCTCGACCGCGCTGCCGATCTGGATGCCAACGCGGAGCACGTCCGCGATGGAGAAGTGCGAGCGGCGGGCCCGGACGGACAGGTTGGGCTGCGGGTAGTACGGCATCACGATGTACGGGCGGCCGTCTTCGGTGACCTTGGCGTCGAAGACCTGCACGATATGGCGGTGCTGGAGGCCCGCCGTGAGATTCGCCTCGGCGGTGAACCTGCTGCGGGCCGCCTCGGACAGCGCGGACTCGTTGAGTACCTTGACCGCGACCTCGCGTTTCGGCAGCTGCTGCTCGTACAGGTACACCTGGGCGTTGCCGCCCGCGCCAATGTGCCTGATGAAGCGGTACCCGGGAAGGTCGGGCGGCGGGACGTCGCTGGACGGAGTTCGGCTCAATCTGTCACCTCGTAGCGGAAATCGATGCCTTCTGCGAGCGTGACTACGGTGCCTGGCCTGATCGGGACCGGCTCCCCGGGGCGGAGCTGCTCGGCGTCGCGTCCCGGCAGGGTGACCAGGGTCCCGTTGGTCGAGTTCAGGTCGGTCACCATGACGTGCCAGCCGTCGAGGGTGACCCGCAGATGGGTGCGGGAGATGTCGCCGTCCGCGCTCGGCAGTTTGACAACGTGCGGCCGTTCCTCGCCGTCGTGGCCGGCGAAGTCGGTGCGCGGGTTGCGGCCCATGACCACGTCACGGTCGAGCGCGATCACGTCGCCGAGCGACAGGCGGAGCGCGCCGAGCACCGGTCGGGGCACGAGCGCCGGATCGTGCGGCAGCGCCGCGCCGCACCGGCGGCACGTCGTCTCGCTTGGCGGGTTCAGGTGACCGGCCGGGCAGATCAGGGCGGGGACCACCGGGCCGATGCGGTCCGGTGCCTCCGCGGCGGCGAGCGCGGACAGGTCACCGCGCTTCATCGTGAACCCTGTGTCACCGGGCCCGGCCTCACCTCGCGGCGGAGGCGGCGCGAACAGCGAGTCGTCCGGCCTGCCCCTGCCCGGGGTCGGCCCCCCGGGTCCTGACAGCCACGGCGGGACGTCGATCAGGCCCGCCGGCGAGCCGGACGGGCCATGCGCTCGGGCAGGTGCCGCCGGCATCGAGTGCATTCCGGCGGCGGGCGCGTCCCCGCGACGCCCCGACGGTGGCGGGCTCCCTTGGAACTGGACCATCGGCCGCGCGCCCGCGCCGGGAAGCGCGCCGGGCACGGGACGGCCGTTCAGCGGAGCGGGGCCCCACGGAGCCGGGTCACCGTCAGCGGGCCTGATCGCGGCGTCCGCGACCGATCGTGTCTGTGTCGAGCCCCAGAGGAAGTCATACTCCAAGTTGTCGTCGGCACCGCCGCCTCCGTTCAGTGGCCCGTCGGCACCTGGTCGACCGCCGACACCGGGCAGGCCGGGGAAACCAGACGGGCCGACGGCCCCGGACGCGAGGGGCGAGGTGGGGGTGTACGGAGCAGGGGTGTACGGAGCAACCGGCGGTGTCATGGGTGCACGCCCGGGGTCCGTGATGGTGACGGTGTCCGGGAAGGAGACGATCGTTGTTTTGGGATGGGGGCTGTCCGCTGCTGCCTCCGCGGCCAGCGGCGGCCACTCGGGCGCGGACTGCAGGGGCCAGTCGGGTACAGGCGGCGGCGCCCAGTCGCCTTCCGCGACCGCAGCTGGAGCCTGCGCCGAGGGCAGGCCGGGCCGGCGCGCCGCGGTTTCCTTGGACGCGAGGTTGGCGAGTTCGATGATCACGCAGCCGGCCAGCAGCACTCCGGACGCCGCGGGCAGGCGCAGCGCGGTGTCCAGAGGGGGCACGCCGAGGAAGATCCGCTCCGTGTTCTCCTGAACAACCCGCTCGCGCCACGTCAGCAGGCCAGCTCCGTCGACGTGTTCGGGCGCGACGGCCGCGCCAGCCCCGGCACCGGCCGACGGGGCGGCGACCACGGTCGCGCCGACCGCGCCACGGCAGAAGAGCCGGTGGCGCCCGTCCGTCCCCGCTGTCAGCAGGGCGAAGCCGGGCACGCCGCCGACGCCGTCCGCGAGCAGGGCGGCCAGCAGTGCGTCCGGGGCGCCCCCCTGGACGAACCCTTGCCAGATCCTGGTCACCGCCGGGGAATCCGGCGGGGCCTCGACGAGCGCCCAGCACTGATCGCCGGCCACCGCCGTCAGCGGCCCCGGCACGTAGCTGACATCAGGCATTGGCGTCCCGTTGCTTGGACAGGGCCTCGCGGGGAATCGTGGCTTCGTCCGCGCCGTCGTCGTCGGAGTCGATGTCGACGACGACCACAGTCACGTTGTCGTGCCCGCCCGCGCCGTTAGCCGCCGCCACGAGCGCTTCCGCGGCCTGCTGCGGGGAACCGGCCGCGAGCAGCGGCAGGATGTCTTCATCGGGCAGCTCGCTGAACAGGCCGTCCGAGCAGATGAGGTACCGGTCGTCGCCGATAGCGGGGAGCAGCCAGTGGTCAGGGAGCCGACCGGAGTCGCTGCCGAGAGCCCTGGTGACGACGTTCCTGCGCGGATGGGTCCGCGCCTGCTCCCTGGTGATGGCGCCCGCCAGTATCAGTTCCTGCACTTCGGAGTGGTCCACGCTCAGCTGCTCAAGGTGGTTGCCGACGAGGCGGTAGACACGCGAGTCACCGATGTTGAAGACCATCAGGTGGTCTCCGCCCGCCGTCTCCAAGGCGGCGAGCCCGGTCACCGTGGTTCCCATCCGGTTGGCGGCGTCCCGCTCAATGATGTGCCGGTTGGCGTGCTCAAGGGCCGTGAGCACCGTTTCAGCGAGCAGCGGGCGGAGCGCGACGCACGCGCTGATCTCCTCGATCGCGATCCGGCTCGCCAGGTCGCCCGACCCGTGCCCGCCCATTCCGTCCGCGACCACGAAAAGGGGCGGAACCGCGAGATAGCTGTCCTCGTTGACCTGGCGGACACGGCCCACGGACGTGGCCGCGCCATGGCTGAAGCGAATCATTTCACCTGCCGGAGAGCGTTAGCGCGAGTGGTTCATGAATCGCCACTCCGCGCCTTCCCATCCTGGCCGTTTTGCGCCGCAGCATGCCAGAGGATGCTCAGATTTGGGGTGTATTGCTTATTGCTTGCGGGAAGTACCAGCTGCGGTAAACGGCGACGCCACCACCATCAACGCCCCTACGCCCCCCCCCCCGATTACCGGGTCGGGCGGGCTCGCGGCGGGCAGGCCAGCGCCCGCAGTTACTTTTTGTTCTTGTCTCCTTCCTGAGGGGGCCGCAGGTGGCGCAGATCCGGCACCGGAACCATCGCCGCCGGAATCAACGACACTCGGACTGCCGCGGTGCCGGCGACCGCGCCGCGGCAGAACAGACGGAGGGTCCGGCCGCGGGCCGATCGAGCAGCGTGGAGCCGCCCACGCCGTCGCGGACCGCCTGATCGAGTTGGCGGACGACGCCCCGGCCGGCCTGGCGCCCGACTTCGGGCCGACGCCACCCTAGGCCATCGCACCTGGGAGGAGTTCCCGGCCGACCAGAAAGCCCGAGGCGACGCCCTGGAGGCGGGCGCCGTCTTCGGCTGGGGTTCAGCTCACTCCGGCATCCTCGAAGCGGAAGTTGACGCCCTCGGCCAGCGCGATCACGGTGCCGGGGCTGATGGGCACCGGTACACCGGGAGGGAGCTGCTCGGGGTCACGGCCGGGCAGGGTGACCCGGGTCCCGTTGGTCGAGTTGAGGTCGGTGACGAGCACCTGCCAGCCGCTGAGGGTGACCCGCAGGTGAGCACGGGAGATCTCACCATCTGCGCTCGGGAGCCTGACCACGTGCGCTCGGCCGTCGCCGTTTTCACCGGTGAGGTCGGCGGGGGGATTACGCCCTAGGACAACGTCCCGGTCGAGCGTGAGCACGTCACCGGTCGACAGGCGGAGCACCCCGAGGACAGGCCGGGCGACGACGACCGGGTCCGCCGGCAGCGCTGCGCCGCACTGGCGGCAGGCCGCCTCGCTCGGCGGGTTGACGTGCCCGGTCGGGCAGATCAGGGCCGGGACGTCCGGGCCGATCCGGTCCGGCGGCGACTCCGAGCGCGCGACCGGGTCGGCGCTCTTGACCGTGAGCCCGTCTTCATCCGGTCCCGGGTCCGGCGGGGGCGGGTCGGCGGGCGCGCCGGGCTCCGCTCCCCACGACGCGGCGTCGATGAGCCCGCCCGGGCCCTCGGTTTCTGGCGGCGCCGCCCCGGGCTCCGGCCCGCCGTCCAGCGGCGAGGCCGCCCACTGCCCGTTCGATGAGCCGGACGGCGGATCCCAGGGCCGGGCGATCGCCGGCTGCGCGTCCGGACTCGGCCCGGAAGACGCCGCGTCCGGATCGCGAGAAGCGCCGGACGGCTGGAACCACCCATCGGGCGCGGGCGGGTCGGGCATGGCCCCCACGGCGTCGTCCTGCCTGATCGCCGGCTCGGACGGGCGGTCGGGGCGGCCCACCGAGTCGGCAGCCTCAGCGGCGTCCGGCTGGGCGGGCGCTTCCACGGCTGCGCCCGCGTCCGGGGCGGCCGGCGGCGCGGTCTGAGCCAGATCGACGATCACGCAGCCGGCCAGCAGCACGCCGGCCGCCGCGGGCAGCCAGAGCGCGCCGTCGTCGGGCGGCTGACCGAGGTAGATCCGCTCCGCGTCCGCCGCGACAACGTGCTCTCGCCAGGTCAGCAGGCCGACGCCGTCGATCCGGGCGAACGCGGTGGCGGCAGCCCCGGTGCCGTCCGCCGCGGTCCCGCTAACCACCGTCCCGCCAACCTCAGTCCCGCCAATCACCGTCCCGCTCACCACGGTGGCGGCGACGGCGCCGCGGCAGAACAGGCGGAGTGGTCCGGCCGCGGGCCGATCGAGCAGGGTGAAGCCGCCCACGCCCTCGAAGCCGGCCCCGAGCAGTCCGGCCAGCAGCGCCTGGGCCGACGCCCCCCGCCCGGCCTGCTGCCAGATCCAGGCCGCGGCCGGGGAGTCGGGCGCGGCCTCGACCAGCGCTAGGCAGGATTCGCCCGCCACCGCGGTCAGCGGACCGGGGACGTAACCGACGTCAGCCACGGCCGACCGGGCCGCGCATATCCCGGCCGGAGCCGTCGGGACCGGGCTGGCCGCCCCACCCGGCCGATAGCTGAGCACGCGGCACCGTCGCCTCGCCGGCGGAGTCGTCGGCCCGGCCTATGTCGACGACGACCGCGGTGATGTTGTCGCGCCCGCCGGCGTCGTCGGCGGCCGCGACCAGAGCTTCGGCCGCCTGCTGGGCCGGGCCGACGGCGAGCAGCGGCAGGATCACCTCGTCCGGCAGCTCCCCGAACAGGCCGTCAGAGCAGATCAGAAACCGGTCGCCGCCGATCGCGGGCAGCAGCCAGTGGTCGGCCAGCACGACCGGGGCGCTGCCGAGGGCACGGGTGACGACGTTCCTGCGGGGGTGCGTGCGGGCCTGCTCCCGGGTGAGCACACCCGCCAGGACGAGCTCCTGGACCTCAGAGTGATCGACCGTCAGTTGCTCAATCCGATCGCCTGCGAGCCGGTAGACCCGCGAGTCGCCCACGTTGAAGACCATCAGCTGATCACCGCCCGCACTCTCAAGTCCGGCCACGCCACTGATCGTGGTGCCCATCCGGTTCGGCTCCTTGTGCCCGATGATGACCAGGTTGGCCTCGTCGAGCGCGTGCAGCACCGCCTCGGTGAACAGCGGGCGCAGCTCCACGCAGCGCGCGAGCACCTCGACCGCGAGCCTACTCGCCACGTCGCC
>FSXZ01001608.1_pt1 | contig 14070 bp, 12 predicted proteins | sample 1638121 | NCBI WGS metagenome assembly FSXZ01 (sample SAMEA3914788, study PRJEB12502) | metagenome | biome: forest; material: soil | place: Canada | collected 2011-07-03 | depth 0.1 m
CAGGCTGCGCTGCATGGTGATCACCAGCGGAAGCGCGAGCACGGCGGCGAGGGCGACGTGGGCGGCCACGAACGTCACCAGCGTGCCCAGCGCGAGTTCAGCGCTGCTGCCGAACAGCGCCTCGCTGCCGGTGATTTCCGAGCGCAGCCGCGTCTGCGGGGCCGACCCCTTGACCGCGGTCAGCACCAGGCCGTCGTTCAGGGCGAGCCGGAGCACGCCGCACGCCACCACCAGCAGCGTCCACACCCCGGTCCCGGTGCCCGTGCCAAGCATCGACACCGAGTGGTGGAAGACGACGGACGCGGCGGCGTAGGCGAGCCCGAGCGCGGCCGCGGAATAGGCCCGGCGGACGAGTGGCGTCCGGCGGATCCGGGCCTGGGTCAAGAGCATCCGGGGAATCGGGACCAGCAGCACGTACACCGGGGGTAGCAGCAGGGCGACCGGCAGGTCCCAGATCGCGTACACGTCGCGCACGACACCGCCGGTCTGCCCGGCCCGCCGGGTCAGCTCAACCGAGATCGCGCCGCACGCCAGCAGGAGCGCGAACAGCCACAGTTGCCTCGCCTCGACGTGGACAGAGGCGACGGCGACGGCCAAGGCCCCCAGGTACAAGGCAATGACCCCCGCGACCAGGACCTGCAGCCAGCGCGGAAGATCCCACAGCGGCCAGCCCGAGACAGCCCCGCGCACAAACTTCACATGAACCCCCGGCGCCTCCGCTGACTGTCCCAAGACGGCCACCACGAAGACTTGCGCGACGGCCGTGAGCCCGCCCCTTGCGGACCGTACCGTCGCAGTTACTCAGTGTTGGACCATGTTTACTACAGGACAAATAATCCGTCAAAGTGACCGAAATTACCTACCGGAGGCGGCAAATCCTAAGAAGTCGGACATTTCCGGACGATCGACGGGAGTCGGCCGTGAGCTGAGCATTCAGCGCGAAGCCACGCGACCGTTCGGATAAATCAAGAACATCAGCCCGAACGGACGCGTGCCTTCGCGCTATCGGCCAGGAGGCTGTGCCGTGGTGGCCGGCCCGGTAGGCGCGCAATCATTTCCCGGCAAGTGCCCGTCGGGTGTCTAGATCCGCGTGTTCAGCTCGTTGATCCAGCTAAGCCCGTCCGCGGTCGCCCCGACCGGGCGGTACTCCGCGGCGATAACCCCGCTGTAGCCGGCTTCCTCCAGGCCCTTGATGACGCTGGGGAAGTTGATCGCGCCGGTGCCGGGCTCGCCCCGCCCCGGCGAATCGGCCACCTGGACATGGCCGATCTGGCCGGCGAACCGCCGGATGCTCTCGGGCAGGTTCTCACCGTTGTTCGTCAGGTGGTACGTGTCGAAGAGGATCTTCAGACCGACGGGCGATGAGCCGACCGAGTCGTCTTTGATGATCTCGGCGATCTGCGCGCACGAGGTGAGCGGATAGTCACCGTTCTCGCCCGCGGTCAGGGCTTCCAGCACGATTGTTATCTCGCGGGGCGCCAGCTCGGCTTGCGCCGTAGCCAGATTCTGCATGGCGACAGCATCCTGGTCGGCTCCGCTGACGCCGTTGATACGCTGACCGTACAGGGAATTGAACGTCCGGCAGCCGGTCTCGTCCGCGATAGTCGAGATGACGGCGAGGCTGTCAAGGAACTCCGGCCGACGATCCGGATGGGAGAGCACGCCACGTTCTCCCGCCGCCATATTGCCAGCGAAGAAGTTCACGCCAACCAACTCGAGGCCGGATCGGTCCACGGCTGAGAGGAAGGCGTCTATCTCTGATCGCGGCGGGGCCGCGGTGGCAAACGGCCACCAGCATTCGACCGCGGTGAATCCCGCGGAGCGGGCAGCCTCGAACCGCTGCAGGAGATCAACTTCGGTAAAGAGGAGCGAGACATTAGCGGCCAGCCGGTAAGGGCCGAGATGCATGATTTCTCCCTGACGGTCAGATCGGGATGGCGGGGATTGCCGTTCAGGCCTTGGCGGCCTTTCCTTCGGCCCGCCCGGAGAGCTGCTCTACCTGGAGCAGCAGAGCGGAATGGTCTAGGTCGCCCATGCCCTGAGCGCGCAAGGAGGCCATGAGGCTGGTCACCAGCGCGCCCAACGGCGCGGCGGTGCCCGCCTGCCGGGCCGCTTCGCTGAAGATCCCCAGATCCTTGTGGTGCAGGTCCACCCGGAACCCGGGGGCGAAGTTACGGGCCAGCATGGACGGCCCTTTACGATCGAGGACGGCGTTGCCGGCCAGGCCCCCGGCGAGAACACGGGACGCGGACGCCAAGTCGACTCCCTGGGCGTCGAGGAACGTGAACGCCTCGGCCACCAGCTCGATCGTCCCCGCGACGATCAGCTGATTCGCTGCCTTGACCATCTGGCCGGCGCCGGCCGGCCCGACATGAACGATGGTGGCGCCCACCGCCGCGAGCGCGTCCTGGGCCGCTGCGACGTCGTCCGCGTCGCCTCCGACCATCACCGATAGCTTGCCGTCGATCGCCGCCTGCTCGCCGCCGCTGACCGGAGCGTCGATGAAGCGCAGCTGGCTTCGACCCGCCTCGGCGGCGATGTCGCGGGTCACATCGGGCCGGATCGTGCTCATATCGATGACCAGCGTGCCGGGCCGCGCAGCGGAGAAGACGCCGGCCGGCCCGCAGAGAACCGATCGCACGTCGGGCGAGTCGGGAAGCATCGTGATGACGATGTCGGCGCCGGACGCGGCCTCCGCCACTGACCCGGCGGCCCGACCACCATCCCGGGCGAACGTGTCCGACTTGTCGGGGCTGCGGTTGTAGCCGATCACGTCGAAGCCGGCGGCAAGCAGATTACGGGCCATCGGGCCGCCCATCACGCCAAGGCCGATGAAACCGACTGTCGTCATCGCTGTTACTTCTTTCCCATGGTCGCAGTTTTCCCTGTGGTCCCTGTCATACGTCGCACACCAGCGCTGACATCTGCCTCAGGCCAGCTCGCCCTCGGCTTGATCCAGCATGACGATCCGGGGCGCGACGATGAGCTCGACTCCGTGGGCAGCGAGCATCGACGCGTCCTCATCCTGGATGCCGTCGTCAGTGACCATGCAGTCGATGTCGTCGAGCGGGCACACTCTGACCATCGCGGCCGACCGGAACTTGCTTGAGTCGGCGACCAGGACAACGCGGTCGGCCACCTCGAGCAGCTTGCGCTTGACCAGCGCCTCGTGATCGTTGCCGCAGAACAGGCCCCGGTCGGTGATGCCCCGCCCGGCGAGGAAGAGGATCGAGAGGTTGAGCTCCGCGATCGCGGCCTCCGTGGCCAGGCCGACGAAGTCCTGGGTGACCGGCTGCAGCTGACCGCCCAGGCCGATGACCCGGACCCCTTTGCGCGAGACGAAGGCGTTCAGCGCGGGCAGCGAGTGCGTGGCCACCGTCAGGTTCAGGAGCTCGGGCAGGATCAGCGCGATCTCGTAGGTGGTAGTGCCGGCATCGAGCCCGACCGTCGCGCCGTACTCGAGCAGCCGGCTGGCCTCCTGGGCGATCCACTGTTTCGGCATTCTCATGTCGGCTGCCCGGTCGCCGAATGCGCTCGGGCTCAGCGCCTCGCGAGGAAGCGTGGTGATGCCTCCGTGGACCCGCCGCAGCCTTCCCTCTTGCTCCAGACGGGCTATGTCACGCCGCACCGTCATCTCCGAGACGTCCAGCGAGGTGGCCAGTTCGCCGACTGAGCAGAAGCCCTCGCTCACGACCGACTCCAGGATGCGCGCGCGACGATCGGGCGCCGATCCGTATCGCATCGATGCCTCAGGATCAGCCTGAGCAGAGGAACCCTCGTCGTCGCTTGCCACGCGCAGCCTTCCGTTCGAAGCGTGTGCTATGTGAAAATAGTAACATATCTGGTGGATTCTTTCCCATTGAGTACGGGATCTTCCACCGAGGACGTCCGAATTATCTCGCATGCGGGGACTGCCCGGGTGGCGAGATCCGCAGTACCGTTGTTGCGCCGCACCACGGCGCATCGTCGCTCCAGGTCAGCGGTGCTCACGGGCACGGAGGATCTCGCAGCGAATCGCGGATAAAGGAAGCGCCGACTCCCCAACGAAGAGGAGCGATCATGACCGCTGGTGCTCTCAGGGCCGCTGACGGCTCGCAGCGCGCGGTGGCCTCGCGGGACGGCGCGCCCGGGGTCGGGGTCCTCCGCCGCCAGGACCGGATGACCATGCTGGCGCTGGACCAGCGCGGCTCGCTGCGCACGATGCTCGCCCGCGACAGGCCGGTACCGCAGGTACCCGATGCGGAGCTGATCTCATTCAAGGCGCAGGCGGTCGCCGCGCTGGCGTCCCATGCCTCGGCGGTCCTGCTCGACTCGACCTATGGTCGCGATGCGATGGCAGCGCTGCCCGGTGACACGCCCCTCATCCTGGCCGCCGACAAGTTCCGCCAGCAACCCGGCGGCCCGGTGGATCAGTCTGGCTTTGACGAGCTCGTCACGCCGGAACTTGTGCGCGAACTTAATCCGGTGGCGGTGAAGATGCTGATCATCTGGCGGGCGGCCGACGACCCTGGTTACCGCGCCGAGCAGATCACTCGCTTCCTGGCACTCGCCCGGCAGACCGGCCGGATCGCCCTCCTGGAGGCGATCACCCGACCGGCTGCGGGTGACCGGTTCCCCACCGCCGCCGCGCACGGCGCGGCCGTGATCGCGGCGGCGCGGGAACTGACCGCCTACCAGCCGGACGTCTACAAGGCCGAGGTTCCGGCCTACCTGCCCGGTCGACTCGAGCTGGTGGAGGAATACTCCCGCCGCCTCTCCGAGCAGATTGCCCAGCCCTGGGTCGTCCTCTCCAACGGGGTGCGGGCAGAGGACTTCACCGACGGCGTGCGCCGCGCCGTGACCGGTGGCGCCAGCGGATTCCTGGCCGGCCGGGCCATCTGGGAGGACGCCGCCCGCAGCGGCAACCCAGCCGAGGCGCTGCGGTCGATATCGGTGCCGCGGCTGCGAGCACTGGCCGACGTCGCCCGGCAATCGGGCCCGGAGAAGTAGCGGCCGCCCTCGGCCGCGACGCGGGCTCCGTGAGAGTTAACGAACATATTTTGTGCATGTCTTGACATTAATTCCGCCACAACGTTAGCTTTAACCCGGAAATGTTCCTGTGGTGGTACAGCGAACTCCGGCCGCCACGCCAGGGCGCGCGTCGGCAGATACGGAGGAGCGTATGACCCGCACATTCTCGGCGGCGGTGATCGCCGGTGACGGCATCGGCCAGGAGGTGATCCCCCCGGCGGTCGAGGCCGTCAATGCGTGCGGACGCCGCTTCGGCTTCACCCCGGACTGGGTGTACTACGACTGGGGGTCGGCCCGATACGAGTCCACCGGCCGGCTCATGCCCGAGGACGGGCTCGACCGCCTGCGCGGTCACGACGCGATCCTGTTCGGCGCCGTCGGCACGCCGGGCATTCCGGATACCACGACCCTCTGGGGCCTGCTCATCCCGATCCGACGCGGCTTCGACCAGTACATCAACCTGCGCCCGGTCCGGCATATCCCCGGCATGCCGTCTCCGCTGAGCAATCCGGAAGGCATCGACATCGTCGTGGTCCGGGAGAACGTCGAGGGCGAGTACTCGGACGTGGGAGGGCGACGAGGGACCGGCGACGAGGAGTACGCGGTCCAGGAGGCCCGGTTCACCCACCGCGGAGTGACACGCGTCGCCGCGTACGCCGCCGAGCTGGCGAGTCGCAGGTCCGGCCGGCTGACGTCGGCGACAAAGTCCAATGGGATCCTGCACACGATGCCGTTCTGGGATGAGCACGTGGCGAGCGCCGTCAGCCGGTACCCGGGCGTGCAGCTTCGGCCGGTGCTGATCGACGCCCTGGCGGCCGAGGTCGTCCGCCGCCCGCAAGAGCTCGACGTGATCGTGGCCTCCAATCTGTTCGGTGACATCCTGTCCGATCTCACCGCGGCCGTGGTCGGTTCGCTGGGCATCGCGGCCAGCGCCAATCTCAACCCCGAGCGCCTCTTTCCATCGCTGTTCGAGCCGGTGCACGGCTCCGCGCCGGACATCGCCGGCGCGGGCGTGGCCAATCCCATTGCCACGATCTACGCGGCGGCGATGATGCTGGACCATCTCGGCGAAGCCGAGGCGGCGTCCTGCCTCACGGCGGCGGCCGATGCCGTGCTGAGGGACGGCCCGCGTACTGCGGATCTCGGCGGGCGGGCAAGCACGCGCGAAGTGGCGGACGCCGTGCTCGCGCGCCTCGGGAACGCGCGAGTGGACTGAGGCGCCTGCCCGCCAGCCAGCGTCGGTAATACCCTTCCCAGCCCAGAGGAGCGGCATGGCCAGCATCACCCTGATGTGCAGGACCGCGACGACATTCGACCCGGACAAGAAGCTGGATGAACCCGCGCTGGCGGCGTTCCTGGAACGGCTGGTCGAGGCCAACCACGGCCTTTACCTGGGCAGCGGCGGATCAGGCGAGGGCCATGCCCTATCGCCGGCCGAACTGACCCGCGTGTATCAGGTCGGGGTGGAGGTCGCAGCGGGAAAGGTCGCCGCCGGCGCGAACCCGCCCGAGCAGCACACCGTCTCGGCGACCGTGGCCCACGCGGAACTGGCGATCAACGCCGGCGTCGACATCGTGAATGTCTACGGGCCCACCACGTGGCACGGGTTCAAGCCGACGGAGGCCGAGCTTGAGGCCTATTTCGACGAGGTTCTCGGTGTTATCCGGCATCCCGTGGCGCTCGCCCCGAACCCGATCATCGGCTACACGCCGAGTGCGCCGCTGATCGCACGGCTGTGCGACCGCCATCATCAGGTGCAGTCAGTCAACCTGGCCGGACTTCGCGACGATTACTTCCTCCGCTTGAAGGACGCGCTGCGCCGTGACGTCGATATCTACGTGCCGTTTCGGTCTTCCGTTCATACCCTGGGGCTGGGGGCGGCGGGGTTGCTGGGGGCCGAGGCCAACATCCTGCCGCGCACGTTCGCGAGGTATCTCGCCCTCTACCAGAGTGGTGATCTCGGCCAGCTGGCCGACGTGTACGCCGAACTGCTTCGGTTCAGCGATTTCGTCGGCCAGTGGCAGACCGCGAGCCCTCGCTGGCTGAAGATGGCGATGATCGTGCTCGACCTGCCCGGCGCGGCCGGAGGCGCACGATCGCCCTACCAGGCAGCGCCCGAGGCGGAACTGGCCCGGTTCAGGGCGGGCCTGGAGTCGCTCGAGGTGCGCGAGATTCGCGAGCGCCTGGACTCCGTCGGCTGACGCTTTCCGGCGAGGCTCGCGGGCCAGGTCCGGCGGTACCGGGCCTGGCCCGTCTTCGGGAAGTCAGCTGTCCGCGACCCGCTTCATCTTCTCCTTCACGTCCGGGAAGTAATCCATGGCGTCGACCTGACACAGTCGGTACGAAAAGCGCCAGACACCGTCGTCCTTCCGGGCCGTGCACCGGTACGTGCCCGCCATGTGCACGGTGGATTTCGGCAGGCCGTTGTCCGGGTTGCTCATATCGGTCTTCACGTTGGCGAAGTAAGCGGTCAGGACGGCCTCGTCCGAGTCTCCGGTGATGCGCACGTTCGAGGTGGTGTGGCGCAGTCCGGGTGTCGGAGGGCGCGCAGCCCACTCGCGGATCTCATCGTGCCCGCGGAACACCCCGGCCGGCCCGTCGATCACGCCGTCCTCGGTGAAGACGGCGAGCAGGTCATCGACATCCCGCTCGATGTCGATCGCGACGGCGTACCGGGAGAGCAACTCGTAAATGTCCCACCGGTCCTGCACTGTCAGTTCCACTGTTACCTCCGACTCGAGGGGATTGAGGATTTACTTGCTCTCGGCATCGGAAAAGACGCCGAGCGGAGCACCGACGGCGGGGCTTGGCATGCGGAAGAGCCCGGCCACGTTATGAGGTCGCTGATCGAGGTCCCGGGCCGCATCGCGGTGCACGCCCCGCATCGACGTGAAGTACAGGGACTCGCCGCTGAAACAGGGCATCGTCGGAGCTGCGCACGGCGTGGCTATCCGTGATTTCACCTCGCCGGCGGGCGAGATCTGGTTGATGCAGCCCGCCGTGATGCCGGCCGACCAGTAGTTTCCCTCGATGTCCACGGCCGCGCCGTCGGGCCTGCCGTCCGCCGCCGAAAGCGTCACCAGCCGGCGGCGGCCCGACATCGAACCAGACGCGGGGTCCAGGTCCCACGCGTCAACGTGCCCGACCGCCGTGTCGGCGCAGTACAGCGTTCTCCCGTCGGGCGAGAAGGCCGCGCCGTTGAACGAGAGATAGCCGGCCGACCGGCGCTCGAGAACGCCGTCCGGGGACAGCCGGTACAGGCTTCCCTGGGGATCGCTGACGGTGATCCCTTCGTGCAGCAGTGGCCGGCGGACATCCACCGTGCCGACCCAGTAGCAGCCGTCTGGCCCTGGCCGGCCGTCGTTGAGGACGTTGCCCGGAGGCTCCGGAATCGGATCCGAGAGATCAGTCAGGGTCCCGGTCTCGGTATCGAAGAACGCCACCCGGCGTTCCAGGGCCACGAGCAGGCGGCCGGAGCGGCACAGGCCCAGGCTGGCCGTCCGTTCCGGGAAGTCCCAGGTTTTCCTGGAGCCGTCGTCGATCCCGTAGGCGTGAAGGTGCCCCCTCGGAGCCTCCGGGCTTTTGGAGACGAAGAGCACCCGGCGCTGGCTGTCATCCAGGACCGGGCTCTCCGTCAGCTGAGCGTCCAGTTCCCAGATAAGCTCGGCGCCGCTGTATTCATCGGTCATCGAGATCGGCCGATGCCGCGCGGGTGAACTTCTGCAGCTGGTGCGCCGCGTGCCGCGCCCGGAAGCCGGAGATCCTGCTCTGCGAGGCGGTGACCTCCGCCACGTACAGGTCGCCGGACGAATCCAGCGCGATGCCGTGCGGGGCGATGAAGTTGCCCGGCGCCTCTCGATGGACGGTCGATGCCCCCCACCGGGCGGCGAGGCTGCCGTACTTGTCGTAGATCGATACGCGGCCCGGGTGATCTTCCCTCATGATGCCGTGCACGAACGAGCCGGCCCCGCGAGGCCTCCAGAGTTCGGCGACGTAGGCGTACCCGTCCGCGTCGAAGGTGATGTCGTCGGGGCGCTGCACGTCGGTCCACTCGGCGATGTAGCCGCCCTGCGGGTCGAAGATCTGGATGCGATCGTTCTCGCGATCACACACGTAAATGCGCTCGTCCGGACCTACGGCGAGGCCGTGCGGCAGGTGAAACTGCCCCGGGCCGACCCCGATCTCGCCCCAGGAATTCAGGAGCTTTCCATCCGGCGAAAAATGATGGATACGGCAGTTGCCGTAGCCGTCAGCGACGTACAGGTCCCCGTTTCCGGCTATGGCCAGGTTGGTGCACCGGTTGAACGGCGGGCCGGGATGATCCACGAACTCCACATGGTGAACCACCGTGCGCGGCCCGCGCTCGTAGCCTGTGTCCGACGGTGAACCGGGAGTGCCGATGGTCATCAGCAGGTCTCCGTCCGGCGTGAACTTCCGGACCGTATGATCGCCGTTGTCGACGCAGTAGATCGCGTCGTCCGGTCCCACGGTCAGCCCGTGGGGGTTGGTGAAGACGCCCTCTCCCCACGACTTGATGAACGATCCGTCCTTGGCGAAGACAAGGACCAGGGATTGGTTCCGGGTGAAAAGGTAGACCTGGTCCCTCGAGTCCACCCCGACCGCCGCCACGTCTACGTGGCTGATGCCGTCGGGCAACGACTCCCACTCGGCGTCGACATTGAACAGGAATTCTTTCTGCTGCGCCATCGAGAATCCTCCTAATCAGACCGCGCTCGGCAGCCAGCCCCATGGGTGGGTGCCCCACCGGGGCGCATACAGCTTTCCCGCCCGGATTGTCTGCACGGGAGCCAGGGCCGACGTGCCGCTGAAGACGTTCTGCCGTGTGTCGAGGAAGGAGAAAGGCCCCTCGACGACATCGAGGATCGTAATGTCGGCTTCGCGCCCTACCGCAAGTGCGCCGAGCGAGTCCTCCAGGTGATTAACCCGGGCCGGGTTGACCGTCGTCATCCGGACGACGTCGCTCAGGCTGTATCCGACCGCCATGAACTTCGACATGCACTCGAGCAGGCTGTGGAAGTCCTGGCCGAGGGTGCTCAGGTCGCTGCTGATGGTGTCGGGCGCGACTCCCGCTTCGGCCTGCCGGCAGGCGACTTCATAGTCGAAGTGACCTCGGCCCAGGGCCGAGTCCAGGATGACGCCGTTCGCGCGGGCCTCCCGCAGTTCCGGATACGGGTGCAGCGACGAGTCCATGACGCCGCCCGCCCTGGGCGTGCAGATGTGCGTGAGAATGTCGCCGGCCTCAAGCGTCTTCAGCACGTGCTTGGTGACCTCCGCAACCCGTTCCGGGTGCTCGCGATTGGCAGCCCCCGGGTCCCCGACGTGGACCGTGAGCGGGAGCTGGTGCTCGCGGGAGATCGCCTTGGCCCGGTCCACCAGGGCCTCACCGATGTCATCCACGATCGAGCCGACCAGGCGGAGCTTGAACCCGCTGACCAGGCCGGGGTTGTTGGCGATGCACCGGGCGATAACGTCCTGGTTGAGCTCGTCGAGGCTGTTCATGTCCGAGGGCTGAGGCATGGTGTGCGCAAAGCTGGCGACGTTGAGCAGAACGCCGATCCGCGTGTTGCTGTGCGGGATGATGTGGGCGGGGAACACGCCGATGTTGGAAGCGCCGATCGAACCCGCGTCGATGACCGTGGTAACCCCGGATTCGACGCCGACTTCGTCCGGCTTACAGCAGTCGAGGCCGACCCCGTGCGTCATCGAGCCGTAGGCCACGTGGCAGTGCATGTCGATGAGACCCGGCACCACGTACCTGTTCGGATCACGGATCTCGAGGACGGTCTTGGCCTCGGCCGATGGGAGGTCGGGTCCGATCTGCACGATGCGGCCGTCGGTGATGGCGACGTCCATGATTCCGTCGATGGACTGCCCCGGGTCGAGGACGTGGCCGCCCTTGATAATGAGGTCGTACGTCATGTCTGCCTCGCTAACTGGTAACTGGTGACTAGTGGTTCAGGTTCTTCTCGGGGCTGGTGAGATCATCGATGGCGGCTAGGTCCTCGGGGGCCGGGAGCCAGGTCCCGGCGGCCACGTTCGCCCTGACCTGCTCGGGCTTAGTCGCGCCGGCGATGACAGAGGTGACCCCTGGCTTAGCGGCCAGGCCGCCTACGGCCAGGTCAAGCAGCGTGACGCCCCGCTCGGCCGCGAATTGCTCAAGCCGCTCAACGACCAGGAGGCGGTCATCGGTGCGCCGCTTCCAGTCGTTCGCCAGGCGGGAGCCGGCCGGAGGGGTTTGCCCGCGGCGGTACTTGCCGGTCAGCAGGCCGTTGGCCAGCGGGTAGAACGGGAGGAAGCCGATCCCGAAGCGCTCGCAGGCGGGCAGCACCTCCGCTTCCACCGCGCGGTCCACGAGGTTGTACTCGTCCTGCACGGAGACGAAGCGCTGAAGGCCGCTGGTCCGGGCGGTCCACTCGGCATCCGCGATCTGCCAGCCTGCCAGCTTGGAGCAGCCCAGATAGCGGACCTTCCCCTCGCGGACCAGGTCGGTGAGGGTATCGAGCGTCTCCTCGATCGGTGTCAGCGCATCGGGACGGTGGAGCTGGTAGAGATCGATCCAGTCGGTCTGAAGCCGCCGAAGGGATCGTTCAACTGCCCGGCGGATGTAGCGCCGGGCCCCCCGCGCGCCGAAGTCTTTGCCGAGGTCGCCGCCGAGGCTGTTGCCGAACTTAGTCGCGATGATCACGTCGTCGCGGCGACCCTCCAGGGCCTTGCCCAGGTACAACTCCGAGTCGGCATAGGAGTCGGCGGTGTCGAACAACGTGATGCCCGCGTCGATCGCGGCGTCGACGACCAGGCGAGCCTGGTCCTCGTCTATCCGCCGGCCGAAGTTGTTACAGCCGAGTCCGACGACCGAGACGGTCAGCCCTGACCGCCCTAGATGCCTGAACCGCATGTCGTTCATAAGCCACCCTTTCCTCGGCTAGTGGACGGGAACGGGCGGGAGCGCATCGATGTCCGTGGCGACATCGATGACGGCCGGCCGGTCCGCCTCGAGGGCCTTCTCGAAGGCCCTCGGGAAGTCCGCCGCCGTCTCGACCCGGATGCCAAACGCGCCGATGTCCTCGGCCAGGCGGGCGAAATTAACTTCCGTGAAGGTCCACAGCCCACGCGCGAAGTCCGACTGCTTACCGTCGTAGAGAGCGTCCATCGCCGGCTTGGACTGGTTGCCGCCGTTGTTGTTGTTCACGACCGTCACCGTGTTGAGCTTGTTGCGGACAGCGGTCTCGATCTCGGCAACGTGGTACCAGAGCCCGGCATCGCCGGTGAACACCACCACTGGCCGGTCCGGCAGCGCGCACTTCGCACCCAGGCCGGCCGAGAACGCCCAGCCCAGATGCCCCGCGCTTCGGATGTAACTCTGGTGCGGGCTCGTCAGGTCATACATTCCGCCCATCCACATGCCCGCATTACCGGTGTCGACGACGACCATCGCGTCCTCCGGCATCAGGCTCGTCAGCTCGCGGCAGATCCGTTCGGGGCGAATCGGCACCGCGTCCGACGCAAGCTGGGGTTCGACCTCCCGCCGCCAGGCGGCGCAGATGCCGTCCACTTCCTCGAGCCACGGCCTGCGCCGGCTCGCGCTGGCGGCGTCGGCGAGGTCGAGCATCCGCTGCAGCGCCTTCTTCGCGTCGCCGAGGACCGCCGCGCTCAGTGGATAGTTGCGGCCCATGGCCTCCGGGTTGATGTCGATCTGGATCGCCGGCGTCCCGATCGGCGGCACGCGCCAGAAATCAGTGACCATGCTGCCCGTCTCGCTGCCGACGAAGCACACCAGATCCGCCCTCAGCGCTACCCGGTTGGCGGCGGCACGGGAATACGTGCCGACAACGCCGACCGATCGCGGGTGGGTGCCGGGAATCGTTTCCTTTCCGTTCAGCGACGTCGCGACCGGGATGCCGAGCCTCGACGCGAGGGCGACGAGCTCAGCGCCGGCTCCCGACCAGCGCACTCCGCCGCCGGCCACGATGAGCGGCCGCTCGGCCCGTTGCAGCAGTTCGAGTGCGGCCTGCACGTCAGCCAGGGCGGGCTCAGGCCGGTACGGGGGCACCTGGGTGAATCGCTGGTCGACGATCGGCTCCATGTCCGCCGTCTCCTCGTCAACCTGGCCGGCGTTGCCGCGGAATTGCAGATGGACCGGTCCGGGGGTGCCGGACACGGCAACCCGGAACGCCTGCCGGAGCATGTCGGGGATGCGCCCGGGCGCGTCGACGGTCGCGTTCATCTTCGTGACCGGCTCGAACGAGGGCACGTCGTCAACTTCTTGGTAAACCTTGCGGAACTTCGTATCGCGATCCCGGCCGCCGGTCATCGCGATGACCGGGGAGTGCGCGAGCCAGGGATCCCGGAGGCCCGCGGCCAGGTTCAGCGCGCCGACCACCTGGGCTCCGCAGATACCGGGCTTGCCCGAGGCACGCGCGTAGCCATCAGCCATGTACGCCGCTGAGGCCTCGCCGTGGGTCCTGACCGCGACGACCGACGTGCGCCGGTCCAGTTCTCGCATGGTCATGCGCAGCACGGCCGGTACGAGGAACATATGACTGACGTCATAGCCCGCAAGCATGTCCGCCAGAACTTCGGCGCCGCTGACCTCACTCAAGAGACAACCTCCCATAGTCCATCGCTGCGGTTACGCACAGCTGCGTGATGGCCCGCCGCCCGCCGCCACCGGCAGCGCGGCCCCAGCCTGGCGGGAACGCGGTTCCGCGTTCCCGCCAGGCCACTCTCCCTAGCAGCCTGCGGAGATCTTCCGCAAGCCGGCCGGAATGCTGGTGGGCTCAGTGGCCCAGTTCGGCCAGCGACAGCGTCTTGATCAGCACATCCTTGTCGCCCAGGGCGGCGGACACTGGCGGTCCGACCCACTGATAGATGCCGACCGGTGTCGAGACCGTTCCGCCAGACGAGATCGTCAGGTTCCCGCTCGGCAGGGCAAACGTCTTGATAGCGCTGATGGCGGACCGGAGATTCGCGCCGTTATACGCTTCGTTATGTGCGTTGAGGTACTCGATGGCCGTCTTCCACACCCACACGGCGTTGAAG